>Ga0316223_1004379_pt1 | contig 9879 bp, 8 predicted proteins | sample TBH18009metaG_FD_206007 | JGI IMG/M metagenome (GOLD analysis project Ga0316223, IMG submission 206007) | Freshwater microbial communities from Trout Bog Lake, Wisconsin, USA - TBH18009 | ecosystem: Environmental > Aquatic > Freshwater > Lake > Hypolimnion/Profundal zone | place: USA: Wisconsin... | reverse complement strand
CCTCCCCCCCACCCACTCCCCCGCCCCGCGCTGTGTCAGCCTCGCCACGCCACCCTGCGCCCCGCGCAGGGCGGCGGCCCTGATGGCCGTATGGGTCGGCGGGACGAGTAAAGCGGCCGCTACGATCGGAGGCTATCCGAGGATCACGCGGAGGGTGGCGAGGCGCCAGGCTTCGGGGAGGTCTTCGCGAAGGAGGGCGGCCTGGATGGCGCGCTCCAGGGACTCGGGGGCGGAGGGATCGGAGGGGCGGCGCTCCGGGGGGGCCGCGGGGGGCAGCGAGGGGCTGTTGGCGAGACGGCCCAGATCGTTGCCGGTGAGGATGGGGCTGGCCCTGAGGACCGCGGGGAGGGCGTCGTAGCCGATGGGACGGCCCACGGGCTTGGGCACCTGGAAGAGGGCGGGGCCGTGGGCGCGGGTGTACCAGGCGCCGCCGTTGCGGCCCACGAGGTCCAGGGCTTCGGGCGACAGGGTCCCGTCGCGCAGGGCGTCCTCCCGCACGTGGAAGGCGACCACCTCGCCCACCAGGAGGGACCCCGAGCCGGGTCCCGAGCCCAGGTCGACTTCCCGCACCAGCCGGCACTCCATCTGGAAGGGGGACTCGCCCACCAGGGCCGGCGCGACCCGCTGGGCCGGCAGGGGCGTGAGGCCCGAGGGGCCGAACTCGTCGACCCCTTCCGGAAACTCGGCGCTGGCCACGTTCATCTGCTGGACCATGGCGAAGGTCACGGCGGCGATGACGAACTCGCCCGTGGCCACGGCGTTGAGGTAGGTGTGCTTGACCGTGCCGTCCCGGGCGCGGCGGTTGGGGGCGAAGGCCACGGTGGGCGGGTTCGAGCCGAAGGCGTTGAAGAAGCTGAACGGCGCCAGGTTGCGCACGCCCGCCCGGGAGACGGTGCTGGCCAGGGCGATGGGCCGGGGGCCCACGCCGCCGGTGAGGAGGGCGTTGGTCTGGACGGGGTCGAGCTCCGAGGGGAGGATGGTGCGCACGACGGCCTCCTACCGCCCGCCGCCGGCGTCGGGGTGGCGCGGCCCGAGCGAGACGAGGGTGGGCGGCACGCCGGGGCCTTCCCGCCGGACCACGGTGTTCTCCAGGCGGCCCAGGCCCTCCACGGCCATGGCCACGTGGTCCCCGTCCTGGAGCCACAGGTCGTCGGTGACCTTGGAGCCGTTCAGCTCCAGCAGGCACCCGGTGCCCACGGTGCCGCTGCCGAGCACCTCGCCGGGGTGCAGCCGCACGCCGTAGGAGAGGCGCTGGAGGAGCTGGGCGAAGGTCCAGTTCATGGTGGCGGCCTCCCCGTCGCTGAGGAGCCGGCCGTTCACCTCGCAGGTCATGCGGGCGTGGAGCACCTCCCCCTGGGGGGTCACCTCCAGGTCCAGCTCGTCCTTCGTCACCAGCCAGGGGCCCAGGCCCGTGGCGAAATCCTTGCCCTTGCAGGGGCCGAGATTGAGCTGCATCTCCTCCATCTGGAGCTCGCGGGCGCTCCAGTCGTTCATGATCATGTAGCCGAAGATGGCCTCGTCCGCCTCGGCCAGGGTGGCGTTCTCCAGGGCCCGGCAGGTGACCACGGCCACCTCCAGCTCGTAGTCCAGGTGGCGCAGGTGGTGCGGCAGCACTGCCAGCGCGCCGGGGCCGACGACGGCCTGGTGGTTGGTGAAGTAGGCCACCGGAAACTGGTCGAAGGCCTCGATCATCGGCAGGCCCCGGTTGCGCCGCGCCGTGGCGACGTGCTGGCGGAAGGCGTAGCCGTCCCGCATGGCCACGGGCCGGGGCACGGGGGCCCGCAGGGTGACGGCGTCCAGGGGCACCCGCGCGCCTTCCGGGTTCCGGGCGACGAGGTCCCGGGCCAGGGGCAGCAGTTCCTCGTGCCGGCGCAGAAACGTGAGCATGTCCACCGCCAGCCGCGGGTCCCCGGCGTGGAAAGCCACCAGCCCGTCCGCGAGCACGGCCCCGACGCGTTCCGCGCCGTCCTGGATATAGGTGACCAGTTTCATCGGGTACTCCCCAAGGAGGCACCAGTCTACCAAAATCCGGGCGGACGCCATGGTACAGTGCGAACCACACGCCCTTTCCGGAGTTGCCCTTGTCCGAGCCCCAGTCCCCCCTGAAGGCGATCGTCCAGCCCTTCATCGACCTCGTCCACGCGCCCCGGGCCCTGTGGGCGGTGAACCTCAGCACCCTGATGGAGGGCTTCGTCTACTACGGGATGCTCATCTACCTGGGCATGTACTTCAACCGCTACGGCCACCTCTCCGATCCCAAGGCCGGCCTCATGGTGGGCGTGCTCACCTGGGGGATCACGCTGTGCATGTTCTTCTTCGGGGGCATGGCCGACCGCCTGGGCCTGCGCCGGACCTTCATCCTCTCCCTGGTCATCATGTTCCTGGGCCGGGCGCTGCTGGCCGTGGCGCCGGGACTGGGGCTGGCCGCGGGCGGGCTGCTCACGCCCTTCAGCGGGGTGGCGCTGGGGGGGATCCTCCTGATCGCCGTGGGCTACGGCATGTACTTCCCGGCGGGCTACGCGGCGATCCGCAGGTTCACGACGCCGGCCACCGCCGGCATGGGCTTCGCGATGCTCTACGCCGTCATGAACCTGGGCGGGTGGCTGCCCACCTTCATGGCGCCGCTGCGGGAGCGCTTCGAGATCCGGGGGGCCTATGCGTTCTATGCGGGCACGACCCTGACGGGCCTGGTGATCCTGTACTTTCTGCTGAGCGCCAAGGTCGTGGCCAAGGCCACCGCCGACGCCCAGGCCGCCGCCGGTCCCCAGCCGGACGCCCCCGGGGGCGAGGCCCCGCAGGCCCCGGCCGGCTCCGGCCTCCTGCACTGGCTGAAGCGCCACCCCCTGGCCGATCCCAAGTTCGCGGCCTTCATCTTCTGCCTGATGCCGGTGCAGACCCTGTTCGCCTACAACTGGCTGCTGTTCCCCCAGTACGTGAACCGGGCCTACGCGGGGTCCTGGGTGGGCGCGCGGTTCGAGGCGGCCTCCTCGCTGAACACGCTGCTCATCTTCATCCTGTGCCCCGTGGTCGCGGCCCTCACGGCCCGGGCCAAGGTCTACAACATGATGATCCTGGGCACGGCCACCATGGCCTTCCCCACCTTCATCCTGGCGCTGGGGCCCACGGTGTGGGGGCTGTTCGCCTACATCGTGCTCATGACCGTGGGCGAGGCCATGTGGCAGCCGCGCTTCCTGCAGTATGCCGCCGAGATCGCGCCCGAAGGCCGCACGGGGGCCTACATGGGCGTGGCGCAGTTCCCGTGGTTCCTCACCAAGATGGTCGTCTCGTTCTACTCCGGCGCGGCGCTGGCGAAGTGGTGCCCGGATCCCGCGCTGGGCGCGGGCCACACGGCCACCATGTGGCTCATCTTCGGCTGCGTGGCCATGCTCACGACGGTCCTGCTGCTGCTGGCCCGGGGGTGGCTGGGCAGGGACTTCAAGACCCGAAGCTGACGGCGAGGATGGGTTTGCCCTATCGAGCCCTCCCACAGGGAGTGTCTGCGCACTCCCGCAGGCATCCTCTCAGGACCTCCGGCACCGGTCCCGGATCAGTTCATCGGCGAGGGAGGGACGCCCCTTGAGGTAGGGCGCGGCGAGGGCCTGGGCCGCCTGCACGAATCCGATTCGTGCCACCTCACGGCTTGGCGGGATGCCTGACGTAGTGGCACGTGTACCCCCCCGGGTGCTTCTGCAGGTAGTCCTGGTGGTAGTCCTCCGCCGCGTAGAAGGTGGCCGCCGGCACGATCTCCGTGGTGAGCTTCCTCGGCCAGAAGCCCGAGGCGTCCACCCGGGCCTTCACCTTTTCCGCGGTCTGCCGCTGGGCCTCGTCGTGGTAGAAGATCGCCGACCGGTACTGGGTGCCGAGGTCGTTGCCCTGGCGGTTGAGGGTCGTGGGGTCGTGGAGCGTGAAGAAGTACTCCAGGATCCCCTCGAAGGTCGCCTTGGCCGGATCAAAGGTGATCTCGATGGCCTCGGCGTGGCCGGTGCTCCCGGTGTGCACGTCCTCGTAGACCGGATTGACCGTGGTGCCGCCGGTGTAGCCCACCCGGGTCGAGACCACGCCCGGGAAGCTGCGCATCAGCTCCTCCACCCCCCAGAAGCAGCCCCCGGCCAGGGTGGCCACGGCGGTGGCGGGAGCCTTCGCCTTGGCCGCGGCCAGCCCGAACAGGGGCAGGAACCGGCCGTAGCCCTCCTGCTCCAGCTGCGCCACCGGGATGAAGCGCAGGGACGCGGAGTTGATGCAGTACCGCTCGCCGGTGGGGGCGGGCCCGTCGTTGAAGACGTGCCCCAGGTGCGAGTCGGCCCCCTTGCTGCGGACCTCCGTGCGCACCATGCCCAGGGTCGCGTCCCGGCGCTCGGCGACGTTGGCCGGCTCGACGGGCTTCGTGAAGCTGGGCCAGCCGCAGCCGGAATCGAACTTGTCCTTGGAGGAGAACAGGGGCTCCCCGGAGACGACGTCGACGTAGAGGCCCTCGCGGTGGTCGTCCCAGAACTCGTTGCGGAAGGGCGGCTCGGTCTGGGCCTCCTGGGTCACGGCGTACTGCAGGGGGGTCAGCCTGGCTTTCAGGGCTGCCGGGTCGGGCTTCTTGTCCATGCGGGTCTCCTGGGGGGTCGGGGTGGGCTGCCCCGCGCGGGTGGCCACGAACCCGAAGGTCGCGCCGACCCCGAGGAGCAGGGACAGTCCAATGATGCCTGGGATGCTCATGAGCCGGCTTCCTTTCACGGTGCGACCTCGTCCATGCTCCTTGAGATGCGGGCGGACGGCTAATTGTGACGACCTTTCCCTTTGGTCCTTGACTTGGGGACAGGGCGCGCGTGCAATTCATCCATGACCAGGAGCGCGGCCAGCATGCCCACCTACCCGAAGCTGACGGTACCCGCCAAGGGCGGCAGGATCACCATGGGCCCGGACGGCAGGCTGCAGGTGCCCGATTTCCCCATCGTCCCCTTCATCGAGGGGGACGGCACCGGGCCCGAGCTGTGGGCCGCCTCGCGCAAGGTCTTCGAGCGGGCCGTGGCGCTCGCCTTCGGCGGCCGCCGGGAGATCCAGTGGTTCGAGGTGTACGCGGGGGAAAAGGCCAACGTGGTCTACGGCCCCAATACCTGGCTGCCCCAGGAGACCCTGGACGTGCTGAAGGACTACCTGGTGGCCATCAAGGGGCCGCTGACCACGCCCATCGGCGGCGGCATCCGCTCCATCAACGTGGCGCTGCGCCAGACCCTGGACCTCTTCGTCTGCCTGCGCCCGGTGCAGTACTACACGGGCGTGCCCAGCCCCGTGCGCAAGCCCGAGCTGGTGGACATGGTGATCTTCCGGGAGAACACCGAGGACATCTACGCGGGCATCGAGTGGGAGGCCGGCACCCCCGAGGCCGCCAAGGTGATCCGGTTCCTCCAGGAGGAGATGGGCGTCACGAAGATCCGCTTCCCCGGCACCTCGGGCATCGGCGTCAAGCCCGTCAGCGAGGAGGGCACCAGGCGCCTGATCCGCGCGGCCCTGACCTTCGCCCTCGACCACGGCCGGCGCAGCCTCACCATCGTCCACAAGGGCAACATCATGAAGTTCACCGAGGGCAGTTTCTGCAAGTGGGCCTACGAGGTCGCCCGGGACGAGTTCGGGGACCGCACCGCGGCCTGGGCCGAGTGCGGGGGCAAGGCGCCCGCGGGCCGGCTGCTGGTGAAGGACTGCATCGCCGACAACTTCCTCCAGGAGATCCTCCTGATGCCCGCCGACCACGACGTGGTGGCGACCTGCAATCTCAACGGGGACTACATTTCCGATGCGCTTGCGGCCCAGGTGGGCGGCCTGGGCATCGCGCCCGGGGCCAACATCAACTACGACACCGGGCACGCGGTGTTCGAGGCCACCCACGGCACGGCGCCCCGGTTCGCGGGGCAGAACCGCGTCAATCCAAGCTCCGTGATCCTCTCCGGCGTCATGATGCTCAAGCACTTCGGCTGGCTGGAAGCCGCCCGGCTCATCGAGGAGGCGCTGGAGCGGACCATCGCCGCGGGCACCGTCACCTTCGACCTGGCCCGGCCCATGATCCAGGAGGGCCGGGCCGGCGTGAAGGAAATCGGCACGGCCGAATTCGCGGAAGAAATCATGAAATGGATGCAGAAGACCACTTCATCGTAGTATCTCAGACAGCCCTTTCCTGACAGCTCCCGCGTCCCCCCACCCCCTTTATCAAGCGAGGCCCCCATGACCCATACCGCGAAACTGGAACTGGACGGAAAAGTCTACGACTTGCACGTCATCGAAGGGACGGAGGACGAGAAGGCCATCGACGTGCAGGACCTGCGCGCCAAGACCGGCTTCATCACCTACGACGAGTGCTACGCCAACACGGGCAGCTGCCAGAGCAAGATCACCTTCATCGACGGCGAGAAGGGCATCCTGCGCTACCGCGGCATCCCCATCGAGGAGCTGGCCGAGGGCTCCACCTTCGTCCAGGCCGCGTTCCTCGTGATCTTCGGCCACCTGCCCACCGAGGCCGAGCGGCTGGAGTTCTCCGACCAGCTCACGAAGTACCAGATGATCCACGAGGACATGAAGTTCCATTTCGAGGGCTTCCCCTCCTCGGCCCACCCCATGGCCATCCTGTCCGCCATGATCAACGCCGCGGGCTGCTTCATCCCCTCGATCACGAAGGAATACGAGGCCGCCGAATTCGAGAAGCAGGCCGCGCGCCTCCTCTCCCAGGTGCGCACCCTGGCCGCCTTCTCCTACCGCAAGTCGCGGGGGCTGCCGGCCATCTACCCGAAGAAGAAGTACACCTACACCGAGAATTTCCTGCACATGATGTTCTCCTCGCCCGACGAGGACTACCACCTCGATCCGGCCGTGGTGGACGCGCTCGACCTGATCTTCCTGCTGCACGCGGACCACGAGCAGAACTGCTCCACCGCCACCGTGCGCATGGTGGCCAGCAGCCGCGCCAACCTCTTCGCCAGCTGCTCGGCGGGCGTCTGCGCCCTCTGGGGCCCCCTCCACGGCGGCGCCAACCAGGCCGTCATCGAGATGCTCCACGAGATCCAGGCCACGGGCGACGACGGCACGGCGTTCCTGGACCGGGTCAAGCACAAGGGCGCCGGCGCCAAGCTCATGGGCTTCGGCCACCGCGTCTACAAGAACTACGATCCCCGGGCCCGCATCATCAAGAAGGCCTGCGACGAGCTCCTGGCCAAGCTGGGCATCAACGATCCCCTCCTGGACATCGCCAAGAAGCTGGAAGAGATCGCCCTCAACGACCCCTACTTCGTCGAGCGCCGCCTCTACCCCAACGTCGACTTCTACAGCGGCATCATCATGCAGGCCATCGGCATCCCGCTCCAGATGTACACCGTGATCTTCGCCATCGGGCGCATGCCCGGCTGGATCGCCAACTACAAGGAAGTCGTGGAGAACCCCGCCAGCCGCATCTACCGTCCGCGGCAGGTCTACCAGGGGCCGGCCCTCAACCACTACGTCCCCCTCTTCGAGCGGTAGGCGCGCGCGGTTGCAAGGCGGGTTGCCGAGGGATCGGCAACCCGCCTTTTCGTACCTGCTGTCCGAGGCCGGGACGCCGGTCCGGGGCTCATTCCACCGGCACGGCGAGCGGTAGGAGGTCCTGGACGGGGCTGACCGAGTGGGGCCAATGGCGCGGCCACCAGCGGCGGACGGCCTCGGAGACGGCGAGGAACAGGACCAGACCGAGCAGGCCCAGCGCCGCCTCGAAATAAAGCATGCCGCCCGGGCCCAGCCGGGCGTAGGCCCAGCCGTCGGACTTGGTCATCAGGACGATGGCGGTGTTGGAGACGCAGGCCAGGACGGCGTACTTGGTGGCGGCCGCGCCCAGGCCGACGGCCTCGAAGGCGAAGGCCGAGAAGGCGGCGTAGGTCAGGCCCGTGGCGAAGGCGTAGGCCGTGGTCCACACCACGAACATCCGTTCCGTATGGGGGCAGAAGGCCATGGCCGCGGCGGCGCCGGCCTGGAGCAGGCCGAAGGCGACATAGGCGCGCTTGCGGTCCATCCGGTCGCAGATGTGGCCCCCGGTGAAGGCGCCGGCGGCCGTCACGACCCCGCCCAGGACCCCCGTGACCAGGGCCACCGTGCCGAGGGAGGCCTTCCAGTCGCCGGCCATGGCCGACCACAGGTTGCTGGAGGCGCCGGAGCAGATGGGCAGGAGGCAGAGGGCCAGGGCCAGGAACCCCAGCCGGGCCCGGGCCAGCTTCCAGACGTCCCCGGCGACGAAGGCCAGGTTGCCCAGGACGCCCCGGACATGCCCGTGGGGCCGTTCCTCGATGAACGCGATGGGCAGGGCGCACAGGAGGCAGAGGGCGGCCAGGACCGCCCCGCCCATCCAGGGCGCGGGGAGGCGCCCGGCGAGCAGCAGCCCGAGTCCGCCGCCCACGCCCGTGCCGGCCAGGGAGCCCGCGTTCAGATACCCGCTCACGCGCCCCTTTTCCCCGTCGGGGGTGGCGAAGGCGATGAGCCGGCTGGTGGCCTTGCCCACGAAGGTCACCGCGAAGTTGGTGGCCATGGACACGGTGCCCAGGAGGGGGAGGTTCGCGCGGGTCAGGGGGACGAGGCTCATGGCCAGGATGCCCGCCGCGGTGGCGACGATGCCGAGGGCATACCACTTCCGGGCGGTCAGGGTGGTGTCCACGACCGGGGAGAACAGGAAGCTCCAGGCGCTCGGCATGAGCGTGGCCGCGGCGAGGGTGGCGATCGCCGCCATCCCGACCTGGTGGCGGGACAGCAGGAAGGCCAGCGTGACCATGGGGTAGCCGCTGGCCACGCCGAAGGGGATGATCAGGAACAGGTAGGCCGAAGGGTGGGTGTGGCGCCGCGGGCCCCTCACGCCGCGCGTTCCGGTCCGAACTCGGTCGAATGCATCGGCCCTCCTGGGATGGTTCGGTCCGTTCAGGAAGCACCAATACCCGAGCCACCCGGCCACGGCCTGCCTGTTCCTGGATGCCTCCCAGCCTAGCCCGGATGGTTCAGGGCCGGAAAGGAAAAAGGGCCGACCGGCGGGTCAGCCCTTTTTCTTGCCTGGGATCACCATCTTCCTGGGCGCCCGCCGTGTTTAGGGAGGCGGAAACAGACCAGGATGATCGCAGGTCATCTACTTTGCATTAATCGTAATAATGTCATTTTTCGTATTATCATTACTGCGTTTGCTGAACTCGATCGATTTTACACCAGACCCGCTCACTGCCTTAAAGGCATCGCCAACCACATATGCATTTTTATCATCATCAATACCAATTTTAAAATCATACTCATCATTAACGTTTGGACCAGCCTTAACCGTATTGATCGTCATTTTAATATCCATATATAGACCTGGTGTAAATTTATTCATATTTAGCATATATGTATCACTACTTCCACAATATACAACAGTTGAGTTTTTGGTATATGTCAACGTGCCTCGACTAGTGGCATCCGGTTTACTTACCAAGTCTTTATCCTCGGTGACGGGGACCCCCACGCTGCCGTTGGAGTCAAAGGCGGACAAGCCGATATAAAAATTTTTGGGGCTTTTGATCATCAGCTTCACGGAGGTTTTTGGCGCATCCCCGGCATGCACGACCATGCTCCCGAATCCGCAAACCATGATGATCGCTGCCATCATCCGTGCGATTGTTTTGGTCATAAGGTTTTCCTTTTAATGAGTCCACAAACGATTTGTGGAAATTGAACAGACCACCCCTCCACCCTCCGTCCAGGAAGGGCGTGTCAAGCGGGGTTACCCCTGATAGCTCTCGAACAGAATGTGCCGTATTAATTAACAGTCAATACGTGTCTGCCGGTTCGCAGGAAATATTTTCACAGGAATCGAGACTCAGCCGCATAATCCCGGCATCCCGGATCTCGCCTGGGGGTGAATTC
>Ga0316223_1004375_pt1 | contig 9888 bp, 6 predicted proteins | sample TBH18009metaG_FD_206007 | JGI IMG/M metagenome (GOLD analysis project Ga0316223, IMG submission 206007) | Freshwater microbial communities from Trout Bog Lake, Wisconsin, USA - TBH18009 | ecosystem: Environmental > Aquatic > Freshwater > Lake > Hypolimnion/Profundal zone | place: USA: Wisconsin... | reverse complement strand
ATGTCACTATTCACCGTTCTCGAAGCTGACAGCGCCGCCCGGCGAGCCGTCAGTTCCGACTACGTGCCGACTGAAACGAACGTCGCGATCGCCTCGTGAGATCCTTCGCAGGCTCAGGATGACAACGTTCGGGGCTCCGTTCTCACTCCTGCGCCCGATTTGCAAACTTGTGGGGAATGGAAAGGAGTCTCCACCGCTTTCGAAGCGGTTGGGTCTCAGGAATTACCCAAAGCGTTTCCTGCGCCCATCGGTTCGTCACTGGGGAGGCAACCAGGCCTCGCCGCAGTTTTATAAATACGCTGGCGCGTCCACAACGCGCCACGGCTTCGCCGCTCCGAATGGTCTCACGTCCATTCCAGGTAGAGGTCAGGAGGTCTGAGTTTAACCGGCCATGCCCACCAAACCCCTCTCAGTCCCAGTCACTTATGCAAGCACGGGCAAGCCCGCTCTGGAGCGTTGCCCTGGCTGGTATGAGGCTGCGCCGTTGGCGCGGAGAGCTTGCCCGCAAATCTATCGACAGGACTCTATCGATAGGACTTATCAAAGTTGAACTACGGGCTCGCCGGTTTGCCCGAAACATCCACGCAGGCGATGTCTCCGGCGCTGTTGCGGCAGTAGATCCTTCCGTTGGCGAGAATGGGGCAGGTCCAGCAGGTCTTTGAAAGGACGTGCGTTCTGGCCAGCTCCTTGTAGGCGCCCGGATCGGCGTCCGCGATCACCAGATCGCCGCTTTCGGACATCACAAGGAGCTTGCCGTCGGCTAGCGTCAGGGCGCCCATCCCCAGGCCATCCTGGCTCCATTTCACCGCGCCGCTGGCAAATTCAAGACACTTCAACTGCTTCTCGTCGAAGCCGTACAGGCAGCCCTTCCAGAGAATGCAACTGTTCATCTTCGTGCGAATCTCCTTGCTCTCCCACATCTTGAACAGGGCGCCCTCCCCAATCCGCACGGACGCCCCGCCGTGACCGTAACCGGAAGAAATGAAGATCCGATTTCCAAACACGATCGGCGTGGTGGGGTTGATGTCGTAAGAAGTTTTCCACGGATAACGGGCCGTTTCCTTGCCGTCGGCCAACTGGCGAATGACCAGGCCGGCTCCATTGAAGATGGCCAGCGCCGGCAGGCCGCGGTCGGTGAAAAGGGTGGGGGTTGAGTAGCTGGCGATGTCATCCCCGGCCTTCCAAATGACGCCCCCGGTGGTCTTGTTCAGTGCCACCGCCGACGCGCCTTTGCCGCCCACATCGAGAATCAGTTTCTCGTCCACGATGAACGGCGAGGCCGAGTAGCCCCACGTGGGCATGACGCCGCCAAGATCTTTGACCAGATCCTTCGACCAAACGGGGGCTCCCGTCACGCGTTTCAGGCAGAACAGCTGTCCCTGTCTGCCCAGGACGTAGACGAAATCGCCGTCCACCGTGGGCGTGGAAAGTTGGCCGCCGTCAAAAAACTTCGGATCGAGCTTGCTGGGGTAAGTATGCGTCCACCGGGTGACTCCGTCTTCCGTGTTGAGGCAGAAGACCGTTCCCATGTTGGTGTCGCTGCTTTCATTGCCCATGGTGAAGACATGGTCGCCCACCACCGAAAAACAGGAGTAACCGATGCCAACGTTCCTGCGCCAAAGGACACGCGGACCGCTGGCCGGCCATGTCGACGTCCATCCGGTTTCCTTGGAAATGCCGTCCCCGTCGGGACCGCGCCAGCGCGGCCAGTCCGCCGCCGAAGCTTCGGCAAGCATCAGGGTGACAGAAACAATGAACGAACCGGCGAGTGCGAGCGCGGCAGGGCGGGAATACGGAGCGACGGAGAAAATGGCCATGACGCTGTCAGTGTTGGAAACGGCAGGGGATTTGTCAAATGGTACTGTCATGTGAACCGCTAGATTTACACAGTTTCGCAAGCGCCCTCGCCGAAGCGAACTTTTGTTCCGCTGTTGGCGATTACCCACGAAGATGCCTTTGGCGGGGCGCCAAAGGCCGCACGCGAGGGCGCGTGCGCTCCCCAGAACTCGGTCTCCGACGTTCTCGCAAGAATCGGCGGGTCAATAATAGAAAAACTTGTCCCGCGCTCTCGAATGCCCTCGGATGGCGGGATCGAACGAATTTCCTTGCGTCCCGAACGATTCACCTGCCGATTATCTCTCCATGTGCTCCACCGTTCTCGCCAAAGGCGACTGGCTCTCCCTCCATCGAATCACGTATCGGAACGCCAAAGGGGAGCTTCGAAATTGGGAATGCGTGCGGCGCCGGCAAGCGTCGGGAGCCGCTTCGATAATTGCCACCGTGGAACGCGCCGGCGAACCCTGCCTGGTCGTGGTCAAACAATACCGACCGCCGGTGGATGCATGGGTGCTTGAGTTGCCCGCCGGTTTGATCGACCCCGGCGAAACCGCCGCGGCTGCCGCCGTTCGGGAACTTGGGGAGGAGACAGGATTCCACGGTGCTGTCGTTGACGCCGGTCCCTTCGTTCACAATTCGCCGGGCCTGACCGACGAGAAGACGGCTCTGGTTTACGTTGTTTGTTCCGAGCAAAGGGGTGCAATGCCGGATGCGGATGAATCGATCGAAGTGCTTCTGCTGCCTCTTCGCGGATTGAAGGCTCGACTGCTTGAAGAAGAGCGGCAGGGTGCGCGGTTGGATGCGAAGCTCTGGTGTTTTGCCCTCGGCCTGGAATTCGGTCGCGGTGCCGATGCGACTGGAGGTTAGGCATTATTTCGCTTGCCTCCCCCGAAGAAAGACCGTAAATGGTCTGTCATTCAATCTGTTGTGACCCCAAAAGCCCTCAAGTTAGTGCCATTCGCGGTTGCCTTTGCATTTTCGATGTGGAGCGCCGCCCCATGCATGGCGGGAGAGCCTTCGCCGCGGGGTGCGTTGGCGTGGACTTGGGAAGATGTTACGGCACGCCTTCGCCCGTGGTCCGGCGAACATCGGCAGGGAACCGATCCGAACACGCTGAATGGAAAGGTCGTCTGCGGTTATCAGGGCTGGTTCGCCGCGCATGGGGATGGAGCGCAGGAAGGGTGGGTTCACTACGGCGATGGCATCTTCAAACCGGGAACCTGCAAAATCGATCTTTGGCCCGATATGAGCGAGTTCGGCGCGGACGAGCGGTATCCGACGGAATTTCGTCAGGCGGATGGATCGGTGGCGCAGGTTTTCAGCAGCTATAATTCCAAGACCGTCAACCGCCACTTTCAGTGGATGGCGCAATACGGGATCGACGGGGTGTTCCTGCAGCGCTTCGGCACTGACATGTACCGGTCTGACAGCTACGACTTCTGCAATGCCGTCCTCGACAACGTCCGCCATGCGGCAAATGCAAATGGACGCACCTGGGCGGTAATGTATGACTTGACCGGACTTTCCGGGAAGCAATTGATGACGATCATCGCGCAGGACTGGAAGAACCTGGTGGATTTGGCGCAGGTGCGCAACGATCCCGCCTACCAGAAGCACGGTGGCAAGCCGGTTATCGGGATTTGGGGGATTGGCTTCAACGAGGGGCGCAAGTATTCGTTGAAAGACTCGGAAGCGTTGATCGATTTTTTTAAGAGCGATCGGCGGTACGGCGGAAACAGCCTTTTGCTCGGCGTGCCGTACGGTTGGCGTTCGATGAATCGCGATTCCGTGGTGGACCCGCATTTGCATGACGTTCTTCGAAAGGCGGATATCATCAGTCCCTGGAGCGTGACGCGCTATAATTCAACGGAAGCGTTTCTGGCCGATATTCCGCGCAACCAGCAACCGGACCTGGCATGGTGTCGGGAGCAACATCTCGACTACCTGCCGGTCATTTTTCCGGGCTTTAGCTGGAGCAATCTGTTCAAGCAGCAGAAGCGGAGCGGCAATGCTCCGGTCATCTCCCGCGAGGATGGGCGTTTCTTCTGGAAGCAGGGGAGGGAACTGGCCCGGCTCGGCGCCAACATGCTTTACGTGGCCATGTTCGATGAACTGGACGAAGGCACGGCGATCATGAAGTGCTCGGCCAACCCGCCAGTCGGGGCGAGCGTTTTTCAGTTCGAGAAGGGCGTTGCGCCGGATCAATACCTCTGGCTGGCCGGTCAATTTGGCCGGTTGCTGCGAAAGGAACTGCCCGTTTCGGATCTGCCGCCCGCCCGCTAACCCGGATAGTTTTATATTCCCCAATTATGCATGCCCTTAGTCCTGTCGATTACGCGATAATCATCGGTTACCTCGCTCTCAGCCTTGTCATGGGAATGATCATGACGCGCAAGGCGAGTTCCAGCATCGACCATTACTTTCTCGGAGGGCACTCGTTGCCGTGGTGGTTGCTTGGCGTCGCCGGCATGGCGAACTGGTTCGATCTCACGGGGACCATGATCATCACTTCATTCCTGTATATGATGGGGCCTCGCGGGTTGTTTGTGGAGTTTCGAGGCGGGGCGGTGCTGATCCTGGCGTTCATGCTTTGTTACGCTGGAAAATGGCATCGGCGCTCCGGTTGCATGACGGGGGCAGAGTGGATGACCTATCGCTTCGGCGACGGCAAGGCGGCGGAGGGGGTGCGCTTGCTTTCCGCTGTAATGGGGATCATTAACACGATCATGCTTCTGGCCTACCTGATTCGCGGCACAAGCCTCTTTCTTGGAATGTTCTTTCCGTTCCCTCCAATGGTGACCACTCTGGTGCTCATCATGGTGACCACGCTTTACACCATGAGCGCCGGCTTCTACGGCGTGGTGCTGACAGATTTGGTGCAAGGGATCATCGTGATGTTCTCCTGTGTGATCATCTCGTACATGGCATGGCACATGGTGCCTAGTCTGGGGAATCTCGCCGAAACAGCGAATCAGGTCACCGGCAACCCGTTCTGGACGGCTTCGCATCCGGCGTGGCACACGCCGATGCCGCCGGGGTACCAGGACTATCAACCGCTGATCATGATCGCCAGTTTCTACCTGCTCCGCAACGTCCTTTACGGGATGGGCGCCGGGGCGGAGTCGCGCTATTTCGGCGCCAAGAGCGATCGCGATTGCGGGCTCCAATCGCTCCTGCAAGGCGTGATGGTGATGTTCCGCTGGCCGCTAATGATCGGCTTCGCCGTGATGGGTATCTACTTCGTGCATTCGGTGTTCCCGGATACGGCGGTGACACGGCAAGTCGCCGACACGATTCACCAGCACTTTCCCAACATCACCGCTCCGTTCTGGCACGATCTGACGGCGGGCATCATCAACTCGCCCTCGCATTACCCAGCGGATCTGGTTGACCGAATCCGGGCGTTGCTCGGGCCTGACTGGCACGGGAAGCTGCCGCTGGTCAGTTTTAACGGGACGGTGAACCCGGAGCAGATCCTTCCTGCGGTCTTGCTGAACATGCTGCCCACCGGGCTGAAAGGTCTTGTTGTTGTCGCAATGTTCGCGGCGATGATGTCGTGCAAGAATGGCATGGTGAACCAGGCCAGCGCCTTCTTCGTAAAGGACATTTACCAAAACTTCATGCGCCCGAAAGCGGCCAACCGGGAGCTGATCTTCGCTTCCTACGGTTCGACGCTGACTATTGTAGTCTTGGGATTTTACTTCGGCGTCACGGCGAACAGCATCAACGACCTGTGGGGATGGATCATCATGGGTTTTGGCGCGGGCGGCCTTGCCGGGTTGCTGCGCTTCTACTGGTGGCGGTGCAATGCGCCTGGAATGTTCTGCGGAATCCTGGTGGGAGGGTTGGGCGCCGTCATTCAAAGGTTGACCGTGCCGCAGTTGCCGGAGTGGCAGCAGTTTGTGCTAATGACCACGCTTTCCTTCGCCGGGACAATCATCGGTTCGTTCTGTTTCGAGCCCACTCCGATGGCCAATCTGCGACACTTTTACCGAACGACTCGTCCATTCGGACTATGGGGGCCGTTGAAGGACGAGTTCACCGGTGAGGAAGCCTTGGCGCTCAGGCGCGAACACCGCAACGACATCATCGCAGTTCCGTTTGCGCTAGTCTGCCAGGTGACGATGTTTATGTTGCCGATGCAACTGGTGATCAAATCGTATTCGGCCTTCTTCCACACGCTGCCGCTGTTCATTGTCGGCGCGGTTGGGATGTATCGGTTCTGGTGGATACCCTTGCCGCCACAGAACACCGGAGCGCAGAACCAGGCAGTTCAGGAGCCGGTAGGAGTGAGACGAGAGTAGGGGAGGGGAAGCCGCATCGACAAACCGGTGAACATTCCTCGTTACGGGTTAGTCTTGCTTGCCGCCGCGGTTCTGGCATTGGCATTCGAGGAAGTTGGCCGCGCGGACTCTGTCGGCGCGGCCACTCCGTTTACAACGCTCGAAGGGGAATCGGGCACGCTTGGCGGCGCCAGCAATCGGCATCTCGGGCGGAACCCCCCAATTCTCGGTGCGATCGGTCTTCGGACGCGTGTATCGACTACAGCGCTCCGACACTCTTGCGCCAAATGACTGGGTTACTCTTGGCGCGCCTCAGAGCGGCACCGGCGGAACGTTGATCCTCTCAGCCAGCAATGCGGTCGGCGTTTTGCGGCGTTTCTATCGGCTGTGCATCCAGCCGTAGCCACGTCAACGCTCCTCCACCCAGGCCTCGCTGACCACGCAGTTGACCGGAGCCTCCGCGACAATTTGAAAGCGTGCGCGGCCATTGACGATCGATTCGGGGGGCAGGGCGGCTTCCACGAGCGCCGGTTTCTCGTGGTTCGTTCTCCATGACGGCAGGTTTTGAGCCCGCGCCAGTTGTTGCCGTCCGCGTGAACCGGTCGTGAAAACGCTCTGGCGGCGGCCATTGCCGTCGAAATCCCACCACGTCACACAAAGCATATAGCGCCGCATGAGGTCGAGACCATCGATGGTAAAACCCAGGCGACTGGCGGCAAAAGCGGCTTGTCGCTGAGTCGCGGGGAGATCGGGGATCGCATTCGCGCCCGGCCAGGTCCACGCGGCGCCGGAATCGGTTTGTGAGAGAACCACCGGGCCGGCGCCGAGCGAACGCGATTGGAGTCCGCCCGCGAGATAAGCAACCAGCCGGCGTCCCTCCGCTCTGAGTTGAGCGCTCCGGGCCGCAATTGCCGCAATGTCTTTCAGGGATGGCTCCAGCCCGCGGGCCGGCGTTTGGTCCATCTCTTCATAAACCGCAAAATACGGGGCGTTGCAGTCAATCCACGAAGCCAAAGCCTGCCAGTCGGCGGCGGGCAGGCGCAGAGCGTGATGATCTTTGGCCAGCAGTCTCATTAGCGGACTCACCCGCGAACCGCAGGCGCCTGGTTTAAACGGAAGCTTCGGTCCCTGATATCCGCCGACTTTCACATAATTGACGTGCGGCAGGAGTGCCAGGAATGAATCGCTAACCAGATGCTGCGGGCCCTCGTCGCGATCATACAGCGTGGGCGCTTGCACCATCTTCGCTCCCCGCAAATCGGACGCGTGATCGGAACCGGCGCCGCCGTCGTGACAGCGGATGCATTGCCGATCCAGCAGCGGTTGCACCACGCGCTTGAATCCCATCGGTCCCGCCCCCCAGGGCGGCGGTGTGATCGGCACTGGACCGCGGACCAGCGCTTTCGCGCTCCGCAATGGTTGAACGGGTGCGTGACCGGGCTTCTCATGGCAGCCGATGCAACTGCGCGTTTCGCCCGGCATGAGATTGACGTAATTGCGCATGCGCTGGAGTTCCAGATGGTTTTCATCCAGGGCTTCCAGCATCAGGAGTTTCCCGCTTGGAACCTCAAAGAAGGTTGAACCGTCCTCCGCGACGGGCACCGTGCCCAGCACACTGCGCAAGTCGTAGCCCGAACTCACTCCGGTGTCGCATCGGTGCGGGTTGGTGTGGCGGTTCTTCGCGGAGATCTCGATGATGCGTAGAAATTTAGCCGTGCCCCTCGGGATCCCCTCCAACCCCTCGTTGACGTCCAGCACCAGCATTCTGCCGGGCGTGGCGGGATCGACTCCATGCACCTGATCCGGCAGGACAGGCGGCGTTTTTCTCGGGGTCAGCAGCATCGGAGCGTAGCAGGAATAGCCCTGGCCGCGGTGAATCAGTTCCTGGTTGCCGAAACGGTCGATCAGGTAAATCCCATAGCCCGCCGCGGCGTTATCGGGTTGCTCAAAGCTATAGGAGACCAGGAAATAGCCGTCATCGAGCGGATATGGGGAAGCATACCAACCGGTGTTGCTGGTGTGATTGGAAATGAGCGGCACTTCGGGGACCTTGCGGTCGATGCGCTCGTCGAGCAACGGCGCAGTCGCTTCCGGATACCCGATCCACGGAGTGATATTCACCATGCCCGACGGCCCCATCCGGTTCTTGTCCAGATCCACCACCATGATGGAGCCCGCGCACGTGTTGTGGTGCGCCGAGCCCACCGCAACCGCCTTGCGGGCGCCGGGGATCTGCCGGGCCTCGAACAAAGCGAGGGGGCCGCGGGAGAATGCGTACCAGTCACCGAACGCGAGTTGGGCGTTGCGTCCGTCCGGATACACCGTCCAGAGTTGCTGGATGACGTTGTAAGGCTTCATTACATAATCCCAGCGAGTGTAAAGAATGCGTCCGTCTTCCAGCGTGGAGGGATAGAACTCGCTGTCCTGCGGTTCGCCCACCTTGCGCAGATCGCTTCCATCGGCGGCCATAGACCAGATGCCAAAGACAAGAGCCCAGTCGCCGCATTGCACCATGCGTCCCTCGCGTGAGGAGGTAAACGCGATCCGCCCATCGGGCAGCCAGCACGGCTCGGTGTCCTCGGCGGTGTCGTCAGCAGTCAAGCGGCGCAGATCCCTGCCATCCACACCGACGGTGTAGATGTTGTACATGTGACAGGAACCGCCTCGATAGGCCGTGCTGTCTTTGGGATCTTCGGGATCGTACGCGGAATGACCGTCGGCTAGCGGGTAATTCGTGGGTGGGTTTCGGGGACGGGCATACGGAAAGACGATGCGGGCGGCGTCAAACGACAAATCCGGACGTCCGATACCGCCCCTCGCTGTTTCTGAATCCAAAATCTCCCGCACCGTTCCTTCCGCTTGAAGGCCGGTGAGTTCGCACAGGTTGGCGCCGGGGCTTTGCGCCTCGCCGACGCGATGAGCGCATTGGTGGTCGACTCTGGGCCACTGGCGTTTGAGGAAGAGCAAACGGTCTCCCGCGAGGCGGCGGTGCGCCAGCATCGCCTCGCGCATCGCCCAGCGCGCCCGGCAATAGAGCGCACGCAACGCTTCCGGCGTTCCCGCGTTTCCAAGGCGTGCGCGTTCGGCTGCGACCTCGTCCAAATCCTTGCGAACCGCGGTGGCATCGCCCCTGTTGCATCGGTCGAGGTCCTCGCAAAGCAAGCGTCCGCGTTCCAGCACTCCATCGACGGCTTTGGCGGTGGCGGCATCGCCCCCGCGAATCACCTGCTCCTGTCGGGACCAGTCGGCTTCGATGCGCTCGCGCAAGGCTGGGGATGGCGCTCCATCAGCGTGCGAAAGCGGGTGACCGGCGATTCCTAATATGAGAATGATGAAGTGGCGGATTTTCATAGCTTTGGGGGCGAGTGGATAGATCCTGTTGCCGACGGGCAACGATGCCCCAAGCGGTTCGAGACATTTTAAAAACGGGGAGGCGATCAAGTTATTAGAAGAGTCGTCCCGGAGCAAGCCTAACGAATGTTGAGGCATATCCTCGAGCGCAGGACAGATTTCTTCCGCGGAGTACAAGCCCCCCCTCTCGCGCTCTCCAATCCCGTTAATCCTGTTAGATCCTGTTAGATCTTGGGAATCATGTTGAAACTTTATTCCAGCCCCATCGCGCCAACCAGCCGCAGCACACAGCGGAGCGTGGGCGAGTTGATTTCCGAGCGTGAAACAAATTCAACAGGATTATCGGGATTTTGCGGAGTGGAGGGTTTCGGGGGCGAAAAGCGACAGCCTTCAGGGGGGGGCAAAGTATATACGTGGG
>Ga0316223_1004371_pt1 | contig 9899 bp, 5 predicted proteins | sample TBH18009metaG_FD_206007 | JGI IMG/M metagenome (GOLD analysis project Ga0316223, IMG submission 206007) | Freshwater microbial communities from Trout Bog Lake, Wisconsin, USA - TBH18009 | ecosystem: Environmental > Aquatic > Freshwater > Lake > Hypolimnion/Profundal zone | place: USA: Wisconsin... | reverse complement strand
CGGCATCGCGGGCGATGTTACTGCCCCAACTTATGACGAACTCTACGCCGCTAAATCACGTCCTACTACATCTAGTGGCTGTGTGTGACAACCCGATAAGCACGGAAAGATTAAGCTTTTTATGTCTCTTTTCAAGGGGCGGGAGGATGTCTATGCTAAACGTTGGGAAAACAAGGCTGGTGAATCCGGTTATTCACCTCACTGCCTGAATTTATGGAAGAAGGGGGTATGTCCAAAACCAGCCATGAAATGTTCAGCTTGCCCAAATAAAAATTATGAGCCACTTAGCGAAAATGTAATCGAATCACACCTTCGTGGCAAAATTGTTGCAGGCATCTATCCTTTGTACCCAGATGAAACCTGTAGTTTTCTGGCGATTGATTTTGATGAGGCAGCATGGGAAAAAGATGTCGCTGCGCTGAGGTCTGCTTGTAGTGAAATTCCTATTCCAATAGCCGTTGAGCGTTCACGCTCCGGTAATGGAGCCCATGTCTGGGTGTTTTTTGAGGTGCCGATTTCTGCTGCGCTTGCAAGAAAATTGGGGACGGTAATCCTGACTTTTGCCATGAATCGACGTCACGAAATTACCTTCAACTCGTATGATCGATTGTTTCCCAACCAGGACACCATGCCCAAAGGGGGATTGGGTAATTTGATTGCCTTGCCACTTCAGGCGGCTTCAAGAAAAAACGGCAACAGTGTTTTTGTGGACGAGTTTTTCATGCCCTATAAAGATCAATGGGAATATTTGTCGAGCATCCAAAAGTTATCAGAAAGCAGTATCAATTCCTTAGTCACCCGGCTTTGCTCAGGTAATGAACTTGGGGCGCTGAAGATTGATACAGAGGAAAATCCGAAACCTTGGATCAATTCTCGACCCATCTTAACGCAAGATGATTTTCCGCCCCAAGTAAACATTGTTAAGGCTAATAGTCTTTATGTCGAAAAACAGGGAATTTCGCAGCGCGCGCTGAATCAAATCAAGCGGCTGGCAGCGTTTAAAAATCCTGACTTCTACAAAGCTCAGGCGATGCGGATGCCCACTTTCAATAAACCACGAATTATTTCTTGTTCCGACGAAACGGAACAGTATTTAATACTTCCACGGGGATGCGCATCCGACTTGTCCGACGAGCTAAGTCGCTTACAGGTCCAGATTTCTTGGGCAGATGAAGCCAGCAAGGGGAAATCCATACAGGTTGAGTTTACCGGCGTTTTACGTGAAGAACAGCAGGAGGTTGTCACCGAACTGTTAAAGTACGATGAGGGTGTACTCGCCGCGACGACCGCTTTCGGAAAAACCGTGATTGCAGCAAAATTGATTGCCGAGCGAAAAGTGAATACGCTGATTCTTGTTCACAGGCAACAACTTCTAGCTCAATGGATAACCCGTTTATCAGAATTTCTCCTGATTAACGAAGAGATACCAGTCATTGAGCACAAAAGTGGCCGCAAGAAAAAAGGGGAGCTCATTGGTCGTTTGGCCGCAGGAAAAGACCAAATGAGTTGCATCATTGATGTGGCACTCATGCAATCATTAAATGTCGCCGGTGAGGTCAGGGATTGCATCAAAAACTACGGAATGATTATTGTAGATGAGTGCCATCACATTCCTGCCGTCAGTTTTGCGGAGATTCTCAAGAAGTCCAATGCCAAATACATCTATGGACTGACCGCAACCCCCTCAAGACAGGATGGTCATCATCCCCTTATTTTCATGTATTGCGGCCCGGTTCGATTTCGAGTTGATGCGATTAAACAGGCACAGAAACGACCGTTTGAACATTTTGTTATTCCAAGATTTACGGGATTCCGCGTGGCCGGAGAAACGTCGGATAAGGACTTGACCATCCAGGACTTATATTCCGAAATTGTCCGGGATGAGCTTCGAAACCAGCTAATTGTGGAGGATGTTTTCACCTGCCATGAGGAAGGGCGCCATTGCCTGGTTTTAACCGAGCGGACGGCACATGTAGATATTCTGTCAAAGATGATCGCGGCCCGTATTCCCGGTGTTATCGCTTTAAAGGGAGGTCTTGGCAACAAGGAGACGAATGGTTTATTGAAGCAACTGGCTACGACCCCTTCTGACAAGCAACTTACCATTGTGGCTACGGGTAAATTTATTGGTGAAGGATTCGATGAGGCGCGTCTGGACTCGCTGTTTCTTGCCATGCCTATTTCCTGGAAAGGAACGTTACAACAATATGCGGGTCGTCTTCATCGTCTCTCGGATAACAAAAAGGAAGTTCGAGTTTATGATTACGTTGATGTTCGGGTAGGAATGCTTGAAAAAATGTACAACAAACGGCTCAACGGATATGCGGCTATCGGCTATCAAGCGAAGGGGGACGGCCCCGGAGATGATTCTGTCCACATTATTTACGATAAACGTTCGTTCTTTGCCGTTTACAGTCAGGATATTATCTGGGCAAAGAAAAGTATCATTGTCGTCAGTCCCTTTATAACCCAAAAGCGCGTAGCCCAGATTTTACTTCTGTTGCAAGAACCTCTGGATCGAAAGGTGGAGGTAACCATCGTCACCCGGCCTGCTGAAGAGTTTACCGAAAGATTCAAATCTTCCTTCGAGCAGATTCTTGCCGACCTTAACAATGCGGGGGTAAACGTGGTGTTCAAGTCAAGGATTCACCAGAAGTTCGCAATAATAGATCAAAAAGTCGTTTGGTACGGAAGCATCAACCTGCTTAGCTTTGGCAGTTCTGAAGAAAGCATGATGCGCTTAGTGAGCACAAATATTGCGTTAGAGTTAACGAATAGCCTTTGAGCATGGGACCTGTTGCGACGTGGCAAAGACTATTCGTATTAAGAAACATAGGATTAAGAATTGCTTTGCCGATTGCAGAAATCCCATTATAATTACAGGCATGATGATACGAGCAAGCATACTTATATTTAGCATTCTATTCAGTTGCATTTCTCAGGCTGATGAGATTACAACCGACTTGCGGCCAACTGACCCTATTGGGATATCTCAAGTGGTTATGAAATCGATGCCTGTGGCTGTTCAGAATTTGTTGCAGTATGCACTTAGTAATGAAGGTGTGATTTATCATAAAGGCGGAACGACACCGGAAAATGGTTTTGATTGCAGCGGTTTTGTTCGTTATGTTTTTGATCAGGTTCAAGGTGTTACTCTGCCGCATAGTGCACAAGCCCTTAGCCAGATTGGAGATCGCATCAAGACAACCGATCTGCTACCGGGTGACCTAGTGTTCTTTCGATTTATGCGCAGCACGATTTCGCACGTGGGAATTTATCTGGGCAATAACGAATTTATCCATGCTTCAAGCACACGTACTGGCAGTGTCGTGATTTCTAATCTTACTGATAGTTATTGGGCGAAACATTTTGCTCTGGTACGGCGCTTAGATTTTTCTACTGCTGAAAGCACAGCACGTCCAGATAGTATGTCTCCCTCTTCGACTTTGCATTTGGAAGGCGCTTTGCCAAGTTTGTCCAACAACTAAAGAGCGAACTATTCTTGTTGGTGTTAGGCAAAAGAATAACAACGAACTGCAATGTTGGTAGGAGAGTGATGGCTAGTTTCTGGTGATTTGCAGATGCTATAAAAGCACCCTTTCAATCCCTCCCTTGTTGGCTTTCTCTACATAGTCAGCCATCCAGTTTTCACCCAGCAACCGTTTTGCCATTTCAACTACGATGTAGTCAGCCGTGGTTTCCGAGTCTTCGTTATAGCGGGAAAGTCCTTGTAAGCAGGATGGGCAGGAGGTGAGTATTTTAATTTCTCCCGTGTAGCCATCTTTGCGCAGTTCATCTGCACCTTTTCGCATTTCTTCTTCCTTGCGAAATCGTACTTGCGTAGAAATGTCAGGGCGAGTTGCCGCTAGGGTGCCGGATTCTCCGCAACAACGGTCATTGAGTGTCACCGGCACGCCCATCAGCTCATTGACGACTTTAAGTGGCTGGTATATTTTCATGGGGGTATGGCAAGGGTCATGATACATAAAACGTGTACCTTCTACTCCCTGAAGTTTTACGTTTTTCTCCAGCAGATATTCGTGAATATCAATTAAACGGCACCCGGGGAAAATTTTGTCAAACTGGTATTTCATCAGCTGGTCCATACAGGTGCCGCATGAAACCACCACGGTCTTGATATCAAGATAGTTCAGCGTGTTGGCAACGCGGTGAAATAAGACACGGTTGTCCATCGTGATTTTGTTGCCGCGATCTTCCTGTCCGGAGGATGTCTGAGGATAGCCACAGCATAGATAGCCAGGAGGTAAAACTGTGATTGCTCCAGTTTCATATAGCATGGCTTGCGTGGCGAGACCGACTTGGCCGAATAATCGTTCTGAGCCGCAGCCGGGAAAATAAAATACCGCCTCAGAATCTTCGTTCACCTTTTGCGGATTGCGAATGATCGGCACTATCGTATTGTCCTCAATATCAAGCAAGGCACGCGAAGTTCTCTGCGGTAAATTGCTTGGCATCGGTTTGTTGATGAAGTGAATCACCTGTGCTTTTATTGTCGGGCGCCCGAGAGTCGCGGGAGGATGGGCGGTCTGCGATCCGATCAAACCGAAGTGCTTGCCCACGAGGTGACCAAGACGCTGTGCTTTGTAACCCCACTCTATCATCAGTTTTCGAACCATCTTGATAGTGGCGGGATCCGTGGCGTTGAGAAACAGCATGGCCGCTGAGGTGCCCAAATTAAATTTCTTTTTACCTTGTTTGCGCAGAAAATTGCGCATGGCAATAGAAACATTTCCGAAATCAATATCAACCGGACAGGGTTTTTCGCATTTGTGACATACCGTGCAATGGTCCGCCACATCACTGAATTCATCGAAGTGCGCGATAGAAATGCCACGCCGAGTTTGTTCTTCATATAAGAAAGCTTCAATAAGCAGTGAAGTGCCGAGTATTTTGTTGCGCGGCGAATAAAGCAGATTTGCGCGTGGCACGTGAGTGCTGCACACAGGTTTGCATTTGCCGCAACGAAGGCAATCTTTGATCGAATCGGCAATATTGCCGAGCTCACTTTTTTCCAGAATAAGGCTTTCCAGTTCCATTAAATTGAAGCTGGGCGTGTAGGCGCGTTCGAGGTTACCGCCTGCTAACAGCTTGCCTTTGTTAAAACGTCCCTCGGGGTCAATGCGATTTTTGTATTGGGTGAATTCGGCGATTTCCTGGGGTTCCAGAAAATCCAGCTTAGTAATGCCGATACCGTGCTCGCCCGAAATGACTCCACCCAAACCTTTAGCCAGGTGCATGATACGATCCACAGCTGTGTAGGCTTGTTGCAGCATCTCGTAATCATCCGAATTTACCGGGATGTTGGTATGTACATTGCCATCTCCAGCATGCATGTGCAGCGCAACGAATACCCGACTTTTTAAAACCTGTTGATGGAGAATATTGCACTGGTCAAGTATGGGTTGGTAAGTGCTACCGCTGAAAACATTGCGCAAAGGCTCACGAACTTCGAGCTTCCATGAAGCCCGGAGGGTATGGTTTTGTAAAAGCTGAAATACGGAGGATGCATTGACGTTTACCTCTGCTTTTAATCCTTCTAACATTAATTCAGAGCTGGGCTGGTCAAGACTGCTCCCTAACAATTCCCATTTTGATCTCACCTTGTTTAGCAGGTCGAGTGCTTGTTGAGCACGGCTTCCAAGCAATTCGTCGGTGCCCAGTTGCTGGTCGTCCTGATAGTACAAAGGCAAATCGCCCTGGAAAAAAGCTTCCAGAGCATCCAGCAGTTTCAATTTATTATGCAGCGATAGCTCGATATTGATTCGTTCTATGCCATCGCAATAATCCCCCATGCGAGGCAACGGAATCACCACGTCCTCATTTACCTTGAACGCGTTGGTATGTTTTGCGATGGCGGCGGTACGTGAACGATCCAGCCAGAATTTTTTGCGTGCTTCAGCGCTGACAGCAATGAAGCCCTCTCCCTGGCGCAAGTTGGCTAGACGCACAATTTCCGAGGCTGCTTGCGCAACGGAATTTTCATCGTCACCCACTACATCCGCGAGCAATACCATTTTGGGGCGAGCACCCCGCTTCGACTTGGTGGCGTAACCAACAGCCTTGAGGTATCGCTCGTCGAGGTGTTCCAGTCCGGCAAGAAGAGCGGGTAAAGGTTGCTGGTTACGTTTGCCAAATAGTGAGGTAATTTCGACAATCGCAGGTACGGCTTCATGCACTTGTCCAAAAAATTCCAGACAGACGGTCCGAGTGAAGTTATGGGCACGGTGAAGAATAAAGCGTGCCGATGTGATGATTCCGTCACACCCCTCTTTCTGAATACCCGGTAAACCCGACAGGAATTTATCGGTAACGTCTTTGCCCAGCCCAGCCTTCCGGAATTTTGAGCCGGGAATTTGAAGAATTTCAGGTTCTCCGTGGGGCGTTTTTCCATCTATTTCAAAACGGCTGATACGAAAGCGTGCCATTTCAATATCGTGGATTTTACCCAGATTGTGATCGAGACGCTCCACCGTCATCCACAATCCATCTGGGGTGACCATTTTCCACGAAACCAGATTGTCGAGAGCCGTACCCCACAGCACGGCCTTTTTTCCTCCCGCGTTCATTGATACATTGCCACCGATGCAGCAGGCATCTGCAGACGTTGGATCGACAGCAAATACCAACTTGTTGGCTTCAGCTATTTCCATGACACGTCGAGTGACTACCCCCGCGCCACAATGAATAGTCGTTGTTGGCTCGGTTAATCCGGGTAGTTGTATGATCTCAATGCTGGAGAGTCTATCCAGTTTTTCCGTGTTGATCACAGCAGAACGTTTATCCAGAGGTACTGCCCCGCCGGTATATCCGGTGCCGCCACCGCGCGGAATAATGGTCAATTTGAGTTCAATGCAGGCGCGCACCAGAGCGGCAATTTCTGCCTCGCTATCCGGGGTGAGTACCACAAACGGGTACTCCACGCGCCAGTCGGTGGCGTCGGTGACATGTGAAACACGCGACAAACCGTCAAACTGGATATTGTCACGGCGAGTGAGACGCCCCAGCACTCGCAGGACGCGACGGCGCAATTGTAAAATCTGCTCGAATTCTGCTGAGAATTCGTTGACTGCCTGGTGTGCAAGTTGCAGCAGGCGCTTAACATCTTCGTTGTCCTGCCGGCGGGTTTCTATTGCATGAAGACGATGGCGCAAAGCAGTGACAAGTTCCCCGCGCCGCTTGGGATTGCCTAATAGGTCATCCTGCAGGTAAGGGTTACGAAGCACGACCCATATATCGCCCAACACTTCATATAACATACGCGCGGAACGACCCGTTCGGCGTTCGCCGCGCAAACTATTAACAATGTCCCAAGCCTCGGTGCCCAGCAGTCGGATTACGATTTCCCTGTCGGAAAACGAGGTGTAGTTATAAGGTATCTCGCGGAGTCTGGTGTTCATTTGTCTGGCTCATGCAGCAAAGAATGTATTTTACCGCATCGCGCGCCTACTCTCGACCACAAATCAAAAGGGGATAAAATTCCTGCTTTCCGGGAAAATGTGTGGATGTATTTATTAGCATTGTCCGGGGAACTTACACTGGTACATCTGTAGCTGTTAGTAGGGAATAAAGTTGTCCAGAAAAATGCCGGAAAACACAACTGCACCAAGCCAATTGTTGTGTAAAAACGCTTTGAAACAATCTTCCCTCCTGCGGTTTCGGATCAGTGTGTAGTGATAAACGGCGATGCCCGAAGCTGCTAATAATCCGGTGTAATAAGAGATTCCAAAATGGGCCATTTGGCCAATTGAAAAAAGAATGAGCAATGCGACCGCATAGCAGGCCATGACTGCCGCCACATCATATTTACCAAAAAACAGGGCAGAGGAGTGGATTCCCAAATGGATGTCGTCGTCGCGATCGACCATTGCGTATTCGGTATCGTAGGCAATGCACCAAAAAATATTGGCCAGCAACATCCACCATGCCATGACTGGGACTGTGTTCTGCTCTGCTGCAAAAGCCATCGGTATTCCAAAACCAAAGGCAATACCCAGATAGGCCTGCGGAATAGCGAGAAATCGCTTGGTGAACGGGTAACTCGCTGCCAGAAAAACTGCAGGGATAGATAGCTGGATTGTAAGTGCATTTAGCGGCAAGATTAGCAGGAGTGCCAGGAATGTGAGCGTGGCAGCCAGCCTCAACGCCTCGTCTGGTTCAACTTTCCCGCAGGTAATTGGCCTGTCCTGAGTGCGTTTCACATGTTTGTCGATATCACGATCAGCATAGTCATTAATGACACAACCGGCCGAGCGCATGAGCATCGTACCGAGTACAAAGATCACAACAATGTACCATGCGGGATGGCCTTTCCCAGCTATCCAGACAGCCCACAGCGTTGGCCATAAGAGAAGCAGGATACCGATGGGGCGGTTCAGCCGCGTCAATCGAAAATAGAGATTAAGTCGTTTGCTAAAATTCATTTGGCTAGATTTAGTATGTCAGGCAAGAACACTTCAGTTACCAGTAATGCTGCTCCCCGTAAACTGAATAGCGAGCGGCGAGCCAACAGGGTAGGTGGTGGCGTGTCGAGTGTAACGATTGCACGGCGATATAACGGGTGATTCGCTTTAAGCGTACGATAATGCAGAGGGGCGCGTTGTACCAGCGGATGTGCAAATAACAGTGCGGCCAGCGGGCGGCTGCCCAAGTGTTGCAAAGATTGCCATGCTCCGCGCAGATGGTGTGGGGCGACGACACTGTGAGCAAATACGACAGGGTGTTCGTCGGCTAACAAAAACACCTCGCGGGCATAAACTTTTTTTTGAGAAGGTAAGCCCAGCAAAGCAGTTTCATCATGTGAGGCAATCATCAGGCCATCGTATAAGTTGTGGACGTCGAACTGAGCGCAACGTTGTCGAATGCGTTGTGTGAGCGATCCGTTGTTATGCAACCAAGGCGCATAGCCTGCCTTGAAATCAGGCAGGAAGGTATGCCAAACCGATTCTTTCATGGTTCCCCAACCTTATTGAGTTCTTCCATTCTGATCGGGGAATTGATTAAAGGTTTACGCATGTAAATAATCATCTCTGTGGGCCATCCATCTTTGCAAATGTGCCTGCGCGGCTTGTGGAAAGTCGCGTAGCATCTCTTCCGCTACTACGCGCGCACTATTTAGTAAATCCGTATCTGTATTTATATCAGCAAAGCGCAACATTGGCACGCCGCTTTGTCTTGCGCCCAGCAGTTCGCCAGGCCCCCGCAGGTGCAAATCCTGTTGTGCAATTTCAAAACCATCGGTACTTTCGTAAATGACTTTCAGGCGCGCCCTAGCCAGTTCCGACAGCGGTTGCTGGAATAGCAAGATACACAAGCTCTGTGCCGAGCCGCGACCAACCCGACCGCGTAGCTGATGAAGTTGCGCCAACCCCATACGTTCAGCGTGATCAATCACCATCATGCTGGCATTGGCAACATCCACCCCGACCTCAATGACTGTGGTGGCAACCAGCACTTGAATTTCGTGCGCTTTGAAAGCCGCCATTATCGCCGCTTTTTCCGGGGAAGGTAACTTGCCATGCACCAATCCCACTTTTAGTTCCGGAAACGAGGCACTTAAGGCCTGATGTGTTTCAATGGCCGTCTGCAATTCAACATCCATCAGCTCCGATTCGTCAATTAACGGACACACCCAATAAGCCTGCCTGCCTTCCATGCAGGCCCGCCGTATCCGTTCAAAAACTTCTTCGCGCCGCGCATTGCCAACCAGTTTCGTGATGACCGGGGTGCGTCCGGGTGGTAGTTCGTCAATAACCGATACGTCGAGGTCAGCGTAATAACTCATCGCCAATGTTCTGGGGATTGGGGTCGCACTCATCATTAACTGGTGCGGTTCGATCCCTTTGCCGCGCAAAGCAAGGCGCTGTTGCACTCCGAATTTG
>Ga0316223_1004360_pt1 | contig 9913 bp, 7 predicted proteins | sample TBH18009metaG_FD_206007 | JGI IMG/M metagenome (GOLD analysis project Ga0316223, IMG submission 206007) | Freshwater microbial communities from Trout Bog Lake, Wisconsin, USA - TBH18009 | ecosystem: Environmental > Aquatic > Freshwater > Lake > Hypolimnion/Profundal zone | place: USA: Wisconsin... | reverse complement strand
CTGGTGCGCATCGCCGTGAGTGACTCCGCGCCCATCACCGCCACCACCTTTGCCAGCCTGGGCTTTCAGGGCGTCACCGGCCTGGCCTTTGTGCAGCTCGATGACAGCGGCGCCTCCAGCCAGCCGCTGGCCACCAGCCTGTCCCATGTGGCCCACATTCCCATGCACCCCGGCATGGTGTCGCGCCTGACCGAGCAGGGCGGCAACCTGCTCACGCAGCTGGAGCAGGCCAGCGTGCGCGTCAACACATTGTTGGCGCCCGAGAATCAGAAGACGCTGACGACGGCGCTGTCAAACCTGGGCCAGGCCGCAGCCAACCTCAGCCAGCTGACGCACCACGCCGACCAGGTTCTTACCGGCAGTGGCCCCGAGGGCAGCGCCAGCCTGCCGCGGGTGGCGGCGCAGATGGACAGCACCTTCAAGGCCATGCAGACCAGCGCCGAGCGGCTCAAAGACAGCGCCGAGGTGGTGAAGGCCTCGGCAGAGCGATTCCGCCTCACCAATGTGCGCATCAGCGAGCCCGGCGGTACCCTGGACAAGATTGCCCGCGGCGCCGATGCTCTTGCCGCCAGCAGCGCCACGCTCAACGCCAGCCTGCTGCCACGCCTGAGCCACAGCAGCGATGAAGCCACCCGCGCCGCGCGCCAGATTGGCCGCGCCGCCGAAGGGCTGGCGGACCAGCCGCAATCCCTGCTGTTGGGCAAGGGTGCGGCAGCCCCCGGCCCCGGTGAGACCGGCTTTGTGCCACCCGCAGACAAATAAGGCACAGCATGAAAGCACCATTCATCACCCGGTTTCAGCACTCCGCTTGGTTGCGGGGTCTGCGCCCACTCCGACCTGCTGGCGCTGCGCTGTTGTGCGCCGCGCTGTGCGCCTGCGGAACTCCGGCACAGCGCCTGGCGGTGTATGACTTTGGCCCCGGCATCATCCAGCCTCAGCCCGACAGCCGCCTGGCGCCGCCGCTGCTGCTGGCCGATGTGGAGGCCAGCGGCGCGCTCGACGGCAGCGCCGTCTGGTACCGCCTGGGCTATGCCGACGCACAGCAGCTGCGGCCCTATGCGCAGGCGCGCTGGAGCATGCCGCCGGCCCAGCTGCTGCGCCAGCGCCTGCGGGAGCTGCTGGGCCAGCACCGCAACGTACTGGCTCCCGGCGACGCCCTGCAGCCCGCCACCCTGGTGCTGCGCCTGGAGCTGGAGGAATTCAGCCAGCTGTTTGACAGCAGCCAGTCCAGTGTCGGCCTGATCCGCGTGCGCGCTACCCTGGGCCGCAGCGGCAACCCGGCACGCACCCTGGCGCAAACCAGTTTGGTGCTGCAGCGCCCGGCGGCAACAGTCGATGCATCAGGCGGCGTCAAGGCGCTGGCCCTGGCCACCGACGCACTGGCCGGGCAGCTCGACGCCTGGCTGCAGCAGGCCGCCGCCGAGCAGATACCTTCCGACCACTGATTTGCCACCGGCAGGTGCCGCTTGAAAGACAGCCATTAAAAAACCCGCACAAGGCGGGTTTTTTAATCGGTCCGCAGGGGATTAAGCCTGGATCAGGTAATCGGCCTTGTTCTTGCCTTGGAGCCACTTAGGGGAAATACCACGGCCAGACCATTCCTTGCCGGAAACTGGATCGCGGTACTTGGCTGCTACCTTGGCCTTGACGCCTTCAACCTTATCTTTCTTGGCAGCGCGCACGCCACCGAAGATGTCTTCCTGGGTCAGACCAAATTCGGCGATCAGAGCCTTGACCTTGCCAACGGCTTCCGACAGCTCGGAGTGGCGTTGTTCCTGAATTTGTTTTTCGAGGGCTTCTTTTTGTGCGATCAGTTCTTGTAGGGTTGCCATGTTTTTCAGTCTAAAAGTAAATTAAATCCAACGTGCTCAATGGATATTGATGCGGGATTTATTTTATAGGGATTTTTATGCGCAGCCGCTTGCCAATGGAATAAATTATGAGTAACCGAATGCTTTTTCCATTGCCGCATCAAAATCTTCTTTGCGAAACGGTTTCACCAGCAAGGGCCATGGAATATCGGCGCGGCTGGTGGCGGTCTCTTTTGAATAACCGGACATCAACAGGATTTTGGTTGCCGGGTACAGTGCGGCGACCTTTTCTGCAAGACCGATACCGTCCAACTGTCCCGGCATCATGATATCGGTGAGCAGCATATCAAAGGCCTTGAAGGCCAGCAGCGTGAGCGCATCGTCGGCCGAATTCGCCACCACCACGATATGGCTGTCGGCCCAAACCCGCAGCAGCTGACCCAGCGCCGGCTCATCGTCCACGACCAGAATTCTGCGTTTGCCGATGTTGGGCGCCATGGCGGGCCGCGCCGCGACCGTCAAAGGCAACGGGGCGGCAGTCACCAGGGGCAGGTAAATTTCAATCGTGGTGCCTTGGCCCTCGACGCTTTGCAGGTTCAGCGTACCGCCCGACTGCTTGACGAAGCCTGCCACCATGGACAGGCCCAGGCCGGTACCGTGACCGCGCTCCTTGGTGGTGAAAAAGGGTTCGGTGGCCCGCCTGCGTACGGCCTCCGGCATGCCCGTTCCGGTGTCCCGGATGGCCAGGCGGGCCATGGATGGCGTGATCTCCAGGCTGAGGGTGACATTGCCGCCCTTGGGCATGGCGTCCCTGGCATTCACGGCCAGATTCAGGAGCACCGCTTCCAGACCGGCCTCATCCACTACCACACGGGCGTCGGCCCCGCTCGAATGAAGCTCAAAGTTCACTCTTTGCCCCAAGGCGTGCTTGAGCAGCGGTGCCACCCGTTCCACTAGCGCCCATAAATCAATCGTTGCGGGCAGCAGGGGCTGCTTGCTGGCCAGGGCCAGCAGCGACTTGACAAGGCCCACCCCGCGCTGGGCGGCACTGATGGCAACATCCATGTGCCTGGATGCATCGGCCAGGGTCTTGTTGCCCTTGGCCAGGTCCAGATTTCCCAGGATGATCGCCAACAGGTTGTTGAAGTCATGCGCCATGCCGCCGGTGAGCTGCCCAATGGACTCCAGTTTTTGGGTTACCCGGGTGCGCTCTTCTGCCATTTTGCGGTCGTGGATGTCCGTGCCGGTTTGCAGGAAGCTGGTACTGGTGCCGTCCTCGTCCAGCACCCTTGTGATCTGTGAGGTAAACCACAGGTATGCGCCGTCGAACCTGCGCTTGCGGTATTCGCAGGACTCCATGTTTTGATGACGCAGCAGGGCCGAGGCGATAAAGTCATTGAAGCGTGCCCTGTCCTCTGGGTGAATGGCAGCCAGCACCCATTCAAAACCGGCCGCCTGTTCTTCTGCGCTGGGGCCCACATATTCCATCGTGCGGCTATTGACCCACAGGAGCTTGCCATGCCGGTCCAGTCTGGAAATGAGTTGGGGCAGCAATTCAATCAGTTGGTTAAAGCTCTTTTGGCTTTCAAACAGCTGCCGCTGCCGCGAGATGCCCAGGATAAACAGGCCGGCAAGCAATACGATCAGCGCAGCAAACACCGATGATGCAATCAGGTAGGAGTGCACCTTGTTGCGGTACGAGGCCTCTATGCTTTCCACAGAGAAGCCTGCCAGGATGACGATGCCGTAGGGGTCGATGACGCGGTAGCTTACCGTGCGATTGACACCGTCAAAGGCCGCTACGGCCGTGTAAGAGCCCACCTTGGACTTTTTGATCTCATCGAAAAGCCGGGATTTTCGGCTGTCGCCCCCGTATATGATTTTCCCGGCGTTCAAACGCAAGCGGGTGTAACCGTCCATGCCGATGATGGCACGCGTTGCGTTCGCGCCAAGGCTGGTCTTCTCGAATGGATCGGTGAAAAGGCCGGGGTCCACCGTCAGGTTGATCACGCCGCCAAACGATCCGTCCTTGTTGAGTAAGCGACGGGTCAGCGGCACCACCCATTTGCCACTGACCCGGCTCTGTATGGGCGCGCCCACATTCAGCAGATCGCCCTGCGCGGATTTTTGCTGCTGAAAGTATTCCCGGTCGGCCACATTGAAGGTGATGCTTTGCCTGTCGGCGCCGACTGCGGAGGACAGCCGCACATCGCCGGATGCAGCCACAAAAGAAATACTTGGACTGAGTTCGCCATCCACCTTGAGTTCGTCCAGGCGGAGAAGCAATTCCTGGCGCGTCAGCTGGGGCTTGGACGCGAAGTCCCGGCGCAGTACCAGCAGTACCTTGTCCAGCGATGCCAGCAGGCTGCGAATTCTGACCTCATCAGAGAGTGCAATCTTGCTGTTGATGTCCTGGGCGCTGTCAAACGCCAGGGCCCTTTCGTAAAGCACGGCCTGCCGCGCAGTGAAGAACACCCCAAGCAGGATCAGCGCCGATCCCAGCGCGATGGACCACACCATCTGCCTGGCATGGCCAAAGTCCCTGAAAATACCTCTGGGTAGTCGGTTCACACAGAAAGTCCAAGCGCGGTAAACAATTCGTCCCTCGAAAATGGTTTGCCAAGGGCAGCCCGCACCTGCAGACCGACACCATGGCCATAGGTCTTGGCCGCGTGGATGACGGCAGGGTCATGGCCACTCATCAACACGATGGACCTGCCGATGGAGCCGGACGCCAGGCTGTCCATGATGTCAAAGCCGCACAGGTCGGGCAGGGACAGGTCCAAAATGATGGTTTTGAAATGCGGCAGATTCACGCTTTTCAAAAGGTCTTTGCCGAGTGCAAAGACCTCAATAACAACGCCCCCGGAAATCAGCATGTCGCTGACCAGTTTGGCAAGCCATGGATCATCGTCGACGATGGCAATGCGCGCAGGCTCGGCTTTCAAGGATAAGGCATCGGTCATTTCGAACCCTTGGACGCGCAAGGCGATGTGACCCGCAGGATGGGGTTGTAGTCTTGCATGAATACCTCCGGTATCGCCTGTGAGGAAAATGCCTCCGTTTCAGCGCATATTATGGTCTCGACGCTATCTGCCATGTGCATTTGTAAGCAAATTGTAAATATCGAAAGCGTGTCAGTCTTTGTTTTGTATTTTTTGGTGTTCGTGCCGACCGCTTGGCGGCTGGGTCGGGCTCACTGCCGGCTCAGTTTGAGCAGCTTTTCCAGATTCAATGTGACTTGCACGCTTGCGGAGGGCACGCTGGAAATCACCGCATATCTTTTGTCGGCGCTATTCCGGATGACCTGGGCAACGACTGGAATGCCCTCCCGGTTGAGCACCACGGCCACCGTCGGCGTCGCTGTATTGCTGCTTCGGCGCAGCACCACGGCCACCTCGCCGGATGCAAGCTTCACAAAGGACCCCGGCCGGTAGATGCCAACTGCCTTGATGATGGCGGCGCCCATCACATCGAGTTGGGACTGTGCGTCAAAATAAATGGACATCATCGCGATCGATGAATGCTGGGGCTCCCGGGAAACGCGTGAGGCCAATTTGGCCGAGAAAACATCGGCACGCTGTAAAAGCCCGATCAGTCGATCGGACAGCTGTTCGCTCTGCAGCGGGTATTGAATCTTTTTATGGTGCTCGCGCACCACGGTTAACCACTGTGGGTCCTCCACTCCAAACAGTTCCAGTATCTTTGAGGACAGGTCGGGATGGTTGTCAATTAAGAACTTCTGGCTCAGGTCGACGGGGCCCGGCTGCAAAACCAGATCGTCCTGCAGGTCCACCATTCCCAGGTTCATGGTCAGCGCGCAACGCATCAGCAGATCGACGTCGGCATCGGACCAGCGCAGTATGGTGGATGCAGTCAGCACGCACATGACACAGACCAGCATGCAGTGCGTGGCGCTATACAGATGGGTCTCTTTTTCCGATAAATAAAACAAGGCCATCAACGATTCATCGGGATTCACACGCAATTGGTGATTCAGGATGACGCTGACGCTTTCGAGTCGCTGGTGGAAAAACTGGGCATCGCGGGTGTGCAGCATCGCGTTGCAGATTTCCACCATGTTGCGCCAATCGGGCAAGCGGTCATCGATATCTTCCGCAACCGGGGCATTTCCATAGCGGATATGAACCCTGGATAGCGCTTGCGGCGGCTTGTGGAGCCGAAGTTTCTTTGCTAGCTGGTTTGCATAGGCCTTTCCTGCCCTGCGTACCTGCGGATCACTGAGGTCGGAAAAGTTGACAAAAAAACCGTTGCCATGATTGGCGAGGTCGTTCAGTTTTTTCTCGGTTGTGAAGACGAAGCCCTTGAGCGCGAGCAGCACGCCGCGGCTATCCACCAAACTGAAGGGTAAGGGAATATCCAACTTGATCGATTGCAAATCTACGGGGGCAAGTCGGACGCTTCGCATACATTCATTGTTTTCGCCGATTCTCAATGCGTTGTAACTTGCACGCAAGCAGACGAAAATAATGACAGCCCATCGTCATATTTCTTTGCCTGAACTGCGCGCCAGCAGCGTGGCCAGTTCTGCCGCCGAGCGCACGGCCAGCTTGGCATAGACGCGGGCCCTGTAAACCTCGACGGTGCGCATGGAGACGTTCAGCTCATCGGCAATCACCTTGTTGAGCTTGCCTGCGGCCACCCGCTGCATCACGTCCTGCTCGCGCCGCGTCAGGGCCGCCAGCAGCACGCCGCGTGAATCGCCATCGGCGCGTCGCAGCTGCTGGTCGGCGTCGCAGGCCAGGGCGTCGCGCACCCGCTCCACCAGGGCGGCGTCGCCAAAGGGCTTCTCGACAAAATCAAAAGCGCCTTTTTTCAGGGCGGCCACGGCCATGCGGATATCGCCATGGCCGGTCAGAAAAATCACCGGCGTGCGCACGCCGCGCGCCACCAGTTCGTCAAACACCTGCAGGCCCGACAGCGGTTCCATGCGCACGTCCAGCAGAATGCAGCCCAGCAGCGGTGGCCCGCCGTTCAAGCGCTCCAAGAGGGCGGCGCCACTGGCATAGGCATGCACGCTCAGACCGTGCGAGGCCAACAGGAACTCCAGCGCGGCGCGCACCGGCGCCTCGTCATCGACCAGATGCACGGCCGCGTCAGTCACTGCGTTCATGGTCTGCCTTCATTGTTGTGCTTCCAGGTTGGCAAGGGCATCTTCATATTCCAGGCTGGCCTGCTGCATCAGCGCATCGAACACCGGCACGGTGAACGAAAACCGCGCCCCGCCCAGGCTGCTGTTGCCGGCGTCCATGCCGCCGTGGTGCACCTCAATGATGGAGCGGCAAATCGCCAAGCCCATGCCCATGCCGTCGGCCTTGGTGGAATAAAAGGGCGCGCTTAACTGCTCCACCGTGCGGCCCTTCAGGCCCGGGCCGTTGTCTGCCACCTCCATGCGCACCAAGCGCTCGCCGCTGGTCTGCGCCGTGATGCGTATGCAGCCGGCCAGGCCCGCAGGCCCACTGGTGATGGCGTCGCTGGCATTGCGCAGCAGGTTGATCAGCACCTGTTCCAGCAGGATCGGGTCGGCAAACACCGCAGGCAGGCCGGGCGCCAAGTCCCATTGCAGCTGCACCCCGGCCGCTTGCAGATCGCGCTGCAACAGCGCTGCCGCACGTCTGGCCACGGCGCCCAGATCGCAGGCCTCGCGCTGGGGGGCGCGGCGTGTCAAAAACTCGCGGATACGCCGCACAATGCGCCCGGCCTCGGCCGCCTGCTCGCCCTGCTGCGCCAGCGCGTGCAGCACGGCCTGGTTGTCATAGCCTGCGTCCGTCAGCATGCGCTGCAGGCCGGCGTTGTAACCCATGATCACGGTCAGCGGCTGATTGAGCTGGTGCGCCAGGGCCGATGCCACCTCGCCCAATGTGGTCAGGCGCGACTGCTGGGCCATGGCCTCGGCCTGGAGGCGCTCGCGCTGCTCCAGCTTCTTGCGCTCGGTGATATCGATGATGGAACCCATCCAGCCGGTTTGCTGCCCGCTGGCATCGATCAGCGGCGACTCAAACACCATCACATTCAGACGTCGCCCGTCCCGGTGACACCACAAAGCCTCGTAGCCGTCGCGCGGCGCCTTGCCTTCGAGGTTGCGCTTGTGGCGCAGCATCACTTCGTCGAGTTCATCGGGCGGCCAGTAGGGCATGGGCGGTTCCAACCCCACCAGCTGCTCGGCGCTCAGCCCCACCATGGTGCAAAAAGTGCGGTTCACATACAGGATGCGCCCTTCCGCATCGCGGGCGCGTAGGCCCACCAAGGCCGAGTCTTCCATGGCTTGGCGCCAGGCGGCCTCGGTGCGCCATGCGCTTTCGGCTCGGTAAATGCGACCCATCTGGCGGCGCAAAAGCAGCGTGGCTACTAGCATCAAGCCCAGAAAACCGGCGATCAAGACCAGCGGCAGGGTGCGCCAGAACGGGCGCTGCACTTCACGCAGGCTGAGCTCCAGAAAGGCGCCGGGCATATTGCCGCCCACCGCCACCATATAGCTTTCGCGCCCAGACAGGTCCGGGCGCAGCGGGGTATGGTCCAGTGCGGCGATCACCAGTTCACTGGAGTCGATCAGCTGCATATCGTATTTGTGCGCCAGCCACCAGGGGATGCCCCGGCGCAGCAGCAGCGTCGGCGAGTAGCGCACCACCAGCTTTTCGTTGCCTACGCTTTGGGTCAGGTGGGCCGAAAGCCCTGGCCCGTCGCCCAGTTCACCGGCCAGCACGCCGACCAAGGCGTTCTGTTCCGGCACATGTGCCAGGATGCGGTTGTTGGCATCCAGCCAGGTCACGCTGAGCCAGAGCCGGCGCAGGCCCTCGCTGACTTCGGGGCTGGCAAGCAGGCCCGCAGCGCCGCGGTGGGGCAATTGGCGGGCCAGGTCCTGCACATGCGCCATCTCCGCGTCCAGCAAGGCGCGCAACTGGGCCTCGCTGCTCAGGGCATCGGCAATCAGGGTGGCGCGCCGTTCCTCGGCCTCATCCCGGTCGGTGCGCCAGGCCCAGGTCACCACCCCGGCCACAAACAGCAGCGAAGCCAGCATCGGCAACAGCCACAGGCCTCGGCGCAGGTATGCCCAACGGGCATGCGCGGTGGCTTCGGATGCGGGGCTTGGCAGGGCAGGCATGGCTGCAGTCTAGCCGCCGGGCCCTTTCTGCCGCCGCACCGACCCAGGGGTTTACCCTTGAATGCAAGCCCTGCGGGGCCAAAATGTGGAAAGCCACAATGCCAACCGACGCCGCACTGCCGCACACTCGCCGCATTCCCATCTTGAAGGAGACCGCACCATGAAGTCCTTGACCCGCCGCACCCTCGTCCAGGCCGCAGTGATTGCCGCCACCGCGCTCACCGGTATGGCCGCTTTCGCACAAGCCCCCATCGTCATCAAATTCAGCCACGTGGTGGCGCCCGACACCCCCAAGGGCAAGGGCGCATTGCGCTTCAAGGAACTGGCCGAGCAGCGCACCAATGGCCGCGTCAAGGTGGAGATCTACCCCAACAGCCAGCTCTACAAGGACAAGGAAGAGATGGAGGCGCTGCAGCTCGGATCGGTGCAGATGCTGGCGCCCTCGCTGGCCAAGTTCGGCCCGCTGGGCGTCAAGGAATTTGAGGTGTTTGACCTGCCCTTCCTGTTCAAGGACGACGCCGCCTTCCGTGGCATTACCGAAGGCCCGCTGGGCGCCGAGTTGTTCAAGAAGCTGGAGCCCAAGGGCATCAAGGGCCTGGCCTATTGGGACAATGGTTTTCACCAGATGAGCGCCAACAAGCCGCTGCACAAGGTGGAAGATTTCAAGGGCATGAAGATGCGCATCCAGAGCTCCAAGGTACTGGATGCCGAGATGCGCGCACTGGGCGCCATTCCGCAGGTGATGGCCTTTAGCGAGCTGTACCAGGCGCTGCAAAGCGGTGTGGTGGATGGCACCGAGGGCGTGGCCTCCAACTTCTACACCCAGAAGACCTACGAGGTGCAAAAGCACATGACCATTTCCAACCACGGTCACCTGGCCTATGCGGTGATCGTCAACAAGAAGTTTTGGGACGGCTTGCCGGCCGATATCCGCACCGCATTGGAAGGCGCCGTGAAGGACGCCACCACCTATGCCAAC
>Ga0316223_1004358_pt1 | contig 9915 bp, 8 predicted proteins | sample TBH18009metaG_FD_206007 | JGI IMG/M metagenome (GOLD analysis project Ga0316223, IMG submission 206007) | Freshwater microbial communities from Trout Bog Lake, Wisconsin, USA - TBH18009 | ecosystem: Environmental > Aquatic > Freshwater > Lake > Hypolimnion/Profundal zone | place: USA: Wisconsin... | reverse complement strand
GGCCGCGCGCTGATGACGCACCCGGACCTGATCATTCTGGACGAGGCCACCGAAGGCCTGGCGCCGCTGATCGTGCTGGAGATCTGGCGCGTGATCGGCGAGATCCGCAAGAGCGGCATCGCCACCCTGATCGTGGACCGCGACTACCGCAAGGTGCTGGCCCATGCCGACCAGGCGCTGGTGCTGCAAAAGGGCCAGGTGGTGCTGGGCGGCGCTGCGGATGCGGTCGCGGCCGACCCGGCGCTGGCGGGGTTTCTGGGCGTTTGAAGCGCAGCGCGCCTCACAAGCGGCACTGTGCAAAGCGCGAGCCTTGCTCCAGCACATTAGTCTTGAAGGCACCGTTAAAAAAGCACTGATAGCACCTTGGGCATGTCCTCCATTCAGCGGGTGGTCGGCGGCAGCCCCTGCATGCGGGTGTCTCAGGCCTTGCTCCCAGACATCTGCTCGGATTCGGAAAAAGTACCCAGGGCCGCCAATGGCTGCTGACTCCAAAGGAGGGCTGCGTCACTGAATTGGGCTTCGCTCGACCGCCGACTTACATTTCCGTAAACGAGTAGTCGGTGAACTTGGCGGTCCCCGGTGGGCTGATTGAAGTCACAGACGACCGACAGCTTTAGAGTGGCCCAGTTCATTCCCGATGAGTATTCAACCGTTGAATTCCGTATCGTGCCAATGAGGTTGAACTTCAATGTGGCGTATCAGGACGGCTTTGCCGGAGACACACATTAGCCGGATTGCCTGCCCTTGTTCTGCATCGACCAACTAACGATTCTGTTTTCTCAGCCCAAATACGGTTGCAGCCCCATGTTCTCAGCGAAATACAGCCGGAACTCACCCGTCTTATCAAGATGACTTACTGATGGCGTCATGCCCAAAGCCGCCAGCACATTTTGCAGTGCGCGAATGGCTTGTGTATCAGGGTCTTGATCGATGACGACATCCAGGGTTCCCAGTTGCAGATACTGCCGGTGATCGTCAGAAATCTCGTGTGTGACCCAGCAGACTTTTTCAACGGCATGGCGCTGCAATGCGGCCTGAATGCCGGGTGAGCCTGCGCCTGTGTTGTAAAGCCCGACGATTCCCTGCTCGGCCCGCAGCGCATGTTGCACGACCAAATAACACTTGTCGGGATCGTCATGCGTTTCGGTGGCATCCACGTCAAAGCGTAAGTGGGGAAATTGCTCTGTAAGCACCTCGCGGCAGCCCTCGCTGCGTTCAATGTGGCCCGAGTAGTCGATGCGGCTCGACAGTATGAGGACATGCCCCTCCTGCTGGCACAGCCTGCCCAGGAGATAGCCTGCAGTGCGTCCAGCGGCACGGTTGTCGATACCAACGTAATCAGCGTTTGAGACACCATTCACGCGCGTGACCACCATGCATACGTGTTCGCCCCGCACCCGCGCGGCTTGCAAGGCCTGGCGCACGCCCGGTGTGTCCGGAGCCGAAACAATGAGCGCTTTGCGCGGGTAGCGACGCGGTCCAATGGCGCGTATCAGCGCCGCTTCGTCTTCCTCCGGTGTTGTGACATGGTGCACCACCAGTCGCTTGTCGAGCATGGCCACGCCGCGCTTCATTGCCTTGTTCAGCCGCTTGAAAAACGGTGAGGGGTTGTCGGGCAGCACGATGTCAATGTGGATCAGCCCGTGCTGTGTTTCCGGCAAAACACGCGGTATGCCGAGCTGCCGTGCAGCCTGCACCACCTTCTCGCGCGCCTTGACGGACGAAGTGTCCCGCTCATTGAGCACGCGGTCTACGGTGGCAACGCTGACGCCTGCCAGTGCTGCGATTTCAGCGAATCGGGCGGTCTTTTTTTTACGCTTAGGGTTTTCCATATTTTGACGATTTTTCGTCAATTATGTCTGCAACTTTGCTGGAGGGGAAAACTACATTACGCCAGCCGCGCAATGTGTGCGGACTCACGACAAACTGGAGATATGCATGAAGATTGCGTTAGACCCGTACATGATTCGGCACCTGAGCCTGGAGCAACTGCCCGGTGCTGTGGCCGAGCTGGGCTACGACCAGATCGAACTCTCGCCCCGTTCTGATTTCTTGGATTGGTGGGTTATGCCGCGCGCCACCAAGGAGCGCATGGCTGGCTTCAAGGCCGCCATGAAAGCCTCCGGTGTGGGTCTGGCCACTTTGCAGCCCATGTACCGTTGGGCCAGCCCGTTTGAAGACGAGCGCCAATGGGCCATGCGTTGCTGGAAGAAGGCCATTGAGGTGTCGGTCGAGATGGGCTGCGAAATGATGATCAGCGAGTTCGGCCGCGGCTCCTCACCCGAGCGCTCGGTGGGCGAACGCCCGGGCGCCAACACAAAGGAAATGTGCGAGGCCGCGTGGTTTCGTTCCATGGATGAACTGTTGCCTGTCCTGGAGCGCGAAGGCATTACCTTGTCGGTAGAACCCCATCCGGAAGACTGGATCGAGACCATGCAGCCAGCCGCCGACATCGTCAAGAACATCGGCTCCAAGGCGCTCAAGCTGTCTTACATCGCGCCGCACACCTTCTATTACGGCGATGACATGGCGGCCATGATCAAAGAGGCCGCCCCCGTACTGGCCCATGTACGCGTGGCCGACACCTTCAACCACAAAAAGAGCAGTCAGCTGCGCTACATCGTCAACCCGCCCGGCTCCAACCAGATCCGCGTGCACCAGCACCTGGACATGGGCCAGGGCGAAATTGACTGGGACAGTTTCTTCGGCACCCTAGCCGAAGTGCGCTTCAACGGCGTGCTGTCTTCCTGTGTGTTCGCCTGGGAAGAGCGTGCCAACGAATCTTCCCGCTTCATGCGCGCTGAGATGCAGCGCTACCTCGACAAACATTCACAACCCTAAGGAAAACTTCATGACTTTAAACATCGGTGTCATCGGCTGCGGCATGATAGGCCGCGACCACACCCGTCGCCTGCAACAAGTACTCGCTGGAGCACAAGTGGTTGCCCTCAGCGATGTCAACCAGGCCAACGCCGAGGGCGTGCAAAAGGACTTTGCGCCCAACGCCAGTATCTATGCCACCGGCGAGGCGCTGATTGCCGCACCCGAAGTGCACGCTGTGCTGGTGACCAGCTGGGGCGCCACCCACGAGCCCTATGTGCTGGCAGCCATTGCCGCTGGCAAGCCGGTGTTTTGCGAGAAGCCCCTCGCCACCACGGCTGATGGTGCGCGCCGCATCGTTGAGGCCGAGGTGGCCTTTGGCAAACGCCTGGTGCAGGTGGGCTTCATGCGCCGCTATGACGCCGGCTATCTGGCCCTGAAGGACGCAGTGGACAAGCACACAGGCGCGCCGATTTTGGTGCACGCCGCCCACCGCAACCCGGCCGTGCCCGAGGCCTACACCACGCCCATGGCCATCCACGACACCATGATCCATGAGATCGACGTGTTCCGCTGGTTGCTGAACGACGACTACGTCTCGGCCCGCGTGCTGTACCCGCGCAATGCCGCGCGCAGCCACACCAAGCTGCGCGACCCGCAGGTAGTGATTTTGGAGACTGCAAAAGGCGTGTTGATCGACGTCGAAATTTTCGTCAACTGCCACTACGGTTACGACATTCAGTGCGAGGTGGTGGGTGAAGACGGTGTGGCCAGCCTGCCCGAACCCATGCACGTGGACATGCGCCTGGGCGCCAAACGCCAGAGCACCATCCTCACCGACTGGAAAGACCGCTTTGTAGCCAGCTACGACGTGGAACTGAACGACTTCATTGGCGCCGCCTCCAAGGGTGGCGCCACTGGCCCCAGTTCCTGGGATGGCTATGCTGCCGCTGTCACTGCCGACGCCTGCGTCGCGGCACAGGAACTCGCTGGCGAAGCCGTGGCCATCACGCTGCCGATACGCCCAGCCCTCTACGCATAAACCCCCTCTGCATTAACCGAAAGAACCAACCATGCGTTTTTCCCTTAGCCATATCCTGGCCCCGCGCCACTCCCCCGCTGAATTCTTTGCCATGGCCCGTGCCCTGGGTATCACCGATGTCGAGATCCGCAACGACACACCCAATGTAGTCGGCACGGTGGCGCCCGCTGAAGTGAAAGCTGCAGCCGAAGCGGCCGGCGTGAACCTGTTATCCATCAACGCGCTCTACCCCTTTAACGTGTGGAACGAAGAGCGCCGCGTCCAGACCGAAAAGTTGGCCGCCTATGCTGCAGCGTGTGGCGCTGAGGCGCTGGTGATGTGTCCACTCAACGAAGGCAAACCGGTGTCGCAAGCAGCTCTGGTGGAAGCCCTGAAGGCCATCAAGCCCATCTTGCTCACGCATGGCATCAAGGGCCTGGTGGAGCCGCTGGGCTTCGGTGTGTCATCCTTGCGCGCAAAGGCCGAAGCCATTGCTGCCATCCAGGCTGCAGGGGGTGAAGGCTTGTTCAAGCTGGTGCACGACACCTTTCACCACCATCTGGCAGGTGAGACTGAGTTCTACCCCGAGTGGACCGGCCTGGTGCACATTTCCGGCGTCGCCGATGCGGACGTGTCTGTGGCCAGCATGCTGGACGCCCACCGCGTGCTGGTGGATAAGCGCGACCGCCTGGGCAACGTGGCGCAAATCCGCGCACTGAAAGCAGCCGGTTACAACGGCCCCTACAGCTTCGAGCCCTTCGCCACCGAGGTGCAGGAACTGCCCGACCCGAAAACCGCGCTTGCGGACAGCATGGGCTGGTTGCGCGAGCAGGTGGCGGCCTGAACCTGCAACAAGCCGTTATGGCATGAAGACGCACAGAGGGTTGTAGACCTCCGTGTCCACGGTTCCCCCTTCAGGGGCTAGCGACCACAGCAGTCGTTGCTGGGATTTTTTGGAAACGGAACATATGTCTAGGAGGGTTATTACTTAGAAAATACTTTTCTTCTATTTTGAAATTTGGCTACATTAGATCTGCTGTGAAAAAATTGTTCTATATACAAGCACCGTAGAAATTTCTTTACAAATTGGTTCGTTGAAAACATTAAATCTGGAGACTGTCATCATGAAAAAACTTCTTATCGCTGCTGCTGTATCAGCAACCCTGCTGGCCCCCATGGCCGCTCACGCACAAAAAATCGGTCTGGCCATGGCCGAACTCGATACCTTCCTCACGATCCTGAAAAACGGAACTGTGGATGCCGGCAAGAAGGCCGGCGCAACCGTGCAGGTGGAAGATGCCGGCGGCGACGTGGGCAAGCAGCTCAGCCAGATCCAAAACCTGATCGCACAAAAAGTTGACGCCATCATCGTCAACCCCGTGGACACCGATGCCACACCCAAGATCACCAAGATGGTGACCGATGCCAAGATCCCCCTGATCTACGTGAACCGCAAGCCGGTGGACTTTGAAAAGCTGCCAGCTAGCGTGGCCTTCGTCGCATCCGACGAAAAAGTGTCCGGCACGCTGGAAACCCAGGAGGTCTGCCGCCTGCTCAAGGGCAAGGGCGACATCCTGGTGCTGATGGGTGAGCTCTCTAACGAGGCCGCACGCACCCGCACCAAGGACATCGAAGAAGTCATCGCCACCAAGGAATGCAGTGGCATGAAGATTGTGGACAAGCGCGAAGGCAAGTGGGATCGCACCAAGGCGCAGGACATCGTCACCAACTGGTTGTCCTCCGGTGTGAAGTTTGACGCCATCATTGCCAACAACGACGAAATGGCCGTGGGCGCGATCAACGCACTGAAGGCCGGCAAAAAGTGGACGCCCGCCACTATCGTTGCCGGCGTGGACGCAACGCCTGATGCCCTGGCTTCCATGAAGGCTGGCGATTTGAAGGCTACCGTGTTCCAAAATGCGGCAGGTCAAGGTGCTGGCTCTGTGGACGCAGCCCTCAAGCTGATCAAGAAGCAACCAGTTGAGCGTTTCGTCAACGTGCCTTTCGAGTTGGTGACACCTGCCAACCTGAGCAAGTATTCCGGCAAGAACTAAGCAGCAAGAGTAGCTTTGCAGTGCAGGCCCTTAGTGGCTTGTGCTGCCTTTCATTGGTTAACCGAGTACTTAGATGTCTGATACCGCCACACGGGACGCTCCCGCCTTGCAGCCCCTAAGCGCGGCAGAGTCGCCGCTTCTGGAAATCCATGGCATCCGCAAAGGCTTCCCGGGCGTGGTCGCCCTGGACAACGTCGGCTTCAAGCTGCGCGCCGGCACCGTGCACGCCCTGATGGGGGAGAACGGCGCGGGCAAGTCCACGCTGATGAAGATCATTGCGGGGATCTACATCCCGGACCGCGGCGACATCAGCCTCAAGGGCCAGCGCATCACGCTGAAATCCCCCATCGACGCTCTGAATCAGGGCATAGCCATGATTCACCAGGAGCTCAACCTGATGCCGCACATGACGGTGGCAGAAAACGTGTGGATCACACGCGAGCCCAAAAACATGTTTGGCTTTGTGGACCACGCCGAGCTCTACCGCAAGACCGAAGACCTGTTCAAGACGCTCAACATCGACATCGACGTGCGGGTGGAAGTGCAGACCCTGTCGGTGGCCAATCGCCAGATGGTGGAGATTGCCAAGGCCGTGTCCTACAACTCCGATGTGCTCATCATGGACGAGCCCACCTCTGCGCTGACCGAGAAAGAAGTGTCCCACCTGTTTGCCATCATCCGCACGCTGCGCGCGCAGGGCAAGGGCATCATCTACATCACGCACAAGATGAACGAGCTGTTCGAGATCGCTGACGAGTTTTCGGTGTTCCGCGACGGGAAATATATCGCCACCAAACTCTCCACCGAGGTGACACGCGACGACATCATCAAGATGATGGTGGGTCGCGAGATCACCCAGATGTTCCCCAAGTTGGAAGTGCCCATTGGCGAGGTGGTGCTGTCCGTCAAGAACCTGTGCCTGGACGGCGTGTTCAGCAACATCAGCTTTGATGTGCGCGCCGGCGAGATCGTCGGTATGGCCGGCCTGGTCGGCTCGGGCCGCTCGAATGTGGCCGAGGCGCTGTTTGGCGTGACACCAGCTACGTCGGGCACCATCACCATCAACGGCAAGCAAGTGGACATGCATAGCCCGGCCGTTGCCCTGGCCGAGGGCATGGCCTTTCTGACCGAAGACCGCAAGGAGACCGGCTGCTTTCTGGGCCTGAACATCCAGGAAAACATGGACAGCGCAGTGCTCAACCAGCGCTACGTGAAAAACGGTTTTGTGCAGAACAAACAGCTCAACGCCGACTGCATCGCCATGGCCCAGCGCCTGCGCGTCAAGACACCGGGCATGGACGAGATCATCCTGAACCTGTCGGGCGGCAACCAGCAAAAAGTACTGGTGGGCCGCTGGCTGCTGACCAACCCCAAGATCCTGATTCTGGACGAACCCACACGCGGCATCGATGTCGGGGCCAAGGCCGAAATCCACCGCCTGGTGTCGGAACTGGCCGGCCAGGGCGTGGCGATTCTGATGATCTCCTCCGAGATGCCCGAAGTGCTGGGCATGAGCGACCGCATCGTGGTGATGCACGAAGGACATGTCAGCGGCATTCTGGACCGCAAGGACGCAGACCAGGTTTCCATCATGGACCTGGCCGCCAAATAATTTCACGAGAGAACAGCATATGACGACCTCCACTGCAACCCGTGCGCCTTCCGTTGGCAGCAGCACCAAATTCAAATGGCCGCCCGAGGCCAGCATCCTGATGGTGCTGATCGGCATCAGCCTGTTCTTCGAAGCCCTGGGCTGGTACATCAACGGCCAGAGCTTCATATTTAACCTGGAGCGCCTGCAGATCATCATCCTGCAGATGTCGGTGGTGGGCATCATCGCTGTCGGCGTGAACATGGTCATCATCACCAGCGGCATTGACCTGTCGTCCGGCTCGGTGGTCGCGGCCACCGCCGTGGTGTCAGCCAGTCTGGCCCAGGTGTCGGACTTCCCGCGTGCCGTGTTCCCTGCGCTGACCGATTTGCCTGTCATCTGGCCGATTCTGGCTGGCATGACGGTGGGCCTGTTGATCGGCCTGCTCAATGGCTCGCTGATTGCCTACACTGCCATCCCGCCCTTTATCGCCACGCTGGGCACCATGGTGGCGGCACGCGGTTTCGCCAAGTGGTTTACCGGTGGCATGCCTGTTTCCATGCTGACCGACAACTTTGCAGCCATCGGTGCGGGAGCCAACCCGGTTTACATCTTTCTGGTGATCGCTGCGATCTTTCACATCGTCTTACGCTACACCCGCTTCGGCAAATTCACCTACGCCATAGGCGCGAATCGCCAGGCAGCCCGCGTCTCCGGCATCAATGTGAACCGCCACCTGGTCTACATCTACACCATCGCCGGCCTGCTCAGCGGCATTGCCGGCAGCGTCACCGCCGCGCGCGCCATTTCCGGCCAGTCCGGCATGGGCGTGATGTATGAGTTGGACGCGATTGCTGCGGTGGTGATCGGCGGCACCTCGCTGGTCGGCGGCCTGGGCCGCGTCACCGGCACCGTCATCGGCGTGCTGATCCTGGGTGTGATGATGTCGGGCTTCACCTTCATCCGCATTGACGCTTACTACCAGGAGATGGTCAAGGGCGCCATCATTGTGGCGGCTGTGATTGCTGACCAGTACCGGAACAAGAAGCGCGGACGTTGAGTCCGGGTGCAAGGCATGAACACGATGAACACCAACAACGCCATGCCATCGCCGCTCCGCGTGGGTATTGCCGGTCTGGGCCGTCTGGGTCAGCGTCACGCTGCGGCACTGGCCTTTCACACGCCCAACTGCAAACTGGTGGCGGCCTGCAGCCCGGTCGAGGCCGAGCGTGCCTATGCGCGCGAGCAGCTTGGTGTGCCTAGCATTTATGAAGATCTGGACACGCTGCTGCAGAACAAGGACATCGATGCGGTGGTGTTGGTCACTCCGACTTCCTTACATGCGGACCAAACCATTGCGGCGCTCAAGGCAGGCAAGCATGTGTTGGTGGAAAAGCCGCTGGCCCTGAACGTGTCCGATTGCGAGCGTGTGCTGGCGGTGTCGGAGCAGCATCCTGACCTTGTTGCCATGGTCGGCTTTGTGCGCCGCTTTGACCCCAGCTACTTGTCCGCCTTCCAGTCGGTAGAAGCAGGCGAGATCGGGCGGCCGTTTCTGGTGCGCTCGCAAACCTGCGACCAGAACGACCCCGATGGCTTCTTCGTCAAGTTTGCCCCCACGTCCGGCGGCATCTTCATGGACTGCAGCGTGCACGACATCGACCTGGCGCGCTGGATGCTGGGCCGCCCCCGGGCGCTGCGCGCCTTTGCCACCGGCACCATTGCAATGCACCCGGGCCTGCAGGCCTGCGGCGATGTGGACAACGGCATTGCAGTGGTGGAGTTTGTCGGCGGCGCCAAGGCGGTGCTGTATGCCTCGCGCACCATGGCCCATGGCCACGAGACCAGTACCGAGGTGATCGGCACCGAGGGCAAGTTGCTGGTGGGCGAGCATGCTGCCGCCAACCGTGTGGTCAAAAGCGACCGGCATGGCGTGCGCCATGCGGTGCTGAAGGATTTTTACGAACGCTTCGAGGCCGCCTTCGCCGCCGAGATGAGTGCCTTTGTGGCGGCCTGCCGTGGTGAGGTTCCGCTGACGCTCACCCTGTCGGACGCGCTGGAAGCCACCCGCATTGGTTTGGCCATCACGCGCTCCCTGAAGAGCGGCATGCCCGAGGTAGTCTAGTCAGAAGGAAATGCAGCTTCTGCTAGTTGCGTGAAGCAGTTGCCACAACGGATGACCGCTCACGGGCGGGCGATTTGAACTTCCGTATTGCCGCTAACGCGGCTGAACGGTCTGCTCAACCCATGCGACGGGGTGGTGTGGTTCATCTCGCTCTGCGGCGTTCTGGCATGGGCTATGCCGCGCAGGATGTCGGTCACGCGCCGACTGCAAGGCCCAAGGTGGTGCAGGGGCATGGCAAAGCGCTATGCGTCAAGTTGGTGGCATCCGTACACTCGAACTCTCACACTTTTCTGGACAATTCCCATGC
>Ga0316223_1004347_pt1 | contig 9933 bp, 24 predicted proteins | sample TBH18009metaG_FD_206007 | JGI IMG/M metagenome (GOLD analysis project Ga0316223, IMG submission 206007) | Freshwater microbial communities from Trout Bog Lake, Wisconsin, USA - TBH18009 | ecosystem: Environmental > Aquatic > Freshwater > Lake > Hypolimnion/Profundal zone | place: USA: Wisconsin... | reverse complement strand
TAAAAATAATTTGTGCGTATGGTTTATTTGTTTCAGATTGGACAAACTCTGGCATATTTTGCCATTCTTTTTTCCACTCAACATCATCTTCAAATAACATATTTTTACTCATTTGTTAAAGTGTTTAGTTTAGTTTCTTTTATTTTCCCACCATGTTCTTGATTCTTTATAACTTTTTTTATATTGAACCATGTGAACTATTATTCTTATGTATGAATTAATAAAAAATAATAGTGCAAACCAGCTTATTAATATACTCAAGGTTGAATAAAGTGTAAGTAAAAACTTTTCATCATAAAAATTACTAAGTCCATCTCTATCAAATAATTTTTTAAGCCTTCCAGTTTTATTTTTATTTGAAATTAGTAACATAAGAATAGAACTACATAAGCATCCTAATAAATAAATTTTAAAGTAAATCATGTTAAAATATTTTGTTTTGCTAAAATTATTTCACGTTGGTTAAGTAAAATATCTATTAATAGTTCCTGATAATATTTTTCTTTCATTGCCTGTATTTGCCGCCATCCACCCCTTAATAATTCCATCCTATCAATTTCATAAAGTATTCCTCTTATTCTTGCAAACTTAGCATAGGTAGATTTATTATAAACTTTAGCCCCTCTTGTTCTGTATGGACTTATTTTAAATGGGTATTTATTTCTATAAAGAATATCATATATAGTTCCTATCTTAATATCCATCTCTTCTGCTAATTCTTCTGGCGTATAATTTTTGGATATTCTTTTTATTTTTTCCAACTCCCTTGCAGTTGTCATCCTTCTTTTCTTAACTTCAATTTCCATAACTTAGTAGCTTATATGTTTATCAAAATGGTGTTTCTTCTGAATTATTATTTTGTTTAGCACTACCCAATAAAGTAACAGATGTTAATTTCAAAGTTAATTGTGGCACTTCTTTACCGTCTTTATTGGTATAGCTTTTTACGGATGGTGTTCCTTCAACTAATACCTGTTGCCCTTTTTTAAGATAAGGTACTATATTGGTTTTATCACTCCACCATGAACAACTAAGCCATGTTGTGTTATCTACTACATTACCTTGTTGGTCTTTGTATTTTTCTGAATGAGCAGCATTGAAATTAATAACCTGTTTACCATTAACATTGTTTACTTGTGCATCATTACCTAAATTTAGGTTTGCAATTAATTTAATCATGTTGTTTTGTTTTTAATTTTTAAAATGGCATTTCTCCCTGTTCTTCTGTACTATTTGGTATTAAACCACTTTTTTCTTGAAATTTTATTTTTTCGGCTTTTATTGGGTCGCAATAGATATTATCAAACATATCGGAATATCTTTTTACACTCCAATTTAATCTTATTGCAAATGAACCTAATTTACCGCCTGTACGCTTTCTCTTTACTTTTTGAGTGTAAACTTCAACATTTGTATCGTTTTTATCTAAATGAAAGTTTGGTCGGTAATAAGATACTATTTGGTCGCATTTATTCCCCCACATAGCCCCACCTGCAATATCGTACATATCCACAACTTTCATTGAACCATCTGATTTATAAATAGGGTTTTTGGGGTGTGTAATTATGTTGTATGAAACTGCATTAAGTAAAGCAAATCGTTTTATATCTTTCAACGCTAAACTTAAATATTGGTCATCCCTTTCATACGGTTTTTGCTCTTTATCCAACTGATTAAATGGGTCAATCATTACACCATCTACACCCTTTTTAAGAATTAAATACCTAAATTTTTCATGTATTGAAGTTAAATCATGTTCATTTTCGGGATAAACATAAAAAATATGGTCGTTAATAAACGTACACGCTTTCACATATTCCTCTTCGTTCATTTTATCTAACCATTTACCCGAATACATTTCAACTAAATCATCGTAAAAATCATTAGCTGGAAAGTTTTCGGGGCTAAATACAGCCCATTTCCAACCATCGAATATGCTTTTTGTCAACATTAGTTGCATTACAAAAAATGTTTTCCCATGATTACCATACCCCGTCCAAAGATTAATATCCCCCTTTTTCCACCTAAAATATTCATCCATTTCGGTAAATCTTGTTGTAGGTGCAATCTGAATACCACGTTTAAAATTATCCAACATTGCAGGGAAAACATCTTCTAAATAGTAAATTCCATCAACGGGTATTATTTCTGAACTTAAAACTGTATCTACAACCTTTTCAGCACCAAAATTAATCAATACCTCGTTTAAGTCCTTACAAGACCTTTTAAGCCCATCTTTATCTGGGACACACTTTTCACTCGGATAATCAATTACTCGGCATTTTTCGACCCCTAAACGCCTAATAAGTTCATCTTTCAAACTTATTCCTGCCGCATCCCCATCAGTTGCTATAATAAATTCATCAAATTCACTTAACCAATCAGAACAGTTATCCAAATAATCTAACCTTTGGTTTCCTTTGCTTGCCCCATTTGGAACACTTAAAACAGCCCACCTGCCTAAATTATGTTCTACAACTTCGCCATTTTTATCAGGCTCTGGTTCATATTGGTTTCCAAATCCAACCTCATAAGCCGTTAAAGCATCTATTTCACCCTCTGTAATTATTGCACAATGACGGTTATCCATTGTTTGCATACCAAATAAAATCAACTCTGCATCTTTAACAAGTTTAAATCCCTTGTTACCATCCCTATATTTTGCATTTATAATTTCACCACCACGCATATATGGGAAAACAATACACCTTTCATTTTTTTGGGTTTGTGGCATCCATTCCTCTTTCGCATGAATTAAAAACTTATCCAAAGTTGTTTTAGAAATTCCCCTTTTTTGAAAATAATCTACAACCTTTTCGGTAAGTTCAATGTGTTTAAGCATTGATTGTTCAGGCTTAGTGAAATTTTTAACCCTATCTTTCTTTTCAAAATATCTAACATTACCCTTCCAACCGCAATGGTGGCAATTAAATTCACCATTCGTGATATTTACAGAAAGGCATGTATCTTTTTTATTTCTTCGACTATCAGAACACTTTGGGCATTGAGTTTTTTCACTACCACTTCTTCGCCTCAAATGTATTCCTAAATAGGTAAGTTTATCGTAGTACATAGTTTTAGTTTAATTAATTAATCCTTTCGTTACATCTTTTGGCTTTAACTGACCCATATCCAATAATCTACATTGTTCTGTTCCTAATTTCTGTGAACTTCCATCCTGAAAAATAACGGAAAGCATATCATTTGAAAATTTAACGCCTTTAAGGTTTTCCCCTATAACCCCTTTCCTATCTTTATCCTTATCCTTAACTGTATCCTTATCCTTATCTTTAATCATTTTACAATGATTATCAAATGATTTTGAAATAATTGAGTAATCATTACCGAATGATTCAGGAATTACGCCTATTAAATTAGCTGAAAATAATTCTTTTACTACTGAAACAACGGCAGGTTTTCCACTTAAAAGTGTTGTGTATTGAAATTTTATAAATTTAGGAATAAACCAAATATTACCAATTACAATAACCCTTCTATCCATTTCTTCAATCATTTTTTCTTCTGTATAATTAACCTTGCACATAACATTAAGAAGTCCAATACTTCTTTTGCATATACCTGCATGGTTACAATTATCCAATAACCATTGCCAAACTACTTTAGAATCATTGGATAATGATACATACCAATCGTCTTTCCATTTATCGGTGTCAGTTAGCCTTTTAGCCATTTTATTATTTGCTTTGAAATTCTCTTAATATATTTAGCAAGCGTTTTGTAAAAACTTCATCAGTTTCCATTAAAGTAGAATGAGCAAGTAAATCACCAACCAAAAACCCTTTGTGGCGAAGTGTATTTATAAGATATTTTTCTTCTTTTGGTCTTTCTGTTTCTTTTGTGTGGCATGGTTCACATAGGGTAACTAACATATCATCGGGATAATCCCATGCCATTAAATCGGGGAAATAATCTAAATGGTGAACGTGAAGCTGTTTTGAATTATCTTCTTTATGTTTACAATTTGTATTTTGACAGGTATATTTATCCCGTTCTAATATACGGTTCTTTTTAATTTGCCAACGCCTATCTAAAAGTTGGTCTTTATAAGACATCTTTTCCATGCTATTGATTTATTAAATTAGTAATTAGTTCCGTAGTATGTATTGAACAGGTTTCTATTATCCTCACTTAAATCTCTTTTCTTATCCAACACAAGGGAAAAGTGTGATGTCGAAATATTTAGTACCTTATCAGCTACAAATGATTGTTTTAGACCATTATCTTTAATATAAAGTGATATTAAATCTCTTGGGTCTTTCTTTTCTTCTTTCATGTAATTATTTGTTTGAAATGCGAATGTATGTAACAAAAATCATTTCACAAAATATTTATTTCACGAAAGATTTATTTGTTTATATCATAACTATTACATTCCTTTGTGCTAAATCAAAAAATAAAATAGGTTATGGGCAATGAAATTTTAGAAAATAATAAATTGATTTCTGAATTTGAAAATAGGGCGTTTGGTATGAGTGTAGCATCGGATTATAAAGGCGATATACCATTAGGACTTGTAAGGGGATTAAAATATCACACATCTTGGGATGAATTAATGCCCGTTGTTGAAAAAATTGAATCGTTTGGGTATAGTTGTGAAATAGAATTATTTAGTTGCTATGTTATAGATAGTGAAACATTATCTACAATAATAGAATGCCATTATAATTCAAAAATAGAATCGGTTTATAAAGCAGTAATTAAGTTTATAAAATCGCATACTTAAAATAAATGATAAACTCCGATAACATTTACTTGCTCGCAAAAATACTTAAAATGCAAATAGAAGTAAATAGGAATGGTATTATAACATTATGGGTTTATGAAGGGGATAAATTAAAACGTATAAAATAGAATAATTATGAATGAATTTAAAGAATACCGTAAAACGGAAACGGTTAAAGCTAAATATATGCACAAAGATGAAGTTAAAACGTCAAGCCGTAATGACAGCAATACAGTGTTAAATGAAGGCTCGTTTTCAGTACACGCATACTCGCTAATTGATATGGATGATGCTGATAAATGGGTTCACTGGTCAAAGGGCTTAAAAATGGTTATAAGTAAAAATGGAACAACTATAAAGTTAGAAGAAGATGAAATAAAACAGCTTGTTAAATGTCTGCCACGAACTTTCGGAGGGTCGTATTGAGTTTTCATTTAACTCGCTGCTTTGCGCAAGCAATATTTGGATGAAAAACAAGTTAATGTGAAAGACTTAATTAAAAAACTTTTTGAAGCAAAAGAAAAACTTCCATTTTAAAAACGTAAATAAATGCTAAGATACAAACTACTATATATAATACTACTTATTGCTTCTTTATTTGCTTTTATAAGTGGATTTTTTAATTGGTTAGATACGGATGCTAAAAATTATAACTTATGGGATTCAACAGTACGATTATAAGTAAGAAAAAAAAATTAAAATGCGGTTGCTTTGATTATAATTTTTCGCATGGATTATGTAAGATGCACGCAACCATTGAAAGCACAAAGAAACGTGTAGATAAGTTTGAAGAAGAACAAGTAGATGAAAGTTTAAGTAACCTTATTGCCGATTTAGATGCCATCTATTCTGTTTATATCCGTATTAAAGATGCAGATAGTAAAGGAATAAATGAATGCTATACCTGCGGTGCTAAATTACATTGGACTGATTTACAATGTGGACATTTTGAAAAACGTTCTCACATGAGTACAAGATTTGAGCATTGGAATACTAAACCACAATGCCGTACTTGTAATGAATTTAAAGATGGTAACGAAGTAGAATTTAAAAAGCATTTAGAAGATGATAGTAAAGGAATAACCGAATGGCTAAGTGAATTATCAAAACAAATACAAAAGTTTACCATTGAAGAACTTAAAGGCATGATAGCCGATTACAGACATAAGGTACAAATACTTAAAACTAAATTCAAATGACAGAAACACAAAAATCAAATTGGAATATACTTTCAAACTTAATTAAAGCAGAACACCTACTCCATAAATTCATGGACAATAAATATGGGTGGGCTTATATAACCGATTCAAAAGGCAAAAGACATAGAATAGACTACAATAATACACCCCAACAAGTAAGACAATTAATAAAACAAATTAAGCAAATAAACAAAGAAGCCACCAATTAAGGTGGCTTTTGTAATAGGTAGTAAAAAGTGACAGTTAATTACCCCTATTGATTGAATGTTGTTTCGTAGTATTTTTCTGCTTGGTTTCTAACAAGTTTTTCATCTTCTTCTATAAATTTAGCTTCTGCATTTTCAAAAATAGTTCCCGCCTTTACGCAATCAATATGAAACTGTAAAATATCCTCACGTTCTTTAGTGAGTAGTTCGGTGGCTTCTGTTTTTGCGCCTGTTATATATCCTTTTATTTCATCAGAGTAATTATTACCTACTAGCGTTTCTAATCGTGTTAAATAATTAATCATGTCGGTCATTGCTGTATTCTTGCTCATTTGTTTTATTGTTTAGAGTATTTGAATATGTGTTTTTACTTTTAACCAGTATTGATGCACTTGATAATTAATATTACTTTCTGATGTTGATACACAAGGCGGTAATTGTGCAATAATTTCATCTACAGCTATTAAAGCACATTGTTTAGCATATTGCATAGCCTTACCTGTGCCAAACAATTCAGGAGAACTTTGATAAAACTTTTCAACCAACTCTTTTGCTTTATCTTCTGCTTTCATTGTTTTACTTTTTAAAGATTATCTTCTGTAATTGGGTTAAATATTTTTCCATCGGTTGAGTATGTATAATTAATTAAATCATATACTACCATTCCTTTTATATAATTGTTTTCAAATGAATACCAGTTTGTTAAAAATGGCGGGTTATCTGGCGTTGTGATTAAGTATTTCATTGTTTTACTTTTTATTTTGTTTGATTAATTATTGGTCTTGAGATTATTTTTGCACCATTACATACATCGCAAATATCTAAGTATGAAGGTATCTGGTTGTTAAAATTCGCTGCTTTTCCACTGCCGTTGCATTTTGGGCAAAGCTGCCATTCACCAAATTCTTTTTGGCTAAATGTATTTAAAGGCTCTGTAATTGAACTTTTATATTCATCTCCCATATTATCTCTTTGAAGTCTTATTAACTGTATCATATCGTTTACTTTTAATTAGTCTATAACCTACTAATAAAGTTTAATTATTAGGTGTTATACTGTTTATTTTATTTTTTGAATTATTACTACCTTTTTAAGTAGGTTGTTTTCGGCTTGTTGCCATGCTTGCAGTTCTTTTTGGTATTTTTCAATTTTGTATTTTTGATTGTCGGTGTAATGTCCTGCGTGCATAAACGGTGTCATTCTTTCTGGTTTTTCCACTAACGGATTAGTAAATGTCTTTCCTGATTTACTTTCAATTAGTGAACGGAATGAATCTTCTTTAGTTTGTTTACAAAATACAGAATCTTGCTTTTCTATATTATAATTATGCCAACCATTTTTTATAATATAATATCTAACATAAGGTTCACAATCAAAGTCTATACTATCATTGCTACATACGCCAATTATGTCCCAATCTCCATTTGGCAAAGATTCACTTCTTAATTTATCAAAATCTTCTGTACCACTACCGACTTCATAAGATATGTATATTGTTCCTGTAACTCCATCAAATAATTGAATTTCTTCTGCATCATTCGGAACTTCAACCCCAAATAGACTATCTGTTAACTGGAATATATTTGTCATTGGTTTTTGTTTTGTTGGTTATCTTATCCATTTAATATTTTTTAATTCATCTCTCATTTTTTCAAAATAATCATATACAATAGATGCTGTAAGTGGTTCAAATAAGTGAATTTTATTGGGGTAATTTTCAGAAACATAAATCCCTGTTATATGTGAAAATGTAGGGCATCCATCACAATCAAAACATGAACAAACTTCATAGTCTTGTATTGGATGACTATATGGATGTGGTAAGCCCGCTTCTAATAACGCAATAGATTCTTTAGTTCCCGAATATCTTATTCTGCCGTTTACTGCCCAAAACAAAGGCTCAAATTTTGTAGGATGCCAAAAATTATATTTTCCTTCTGGATTCCCCATAGCAAAAACAACCTCGTTTTTCATTATTTTTGGCAATGGCAATAATTTAACAATAGCCCCATTATAATTAGACGTATATATTTTTCTCCATCCCATATAAGAAGTAATAACCAATTTATCACCCACCCGCCTAAATGGTCTAAAAGAAAAATGTGTCATGGCTTGTTTATTTATTGGTTACTTGTTTCGTACTCAAATTCAAAGTGAATAAACTTTGCAATTTCATAGGCTGTTTTAATACTTATTCTTGCACCATGAAAATCTCTAAATACTATTCTGAAAAATAAACTTATTGCTCTTAAATATTTTTTCATTGGTTAGTTGTTTTTATTGTTTGGGGGTGGTGCGGGAAGTGGATGCCAAAATTTAACATCTAAATCATCGCCTTCACATTCTGAAACTATCTTACCATTTTCTTCATAAATAATACCGTTTGATTCTGCCCAAAAAAAACCATCAAAATTGTTTACTAAACAACCAAGTGTGGTAAACCCATTGCCATTGCTAATCCAAACGGTTTCTAAGTTTTCGGGCAATCTATCTTCTACTGAAATCCATTTCATAAATTATAATGTTTAAAGGTTAGTGTATAATAAAAAGTAAAGGTACAAACCGAAATGTTTACAGTTTATTAAAGGTTATTTAAGTTTGTTTACTTTGTTTGTTTTTCTTAATGGTTTTGTTTTAAGACAATGGATTAAATTTTCATCTAAATTAGATAGTGGCATAAACATTCCTTTCTCAAAATATCCGCTAAGTTCTTCAAATTCGTAACAATCAACATATCTTTCTGCTAAATCTGAATATCCTTTAACTTCTTTTTTTACGGTATATATGCCACCCTCTTTTACATAACTTTTATTTTCAGGGTGAACTTTATACCCATAATTTACACAAATAACTTTCATATCCCATAATAATTTTAAAAAAGGTTATTTAAGTTTGTTTACTTTGTTAGGGGGTTACTTTTAATATCTTAATTCAAATATTATTTCCTGTGGGGTTATATTTTTATCAAGATAAAGTGGAACTTTAACCAACCTACCATTATGTTCAATATTAGTTTCAGTCTTAATTTTTATACCCGAAATCGTACCGATAGATAACCCCCAAAAAATATCACCATGTAATTCACTTGGAATATTACTTTTCAACAATGATAACCCAATATCACCACTACTAATAATATCCTCCGTAATTACACATTTTAATGGGAATAATTTCTTTATTTCATCACTTTTCATATCCCATAATAATTTTAAAAAAGGTTATTTAAGTTTGTTTACTTTGTTAGGGGGTTATTTATTTTGTTTTAAGTAATCTGCAAAAGAAAATGGCTTGACTTCTACCATATTGGCTTTATTTGGCTTTTCTGTACCGTTTTTAGCTTGTTTTTCTTCTTTGCCTTGTGTTTTATTGTCTTTTGGTTTTGAGGGGCTTAAATTGGCTTGTTTTGACCTTTCAATCCTTTCCGATGGCATTGGTTTAACTTCTAATTCAAAATACTTCTTTATTCTGATTAAACCCTTTTTAGAAATTTCCCTTTTACCAATTAAAATACTTGAAAGGTTATTTTTCGGAATACCCATTAAAATTTCAAGTTCTCTTTTGGTAAATCCACGTTCCAATTCTTGTCTAATTTTGTCTAATACTTCCATGATAGTTAAATTTAGTAATTGTTAGGCAAAGGTAGTTAGATTTAGTTACAAACCAAATTTATTTCAAATCCTTAAATAACTTTAAATCTCTCAATCCACAGTAACCCCCCCCTCATATAACTCAATAAAGATAACCCCCGCCCAAACCACTAACCCCAAATTGAAAAGCTGAATCA
>Ga0316223_1004339_pt1 | contig 9941 bp, 6 predicted proteins | sample TBH18009metaG_FD_206007 | JGI IMG/M metagenome (GOLD analysis project Ga0316223, IMG submission 206007) | Freshwater microbial communities from Trout Bog Lake, Wisconsin, USA - TBH18009 | ecosystem: Environmental > Aquatic > Freshwater > Lake > Hypolimnion/Profundal zone | place: USA: Wisconsin... | reverse complement strand
AATACACCGTGTTGGCGTCATTCCCAGTCCCGGTGCGCACCGGGTTGCTGAACTGGTAGGCACCCGCCTGCTGGTGGACAAAATCTGAAAGGAATTGGTATGGAAATCACAATCGTTATTTTTGTCCTGGCACTCATTTTTATCATCCAGTCCGTCAAGGTTGTGCCGCAACAGCACGCCTGGGTGGTCGAGCGCCTAGGCAAATACCACGCCACGCTGACGCCCGGGCTCAACATCATTTTGCCGTTTATCGATCGTGTGTCCTACCGTCACATCCTTAAGGAAATTCCGCTCGATATCGCCAGCCAGGTCTGCATCACGCGTGACAACACCCAGTTGCAGGTGGACGGCATTCTGTATTTTCAGGTCACCGATGCCATGCGCGCGAGTTATGGGTCCAGCAACTACATTCTGGCCATTTCGCAGTTGGCCCAGACCTCGTTGCGCTCCGTGATCGGTAAGCTCGAACTCGACAAAACGTTTGAAGAGCGCGACATCATCAACGCCCAGGTGGTGGCTGCCATTGACGAAGCTGCGCTGAACTGGGGCGTCAAGGTGCTGCGCTACGAAATCAAGGACCTGACGCCACCCAAGGAAATTTTGCATGCGATGCAGTCGCAGATCACCGCGGAGCGTGAGAAGCGCGCCCTGATTGCTGCTTCGGAAGGTCGTCGCCAGGAGCAGATCAATATTGCCACGGGTGAGCGCGAGGCGTTTATCGCCCGATCCGAAGGTGAAAAGCAGGCCATCATCAACCAGGCGCAGGGTCAGGCCGCGTCCATCATGGCCGTGGCCGAGGCCACTGCGCAGGCCATTGAGCGGGTTGCCAGTGCCATTCGCCAACCCGGCGGTGAGCAGGCGGTGCAGCTCAAGGTGGCGGAAAAGGCAGTGGAAGCCTATGGCAAGGTTGCGGCAAGTGCGAGTACCACGCTGATTGTTCCGAGCAATATGACCGAAGTGTCTGCGCTGATTAGCAGCGCCATGAAGATGGTGCAGGTCGCTCGCCCGCAGTAACTCTGTGCGCGCACGGCAGAGGGCGCCCGCGCTTGCGAACTTCTTTACTTCCGTGTGTCGGTGCTTCGGACATGGAGCGCAATGCTTAGCGCTGTGTTGGGGGTGCCCGGTCTGGCACCTCTGTGTCTTCGATATCATGCGCCGGTTCGCTGTCAACCTTGGTTGACAGGTGGGCTTGCAGCGCGGTGCGGCATGCGCGGTACTGGGCGGACTTGTAGTCGAACTGTTCCAACGTGTTCAACAGGTGTTCGGCCCGTGTCATCCACTCGGAATGCTGCATAGTGTGCTCCTTGCCGCGATGGGTTGCGCTGCGCAAGCGGCGCGCTCCGTGGCGAACGTAGTATGCAGTCATGGTTGGTCCACTGACCTGTGGGGATTGCCCCCCACAGGAACAGGAACCGTGAACCGACGCAGGGGGGCGGATGCGTTGTCGATGCTGGCAGTTTGTGGCCCGCAGCATCAGGCCTTTTTGATGAATTCGGACTTGAGTTGCATGGAACCGAAGCCATCCACTTTGCAGTCGATGTCGTGGTCGCCATCGATTAGGCGGATATTTTTCACTTTGGTTCCGACCTTGATGACGGAAGACGAACCTTTGATCTTCAGGTCCTTGATCAGCGTTACGGTGTCGCCGTCCACTAGTACGTTTCCGTGGGCATCTTTCCAGACGCGCTGGGCTTCGGATGGCGCCGCAGCGTTTGGATTCCATTCATGACCACATTCGGGGCAGACCAGCTGTGCGCCGTCTTCATAACTGTATTCGGACTGACAATGGGGGCACGGTGGCAGGCTAGACATCGATAGTTCTCCGGATCTGAATAACGAAATGGCGTATTGTCGCAGCCCGTTCTGGTCGAGGGCATACTTGCACCCATGCACATGAATGTTTCGAATCGGCTGAACCTATCCTTTGAAATCCACGCCACGGCGTACCGCAAGGTTGCGCTGGCTGCGTGCTTCGGTACTTTTATTGAGTGGTATGACTTTCTCACCTATGCCACGCTGGCCACGCATTTTGCGGCTCTGTTTTTCCCGGCGAATGACCCGGTTTCGGGGCTGCTTTATAGCTTGGCAACGTTTGGTCTAGGGCTGGTGGTGCGTCCGCTGGGGGCTGCGTTGTTTGGCTCCTTTGGCGATCGTTATGGACGTCGCAAGGTGTTCATTGCAACCATTGGCATCATGGGTGTCTCCACTTTTGCGGTGGGTCTGTTGCCCACGCATGCTACGTGGGGCTGGACGGCGACGGGTTTGTTGATTGCGTTGCGTCTGATTCAGGGCCTGGCCATGGGGGGCGAAATTGGCGGAGCCAATGTGTTTTTGGCCGAGCATGCACCGGTGAGTCGGCGTGGTGCTGCAACCAGTGTGCTGCAGTGGATGGGCGGGCTGGGTATTTTGGCCTCAAGCTTTCAGATTGTGCTGCTGCAAACCTGGCTGAGCGCGGCGGACTTCTCTGCCTGGGGTTGGCGTGTACCGTTCCTGGTTTCGGCGGTGCTGTTGTTGGGCAGTGTGCGTGCGCGGCTGGCCTTGCAGGAGTCGCCCGTATTCACCCGCTTGCGCCAGACGCAGCACACCAGCACGACGCCGCTGCGCGACTGCCTGGCGGACCGCCAGACGCGCGGGCGCATGGCGCTGCTGTTTTTCTGTGTTTCTGCAGGCGGTGGTTTGTTGTTCTTTTGTTCGCAGGTGTATGCGCCCGTGTTTTTGACCACGGTCGTCCAAATGGATGTGGTGCAGGTTGGCTGGGTGACACTGGCTGCTGCGGTGTGTTTGTTTCCGCTGATCTATGCCTGCGGCGCATGGTCCGATGTGGTTGGACGCCGGCCCGTGGTTTTGGCGGGCTTGCTGTTGGGTGTTGTGTCGCTCGTTCCGGTCTATGCAGCACTGATGCGATGCGCCAACCATCCGGTGTTTGTGTTCTTGTTGTTACTGATTCCGGTGATTGCTGTGGCGATGGTCACGGGGCCTCAAACGGCCTTGCTGTCGGAGCTTTTTCCGGCGCGCACACGCTATACGGCTGTCGGGTTGCCACACAATCTGGCGGCCGGCTGGATCGGGGGGCTTTCGCCGTACATGATGACGTTGATAGCCGCCCGCTCCGGCAGCGCACTGCTGGGGTTGTGTTATGTGGGCGCTTTGCTGCTGGTGGCACTGGTCGTTGGCTGCTATTTTTTGCCGGAAACCCGGGGTGCCGATCTGCGCCTTTGATTGGTACGCCACCCCATCCCATCTCATCTCATCTCATCCTTTACCCGGTATTTACCGAACGCAGACATTCGGATGTCGTCAGCTGAGTGACCCCGAACGTTGAATGTCCATGTGGATACATTCCACCAAAGGAGTTCATAGTGAATAGCATTCAACGCCAGATCCGAACGGCGATTCGACGGGTTATTTCAGTGGGTATCGTCTTGGTTATTTGTGGTTCGGTCAGCGGGTGTGTGATTCGTCCGCTGTGGTGGGGGGACCATGGTGAGCATGCTCACCAGGGGTTTAGTCCCTATTCCTCTGGTAGTTTTGCAGGCCGGTAGTCGTTGGTCGTCAATGGCGGTCTGTATCGGTGTTGCTGTCTGCCAGTTGCGCTTCAAGGCCGCTGGCCCTGATGGAGCGACTTTCTATGGCTGATTGCAGCAAGCCGTCCTGGGCTTCGACCAAGGTGAAATGGTCGCGCGCTCGGGTGATGCCGGTGTAGACCAGTTCTCGTGTCAATACTTTGCCACCGCCCGGTGGCAGCACCAGGGCAGCGTGCAGGAATTCGGAGCCCTGGCTTTTATGCACCGTCATGGCAAAGGCGGTTTCTACGTAGGCCAGGCGGCTCACGCCGACCGAACGCAGTGTGTCACCGTCCAGAAAATACACACGCAAAGCGGACGCATTGGTGGGGCCCGGCAGGGTCACGCCGACGTCGCCGTTGAAGACGTCCAGTGAGGGGTCGTTGCGGGTGACCATGACGGGCCGTCCGGCAAACCACTCGCCACGGGGTTTGAGCAGTTGCGCCTGCTCCAGGGCGCGCTGCACCGATTGGTTTAGGCCGCGTGTGCCCCAGTCGCCGTCGTGGACGGCGCACAGGAGGCGGAACCGATCGAAGGCCCGCAGGATTGATGTGACCCATTCGGTGTGCTGCTCGGCCTGTGTGCTGCGGCTGGCCGGTGCGTGGATGAGCCGCAAATAATCGGCATAGCAGGCGCTGGCACCGGCACGCCCGTGGACGGCCAGTTGCAGGACGGTGTCGATGCTGGGATGTCGGGTTGCGTGCAACACGCCGCTGGTATCGCTGCGAACCAGCGCGTGTGCACGGTCGCTGTGGCCGGCGTTGACGGCCTGTGCCAGTTGTCCGATCAGACCACCGAATCGCCGACTGGCGCGCAGCATGACGGTTTGCTGTGCCAAGGCGGTGGCGGTGGAGCCGTGGGCCAGGTAGGCCGCGGGCACGGCTTGTCCGCTGGTCGTCAGGGCGTAGCGTGCGGTTTGTGCGCTGTATTGGCCCTGCGCTGCGTCGCGACACAAGTCGCCCAGCACGGCACCGGCTTCGACCGAGGCCAGTTGGTCTTTGTCGCCCAACAGGATCAAGGTGGCGCTGGCGGGCAAGGCTTGCAGCAGGGCTGACATCATTTCGAGGTGGATCATGGAGGCTTCGTCCACGATCAGGATGTCAATGTCCAGTGGGTTGCCGGCATGGAACCGCAAGGCACGCGTGTCCGACCGTGCGCCGAGCAGGGAATGCAGGGTGCGGGCCGCGCCCATGCGTTGTGTCAGGGCCGCCAGGTTGAGCGTGTTGCCCAGGCGTGTACTCAGTTCCTGCAGTGAGCTGTCGATGGATTGGCGCAGGCGGGCGGCGGCCTTGCCGGTGGGTGCCGCCAGCGCTACGCGCAGGCGCTCAGGGGCCGCGCTGATGGCAAACAGCAAAGCCAGCAGCCGCGCTGCCGTGTAGGTCTTTCCGGTGCCGGGGCCGCCAGTAATGACGGTCAACCCGGCGCGCAAGGCGACGGCGCAGGCCAGGCGCTGCCAGTCGATGGGTGTGTCCGGTGCGTCGGAGGTGGCAGCATCGGCCGTGGTTGCTGTGGTGCTGGTCGCTGGGGTTGCGCTGCCAAATAGGCGATCGAGCCAGCGGGCGGCCAAAGCCATGTCCACCGGATGACTGGCGGCACAGCGTTGGCGGATGTCGCGCGCCACTTGTTGTTCGTGTTGCCAATAGCGGCGCAGGTAAAGCAGTGGTTCGGTGGCGGTGCCGCCCAGCACCAGCGGCTGTCCCTGATCTGCCGGTGTGGGCGGCAGAAGGTTGTCGACGCACCGGACCAGGGAGCTGGCATGCAAGGTGTTCAGCCAGTCTGGCAGACTGGGCGGCAGTTGTTGCCACAAAGCCAGCAGTTCAGTTTGCGCGGCACCGGTCCAGCCCAGCACGGCATTGGGCTGTGCTTGCAGCAGACGCAGTGGTAGGCAGGTGTGACCGCGCCCTTCCATGTGCGTCAGCAGGGCCGTGCAGACTTGCAGCACGGATGGCGCCGAGGGGTCGAGTTCCAGCAACAGTGCGGCCAGGGCGCTGTCGAGCCGCCGCAGCCAGCCTTGGTCGGCCCAGCTGTGCAGTTGCTCGATGGTGGTGGGCACGCTCATGCCAGGGCTCCGGGTTGGTGGAGCATGGCATCGAGCGCCTCCAGTAGCGGCAGGCTGGCGGGGATCAGGCATACGCCCTGCTCCGGGCCCTTGACGCCGCGCAGGAACAGGTAGATGGCGCCGCCCAGGTGCTGCGCCGGGTTGTAGTGGGCGCCGAGGCGCAGTTGCAGCAAGCGGTGCAGTGCCAGCAGGTAAATGGCGGCCTGTACGTCGTAGCGGTGTTGCGCCATGGCGGCGGTCATGGCGGCGCTGTCGTAAGCGGCGGCGTCTGCGCCCAGGTGGTTGGACTTGTAGTCGAGCACCCAATAGGTTCCCTGGTGCTCAAACACCAGGTCGGCAAAGCCCATTAGCATGCCGTGCAGTTGTCGCCCGGCGAGTGCGGGACGCGCGGCACCATCCAAAAGATGGTGGCGGCAGTGGGCGTCCAGCTGGGGCGCATCGATGCGCTCGACTGGCAGCCAGAATTCCATTTCGGGCAACACGTGCGTGAGTTCCTGCAAGGCGGCGTTGGGGCCGGGCAAGCGGGTTTGCACCACGTCGGTCAACCAGGCCAGCACGGTGTCGGCATGCTGGCTCCAGGCCGAGTGTTGGCAGCGGCGTTGCAGGCGCTGCGCCAATGGGGCGTTGCCGGGCAGGGAGAAATTTTCAGAAGCGAGCCATTCCAGTTGATCGTGCAGAAAATTGCCACTTTCGGCGCCTTTGGGAAAGTGGTGGCAGTCGGGCGCGTCGGCTGCTGGCGTGGCGCTGGAGGGGGACGCGGTGGCGGTGGCGGTGGCGGTGGCGTTGGCAGCGGCGGTTGGTAGGGCGTCGGGTTCGTCGTCGGCCGCGTGCGGCGTTTGCAATGGGGACAGTTCGGAGCCGGACGCGGTGGGCGCCAGGTCTCGCACCAGTTGCGAGAAGCTGCCAATTTTCCAGTTGCGTTCGAATGCTGCCTGGTAGTGTGGCGCCGCCTGCAGGGTGACGCTGGCTACGGATGCGCTCAGCGCGGTGCATGGCGTGGCGGCTTCGGCGGCTTGTAAGACGAGTGGGCGGTGGGCGCACTGGGCGGTGTTGTTGGTATTGTTGGCGTCGTACGCTTCAGAAAACTGCGTGAGTTGACGCAGCCAGCCTTGCGCGTCGAGCGCTTCCTGGCCCCCGAGCAGGTAGCCCGCTGCGCTTTGGTGCGAGACACAGAGGTCGCTGGGCCCGACTTTCAGGGCCGAAAAACCGAGCCACAGGGCATGGCGGGCGCGGGTCAGCGCCACATACAGCAGGCGCACGTCTTCGCGCAGGCGTTCGTGGTCGGCCAGCGCCAGTTGGGAGTCGTCGAATTGCAGGTGCAGTTGGCGGTTGCCCTGTGCATCGGGCAGTTTGACGAAGCGGGTGCTGTGGCGTTCCTGTTTGCGAAAACTGGTGGCAAAGGGCAGGCAGACCACGGCGTATTCCAGTCCTTTGCTTTTGTGGATGGTGATGACTTTGACCAGGTCCGCATCGCTTTCCAGGCGCACGATTTGTTCGTCGCTTTGTGCACTACTGGCGTTGAGTGCCGATTGCAGCCAGCGGATCAGGGCCTGTTCTCCGTCGAGTGTGCTGCTGGCGGCTTGCAGTAGCTCCGCCAGATGCAGCAGGTTGGTCAGGGTGCGTTCGCCGTCGATGTTGCGCAGCCAGCGCTGCGCCAATCCCAGCTGGTGAACGGTTTGGCGCAGCATGGCCAGTACGCCCTGCGTCTGCCATACGGTGCGCAGTTCGCGCAGTTGTGCGCTGCGGGCGTCAAAGGCGTCGTCGTCGTTGGCCAGCCAGGCCAGTTCCGCCAGCGACAGGTCGATCAGCCCGGTGGCCAGTGCGGCGCGCACCAGGCGCACGTCTTGCGGCTGCGCCACGGCGCGCAGCCAGTGCAGCAGGTCTTGCGCCACGGCGCTGGCGAGCACGGAGTCTTTGTCGGACAGGTAGACCGAGGCGACCGCGCGCCGTGCGAGTTCTCGGCGCACTGCGTCGGCCTCTTTGCCGGTGCGTACCAGCACGGCAATATCGGCCGGGCGCAAGGGCTCTCGCTGCCCGTCGGGGCTTGTAAAGGCGGCCTGGGGGTCGTTGAGCCAGGTCACGATCTGTTCGGCGCAGCGCGCGCCGAACACGGCGCGCGTGGTCTGCGAATTGCGCAGTTCCAGGTCGTGCACCAGCGTCATGGCGGGCACTGGACCGTGCACGCTTACCAGTGTTTCCGGGCGGCTGTTGGCGCGCACGGGCACGAAGGGCAGCGGGTTGTCATTGCCCTGGCGATACAGGAACGCGCCCCCTGGCTGCGCTCGGTCGGCCTGCGCAAACCAGTGGTTGACGACGCCGACCAGCGCCTGCGTTGAGCGGTAATTGGTGTCCAGCACGTAGTGGCGACCGCTGGTGGCGCGGCGCGCTTGCAGGTAGCTGTCCATGTCGGCGCCGCGAAAGCCGTAGATGGATTGCTTGGGGTCGCCAATCAGCAGCAAGGCGTTGTCGCGGGCATTGGCCTGTGCGCGGTAGATGTGATCAAAAATGCGGTATTGCAGTGGCGAGGTGTCTTGGAACTCGTCAATCAGCACCACGGGGTACTGCGCCAGAATGCGCGCACGCAACCGTTCGCCCTGTGGGCTGGCGAGTGCGTTGTGGAGCCGGGTCAGCATGTCGGCAAAGCCGAAGCTGCCAGACTGGCGTTTAAGCAGCAGCAGGCGCTGGGCGACGCTGGCGGCGGCGTGTCGGCGCAGGTGGTCGGCCACCGAGGGCAGTTGGTCCAGTGTCGGCTTGAGCTGCGCGAATTCGGCAAACACGTGGGGCACCTCAATGGGGGCGGCACCGTCGGCGCGCGCAGCCAGGAGACCCTCGGGGGTGAAGCGGTCCCAGCCGGTTTTGAGCGCAGGAATGTCGGTGTCGGAGTCGGAGTGGGCGTCGGTGTCGGTGTTGGCGTCAGCGGTGCCTTGGGCCCAGTCACGCAGCGTGGTCAGCCAGGCGGTGTAGTTTCCGGGCTTCAGTTTGCGTCCATTCCAGCCGTTGTTTTTGGTGGCGGTTTGTCGGTCCAGCCAGTCTTGCATGGTGGTGGCGCGTTCGGCCCAACCGGAGCGGGCGTGTTGCAACGCCTGCGCACGCGAAGCCACGGCACGGTCGAGCGCCTGCGCCAGCGTGCCGTGGCCGGCTTCTGCGGCAATGCCCTGCCCGGCCAGACTTTTCATGTCCTTGACCAGGGCGTCCAGTGTCGGCCACACCGCAAGCACTTGCGTCAGTTGCTTTAGCGTTAACGGGTAACAGGACTGGCGCCAGTAGTCTTGGGCCGCTTCGAGTTGCATGGCCGCTTCGTCGGCCACCAGTTCTTCGTCGAACAGGCAGCCGCTGTCAAACGCGTGCTCGGTGAGCATGCGCTGGCACCAGGCGTCGATGGTGTGCACGGCAGCGTCGTCCATGCTTTGGGCGGCTTGGCTCAGCAACCAGGCCGCGTGGTCGCGTGCCGGCCCTGCTTCATAGTCGGACACCAGTGATTCCAGCAAAGGATCGCTGGCATGGACCGGTTGTTCGTTGCGAAACCAGCGGGATGCAACCAGCAGGCGCTCGCGGATGCGGTCTGACAGTTCGCGTGTGGCGGCACGGGTGAAGGTCATGACCAGGATTTCGGCGGGCCGCAAGGCACGGCCAAACCCGTGCTCGCCACCGTGGCCCAACACCAGACGCAGGTAGAGGGCGGCGATGGTCCAGGTTTTGCCGGTGCCGGCACTGGCTTCAATCAGGCGGCTGCCCCATAGCTGGAACTGGAGTGGCTGCAGTGGTTCGGTCATGCGCCCTCCTGTGCCGCGTCGCTTTCACTCGCATCGCTGGTTGGGCTGGCATGGGCCTGCGCCGATACGTGCGTGGTGGCCCATTCCAGCAAGGGCGCATAGGTGGCATCGGCCAGGGCTTCAAAGCGGCCATCGGCCCGTAGCGAAGCATAGTCCGGGAACATGCGGGCCAGGCAGGGCTCTTCGTTTTCACCCCGCGACATGTGGCCGCCCTCGAAGACGGTGGCGGCCTCTTTGTCGGCCAGCCACGCCAAGGCGGTCTGGAGTGGCAAGGGCAGTGGCGCTGCCATGCCCGTGTGCCAGAGTTGCAGCAAACGCTTCAGCGTTGTGATGGCTGTGTCGGTGTCCATCGGGTTGATGGTCACCACGCCGTCACGGCCAACCAGCACGCCCTGGGCGCGCACGCCGCTGGCGGCAATGGCCAGGCTGCGAACCCAGGCCGTCAGCAGTTTGTCGGGTCGCGCGGTGTAGCCGCCTCTGGTTTTGACGAGCAGGCTGCTCGGTTGCAGCTCCAACCAGGCGACGCTGCCGTGTGCGTGTTCGGGC
>Ga0316223_1004330_pt1 | contig 9955 bp, 8 predicted proteins | sample TBH18009metaG_FD_206007 | JGI IMG/M metagenome (GOLD analysis project Ga0316223, IMG submission 206007) | Freshwater microbial communities from Trout Bog Lake, Wisconsin, USA - TBH18009 | ecosystem: Environmental > Aquatic > Freshwater > Lake > Hypolimnion/Profundal zone | place: USA: Wisconsin... | reverse complement strand
TTTCGGCGGTGTCCAGGTCCGCGTCATCCAGGATCTTCGCCTCGTGGAGGCGCTTGTCCCGGGCGAGGGTGGCCCGGGCCAGGGCGAGGGTGGCCTCGGCGCCCTTCTCCTGGGCCTCGGCGTCATGCAGGGCCGTGATCCAGGGGGTCTTGTCGATGGTGCCGATGATCTGGCCCTTCCGGACCAGGCTGTTGAAGTCCGCGGTGAGCGAGGTCACCACGCCCGACACCTGGGTGCCCACCGGCACCTGGATGAGGGGGTTGATGGTGCCGGTGGAACTGATGCGCTGGGTGATGTTGCCGCGGTCCACCTTGGCGGTGCGGAACTTCATCTCCTCCTTGCCGCGGGTCAGCACATACGCCGCCGCGCCGCCGGCAACCACGACGATCGCCGTCAAGCCGAGCCACCCGTTTCGTTTCATTCCGACCTCGCCATGAACATGCCTGTGACTACTACCTTGCCATGTGAGGCATCAATCCGGCAAAAGGTTGAGCCGAAACAAGGGCTTCCCGGATGATTTCCAGGCCTCCGGCCGGGACCCTGCAGACTGCGGACCCGCTCAGCGCGGAAGCTGGATGGTTTCCTGCACCGCGGGGCGCGCGAAGGTCGCCATGATGGTGCCGGGGATGAGGCCGAGGATGATCACCAGCAGGCCGCACACGAGGACCGTGGCGCCGGCGAAGGGGGCCACCACGGCCGGACGCTCCGAGGCTGCCCGTTCGGCGGCCTCGGAAGGCTTCTCGATGAACAGGGTCACGGGCAGACGCAGGTAGTAGTAGACCGACACGAGGCTCGCGGTGACGCCGAACACGGCCAGGCCCACGTGGCCCTGCAGGATCAGCTCCTTGAAGATCATGTATTTGCCGTAGAAGCCCGCGAAGGGGGGCAGCCCGGCCAGGGAGAACATGCAGAACGTGGCCGCGATGGCCAGGCCCGGGCGCTTCCAGCCCTGGCCCTTGAGCTGCTCGAAGCTGACGTCGTCGCCCACCAGGCCGAAGGCCGTGAGCGCGCCGAAGGCGCCCATGTTCATGGCCAGGTAGGCCAGGAGGTAGAAGAGCATGCCCGCGTAGGCCGGGTGCGTGCCCGCGACGAAGCCGAGCAGCAGGTAGCCGGCGTGGCTGATGCTGGAGTAGGCGAGCATCCGCTTGATGTTGGGCTGGGCCAGCGCGGCCAGGTTGCCCACGGCCAGGGTGAGCACGGCCAGCACGGCCATGGCCGACTGCATGCGCAACCCGAGGACCGGCAGGCCCACGGCCATCACCCGGAACAGGGCGATGATCGCCACGCCCTTGGTGGCCACGGACATGAAGCCCGAGATGGGATGGGGCGCGGCCTCGTAGACGTCGGGCGTCCACTGGTGGAAGGGCACGGCGCTGACCTTGAAGAGGAAGCCGGACAGGAGCAGGGCCCCGCCCACCAGGGCGATGGGGTCCAGGGCCGTGCCGGGCGTCATGAGCAGCCTGCCCGCGGCCGCGGCGTCCAGGGTGCCGGTGGCGCCGTAGAGCAGCACCGAGCCCATCAGGAAGCAGGAGGAGGCCACGGCGCCGGTGATGAAGTACTTCATGCCGCCTTCCATGGCCCGGTCGCGCATGCGCAGGGTGGAGGTCAGGGCATACAGGGGCAGGGACAGGAGTTCCAGGCCCAGGAAGAGCAGGAGCAGGTTCGAGGTGGCCGTGAAGAGCACCATGCCGACCACGGAGAACAGGAGCAGGGACAGGGTCTCGCCCTTCACCCAGCCTTCCTGGTGCAGGTGGTCCCAGAGCTGGAGGACGGCCAGGGCCGCCGCGACCAGGACGAAGATCCCGCCGAACTGGGCCAGGCGGTCCATGTGCAGGGCGCCGTAGGAGGGCTGCGCGCCGGTGGACCAGAGCCGGGTCAGGTAGATGAAGCCGCCGGTCAGCGCCAGGAGCGCCGTGAAGAACATGAAGCCGCGGATCCACTTCACCGTGGCCTGGTCGGAATCCAGGGCGGCGATGGGCAGCAGGCAGGCTCCCAGCGCGGGGATCAGCAGCGGGAGGATCGCGGAGATTTCGCCGTTGGTCAGGGTCATCACTTCACCTCGGCGGAAAGGGCCACGGCCGGCAGATGTTCAAGGGGCGCCGGCGCGTGCGCCTGGACCAGGGCCCGGGCCACGGTCCCCTCGGATTGGGCCAGGAAGGTCTGGGGGTGGATGCCCATCCAGAAGATGAGCACCACGATCGGGATCAGCACCGCGATCTCGCGGGCGTTCAGGTCGGAGTGCAGGTGGGCGGTGCCGCTGTCCTCGGCCGGGTTCACCGGGCCCCAGAAGACGCGCTTGACCATCCACAGCATGTAGACCGCGCTCAGGAGCACGCCCAGGGTCGCGACGCACGCCGCGGTGCGGGCCCAGGCGAAGCCGGCGGTGTAGGTGCCGTTGAGGATGAGGAACTCGCCCATGAACCCGTTCGTCAGGGGCAGGCCGATGCTGCTGAGGGTGACGATCATGAAGAACGCCGTGAAGATCGGCATCTTGACGGCCACGCCGCCGAAGTCGGAGATCTTGCGGGTGTGGGCACGGTCATAGAGCATGCCCACCAGGAGGAACAGCGCGCCCGTGGAGATGCCGTGGTTGAGCATCTGGAGCATGGCGCCCTGGGTCCCGATCAGGGAGAGGGAGGCGATGCCCAGCATCACGAAGCCCATGTGGCTCACGGAGGAGTAGGCCACCAGTTTCTTGATGTCGGTCTGCATCATGGCCACCAGGGCCCCGTAGACGATGGCGACCACCGAGAGGCCCGCCATCAGCGACGCGTAGTGCACGGCCGCCGAGGGGAACATGGGGATGGCGAACCGCAGGAAGCCGTATGAGCCCAGCTTCAGCAGCACGCCGGCCAGGATCACCGAGCCGCCCGTGGGGGCCTGGGTGTGCGCGTCCGGGAGCCAGGTGTGCAGGGGGAACAGCGGCACCTTGATGGCGAAGGCCAGCGCGAAGGCCAGGAACAGCGTGCACTGCGCGTGGAAGCTCAGGGTCGAGGCCGTCTGGGCCATGACCGCCGGGGCGAAGCTGCCGGCCTTGCCGGCCAGGAAGAGCAGCGCCACCAGCCAGAGCAGCGAACCCGCCAGAGTGAAGAGCATGAACTTGGTGGCCGCGTAGCGCCGCTCGTCCCCGCCCCAGACCGCGATGAGGAAATACATGGGCAGCAGCATGGCTTCCCAGAAGAGGTAGAAGACCAGCAGGTCCTGGGCCACCAGGGCCCCCAGCATGCCCGATTCCAGGATCAGGAACAGCGCCACGGCCGAACCGGCCCGCTTGCCGATGCTGTTCCAGGTGCCCAGCAGGGTGAGGGGCACCAGGAAGACGGTGAGCACCACCAGCCAGAAGCTCAGTCCGTCCACGGCCAGGTGGTAGTCCACCGGGATGTTCACGGCCGTGAACCAGGGGGAGCGTTCGGTGAAGAACGTGCCCGCGGGGTCCGGGATGAGGTGGAACAGCTGCACGCAGGCCACGAGCATGATGGCGACCGCGCCCAGCAGCCCGAGGAGCTTGACCAGGGGGGCCTGCCGCTCGGGGAAGCACAGCAGGAAGAGCCCCCAGAGGAGGGGCGCGAACACGAGGAAGGTGAGGAGATGGGTATTGATCCAGGCGGTGATCACGGCGGCGTCCTACTTCAAGAAGATCCAGAGCAGGAGCACGGCCCCAGCGGCCATGCCCAGAGCGTAGTTGCGCACCCGGCCCGTTTGGGCGCGAGCCGTGAGGTCGCCCGCCACGCGCGTGACCGCGCCAGGCAGGTTCAGGCCGACGCCATCGATGATGATGACGTCGAAGAACTTCCAGAGGAGGTTGGAGACCCACCTCACCGGGGCGAGCAGGAAGGCCTCGACGCCCTCGTCCAGGTAGTACTTGTTGGCCAGCACCCGGTAGAGCCCGGGGAACTTCAGCGCGAAGGCCTCCTCGGAAGCGGTGCCCTTGCGGTAGATCAGGAAGCCGGTGAGACCGGAGGCGATGGCCACCGTGGTGGACAGGGCCATGAGGCCCCACGCCAGCCCGGCGCTGCCGGCCTCGGCCGCGGGCTCGGCCCCGGCCCGCCCGTAGGTGAGCGCGGGTTCCAGCCAGCCTTCGATCGCGAACGTGCCGCCCCAGACCTTGGGGATGCCCAGCAGGCCCGCCAGGAGCGCGCCCACCGCCAGCACCGACAGGGCGATGGTCATGGTGGCCGGGCTCTCGTGGCAGTGGTCGTAGGCGTGGTGGTCCCGGGGGGTGCCCCAGAAGGCCAGGCCCATCAGCCGCCACATGTAGAAGGCCGTGCAGGCCGCGCCCGCCAGGCCCATGACGTAGAGGACCGGGCTCTTCAGGTAGGTCAGGTAGAGGATCTCGTCCTTGCTGAAGAAGCCCGAGGTGCCGGGAAAGCCCATGATGCACAGCGTGGCGATCAGCATCGTGATGAAGGTGATGGGCATCTTGGCCTTCAGGCCGCCCATCTTGAAGAGGTCCTGCTGGTGGTGCATGCCGTGGATGACGGAACCGGCCCCGAGGAAGAGGAGGGCCTTGAACCAGGCGTGGGTGAAGAGGTGCAGGAAGCCTGCGGCGAAGCCCGCCGTGCCCAGGCCCAGGAACATGTAGCCCAGCTGGGAGACCGTGGAGTAGGCCAGCACCTTCTTGATGTCGCGCTGGAAGAGGCCGATGGTGGCGGCGAACAGGGCCGTCGCGCCGCCGACCCACGCCACGGTGGTGAGCGTGATGGGCGTGAGCACGAAGACCGGCGCCAGGCGGCAGATCAGGTAGATGCCCGAGGTGACCATGGTGGCGGCGTGGATCAGGGCGCTCACCGGGGTCGGACCCGCCATGGCGTCCGGAAGCCAGAGGAACAGGGGGATCTGGGCGCTCTTGCCGGTGGCGCCCACGAACATCATGAGGGTGGCGAAGGTGAGCACGCCCACCGCGGCCTCCGGGGCCAGATGCCCGGCCTGTACCAGGATCTCGCTGACCGTCAGGGTGCCGAAGGCCGCGAACAGGGCCAGCATGCCCATCGTCATGCCCAGGTCGCCCACGCGGTTGAAGAGGAAGGCCTTGAGGCCGGCCGCCGGGGCGAAATCAGTCTCGAAGTAGTAGCCGATCAGCAGGTAGCTGCACAGGCCCACCCCTTCCCAGCCCACGAACAGCAGGGGCAGCGAGGAGCCGAGGACCAGCAGCAGCATGAAGAACACGAACAGGTTCAGGTAGCAGAAGTAGCGGGCGTAGCCCTCCTCCTCCCACATGTAGCCCACCGAGTAGAGGTGGATCAGGGTGCCGATGCCGGTGATGACCAGGGCCATGACCGAGCTCAGGGGATCGATCACCAGGCCGAAGGGCACCTTGAGATGGCCCACGGCCACCCAGTCGAAGTAGAACAGGTCGAGGCGTCCCCCCGGCGCGGCCTTGGCCGCGAAGAAGGCCAGGCCGGCGAGGGCCAGGGAGCCGAGCATGACCCCCAGGGCCACGACGGTGACGGCGGCCTTGCCGGCCTTGCGGCCCAGCAGCCCGTTGAAGGCGCAGCCCAGGAGGGGCAGGATCGGAATGAGCCAGGCGAGTTTGAGCATCAGGCCCTCACTGCTTCAGCGCGTCGGCGCGGTCGGTGTCGGTGGTCTGCCGGTGGCGGAAGAGACCCACCACGAGCGCCAGACCCACGGCCGCCTCACATGCCGCCACGGCGATGATGAAAAGATAGAACACGGTGCCCTGGACGTCCCCGCCCCGGAACCGGGCGAAGGCGAGCAGGGCCACATTGGCCGAGTTCAACATGAGTTCGACGCCCATGAACTGCATCAGGGCCGAACGCCGGTTCAGCACCGTGAACAGGCCGATGACGAAGAGCAGGAGGGCTACCAGGATGTAGCCCTGGAGACCGCCGCACAGGAGGGAATGGACCGGGTTCATCATGGGCTCCGTCACAAGTCTCGCTTCACCAGCGCAACCGCGCCGATCATGGCCGCCAGGAGCAGCAGGCCGGCGACCTCGAAGGCCACCATGTGGTCACTGAAGAGCGCCAGTCCCAGCTGGTTGAGGTCCATGGGGCCGGGCATGGGCGTCCGGTCCAGCGCCTTGAGCACGGGAGAGGCCAGGACCACCTTCACGGCGCCGGCCGCCAGGGCCAGCGCGGCCAGGACCGCCAGGCCCCGCTGCAGCAGGTGGTTGTGGCGCCTGGTCTCCTCCTGGTGGGAGTTGAGCAGCATGATCACGAACAGCACGAGGACGACGATGGCGCCGGAGTAGACGATCATCTGCAGGGCGGCGGCGACCGGGTTGGCCAGCAGCAGGAACAGGCCGGCCACGCCCAGGAACGTGACCACCAGGCAGAGCCCGGCCACGACCAGATTCCTCTGGAACGTGAGGGCCAGGGCGCCGAGGAGGGTGATGAGGGCAAAGGTCAGGAACATGGGCTGATCCTAGGTCAGGATGGGCTTTCGGGGCACGGTGGGGGTGGGGTCCGCGGTGATCTTCGGCTTGCCATCCTTGTCCGCATAGGTGTTCATGAGGTCCCACTTGCCGAACTGCATGGCGAGGCGGTCGTACGCGGCCTGCTCGTAGTCCCCGCGGAGCCAGATGGCGTCCTTGGGGCAGGCCTCCTCGCACATCCCGCAGTAGATGCAGCGCAGCATGTCGATGCGGAAGACCGCCGGGCGCTTCTCGATGACGCCCTGCTCGGTGAGCAGATCGCCGAAGGCCTCGGCCTCGATGGTGATGCAGCGGGCCGGGCAGGCCTCGGCGCACATGAAGCAGGCCACGCACTTGATGGAGGAATCCTCGAAGCGCTTGAGCTCGTGGAGGCCGCGGTAGCCGGGACCGACTTCCCGCTTCCATTCCGGATACTGCACCGTGAAGCGCTTGCGGCTGCCCGTGGTGATCTGCTTCAGGAAATGCTTCATCGTGATGCGCATGCCCTGCAGCACGGGCCACACGTAGGTGCGGTCCAGCCAGGTGAGTTCGACTTTCTTGACCAGGACAGCCATGGTTCAACCCCGCCCGTGCATGAGGAACGCCTGGAGGAGGAAATTCCCCAGGCTCAGTGGCAGCATCACCTTCCACCCCATGAACATCAGCTGGTCGAAGCGGAACCTGGGCAGGGTCCAGCGGATCCAGATGAAGACCCAGGAGAAGAACACCAGTTTGACGACGAAGGACAGCACGGACAGGAGCACCGTGGGCTCGGCCACGAAGGGCACCCGCCAGCCGCCGAAGTAGAGGGTCACGATGAGGGCCGCGGCCGTCACCATGTGGAGATACTCGGAAAGCTGCAGGAGCGCGAACTTCATGGAACCGTATTCCGTGTGGAAGCCGGCCACGATCTCGCTCTCGCCCTCGGCGAAGTCGAAGGGGAGGCGGTTGGTCTCGGCGAACATGGCCGTGAAGAACACCAGGAAGCCGAAGAACTGGGGCACCACGTTCCACATCGGCGTCTGGGCCGCGATGATCTGGTGGGGGTCGTAGCCGCCTGTGCGCATGAAGATCGCCAGGACCGCCAGACTCATGGAGATCTCATAGCTCACCATCTGGGCCGAGGAACGCATGCCGCCCAGGATCGACCATTTGTTGTTGCTGCTCCAGGCGGCCGTCAGGATGCCGTAGACCGCCACGGCGCCGATGGCCAGGGGGTAGAGCATGCCCATGCCGTTGCCCCGGTTCAACAGGCTCAGGTCGTAGGTGTGGCCGCCGCATTCGAAGCTGCGCCCGAAGGGGATGATGGCGAAGCCCATCACCGCGGGCACGAACGCCAGGACCGGCGCCAGCCAGAACAGGAACACGTTGGCGTCCTGCGGGACCTCGTCCTCCTTGAGGAAGAACTTGATGCCGTCCGCCGCCAGCTGGGGCAACCCCAGCAGCCGCCAGCGGCCGAACAGGAAGGCACGGTTGGGCCCGATGCGGTCCTGGATCATGGCGGAGCCCCGGCGCTCCACCCACGTGAGCAGGGCCGCGAGGGTCAGGGGCCCCGCGAAGACGATCACCACTTTGGCGATCATCCAGAAGGTTTCAGGCATGAGGTGGAATAGACGGGCGATTGGTTCCATCGGGCACTTTCGACCAGGGCTCCCACGGGAAGCCCGATGAGATGAAGGTAGCAGGACGTGTTGTCAGCACCAAGAAGCTGGGGCGGGGTATTTGCGATTTTAATATCTTTTTAGATAACCCCAAGCATTCAATAATTCCGACCACACCGCTTGGTCATGTCGTGGGGCCGGCCGGCAGGTTCGGGAAAGACGGAAAAAACCCTGATGAAACCGGTGGTCAGACCAGGAAAAAGCCATTTCAGGCCTGTTCCAGAGGGCGGATGAGGACCGGAACTTTCTTTCGCGTTCCGCCATTGCTGCAGCAGCGGGAGGCCCCATGCGCAGCCCCGGACCCCTTGTCACGCTCATCCTCCTGATCCCCGCGGCCTTCCTCCGGGCCGGGGACGACGGTCAGGTGACCATCCACAACCGCACGGGCGTTTCGCTCACGGTCCGGCGGCCCTCGGGCGGGCCCGCATGCGCGGTCCTCGTCCGCGCGGTCGGCGACGGCCCGGAAACGCCCGCGCATCGGCTGTTCAGCGCGTTTCCGCTGCGGTCGCCGGAAGCCGCGGGCGCGCTGGAATACCCGTTCCGTGAGGGCGACACGGCCACCTTCCTGTTCGAGGACACCAGCCGGGACATCGCGACCGAGCTCGTGTTCTGGCACGAGGACGAGGCACGCGGGGTGGTGTTCAAGGGGACGGTCCTCTATACGGTCAGCCACCCGGCGGGGCCGGACGGGCACGGGCGGGTCGAGGGACGGCTGGCGCTGCCGGTGGGGCCGACGCCCCGGACGCGCAGGCTGCCGCAGAACCGGGACATCGAAGTCCTTTCGGACGCCGAATTTGCGTTGCGATAGGCGGCTGGGCCCTTCCTTCCGCGAAGGGCGTCGATGAGCTTCTGGAGAGGCTGAATGCGTCGGATTGAGTGGACCGGAGCGTTCAAACGGGATTACCGAAAGGCGACGGCCAATCCACGCCACCGGAAGCTCGATGAACGCCTCCGGATCAGTGTGCGAGATCCCTTCAGCCGAGTCATGATTCCGGTCGAAGCGGGCATGGGGACACTTGACTGCAAAACAAATCTATTTAAAATTTATATTCCGACAATCATGAACGGAATGTCCGGACCTTTCATCGGGGCAGGATGGCGAATTCAAGCTCTCAGAAATGGCATCCCGGGAACTGCCTCTTCTTCATCGGCACCCTCTCGCTCGCGGTAATCCTCGTGCCGCTGGAGTTCCAACATTCCTTCCGGCACTGGAGCGAATGGGTCGTCATGCTGGGCCTGTTCTTCGCGGTCAACACCGGGGTGACGGCGGGCTACCACCGCCTGTTCAGCCACCGGGCCTACCAGGCCAGCCTGCCGGTACGGGGGGTCCTGCTGTGCCTGGGGGCGGCCAGTTTCGAGCACTCCGCCCTGAACTGGGCAAGCGACCACCGCCAGCACCATGCCTTCGTGGACCAGGAACGGGATCCCTACAACATCGGCCGGGGCTTCTGGCACGCCCACTGGCTCTGGCTTCTGCGGAACCGGGAGCGCCGGCCCGTGGGCGTGGCGGACCTGGAGGCCGATCCCCTGGTGCGCTGGCAGCACCGGCACCACCTTCCCCTCGGCATCGCCGTGACCTTCGCCCTGCCCGTGGCCGTGGGCCTGACCACCCGCAACCTGGCCGGCCACCTGATCATGGGCGTGCTGCTCCGGGGCGTGCTCACCCACCACGCCACGTTCCTCATCAACAGCGCCTCCCACGCCTTCGGCACCCGCCCCTACACCGATGCGGTCTCCGCGCGGGACAACGCCCTGCTGGCCTTCCTGGCCTGCGGCGAGGGCTACCATAACTTCCACCATCAATGGCAGTGGGACTACCGCAACGGGGTGCGCTGGTACCAGTGGGATCCCACCAAGTGGCTGGTGGGGGCCCTGGCCTGGGCCGGACTGGCCAGCGGCCTGCGCCGGGTCCCGGCGGAAG
>Ga0316223_1004323_pt1 | contig 9964 bp, 14 predicted proteins | sample TBH18009metaG_FD_206007 | JGI IMG/M metagenome (GOLD analysis project Ga0316223, IMG submission 206007) | Freshwater microbial communities from Trout Bog Lake, Wisconsin, USA - TBH18009 | ecosystem: Environmental > Aquatic > Freshwater > Lake > Hypolimnion/Profundal zone | place: USA: Wisconsin... | reverse complement strand
GCCCGTAATTATTTAACCAGAAGATATTCAAATTAAAGTTTTTTAAAGCTTCATTATTAGCTAGACTTATTAATCTCACTTGTTCTTTTGAAGATGCTTGAAATTGTATATATTGACTATTAACAGCCCATTGATCACGATCTACTTCTAAATCAACTAACATAGAAACCAAAGGTTTTTGAGTATAACTGGTTGTTGATTCTTGAAAATATAAAGGCACTGCATCGGTTTCAGGATGTTTAACAATTATATCACCGGTGACCTCTATTATAATTTTTTGAAATCCACTGTATGACACATTAGCAGATTGTTCCGCACTCATTTTATAAAATGTACGCGCAGATGAAGTAAATGAATTATTTTGTAAATTTACAACTCTTAATAATTGAATGTCATTTATAAAACTTGGTTTACAATTATAACTAGCTGGGCAAAATGTATTATAAACTGCTAAATTATCAATATAAACCTCAACTCTGGGATAATGATCCTGACCAAATAGAATGGAATCAGCATTAAAAGACCATAACATTGAAACATCATCATATGTATAAAAAGGTTGTATACCTGCAGGAAGTGTTACACTGAATTGACTTTGCATTTGTGTAATATAAACACTCCATAAAGTGGCCAATGTATCATTAAACATTTTAACCAAAGACATGATATTATAAATATAATAGTATAACCCCGATATGTCTTGTTGTCCATTATTTTCTGAAGGTGGTAAAGGGTAAGATATTTGCGGATATTTACCCACAGGTTGAACATTAAATAACTCTGTTTGAAATGTTACATTTGATTGAAAATATTGCCACGGTGTTTGTCTAGATGCGAAAGGATCTAAATAAACACCTGGAGCGGTTGCATATCTAAAAGTAACAAAATTATATGAGTAATTGATATTATTTTGAAGTGCTCCTAATTGAATAGGAAATATATATCTAGGAATAAATGATGTTGGTATTGAACATCTCATTAAAGAAATCCACCAATCACCCGAATCACGCAAAAATGGTTTATCATTATATTCACTAAAAGAACCTGGAGTATTGAAGCCAGTGTCGTCAGTTGCTGTAAATCCTTTATTAAGTGTTAAGTTGTAGTAAATTGCATCTTCTGTCTTATCTATTTTTACTATTCTTTGCATTTATATACTTGTCAAGGAAATTATTTTTTTATCTTTGTTTTTAATTCTTTTAAATAAGTCATCAAATTCTTCAATAGTCAAATCATTTCTTAACATTCTATAAACACACCATCTACCACAAGTACTAGCCTTAGTGCTCTGTAATTTTTGATCATTGTATTCAACATCTCTATCACCTTCATATAATAATTTTGTTAGATGTTTTGTTTCTTGATTTGTTTCTTTTCTAAACAAATAATTGATATCTTTTAGTGTATCATCAATCCAAGAGCCAAAACTATCAAATACTTCAACCCTATCATTAATATTTCTAAAAATACAAATCCAATGACCATGATATTTCCTCCAATAATATAAAATACAAACTCTACCATATGGATATAGAAGATCGTTAATAGTTTTATACTGACTTATTTCGTCGTAAAGCATAACTTTAATTTTGCCATTAAAAAAATGTTCAATGTCTGTTTTAGATAATGGATAATCCGTCATATAAAATTAAATAATAAAAAAAAAAAAAATTATTTGTCCTCCAATATAAATAATTCTTTATCGGTCATAACGACAGGGGGACATATTGTAAATATTGTTATTTGTCTTGTATTTGGTAATGATAAAATTGTTTTTATTTGTGAAGGTGAAAGACCTAAATATAATTTCATGGCATCTTTGATCTGCTGACTTATTGCATGTTTAAAAAATGTAAAAGTAGTACAACCGTTTAAAATATGTTTAGTTTTTTCATGATCTCTTGCGATATGAGTAGTTTGACAAACTGTAATACCTTTTGATCTTCCTAATTCGATTAATGTATTCATTAATTTATAAATTTCTGTTTTTAATTTTCCATCTTCTTTACTATCTGTTAACATATCAATATCATCAAAAATAACCAATGAAGGATATTTAAAATGATCTAATTTTACACCACCTTGATCAATATAAGTATCTAGATCTATACGTTTATCAACAACAGGATCTAAAATATCATCTTCTTTTTTCTGTGAAAAAAGAAAAACCTTATTCTTTGGAAATAGTTTTTTATAAAAAGATACATAACTAGATAATGATGTTGATTTACCTGATCCACGTTTACCGCAATAAAGATTGACATCACACATATTAGGTTCATTAGTAGGTGCATGACAAAACAAACCATCATCAGAAATTTTGCAATATTTAATATTATCATCATTATCATCATTATCATCTACATGATAGTCAATAAAACAACAATTATCGCAACAATCCCCATTACATTTTTTATTATGATTAGTACAACATCTAAAATTTTTATCATAAAGATATATTACTTTATTGTGTAATTTACCACCTTTAATTTTACACAATCTTCTACCTGAAGTCATTGATAAGCTAAAATCTGTCATATACAATAATATAATATTATATATGATAAAAAAAACTATGATAAAAAAAACTATTGTTTATTGATTATTATAAGTTATCCTGTGTTTTTTTTCTTTGTTTTACTACCCTTCTACGTGGTTTTACTACCCTTCTACGTGGTTTTACTACCCTTCTACGACCTCCAGCTAAATTACCTAAAGTGCTTAGAACTGCTCCCGGCGCTTGAAATCCAGGAATTGCTGATAATATAGCCCCCGCAGGTTTAACAACTGCACTAAATCCTTTTTTAAGACCATCTAAAAAATCACTAAAAAAACCCTCACCATGCATACCCATTCCCGAATATTCATTTATTGCGTGTGCAACTTCTCCACCTGATATATTTCCATCTTCAGCATGTTGTAAAACCATCTCCATTAATTCACGCGGTGTCATAGCTCCTCCGCATATTCCTCCGCACTCTTCACAACCTCCCCTTAATCTTTTTGGCATTGATATAATTTAAGACTATACAATATTTTTCAAAATATTATCAATATTAGTTTTAATTTCTTCAAGTTCTAACTTTAGATATTTTATTTCACATTTTTCATCTTTTATATTATCTAATAAATTTATAGGTTTATAATTTGCCTTATTTTTCAAATGCTTTGTCGTTTTCTTATGTGTTGCAAAATTTTGACTTGTTACATCACAATTACAACATACACAATGTTTTTTTTTAGTCATTATATAATATTAGATTATTCTTTTATTTCTTCCTATACAATATTAGATTCTTCATCAACTTCTTTTAAATGATATTCTATTGTTTCGACAAATGCACATAGCTTATCAATTTTATCTTGTTGATTAATGATTTTTTCCTCATGTGTTTTTAATCTTTCATTCTTTTCAACTAAACCATTACTTAATTCATTTATAATTTTATAAAGTTCTCTAAATTTTTTGTCAATAATACTATCAACAAATGGTAGATCATTCATACAGTCTGTACAATAATAAGTATTTTTCATCATTGCATAATGATAATTACCCTTATTGGTTTTTTTACAAACAAAACATGTTAAGTCTGGTTTTGAGACAATTGCTTCTTTTTCAATGATTTCAAAGTTCATTTATATAATAAACAAATATAATTATTTCTATAATTAAATTATATGTCCGAACCTATACTATTCACTATGTCAATGAAAGACATAGAAAATTTAAAAAGTACTTTTAAAGTTCATATACATAGTAGTAAATTATCATTTGATGATCATATTGTAAAATATGGTATATGTGAAGATGATAAAGTTATTATTATAATGGATGATGAGGAAAATGCAAAATTTGAGTTATTATATATAATATTTGTTAAGTATCATGTAAATACTCTAGAACTATTCAAACAGGTGTCAAAAAAAGTTAAATTATGTAAGGTGTTATTTGAAAAATAATATTATGTTTTATTATAGATGTTCGTTAATAAATTAAAAGATTTTGTATGTCCTAAAAAACATTATCCTGAAGATTACCCTAAAGAAGCAGATGTTGCAATTAAAACAATCACTATAAGTAAATATCCTATTGAACTGTTTGGATCTGCAGTGTTTAAAAATTTAATATATGCTGGTGATATTGATATTAAGCAGCCAATGCCTATAACTGATATTAAATCATCAATGCAAAAAGTTATTAAGCAAATTCATAAAAAGGATTATATAATTGGTGATATAAAATCAGGAATAAAAAGAAAATATTCTATTTTATTAGAGGCTTTAGGTAATCTTCATAATGGTGTAATATATAATTATAAACCTGATATTATCAAAAAAATAGCTAATTACCATAATTTATCAATATCTGTTATACCTCCGTTAAATGGAATAGGTGTTTTTGATTGGGTAAAATTATTTGATGAAATACATCAAATAATTACTATTAGATGGACACCAGATGAAATATTGAAAGGTTATAAAGTTGACGGCAATGATAAATATATATTAGATGAATGTATAAAATATTGTTATAATCATGCTTTGAATAAAATTGATATGTATTTTATTTTAAATGATAGAATAATTGAGATAACTAATGTATTTGAACCTATGCATGAAGATGTAAATATTGAAGACATTATATATGGAATTAAAATAAATATGTTACATAATCTTTTACCAGATAATTTAAATTATGCAAAAGCTTTAAAAAGAGCTTATACAATTGCAAGATTAGAAGATGATGCAAGTATGTTAAATAAAATTTCACCTTTTTTAGTTGGTAATATTAATTTAATAGCTTCTGTTTATACTGACTTTAATGTGATTTCTGATATATTAGGTGCTGATAATCAACTGAGAAATATAAAAGATATAATTTTAAACCATTTATATGTTACAAAGGAAAAGAGCAAGAAATTAAATGATTTATCAATAGTAAAAGTAATAAATGATCTTATTAAAAATATTAATAATGAAGAATCATTTATAGATATGCTTGGTGAGCTTAAAAAATATTTGAAAGGAATAATTAACAGTTTAACTAAAACTTACATTAAAGAATATAGTATAAATTTAAAATCATACGTACCTTAATAAATATAAGAATATATAATTTTATTTTGATAACATATAATATATTAAATGCCTGTAGCTTGGAAAAATGCTTATTACGGTGATGGTTTTTGCGATAATTACGAAGGAGGAGGTGATTATGAAGGTGGCGCTGCTAAAAGATTTACAAATCTAAAACAAAGTGTCAAAAAAAAAAAATTAATGTCTTTATCTAGGAATGGTAAAAAATCAAGTGACGTTAAAAGAGTACCAACAGTTGTAGAACTGAAGTTACATGCTAAAAAAATGGGTCTTAAAGGTTTTTCATATGCTAAAAATAAAAAAGAGTTGATGAGATTTATTCAATCAGGGGGAAAACATTTTTAAATACCTCACCATATAACAATTACATAGTTTTCAATTCATTCAATTGATGTTTTAATGTTTTATTATGATGTTTTAATGTTTTATTATGATTTGAAATATTTGATTTTGAAAATTCTTTATTACATATTTCACATCTAGTCATTTCATATGATCTTTTATATATTTTATTATAGGTTTTTACTTTTTCATCTTCATCTTTAAATCTTGTTGCGTTATATTTTTTCATATATTCCCTCATATATTTTTTAATATCTTTAGTCTTATTTTCTTGTTTTTCGTTCATAGAGTTTTCTATATAATTAAAGTATAGAAAAAGTTTTTTAAAAAAATGCGTTTTTCATATAACAATTACTTAGTTTTCAATCTAGATATCATTGTATATGCAAATCTTCCATTTATATTTTTTAATGATGAACTAGGAATATAAAAACTTTTAAATTCTTGTCCTTGGGCTTTATAAGAAGTTATTGCATAACCTAGACTAAAATGTTTTAAATATTTTTTATTTAATATTGTGCCATCATCAAATATTAAATCATTTCCATCAAATTCTTTTATTATAAAATCAAAATTGTTATAAATTTCATATTTTCTCAAATCATTTGTATGACATATTATTTTAATTCCTTCTTTTGGTTCAAAGCTTGTTATTTCACCATTTTTATTTATCTTATAACTAATCTTTAATTTGTTTGCAATCAGTTTATTATATTCATCACATTCTTTGTTAGTTCTACATATAATAATATCAGCTTCATTATAGTCATCAACTCTATGTTTTTTAATTTCTTTTACTAAATCAATTTCTTTATTAATTAATTTATCATAATATTTTTTTGTAAAACCATTTCTATAATTAGTATCCATTTCATGAATTTTATCAAACATAATATTTAAATAATGTTGCTTATTAAAATGTTCATCTTCTCCAACTGGTAATAACTGTTTAAAGTCACCAAATGCATATATTTTTTTACCTGCAATCATGCACCTATACAAAAAATCATGTGCCCTTTTATCACATAATCCAAATTCATCAACTATAATATTTGTTTCTTCTGGTAATATATCAGTATAATTAAATGTCTGTATTACTTTGCATTTAAAATCATTTTTATAATAATCCTTTGATGCATTATGTGAAGGTGTAACAACTAAATAATCATCTATTAATTCAGGTATTAATGTATTTTTTATATAATATGATTTTCCACATCCTGCGTAACAATTCCATAGCTCACCATTTCCGTTATGTATTGGTATTATTTCATTTTCATAAACTGTATCATAATCTTTTGTACATTCAAAATCATAAAATGTTTTATATTCTTGTTTCCATCCTGTAAATTTATCTTTTCCCAATGTATTTTTTAAGTCTTCAAAACTTCCATCATCAATGAATGTTATGCAATCTGTATCAATTGAAATTAATTGATCTTGTTTTAATCCAATTTCTTTCATTTTTTCATACATTACAACTCTAGCCCTATCTAATATTTGCATTTTAACAAATTTATTGTTGTAAACATTTGAAACTTTTTCTTTTTCTTTCAATGTAAAAAACATTTCTACATCTTTATCATTTGTATATTTAAATATATTTCCTTCATTCCATTCCGCATTAAGTTCATTTTGTGTCCCTATTGAATCAATTGATAAACTTTTTGCTAATTCTGTATCTTTTTCCATCTTACCAATATGTTTTACAAGCATATCTTTAACAATTTTTTCATCAATCTTATTGAATAAATCTCTAATTAATGGTTTGTAATAATTATCTGCTTTTTTTGTTTCAATTTCTTCTAGTATTGTAAATCCAAAACCACAATTTGACGCATAGATTAAGTGATAACCTGAATAATATTCTTTATTTGGTAATAAATGATTTGGAATGTCTGGCCTCGCTAAATACGCATTTGTAGGGTTAATTGTTTTTGGATTTATTTTATGTTTTATAACATTTGCTTGTCTATAGTCAACATATATTAAATATTCTAGGTCTAACAATGCATTTGCATAAGCTTTACGTTTATCTATTGACAATAGTTTTGTATTTTTATTGATACTTTTTAAAGCTTTTTCATTGATGTAATGTGGTATATATTTTACCATTCTAAATGGGAAAAATGATTTAACTGTTGATGAAGTATACAAATGTAACAAAGTATCAATCATATTAGTAATTTTCATTGATGGATAAATTTTATCAGCAATGCCAAACTTATTCAAAACATCTTTACAAACATAATAATCTTGATTTGCTACATATAATGTGTTATTATGTTCAAATGATGAAATCATTCTTTTTTTATCTGTTGATGTTTTGTTTCTGACATTAGAAAAAATATTAATGTTTGATGGTATTATTTTATTTTTTAATAATTCATCAAAATTTTCATCTAAAGAATCACAAATGTCAATATTTTCTTTAGGTATTGTAATTTTTTCTAATGTGCTGTTCTTAAAAGTATATATATGATTGTTGTAAGCCATGAATATACAAGCTTTTTTATCTGATTTCTTTTTTGGATAATATGAATATATTACATTACCATGTATGTTATACATTATTAATTTTATATTGTAGTCTTTACAGAAATTATAAATATTTTCTGCTGTTTCTCCCTTATTACCTCCCTTGAAATACTTATCTATTGATTTTTGTGAAATTTTAGGATATTTATTTTTAATTGACACACTTACACAATTTTCATCATTCTTTATTTCTGGCAACTGCACAATATTTCCCCACAAATTACAAATATTATAATATTCTTGTTCTTTTAATATATAATTTTTTAATGTTACTTTTTGTTTTTTTTCTGGAAGGTGTAAATAAATATGATTATTACCATTATCATTCAATAAATTATCTATTATCACATGTCTTTTATAACTATCCAATGCACCAAAACCCATTAGATAATTTTCTATAATAACAATTATTCTTCTCTGAATATCTTTTAAGTCTACATTTTGCAAAGTAAAATTAATTTCTCTTTCAATTAACTCATCTGATATGTAAAATGACATTTTAACATGAACAAAAATTGAAGGTATAACATTATAACCATGTGATATTAAAACTTTTTTTTTTAATAGTATATCTTCATCATTAGAATTAATAACCTTTTTTATAGGTAATTGTTTAATTCCCCAACTTTTTAATACTGGAACACCATTTTTTAAAACATCTTTAGGATTTGTTGATTTTATATCTACTTCTATGACTTGATCTGTATCAAGATTTATAAAGTATCTATTGGCTGTTTTTCCTTCATCAACATATTTAACAACTTCATCATTACTTAATCCAGTTTTATTTTTAAAGGTTTGTACTGATCTACTTTTATGACCATATAAATTTAATTTTGACATTGTGATTATATATTATATATATAGATAATTATATATATAGTTTAAATATGTGCGTTTAAATATGTGCGTTTAAATTACAAAAATAATAACTTATTTTTTATCATTGAAATGTTTTTTAAATGTTTTTTTGTTGTTTTATGATGTGAAGTATTACTATAACTAAATTCAATATTACATATTTCACATCTTACGGGTTTTCTCATATATTCATCCTGATATTTTTTAGTGTTTGGATTTGTTGAATACTGTGTTTTTTTTACTGTATTTTCTCCTTTATTCATAATTACTATATATTAACTATATAAAAAAACTTTTTTTTGGTGCGTTTTTTATTGTTTCGATAGCGTTTACTTTTTGAACATATAAATTAATTGTTGAAGGTTGGTTTAACAATAATTGTGAAAAATCTGAAATTTTTTTGATGGATTTTTTTGATGGATTTTTGAATAAATTTTTAGTGTCAAAAGTCATTTTTAATGTCATTTTTAATGTCAGTTTGAGTGTCATTTTTAGTGTCAAAATTTCCCATTTTGAATGTCATTTTTAGTGTCAAAAGTCATTTTTAATGTCATTTTTAATGTCAGTTTGAGTGTCAAAATTAAAAATTTTGAAGGTCATTTTTAGTGTCAAAATTTTTTCCCCATTTTTTTGAATAAATTTTTTTGATGGATTTTTTTGAATAAATTTTTTTGATGGATTTTTTTGAATAAATTTTTTTGATGGATTTTTGAATAAATTTTTTTGGCATTTTATTTCCTTAAAAATTCCCCGTTTTGAATGTCATTTTTAGTGTCAAAAGTCATTTTTAATGTCATTTTTAATGTCAGTTTGAGTGTCAAAATTAAAAATTTTGAAGGTCATTTTTAGTGTCAAAATTAAAAATTCCCCGTTTTGAATGTCATTTTTAGTGTCAAAAGTCATTTTTAATGTCATTTTTAATGTCAGTTTGAGTGTCATTTTTAATGTCAGTTTGAGTGTCAAAATTAAAAATTTTGAAGGTCATTTTTAGTGTCAAAATTTTTTCCCCATTTTGAATGTCATTTTTAGTGTCAAAAGTCATTTTTAATGTCATTTTTAATGTCAGTTTGAGTGTCATTTTTAATGTCAGTTTGAGTGTCAAAATTAAAAATTTTGAAGGTCATTT
>Ga0316223_1004321_pt1 | contig 9968 bp, 6 predicted proteins | sample TBH18009metaG_FD_206007 | JGI IMG/M metagenome (GOLD analysis project Ga0316223, IMG submission 206007) | Freshwater microbial communities from Trout Bog Lake, Wisconsin, USA - TBH18009 | ecosystem: Environmental > Aquatic > Freshwater > Lake > Hypolimnion/Profundal zone | place: USA: Wisconsin... | reverse complement strand
CGCTTCCGTGATCAGGTCCCGCTCCCGCAGCTGCTTGAGCATGAGGAGCCGGTCACCCGCCGCGGCCGGAGCGGGCGCCGCCACGGCCGGAGCCGGCGGCGCCACGGCGGTCAGCCCCATGGGGAAGGCCAGCCAGTCCGGCCTCACCGACGCGCCGTCCCTGGACCGCAGGACGGCCGCACCCGGCGCCGTGCGCGAGCCGTAGGCGGGCATCGGCGGGTCCGTATCCGCCATGGAGGGGGCGGCGTACTCCAGGCGGGACTCCCGGACGATGAACTGCAGGCGCCCGCCCTGCGCGAAGAGCCGGGCCGTGACCGTGAGCCCGCCCGTGAAGATGCCCCCGCTGTGCTTGAAGGTGCTGAACAGGACCACGTCCTCCCCGGGCAGCGCCAGCGAGAGCGCCTCGGCGATGGGACCTGCGATGTGGGCCAGCTCGTCCTCGGAGAACAGGGGCTGGGGCCCCTCCTCTCCCATGAGCTCCACGCCGGCCAGCAGGCCCCGCAGGGGCCCGGCCGCGACGGCGGCGGGGTGGGCGTTGGGGGCGGCTCCGGGCTCGCTGCGTTCGAGCCTCACCCAGGTGAAGCGCAGCAGATCCCAGTGGGTGCGGCGCCCTTCGGCGGCGCGCAGCCCGGCCGGAGCCAGGAGCAGCAGCGCCAGCAACGGCAGCCAGGGACGAATGGACATGGAACACCTCTTCGGAAGGGCCCCCGCTGCCGGGGACGGGGTCAGTGCCGGTTCCCGGTCATGGTCTTCCCGTTCTGGCGCACCGACAGGCTCTTGACCTTGCCGGAGGCATCCCGGGTGAACGTGAACTCGGCGCTGCCGGAAATCGTGGCGAATACATCCTTGCGCACCTGGATGACCAGGTAAACCGGCTGGTTGGTGCCCTTGACGTAAAGACTGCCGTCCTTTGACGTCACCGTGACCGTGAACGCCTCCTTCATCGGGTAGTCCCCCTCCAGCTCCTGGAGGCCCTTGGCGTCCAGCAGCGCGTCCAGGCTCACCGGAGCGTCCAGCCGCTGAGCCTCGAGATGGCCGCCCCCCTGGCGCAGGGAGAAGGCATAGCCCTCGCCGGACCGGATGGGGTGGATCAGGAAGTCCGCGTCCAGGGCATAGAAGTCCCCGGCGCTGTCGAAGCCCAGGGGGTGGGCGGGCTGGTCCCCGAACCGGGCGGTGAGCTTGCCGCCCTGGCTGGCCAGGGTCATGCCGGCGCCGTCCGCGAGCCGGTAATGGCCCGCCAGGCTGGCCAGGAGGAGTTCTCCGGGCGGATAGGCCCGGCGGGGGAAGCCCGGGGACGGGAAGGCCGGATCCAGGAGGCTCAGCCCCAGGGGTTCCAGGCCGCCGACATTGGCCAGGGCCGTGTCGGACAGGAGGATGACGGCCTGACGCCGCTGCGGGTCGATGGCCAGGAAACTGGAGAACCCGCCGGTGGCGCCCTCGCAGAGGTGGATGACCTGTCCGTCCCGGCGGATGATCCGCCAGTTCATGACGTTCGGGCTCACGGAACCCGCCGGGGGTTCCGCCAGGGTCGCGGCCAGGGCCGCCGTGAGGTCGGCAGGTCCCTGCCCCAGCGCGGCCTGGGCGAAGCGGATCAGGTCGGCGAGGGACGCGCGGACCCCGCCGCCGCCGGCCAGGTCCGGGGGCATGTTCCAGGCCTTGACGGGACGGCCGTTGGAAGCGTGGCCCTGGGCCTCGGGCGCGGGCGGAGCGAGGCGGACGAGGTGGGCGTCCGCCATGCCCAGGGGCGCGAACAGCCCGCGGGTGAGGAGGCTCTGGAAGTCCCGCCCCTGGCGCTGCGCCAGGGCATACGTGAGGAGCATCATCCCGAAGGTGGAGGCGCGGTACCGGGTGCCGGGCGCCTGCTCCAGAGTGGCGTCGCCCAGGGAACCCAGCAGCTGGTCCGGCGTCAGGGCCGCGAAGGGATCGGCCTCGTCCTCGAGGTCCAGCCGGCCCGGGAGGGTGGGCAGGCCGGAGACGTGGTCGAGCAGGTGCCGCAAGGTGATCGGCCTGCCCTGGAAGTCCGGGACCTTCGCGGCCTTGGGCAGGAACCCCGCCAGCGGGTCGTCCAGGGCCAGCTCGCCCCGGCTCGCCATGCGGGCCACCAGGGCCGACACCATCACCCGCGAGAGGTTGCCGACCTCGAAGGTGGTGTGGGCGTCCAGGGGACGCGCGCCGGCGGGATCCGCGCAGACGAAGGCCGTGGCCGGCGCGGATCCGGGCGCGGGCCCCACCAGGGCCGCCGCGAGGCAGGCCCCGCTCCGGTCCCCCAGGAACCGCGCCTCAACCGCCGCGCGGAGGTCGTCCCCGGGGCCGGCGGCCGGGGCCGCGCCCTGGACCGTGACCGCCAGGGCGAGGCCCAGGAGGCAGCGCCGCCAGTTGCCCCTGAACGGTATGGATGTAAAAGTAAAAGTTCCGTCCTGTGAAATTGTGGTTGACAAGCAAACTCCCGTGGCAAACCATTACATGTTCTCTTTGTAACCGGGTACACAAGACCAGGGCCAGTCCATTTTTCAGAGAAAAAATGGCATGTCGAGCGGGCAAGCACGTTTGCACCTCCTGGATGTAACCGATTGCATAAAGGTTCCTAAAAAAATCTTGATTCCGAAAAGAAAGTTCCGCATGGCCCCCCAGTCCCGCCCCGAGCAACTCCGCAACGCCCCTGAATGGTGGCGGGGGGCTTCCATATACCAGATCTACCCGCGGAGCTTCCAGGACACCAACGGCGACGGCGTGGGCGACCTGCCCGGCATCACCCGGCACCTGGACTACATCGCCGACCTGGGGATCGACGCCATCTGGATCTCGCCGTTCTTCACGTCCCCCATGAAGGATTTCGGCTACGACGTCTCGGACTACCGGAGCGTGGACCCGATCTTCGGGACGCTTCAGGATTTCGACCAACTGGTCGAGAAGGCCCACCGGCTCGGCCTCAAGGTGCTCATCGACCAGGTGCTCTCCCACACCTCCGACCAGCACCCCTGGTTCCGGGAGAGCCGGCGCAGCCGGGTCAACCCCCGCAGCGACTGGTACGTGTGGGCCGACCCCAGGCCCGACGGCACCCCGCCCAGCAACTGGCAGTCCGTCTTCGGCGGCTCGGCCTGGACCTGGGAGCCCCGCAGGCGCCAGTACTTCCTGCACAATTTCCTGGAAGCCCAGCCCGACCTCAACTTCCACTGCCCCCAGGTCCAGGACCAGCTCCTCGAGGAATCCCGGTTCTGGCTGGCGCGGGGGGTCGACGGCTTCCGGGTCGACGCCTGCAACTTCCATTTCCACGATCCCCAGCTGCGCAACAATCCCCCGGCCCGGGGCAAGGCGCTGGAGCTCTCCTCGGTCCGCCCCGGCAACCCCTACGGCATGCAGGTCCACCGCTACGACAAGACCCGCCCCGAGAACCTGGCCTTCCTGCAGCGCCTGCGCGGGCTCCTGGACGGCTTCGGCGCGGTGAGCGTGGGCGAGGTGGGCGACGAGGATTCCCTGCCGACCATGGCCGCCTACACGGCGGGCGGCGACAAGCTGCACATGGCCTACGGCATGCACCTGCTCACCGACGAGTTCAGCGTCCACCGCATCCGCGGCACGGTCACCGCCTTCGAACAGCGCATCCGGCGGGGCGGCGGCTACGGCTGCTGGTCCCTCTCCAACCACGACTGCCCCCGGGTGGTCACCCGCTGGGGCAACGACACCGGGACCCCCGCCTTCCCCAAGGTGCTCCTGGCCATGCTGGCCTCCCTGCGGGGCAGCTTCTGCATCTACCAGGGCGAGGAGCTCGGCCTCACCGAGGCCGTGGTCCCCAAGCACCGCCTCACGGATCCCTACGGCATCGCCTTCTGGCCCGACTTCAAGGGGCGGGACGGCTGCCGGACCCCCATCCCCTGGACCCCGGACGCGCCCCACGGCGGCTTCTCCACCGCCGAGTCCTGGCTGCCGATGCCCCCCGAGCACCTGCCCAAGGCCGTCGCCGTCCAGGAGGACGATGCCGGCTCGGTGCTGAACTTCTACCGGACCTTCCTCGCCTGGCGCAAGACCCAGCCGGCCCTGCTCACGGGGTCCATCCGGTTCCTCAAGACCGCCGAACCCCTGCTCGCCCTGCGGCGGGACACCCCCGGCCAGAGCCTCCTGGCCGTCTTCAACCTCGGTCCCGAGCCGGCCGAGTACCTGCTTCCCCTGAACCTGCAGCTCCTCCAGGGCCACGGCCTCGACGGCGCCACCCTGCAGGGCCGCCGCCTGTCCCTGCCCCCCTGGGGCGGCTGCTTCGGGCGCGTCAAACCTTCGTCTTCTCCAGCAACCCCGCAGTAACCCCCACCACCTCGCCGCCTCGCGGCGCTTCAAGGAGCCACCACAATGAAAGTCAAATATTTCTTGGCCGCGCTTCCGCTGGTTCTCGCCTGCGGGTCCCTGGCCGCCCAGGACGTCGTTGAAATCCACGGCTACCAGCGGTCCGGCGTCGGCCGTTCCTCCGCCGGCGGCGAGCAGGTCAACTTCGGCCTGGGCATCAACGGCGGCGGCAACGACTTCCGGCTCGGCAACGAAGCCGACGACTACATCGAACTGGCCGTCGACGTCCGCGCCTACGAAGAGGGCAGCACCGCCTTCAAGCTCCACTTCCGCCCCTCCTTCAAGGAGTACTACCAGGAGCGGGACGCCACCGAGAACGCCGGCCTGAGCTACAACAACGCCAGCTTCAACACCGGCACCGGCATCGCGCTCCGCGAGACCTGGGGCGAGGCCGTGGGCGTGTTCGGCAAGAGCGACGTCTGGAAGGACGCCTCGGTATGGGCCGGCCGCCGCTTCTACCAGCGCCACGACGTCCACCAGATCGACTACTGGTTCTGGAACAACAGCGGCGACGGCGTCGGCATCGAGAACATCAACCTCGGCTTCGGCAAGCTGCACTATGCCTTCATCTCCGAGGATTTCGGCAACTACAACGTGGTCAATAACATCGCCGTGCCGATCATGTCCGGCCAGCAGACCATGAACTCCCACGACCTCCGCCTGACGGACATCGTGACCAACCACAACGGCTCCCTGTCCCTGGGCGTCCAGATCCAGAAGACCAGCAACACGTTCAACAACAAGTCCAACGACAACGGCGGCTACCGCTTCGACGTCATGCACAAGCAGGGCGGCATCATGGGCGGCGACAACACCTTCGAAGTCAACTACAGCGTGGGCTCGCCCATCTGGGGCTGGTACAACAACGGCGTCGACAGCGGCAACAAGCGCACCGAGGTCCTGGACTCCCTGTTCCTGCAGCCCACCAAGGCCTTCGGCATCTGCTTCGTGGCCCTGTACCGCGATATCACCTTCGACGTCGCCAACACCGGCCAGGCCAACAGCTCCCAGAAGTCCGAGATGCTGGGTGTCCGTCCCAAGTATGCCTTCACCAAGCATTTCGCCCTCGAGGGTGAAATCGGCTACTCGGACGTCAAGGAGAACGGCTTCTACGCCGCCGGTTCTTCCGACAACCACGTGATCAAGGAGACCCTTGCCGCCGAGTGGAGCCCCGCCATGAGCTGGTGGTCCCGTCCTTCGGTCCGCGTCTTCGTGACCAACGCCGGCTGGGGCGGCACCGCCAACCCGAACGCCTCCTGGCAGACCTACCAGGCGCCCAACTTCGCCGCCGGCAAGACCTCCGGCTACACCTACGGCGCCCAGGTCGAAGCCTGGTGGTGATCGGCAGGACCCGCATGACGGCACCCGGAACCGGCGACGGTTCCGGGTGCCGGACCCTGAAAGCCTGACCTGACCCCGTTCGCCACCCCCGTTCCCCGGAAAAGCCAGATGTCCGATCCCCAAGCCAAGCCCAAGGAGCCGCGCCGGAAGGCGCGCCTGACGGCCCTGGCCCTGGGGCTCTGCCTGGCCGGGGCGGGGGTGGCGCTCGCGGCCGCCGGCGCAAAGACCTCCTATCCTGCCGACACCACCGTGATCGAGCCCGGCCACCAGATGGAGAACGGCCCCGGCTGGTACCGCGACGCCGTGATCTACCAGGTCTGGGTGAAGGCCTTCGCCGACGGCATCTACCACGACGGCATCGGGGACCTCCCCGGCGTCCTGGGCAAGCTGGACTACCTGCAGGGCCTGGGCGTGAACACCGTCTGGCTCTCCCCCATCTTCGAGTGCGCCTACAAGGGCACCAACATGCACGGCTACGACACCACCGACTACCTCGCGATCAACGACCGGTTCGGCACCAAGGCCGACCTGGCCCGGCTCATCGACGCGGTGCACGCCCGGGGCATGCGCATCCTCTTCGATTTCGTCCCCAACCACACCGCCACCTCCCATCCCTGGTTCGACAACCCGGCCACCCAGAAGACCTGGTACATCTGGCGGGACAAGCTGCCCGCGGGCTGGGGCCTGCCCTGGGGCGGCGGCGCCTCGGACGACGTGTGGAAGGAGCTGGACGACCAGTTCTACTACACCGCGTTTGCCGGCATGGCCGACCTCAACTACGACAACCCGGACGTGGTCAAGGCGATCCAGGACGTGGAACGCTACTGGCTCGACCGGGGCTTCGACGGCATGCGGGTGGATGCCGTGCGCTACCTCTGCGAGACCGGCCCGCGCAAGGCCGCGGACCAGCCCGCCACGCACAAGCAGCTGCAGGCGTTCCGGTCGATCCTCGACACCTACGCGGCCAGGAAGTCCGTCAAGGTGATGATCGCCGAGGCCTGGACCAACGACGAGGGCGGCGTCACGCAGTACTACGGGAACGGCGCCAACGAGTTCAACATGTGCCTGGACTTCCAGGCCCCCCTGCGGATCTTCAACGCCATCAACACCAAGGACGGCGCCGAGGTCACGGGGCTCTGGGAGTTCGAGCAGGCCACCTATCCCAAGGGCGCCTGGACCGCCACCTTCGACTCCAACCACGACAACGTCATCTCCCGCCCCGGCTCCCAGTATGCCGGCAACCGGGCCAAGATCATCCTGGCCGAAGGGCTCAACCTGCTCGGCCCGGGCACGCCGATCATCTACTACGGCAACGAGGTGGGCATGCCGGGGCATGCCGGCTCCGACCTGGACCTCCGCCAGCCCATGAACTGGGAGGCCGTCGCGGCCCAGCAGGCCCAGCCCGAATCCATCCTCAGCTGGTGCAAGTATCTCATCCAGGCCCGCCAGGCCTACCCCGCCCTGCGGGGGGACTACGCCACCCTCGCCACCGACGTGGGATCCTCCGGCGCGCTCGCCTACCTGCGCTCGGCGGGGACCGAGCAGGTGGTCGTGGTCGCCAACCTGACGGACGCCCCCGAGACCGTCGTGGTCAAGGGCCTCAAGGGCCTGCCCCCGGACGCCGTCGCCAATCCGGTCATCGGCAAGGCGGGTGGTCCGGTCCGGAACGGCAGCTTCACCGCCGCCGGCATCCCCCCGCACGGCCTGAGGGTCTACCATGCGGGTGGCGGCACCTTCAAAGGCAACATCCACGGCGACCTGCAGTAGACGTCAGGACCTTCAAACCTCACGCTTCTTTCGGACACATCCCAATGGGCGACCTGCAAATCAAAGCACTGAAAAAAGCATATGGCGACGTCCAGGTGCTCCGGGGCCTCGACCTGGAGGTCCAGGACGGCGAGTTCGTCGTCTTCGTCGGCCCCTCGGGCTGCGGCAAGTCGACCCTGCTGCGCTGCATCGCCGGCCTCGAGGAGATCACTGCGGGCGAACTGCGCATCAACGGCAAGGTCGTCAACGAGGTGCCCCCCTCCAAGCGCGGCATCGCCATGGTGTTCCAGAGCTACGCCCTCTACCCCCACATGACCGTGGCCGAGAACATGGCCTTCGGCCTCAAGCTGGCCGGGGCCTCCAAGGCCGAGATCGCCGCCGCCGTGCAGCGGGCCGCGGCCATCCTGCAGATCGAGCCGCTCCTGGAGCGCAAGCCCAAGGCCCTCTCCGGCGGCCAGCGCCAGCGCGTCGCCATCGGCCGCGCCATCGTGCGCAAGCCCGACGTGTTCCTGTTCGACGAGCCCCTGTCCAACCTCGACGCCGCCCTGCGGGTCCAGATGCGGGTGGAGCTCTCCCGCCTCCACGGGGAGCTGGCGACGACCATGATCTACGTGACCCACGACCAGGTGGAGGCCATGACCCTGGCCAACCGCATCGTGGTGATCAACAAGGGCCTCATCGAGCAGGTGGGCTCGCCCCTGGAGCTGTACCACCGCCCCATCAACCAGTTCGTCGCCGGCTTCATCGGCTCGCCCAAGATGAACTTCCTCCCCTGCACCCTGGACGGCGCCGAGCCCGGTTCGGCCCGGGTGCGGCTCTCGGACGGCACCCCCGTGCGGATCCAGGCCGACGCCACCGGCCTCGCGGCCGGGACGGCCCTCACGGTCGGCATCCGCCCCGAGCACCTGCTGGCCTCGCTCACCGCCGAGGGCGACGCGGCCCCCGGCCTGGTGCAGGTGGCCGAGCACCTCGGAGACATCACCTACCTCTACATCCAGGCGCCCAGCGCCACCGAAACCCTGACCGTCAAGGCCGTCCCCGAAAATCCCCTGCGGACCGGCGACGCCACCCGCCTCACCTTCCCGGCCGAACACTGCTACCTGTTCGGCCCCGATGGGCGCACCCTGCCCCGGGGCTGACCCCCCGCCCCAACCTTCACCCAAGGAGACCAAGATGAGCATTTCCTCGAAATTCGCCCGCCTGGCCACGGCCGCGGCGCTGCTGGTCGCCGGCGGCCTGTGCACCACCCTGCGCGCCGCCGACAAGGCGCCCTTGACCATCTGGATCAACGGCGACAAGGGCTACAACGGCATCCAGAAGATCGGCAACGAGTTCACCGCCAAGACCGGCATCAAGGTCGTCGTCGAGCACCCCGAGGACGCGCCCGGCAAGTTCCAGCAGGCCTCCGCCGAGGGCAAGGGGCCCGACATCTGGATCTGGGCCCACGACCGCGTCGGCGAGTGGATGGGGGCGGGCCTCCTCAACGAGGTGCACCCCTCCAAGAAGTTCCATGACGGCGTGAACCAGATGGCCTGGGACGCCTTCACCATCCAGGGCAAGACCTGGGGCTACCCCATCTCCATCGAGGCCGTCGGCCTCATCTACAACAAGGCCCTCGTGCCCACCCCGCCCAAGACCTGGGACGAGGTGTTCGCCATCGAGAAGAAGCTCCAGGCCAAGGACAAGAGCGTCCACGCCATCCTCTGGGACTACAACAACACCTACTTCACCTTCCCCCTCCTCCAGGCCAACGGCGGCTACGCCTTCAAGCGCAGGCCGGACGGCACCTATGATCCCAGGGACACGGGCGTGAACAACGCCGGGGCCGTCAAGGGCGCCGCCGTGCTGGACCGCCTGATCAAGGAGAAGGTCATGCCCGAGGAAGCGGGCTACGCCGAGATGGAAGCCGGCATGGCCGAAGGCAAGGTCGCCATGATGATCAGCGGCGCCTGGGCCTGGGACAACGTCAAGAAGGCCAAGATCAACTTCGGCGTCGCCAAGATCCCCAGCGTGGACGGCAAGCCCGCCCGTCCCATGGTCGGCGTCACCGGCGCCATGATCCCCAAGGCCAGCAAGAACGTCGCGGTCGCCAAGGAGTTCATCGAGAACTGGATGCTCAGCGTCCACGGCCTGCAGGCCATCAACGCCCACGTCGCCCTGGGCGCCCCGGCCAACACCGAGTTCTTCAACCAGATCAAGAACGATCCCAACGTCAAGGCGACCATGGAAAGCGCCAAGGACGGCATCATCATGCCCAACAACCCCGAAATGGGCCGCTTCTGGGCCGCCATGCTCTCCGCCCTGGGCAGCATGACCGACGGCCGCCGCACCCCCAAGGAAGCCATGGACGCCGCCGCCAAGCGGATCCTCGCCAAATAAGACTGTGGGGGGGGCGCCCCCGCCCCGGGGGCGCGGCGCGGCCCCCCCCCCCCCCCCCCCCCGCCCCGGCGGCCCCCCCCCCCCCCCCCCCCCCCCCGCCCGCGGCCCCGCCCCCCGCCCCCCCCACAGATAAGTGCTAGTGAGCG
>Ga0316223_1004298_pt1 | contig 10017 bp, 7 predicted proteins | sample TBH18009metaG_FD_206007 | JGI IMG/M metagenome (GOLD analysis project Ga0316223, IMG submission 206007) | Freshwater microbial communities from Trout Bog Lake, Wisconsin, USA - TBH18009 | ecosystem: Environmental > Aquatic > Freshwater > Lake > Hypolimnion/Profundal zone | place: USA: Wisconsin... | reverse complement strand
AAATTGCGTTTTTCGTACCCACCCTGCGCTGCGCCCTGTTCCCCGACTGGGAAACGCTGCCCTACGACAGTTTTTCGCCGCACCAGGACCTGATCAGCGAACGCCTGGCCACGCTGTGGCGCATCTCACAGCGCCACCAGGAACACGGCGCCGACTTGATCGTGGTGCCCGCCACCACCGCGCTGTACCGGCTGGCACCGCCGAGCTTCATGGCCGGTTACACCTTCGAATTCAAGCTGCACCAGACGCTCGACGCCGAACGCCTGCGCTCACAGCTGACGCTGGCAGGCTACAACCACGTCACACAAGTCGTCAGCCCTGGTGAATACGCGGTGCGCGGCGGCCTGATCGACCTCTACCCCATGGGCTCGCTGGTGCCGTACCGGGTGGACCTGTTCGACAACGAAATTGACAGCATCCGAACCTTCGACCCCGACAGCCAGCGCAGCCTGTACCCGGTGCCCCAGGTGCGGCTGTTGCCCGGGCGCGAGTTCCCGATGGACGAACCGGCCCGCGCCAAGTTTCGCGGCCGCTGGCGTGAAATGCTCGACGGCGATCCCAGCAAAAGCCGCGTCTACAAAGACATGGGCAATGGCGTTGCCAGCGCCGGCATTGAGTACTACCTGCCCCTGTTTTTTGACGACACCGCCACCGTCTTCGACTACCTGGGCGCCGACGCCACGGTGGTGCTGCACGGCGACCTGGAGGCCGCCTTCCAGCGTTTCTGGAGCGACACACGCGAGCGCTACCGGTTGGTGCAGGGCGACCCGGACCGTCCGGCACTGCCACCGCCCAGTCTGTTCCTGAGCAGCGAGCAGTTCTATGCCCTGTCCAACGCCCATGCCCAACTGGCATTGCGCCCCCGCACGGAAGTAACCGCACTGGCCGCTGGCGCAACACCGGCCAGTGTCAGTGGCAGTGTCAGTGTCAGCACGTCCAGCGCGCCGAGCAACCCAGCCGACTTTGCGCTGCTGCCGGCCCTGGCCGTGCAGCGCAGCAGCGACGACCCGCTGAGCCAGCTCAAGCACCACGCCGCCCACAGCACCCAGCGCCTGCTGATCCTGGCCGAAAGCGACGGGCGGCGCGAAAGCCTGCTCGACTTCCTGCGCACCGGCGACATCAACCCGCCGCCCTTTGACAGCCTGCACAGTTTCCAGGCCAGCAGCGCACCGTGGGGCATTGCCAGTTCACGCCTGTACCAGGGCTTTTCCTGGCGCAGCGCTGGCATCGACCTGATCACGGAAACCGAACTGTTCGCGACGGCGGCAGGCACACGCCGACGCAAGAAGCAAGAGCAGGTGAGCGACGTTGAAGCGCTCATCAAGGACCTGTCCGAACTCAATCTGGGCGACCCGGTGGTGCACTCCAGCCACGGCATCGGGCGCTACCGTGGCCTGGTCAACATGGACCTGGGCCAGGTGGACGCTCACGGCCAGCCCAGCCTGCAGGAATTCCTGCACCTCGAATATGCCGACCAGGCCACGCTCTACGTGCCCGTCAGCCAGCTGCAACTGATCAGCCGCTACACCGGCGTCAGCGCCGACGAAGCGCCGCTGCACAAACTGGGCAGCGGCCAATGGGAAAAGGCGCGCCGCAAGGCCGCCGAACAAGTGCGCGACGCCGCCGCCGAACTGCTCAACATCTACGCCCGCCGCGCCGCCCGCGAAGGCCATGCGTTCCGCTATTCGGCCTCCGACTACGAAACCTTCGCCAATGACTTCGGCTTCGAAGAAACACCCGACCAGAAGGCCGCCATCCACGCCGTCATACAAGACATGATCAGCCCGCGCCCGATGGACCGGCTGGTCTGCGGCGACGTTGGCTTCGGCAAAACGGAAGTAGCCCTGCGTGCCGCCTTCATCGCCATCACCGGCGGCAAGCAGGTGGCCTTTCTGGCCCCCACCACGCTGCTGGCCGAACAGCACTTCCAGACCCTGACCGACCGCTTTGCCAAGTGGCCGGTGCGGGTTGCCGAAATGAGCCGCTTTCGCTCGACCAAGGAAATCAACGCCGCACTCAAGGGCGTGGCCGACGGCGGTATCGACATTGTGGTGGGCACCCACAAGCTGCTCAGCCAGGACACGCATTTCAAGAACCTGGGCCTGCTCATCATCGACGAAGAGCACCGCTTTGGCGTGCGCCACAAAGAGGCCATGAAAGCGCTGCGCGCCGAGGTCGATGTGCTGACCCTCACCGCCACGCCCATCCCGCGCACGCTGGGCATGGCGCTCGAAGGTCTGCGCGACCTCAGTGTGATTGCCACCGCACCGCAGCGCCGTCTGGCCATCAAAACCTTTGTGCGCAGCGAAAGCAACGGCATCATCCGCGAAGCCGTGCTGCGCGAACTCAAGCGCGGCGGCCAGGTTTATTTCCTGCACAACGAAGTCGAAACCATCGAAAACCGGCGCGCCAAGCTGGAAGAACTGCTGCCCGAGGCACGCATCGCCGTGGCCCACGGCCAGATGCCCGAGCGCCAGCTTGAAGCCGTGATGCGCGACTTCATTGCCCAGCGCACCAACCTGCTGTTGTGCTCCACCATCATCGAAACCGGCATTGACGTGCCCAGCGCCAACACCATCTGCATCAGCCGTGCCGACAAGTTTGGTCTGGCCCAGCTGCACCAACTGCGTGGACGGGTCGGGCGCAGCCACCACCAAGCCTACGCCTACCTGATGGTGCCCGACATCGAAGGCCTGACCAAGCAGGCCACGCAGCGCCTGGACGCCATCCAGCAAATGGAAGAACTTGGCAGCGGCTTTTACCTGGCCATGCACGACCTGGAGATTCGCGGTGCGGGCGAAGTGCTGGGCGAACACCAGAGCGGCAACATGCTCGAAGTCGGCTTTCAGCTCTACAACGAGATGCTGTCGGAGGCCGTGCGCTGCCTGAAAGCAGGCATTGAGCCCGACCTGCTCAACCCGCTCAACGCCGCCACCGAAATCAACCTGCACGCCCCGGCCCTGCTGCCCGACGACTACTGCGGCGACGTCCACCTGCGCCTGAGCTTTTACAAAAAGCTGGCCACCGCCAAAAACGCCGACCAGATCGACGCCCTGCTGGAAGAAATTGTGGACCGTTTCGGCAAACTGCCGGCGCAGGCGCAGAACCTGATTGACGTGCACCGCCTGCGCGTCATTGCGCGCCCCTACGGGGTGGTCAAGGTCGATGCGGCACCCGGCGTCACCACCATCAGCTTCCGCAAGGACGCCCCGGTCGAGCCGATGCGCATCATCGAGCTGATCCAGAAAAACCGGCACATCAAACTGGCTGGCAACGACAAGCTGCGCATTGAACGCGCCCTGCCCGACGTACAGGACCGCGCTCGCCAAGTGCGCGATATTTTGCGCAGCCTCGGTCAACCGATGGTCGCGGCGATTCAGGGCGTTGCCGATACACAGGCATCGCCCAACGCCAAACCCACAGCCAGGCCAACCACGGGCGCGACCGCCAAACCAACCGCAAAACCAACCGTCAAACCCACCAGCACCCGCTGAGCTTATTCACCTGTTCCATCATGTCCCCAGCTTCCGAAATCCAGCCCGGCCTTGTCGTCCAAGGCATCCAGCAGCCCCTGCGTCTGAGCGACTTCAAACTGATCGCGTTCGACATGGACTCTACGCTGATCAACATGGAGTGCGTTGACGAAATCGCCGCTGCCGTGGGTCGCAAAGCCGAAGTGGCGGCCATCACGGAAGCCGCCATGCGCGGTGAAATCACCGACTACAAGCAAAGCCTGCGCGAACGTGTGGCGCTGCTGCGCGGCGTGCGTCTGTCAGATATGGAAGCGCTGTACCAGGAGCGACTGCAACTCAACCCAGGCGCCGCTGAACTGGTGAACGCCTGCCGCGCTGCCGGCCTCAAAGTGCTGCTGGTATCGGGCGGCTTCACCTATTTTGCCGAACGACTGCGAACGCGCCTGGGCCTGGACTTCGTGCGCGCCAACGTACTCGAATCGGAACCGTCTGCCGTTGGCGAAGTGCTCACCGGCCGCATGGTTGACCAGCCCTGGGGCGACATCTGCGATGGCGCTGAAAAACGCCGCACCTTGCTCGAAGTCAGCACCCTGCTCGGCATCACGCCGGCCCAGACCATCGCCGTGGGCGATGGCGCCAACGATCTGCCCATGATGGACGTCGCGGGGCTGTCGGTGGCCTATCAGGCCAAGCCGACGGTGCGCTCACAGGCCCATGTCGCGATCAACCAGGGCGGCCTTGACCGCCTGCTGGACGTACTGCGCTGAACCGCCCGAATCGGGCTTCCTCCCGGTTGAAGGCTAAAAGTTGACGGCTAAAAGTTGAAGGCTAAAGGTGAAGGCTAAAGGGAAGGGCAAGGCGACTAAAGGTGCAAACCTTTAAACCGCTGCCAGCGCCCGCGCCAGACGCCGCACGCCTTCGTCAATATCCGCCAGGCCCACCGTGGCAAAGCTCAACCGCAGCGTGGCGCCATCGGGCGCCTGGGCGAAAAACGGCGAGCCCGGCACAAACGCCACGCCCTGTTCGATTGCGCGCCGGGCCAGGGCCGCAGCGTCGGTGCTGGCGCCTCCAGCGCCCGTCAGTCGCAACCAGAAAAACAAACCACCCCGAGGCTGCGTGAAAGTCACCGCTGCACCCAGTTCGCGGCGCAAAGCGTCGGCCATAGCCTGCGCGCGTTCGGCATACACCTGACGCACCCGCGCCAGCGCTGCCGGCAAATGTCCTGCTGCCAGATAGGCCGCCGCCGTGGACTGCGCGAAGGTGCTGGTATGCGCATCGCTGAACTGCTTGCACATGGTGGCGTGCGCCAGCAGCTCCGCTGGAGCCACCAGCCAGCCAATGCGCAAACCCGGACTCAGCACCTTGCTCAAACTGCCACAATGCGCCAGCAAATCACGACTGCCCGGCACACTGGCGCTCAAAGCCAGCAAGCTCAGCGGCGGCGGCGCATCGAAATACACCTCGCCATACGGATCGTCTTCCACCACCAGCGTCTGGTACTTCACCGCCAGCTCCAGCACCCGTCGGCGGCGCTCCAGCGACAACGTGGCGCCACTTGGGTTGCCAAAGCTGGGAATCAGGTACACCAGCTTGGGACGGTGCTTCGCCATCAGGGCTTCGAGCTGGTCGGTGTCCACCCCGTTGGCGTCAATCGGCGCACTGACCAACTCGGCGCCATACAAACGGAAACATTGGATAGTGGCCAAAAAAGTAGGGCCTTCCACAATCACGCAGTCGCCGGGATTGATCATGGTCTTACCGATCAAATCCAGCGCCTGCTGGCTGCCAGTGGTAACGATCAGTTGCCCGGCAGCCAGTTCAGCCGTGCCGCGTGCGCGCATGAGCCCGGCCAATTGTTCACGCAACGGTCCGTAGCCCTCGGTGGCACCGTATTGCAACGCGGCACCGGGGGTGTCCGTTAGAACCTGGTTGGCGGCGGCCCGGATACCGGACACGTCAAACAAGGCGCTGTCCGGAAAGCCTCCGGCGAAGCTGATGATGCCGGGCTTACCCAGCAACTTGAATAACTCACGAATAGCAGAAGTTTCAACTTGATTCAGACGATCGGCAAATTGCATGGCATATAGTACAGAGTACGTATTGGATTTACGCTAAATTGTCGCCGATTGCGAACCGAACAAAAATAGGAGCCAAATTGCCTACTATCGATGCCTTTTTTGAGTCCGTACAACTGCCCAGCATCAATCAAGTCGCACAAGCGCTGATTCAGACACTGCACGACGAAAACACGCCGGTACGCGTGGTACGCGACCTGATTGCACGCGACCCGGCACTCTCCGCCAAGTTGCTGCGCCTCGCCAACAGCGCCCAGTTCGGGTTGCCTCGCGGCGTCGGCACGGTGGACGACGCCATTGCCATGGTGGGTCTCAACAAGGTGCGCACGCTGGCCCTGGGCGCCTGCCTGAGCACGGCCTTTACCTCCATGCCAGGCATCAACCAAAGCGAATTCTGGAAAAGCAGCATGGCCTGTGCCGGCTACGCCCAGTGGATCGCCGACCAACTCGGCATCAACGCCCAGGTGGCCTGGCTCACCGGCATGATGCTGCGGCTCGGTGAACTGCTGATCGCCCAGGCCGAACCGGAAATTTTGCAGGAAATTGAAAAGCTGCCGATGATTCCCGGCGTGCGCTGGCAGCGCGAGAAGCGCCTGATCGGCTTCACCGAAGGCCAGATCACCGCCGAACTGGCACGCCGCTGGAACTTCCCTATGCAAATGGTGCAGGCCCTGCAGCGCTCTGCCGATCCCATTGCCGAACAGGCCTTCTCACGGCTTGGTGCCGTGTTGCACTTGGCCGGTTTGCTGGCGGAGTCGCCCGAAGTCAACCCGGACACCATTCGCACGCTCCCCCAGGATGTGCTGGACGTACTCACGCTGGACGCGCAATGGATGCGCGAACGCCTGCCCAACCCGGCACAATTTAACGATGTGAGCTGAATTGAACGCGGACCAGACCGAACGTTTCTTTTCCATACTGAAGGCGGCCAACCCGCAGCCGCAAACCGAACTGGCATTCGCCTCTGTGTTTGAGTTGCTGGTGGCGGTGGTGCTGTCCGCGCAGGCCACTGACGTCAGCGTCAACAAGGCCACGCGCCGCCTGTTCGTAGTGGCCAACACGCCCGCACGCATACTCGCACTCGGACTCGACGGGCTGGAGGAGCACATTCGCACCATCGGCCTCTACCACAGCAAGGCGCGCCACCTGCTACAAACCTGCCAGATCCTGCTGGACCAGTTCGGGGGCCAGGTCCCACGCAGCACCGAAGCGCTGCAAAGCCTGCCCGGCGTCGGGCGCAAAACCGCCAACGTGATTCTGAACGTCGCCTTCGGCGAGCCCACCATGGCCGTCGACACGCATATTTTCCGGGTCGCCAACCGCACCGGCCTGGCGCCGGGCTCCACTCCACTGGCAGTAGAACAGGCGCTACTCAAGCGGGTACCGGACGCATATCGGGTTGATGCGCATCATTGGCTGATACTGCTCGGCCGCTACGTTTGTCAGGCGCGCCAACCCCGCTGCTGGCAATGCGGTGTGGCCAAGGTCTGCGAATTTGATCAAAAATCAGGTGCAGCGCGTTAGCACACCAGAAAAAAACCAAGGACAATACTGCGATGCCAGCCTTATCTACCTTTGTTCAGTCCATGAAATTGCCGGTCATGCCGGAAGCAGCACAGGCCCTGATCCGCACCTTGAATGATGAGAACGCCGACATCATCACGGTGCGCGACATCATCGCCACCGACCCAGCACTCACCACCACGCTGCTGCGCATGGCCAACAGTGCCACGTTCGGTCTGTCGCGCAGCATCACCACGCTGGAAGCGGCGGTCAGCGTGCTAGGCATAGCGCAGATTCGCGCACGTGCGCTGTCGGTGTGCATGTCCAATACCTTCGCCATGCCCGCCGGAGTGAACCGCATCGCGTTCTGGCAGGAGTGCATGAAATGCGCCGGATACGCACGCTGGCTGGCGCTGTCACAAGGACTGGATGAAAACCAGGCTTGGCTGACAGGCATCATGCTGCCGCTGGGCCGCATTCTGGTCATCCAGAGCAACCATCAACACATCAAAACCCTGGAAGCGCAGCCGTGCGTACCCGGTGAACGATGGAAACGCGAACACGCCCTGGTCGGCTTCGATGAAGGCCAGATCATGGCCGAAGTGGCACGGCGCTGGGACTTTCCGCCCAGTATGGCCCGTGCACTCGACGTCTGCACGCAAGCGCCCATGGACGACACCTACCCCGCCCTGGCCGGGGTCCTGCATTTGGCCGCGCTGCTGGCCGAATACCCCAAGGTCACCACCGAAACGCTGGCCGAATTGCCACCCGGCGTGGTGCACAAACTGGGTCTGAATCTGCTCTGGATGAGCGTGCACCTGCCCGATGCCGACGCCTTTGTCGACACCACGCTGCTGCAGGGATAGGCCGCGAACCTGTGTCTGGTCGGCGTTGCCTGACCACCGTTAACGCGTGCCATTTCACCCACGGGCGGTAGCGACCTCAGACCCTTGCAACCCCGCATCGCTCACCCGGCAACAGCCCCCCAGATCCAAACCATCCTGCGGCCAGTCACTGGCCTGCGCCACCCGGCGACGCCCTTGCGCCAACAGGGCCACGCAACGCACCACCCCGGCGTGTGTTACCCACACTTCGCCAGCACCGTCGCTACCCCGGTAACGCGTATCCCAAACCGAGGCCACGCGCTGCAGCATCTCGTTGACCGATTCCACGCCGCCAAACCGATGCCACGGGAAGTCCTGCATCCAGGCATCAAACGCCGGGCGCGGAATGTCCCGCCACGGCACGCCTTCCCACGTACCAAAATTCATTTCAACCAGACGCGCATCGCATTGCCACACCAAATCGGCCCGCAGCACCTGCAATTGCTGCGCCAGTTGCACACACCGCCGCAAGGGTGAACAACGCACCCGCAGCCCCACGGGAAGCAAACCGGCCAGGCGACCGGCCGCCTCCAGCGTGGCGGCGGTATCGGCCGCCACGTCCATGGCCCCGTAACACCGACCGGTCTCCAGCAACACCGGCGCATGCCGGGCCAGCCACAGACTCATGCCGCACCCCAAGCCAGCGCACAGCCCAGATAAAACGCCAGTTCGCACAGCATCTGCACGGTGCCAAGGCAGTCGCCCGTAAAGCCCTGCAGGCGCCGTGCGAACCAACGCCAGAGCCAGAGCCAAACCACCGCACTGGCCCCCGTGCCGCCCACCAGCAACGACCCCCAATGCGGCGCAACCCACGGCGCCAGACCGGTGTGTTCCAGCAGCACCGGCAACGCCACCGCCAGCAGGCACCACACCAGCGCCACCGCCAGACTGGCGCACGTGATCTGGTCCGCCAGCGGCTTGGACTTGGAGCCATCGGCTTCACCGACGTGCGGCAACAAACGAATAATGAACAACGGCCAGACGCGCGAACTCACCTGCGCCATAAAAAGTCCGAACACCAGCGCCGGTACACCCAACGCTGCCAATTGCGCCACCAACGCCACGCGCACCAACAGCGCCGTGGCCACCGCAATGGCGCCAAACGCCCCAACGCGCGAATCCTTCATGATCGCCAACGCACGCCCGCGCTCCTGCCCGCTGCCCAGGCCATCGGCAACGTCGGCCAGTCCGTCTTCATGCAGCGCGCCGGTCAGCATCAAACTCAGCGCACCGGTCAGACACGCCACCACCAGGGCCGCCAGCGGCCCGGCCGGCAACGCTGCCAACAGCACTGCGGCGAACGCCGCCAATACACCGCCCAGCAGCCAGCCAACCCCCGGAAAGTGCGCAGCACTGGCACGCAACATGACCGCACTGAAGCCGACCCAGCGGGCCACTGCACCCGTGACCGGAATGCGCGTGAAAAACTGCAGTGCCAACAGATAGTGGCGCACTGCGTCCAATAGAAAGCGCTGCACAGCGCGCACCGCGTGCAGCACAGCGCGTGGCAAATAACGCATCAGGAAGTGCCCCATAAAGCCGCGCGCCGCGCCGCCCAACTACGCCTTTTCCGACACACCAGCCGAGGCAAAACTGGCCATGTCACGCAAAATACTGCAGGCCGACTGCAGCAACGGAAACGCCAACGCCGCACCGGAACCCTCGCCCAAGCGCAGTTGTAAATCGAGCAGCGGCTGCACACCGAGGTGTTCCAGCATCAGTGCATGGCCGCGCTCACCCGAGCGGTGCGCAAAGACACAGCGCTGCAACACCCGTGGCTGCAAGGCATGGGCCACCAGCACGGCGCTGCTGGCAATAAAGCCATCCACCACAACCACGCGGCGCTGCTGCGCCGCTTCCAGCACCGCACCCACCATGGTGGCAATTTCAAAACCGCCCAGCGCTGCCAACACATCCAGCGGCTGCACCACGCTCGCATGGTACGCCAGCACTTCCTGCAGCACCTGTGTTTTGCGCACCACCGCAGCGGCGTCCAGCCCGGTGCCAGCACCGGTACAGGCAGCAATGTCGATACCTGCCAGCCGCGCCAGCAACAACGACGCAGCCGATGTATTGCCAATA
>Ga0316223_1004292_pt1 | contig 10024 bp, 6 predicted proteins | sample TBH18009metaG_FD_206007 | JGI IMG/M metagenome (GOLD analysis project Ga0316223, IMG submission 206007) | Freshwater microbial communities from Trout Bog Lake, Wisconsin, USA - TBH18009 | ecosystem: Environmental > Aquatic > Freshwater > Lake > Hypolimnion/Profundal zone | place: USA: Wisconsin... | reverse complement strand
CAGCGCCGCCGAGGACGTGGACCGCACCGAGCCCCTGGCGGAGGCCTTCCAGGCCGCCCTGTCCAGGATCGAGGAGGTGGCCCGCCACATGGGCATGACCGCCATGTATGGCGACCTCGCCGCCGCCTCGGCCCACGCGCACCCCTTCCTGGAAGTCTGCGGCGACGTGGTCATGGGCTGGATGCTCCTCTGGCGCGCCCGCATCGCCGCCGAGGCCCTGGCCGCCGGCGCCAAGGACACCGCCTTCTACGAGGGCCAGGTGCAGGGCGCCGAGTTCTACATCAAGACCATGCTCCCCGTCGCCCTCGGGCGCATGGATGCGATCCTTTCCGGCTGCAACATCGCCAACGAGATGTCCGAGGACGCCTTCGGGGGCAAGTAAGGAGTATCCGTGATGGCTTCCGAGCCCTTTTCCCCCGCCACGGCCCTCGTGGCGGGGATCCCCGCCAGGTTCCTCTTCGTGCTGATCCCGGTGGCCGGCCTGCTGGCCTTCGCCTGGATCATGTGGCGCAGGATCATCCCCCTGCTCAAGGCCGCGCCGGATCCGCGCATGGGCCAGATCGGCCAGCGCCTGTTCCTGGTGCTGAAGATCTGGCTGGCCCAGTGGCGCCACCCGCGCTACCTGCTGGCCGGCGTGCTGCACATCGTGCTCTTCTTCGGCTTCCTGGTCCTGGGCGCCCGCTCCACCCAGCTGGTGTTCCTGGGCTTCCGGGAGGGGTTCGTCCTGCCCGGCCTGGGGGGCGGCCTCGGCGCGGCCTACAACGTCGCCAAGGACTACGCCGCCACGGCGGTCTTCCTCTCGGTGGTCATCCTCGGCGTGCGCCGGGCCTTCTTCCGGATCGAGCGCTACGCGGTGCCGCCGGCCCTGGGCAAGGACCACACCCCCGAGGCCCTCTTCGTCCTGGGCATGATCGCCACCCTCCAGGTCTCCGAGAGCCTCTTCGAGGCCAGCCTCCTGGCCGCGGGCGGAGGCTCGGCGCCGGTCCTGACGCTGTCCTGGGCCTTCCGGCACCTCCTGGCCGGCGGTTCCGTCCCGGTCCTGGCCCGGCTCAACCTGGCGGCCTACGCCGTCCATGACCTGACCTTCTTCTATTTCCTGTGCTTCCTGCCCATGGGCAAGCACTTCCACATCATCACGTCGCTCTTCAACGTGTTCTTCATGCGGGTTCGGCTGGGCAACGTCAAACCGGTGCGCCACGGCATCACCGACGCCGAGCTGGATGATTTGAAGTCCTTCGGCGTCAAGAAGATCGAGGATTTCACCTGGAAGCACATCCTGGACTTCTACAGCTGCGTGGATTGCGGCCGCTGCTCGGACCGGTGCCCGGCCAACGCCGTCAAGCGCCCCCTGTCGCCGCGCTTCATCAGCATCAAGGCCCGGGACCACATCTTCAAGCGCTTCCCGCTCATCGGCAAGGCCTCCGGCGAGTCGGAGAACCTCATCGGCGGGATCTTCAGCGAGGACGAGATCTGGTCCTGCACCACCTGCGGCGCCTGCGAGGAGGAGTGCCCCATCGGCATCGAGTACATCGACAAGATGGTGGACCTGCGCCGGGGCATGGTGGACGACGGCATGGTCCCCCAGACCCTGCAGAAGCCCATGGCCGCCCTGGAAAAGCGGGGCAACCCCTGGGGCAAGCTGGAGAAGAAGCGCGGCGACTGGACCAAGGCCGTCGGCGACGAGCTCCCGGTGCCCCTGGTCGAGAACGGCGAGTCCGCCCCCACGCTCTACTTCGTGGACAGCATGACCTCGTACGACGACCGCATGCAGAAGATCGCCCAGGCCACGGCCCGCATCCTCCACCATGCCGAGATCGAGTTCGCGGTGCTGGGCAAGGACGAGAAGGACAGCGGCCACGACGTGCGCCGCTTCGGCGAGGAGATGCTGTTCCAGAGCCTCAAGGAACAGAATCTCGAGGCCATCAGGGAGAGCGAGGCCAGCCGGATCGTCACCACCGACCCCCACGCCTACAACGCCCTGAAAAAGGACTACCCCGAGCTGGCGCCCTCCGTCACCCACATCAGCGAGCTGATCGCCCTGGGCGTGGAGAGCGGCAAGATCCGGCTCAGGCCCCTGGAGGACACGTCGAAGACCTACACCTACCATGACCCCTGCTACCTCGGGCGCCACAACGGCATCTACGACCAGCCCCGGCAGGCCATCGACGCCATCCCCGGCCTCAAGCGGGTCGAGATGGAGGGCAACTGCCGCGACCGCTCCTTCTGCTGCGGCGGCGGCGGGCTGATGCTCTTCTACGAGCCGGAGGAGGAGATGCGCATGGGGGTCGTGCGGGTCGAGCAGGCCCGCCAGGCCGGGGCCGACGTGATCGTCACGGGCTGCCCCTACTGTCTCACCAACATCGAGGACGCCATCAAGGTGGCGGGCCTGGAAGGCAAGATGGAAGCCATCGACCTGTGCGAACTGGTCGACGGCCAACTGCAACGCGGCTAAACGAGGAGGGACGACCATGGAGATCCTGGTCTGCGTCAAACGGGTGCCGGATTCGGCCGAGAACGAGATCAGCGTGGAGGCCGGAGGCGCGGACATCCGCAGGGACGACCTCACCTACTCCGTCAACGAGTGGGACAACTACGCCGTGGAGGAGGCCATCCAGATCGTGGAGCGCGAGGGCGGCAACGTCACCGTGGTCTCCCTGGGCGACGGGGAGACCGAGGAGGTGGTCCGCCGCGAGATGGCCATGGGCGCCAACCAGGGCCTGCTCCTGGTCGACCCCGCCTTCGAAGGCTCCGACGGGGCCGGCGTCGCGTCGATCCTGAAGGCCGCCGTGCAGAAGGGGGCCTACGACCTGGTCCTCACCGGGGCCCTGGCCGACGACGGCGCGGCCCAGGTGGGCGGCATGCTGGCCGCCATGCTGGACTGGCCCTACGCCTCCGTGGTCAACCGCGTCGAGGTGAAGGGCGGCAACACCCTGCTCATCGGCCGCGAGATCGAGGGCGGCGCCCAGGAGGTCAGCGAGATCCAGACCCCCTGCGTGCTCTCCATCCAGACCGGCATCAACGAGCCCCGCTACGTGGGCATCCGCGGGATCCGCAAGGTGGCCTCCGTGGAGATCCCCGTGCTGACCGCCGCGGGCCTCGGCCTGGACCCCGCCGCCATCGGCGCGGCCGGCGCCCGGGTCAAGCGGGTCGACTACTTCGTGCCGCCCGCGGGGGCCGGCGCCGACATGCTCACGGGCAGCAACGAGGAGCTCGCCAGCCAGCTGGTGGAGCTGCTGAAGGCCAAGGGAGGGCTCAAGTAATGGACGCCAAGGTATTCGTCTACGCAGTCCACAAGGATGGCCAGGCCGATGATTCCGCCCTGGAACTGCTGGCCGCGGCCGGCACGCTCTTTCCCGGCTGCGCCCCCACCGCCCTGGTGACCGGGGCCGGGTCCGCCGTCGCGGCCGTGGCCAAGGAACTCGCCGCGGCCTTCCCCGAAGTCTGGTCCTTCGACGCTGCGTCCCTGGCCTATCCCAACGCCGAGCTGCTGCGCCCGCTGCTGGTCAAGGCGCTGCCGGCCGGCGCCGTCGTCCTGCTGCCGCACACCACCCTGGGCATGGACCTGGGCCCCGGCCTCTCCGTGAAGCTGGGCGCCGCCTACGTGCCCGACGTGGTGGCCGCCGACGGGCTCGAGGGCGCCACCCTCAAGGTCGTCCGGCAGGAATACGCCGGCCAGGTCAGCGCCCACGTCACGGCCGACGTGTCCGGGGGCGCCGTGCTCACCGTCCGCGGCGGCGCCTTCCGCCCCGGGACCCCGGCCGCCTCCGGCCGGATCGTGGACCAGTCCGCCCTCGCCGAAGGCCTCACGGCCCGCCGGAAGTTCGTGGAGGTCATCGCCGCCGAGGCGGGGGACATCGACATCACCCGCGAGGACGTTCTCGTCTCCGTGGGCCGCGGCATCGGCGAGCAGGAGAACCTGGAGCTGGTCCATGACCTGGCCAAGGCCATGGGCGCCGCCGTCTCCTGCTCCCGGCCCCTGGTCGACGCCAAGTGGCTGGAGAAGGCCCGTCAGGTCGGCACCTCCGGCCAGACCGTCAAGCCCAAGGTCTACCTGGCCCTGGGCATCAGCGGCTCGTTCCAGCACCTGGGCGGCCTCAAGGGCAACCCCTTCCTGGTGGCCATCAACAAGAACCCCAAGGCGCCCATCTTCCAGGTGGCGACGGTGGGGATCGTGGGCGACCTGCTGGAACTGCTGCCGGTGCTGACGGAGAAGATCAGGAAGGGCTGAGCGGGGCTTTTCCGCCCGGAACGAGCCGGAAGCCTTTCGGGCTTCCGGCTTGTCCCTTTGCGCCTAGCGCTTCCTGCTCTCCGTGATCAGGACCGTTCCCGTCTGCTCGTTGTTGTGGCTGTCCACCACCTTCACCAGCACCCGGCTCCCCTTCACCCGCTCCCGGGGGATGAGCACGTCGAAGTGCTGCTCCCTGGTGTCGAACACCCGGTCCTCCGGCGCCAGGCCCACCCACTGGTCGCCGTCCGCGGCGAAGGCGGCCTCCTTGATGACGGAGGTGTCGTCCTTGGCGGTGAAGCGCAGGCGCACGCCGTCCCCCTCGGGGGTGGCGGTGAGGGCCGAGAGGACGGGCGGGGTGTGGTCCACGGTGAAGGGCGCGGTGCGCCAGACCGAGGACAGGGCGGCGTTGAAGGGCTGGGTGGGCGCGTCCGAGGCGGTGACCTCCAGGCGGTACTTCCCGTCGGGGACGGCCAGGGTGTCGAAGGTGAAGAACTTCTCCTTCCACGCCTTCTCGAGTTCGATGGGGGCGCCGGTCTCGGGCAGGAGCCGCAGCCGGAACTGCAGGGTGTCGTTGTTGGGGTCGGTGACCTTGAAGGTGAAGGCCTGCGCGCCCCGGCGGAACGAGTGCTTCTCGGCGCCGGCGTAGGCCATGGCCGGAATGAGCTTCTGGGTCTCCAGGGGGACGCGCTCGATGCCGATGTCGTCCGGCGGCGAGTTGCGGGTGATGACCAGGCCCGGGGGCATGATCTCCGCGGTCTCCCAGACCGGGGCCAGGTTGCGGTTGGCCCAGTGGATGCGCACACTGTCCACCGTGGGGCTGACGCTGCCGTGGCTGCTGGTGAGCTTGAGCCGGAACTGGGCGAAGCGCCCCGGGCCCAGGCCGGAACGCTCGCCGCTCAGGAGGGGCGGGGTCCAGGGGGTCCAGGTGCCGTCGGGCGTTTCGGTTGCGCCCACGCGGAACTGGAAGCTCACGTGGGTGCCCGGCGGGGTGTCGGCCTCCAGGTAGGCGCGGCCCCAGTCCGCCAGGGGGCTGCCCTTGAGGATGCGGCTTTCGATGGTGCCTTCCGTGCCCTGGGCCTGATTCATGAGGTGGAGTTCGGCGGGGTTGGAGCCCACCACCAGCAGGTCGGACCCGGCCGGCAGGAACGCCGAGGCCTGGGCCGTGCCGAGGTCCCGCAGGACCGTGAAGGGCACCAGGGTCCGGGCCGCCTCCTGGAGGGGGATGGCGAACAGCCGGGAGCGGTTGCCCGTGCCCACCAGCAGCTGGCCGTTCCAGGCGGTCATGGCGAAGATCTGGCTCTGGTTGCTCTGCCAGAGCGTCTGGGGCACCAGGTCCTTGTCCATGCGGATCACGGCGGCCTTGGTGGAGACGCCGGTCTCGGAGAGGTAGCCTTCCCGGTGCTCGAGGCTGCCGGAGGCGAAGTGGTTGGCCACGCCGTTGGTGGCGCCCGCGTAGACCAGCCCGTCGTGGACGGTGAGCGCCCGGATCTCCTCGAACCCGGTGGCCATGAGGGTCTCCAGCCGGTCGCCGTTGCGCACGCCGGTGTAGCGCACCAGCAGGCCGCGGCCGTGGGTGCCCAGGTACCAGCCGCCGGCGCCGTCGGGGGTCATGCAGGTGAAGGCGGTCTCCTCGGGGAGGTCGGCGAGCTTGCGGCTGAAGTTCTCGCGGGCCATGATCAGGGTCGCGCCGCGCTCGCCGCCGCCGGCCAGGATGAGGTCGGGGCCGCTCACGGCCATGGCCCAGATCAGGCGGGCCTCCACTTCGGCGAAGGGCTTGACGTCCCCGGCCGGGGTGACGCGGAAGAGCTTGCTCTCGCCGCTGGGGGCGACGATGAGATCCTCGCCGAGGCGGGCCATGGCGAAGACGATGCCGCCCTTCACCTGGGCCAGGGGCTTCACCTGGCCGCCGCTGTAGCGGAACAGCTTGCCCTCGTTCCCCGCGCTGAGCCAGGCCCCGCCCGCGCCGTCGGAGACCGCGGCCCACACCACGCCCTCGGGCAGTTGCGCCACCCGCCGCAGGTTCGGGGAGAGGCGCAGCCTGCCGTCGGCGTCGATGCGCACGCCCGAGGCGTCGGCGGTGAGCCAGTCGTTGAAGGCTGCGAAGGTGGCCGAGGGCTGCTCCGCATGCAGGAGGCTCGTCACGGCGAGAAGGCCCGCGCCCAGGATTCGTGTGCATGCTCTCATCTGCTGCGCTCCGCTCACTCGATTTCCAGTTCAAGGCTGAAGAACCCGTGCACCTCACTGTCCAGGGGCAGGGCCCCCCGGCTGATGACCTGGTGCTTCAGGCGGTTGGCGTCGGCCGCGCCGTCGCTGCCCAGGAGGCTGCTGATGGTGGGCGGGATGGCCTCGATGCGGCTGCCCCGCAGGCCCGCGCCGGGCACGGTCTGGCTCAGGAGGCCGTAGAGGTGGTTGTTGCGCATGGCGCCGTTCAGGAGGCGGAGGATGTCGCCCAGGCCGTTGATCTCGATGGCGCGCTCGTCGGAATCGGCCTGGATGAGGCTGAAGCCGTCCCCCACCTGGAGCGTGGCCAGCCCGGTCCGGGCCGCCAGGGGCACGTTGAGGTTGAAGGTGGCGGTCTCCCGCACGCCCTGGATGTTCTGCAGGGTGACCAGCACCGGCAGCACCTGCCCGCGCTTCACCCGGGCCTTGAGGGTGCGCACGCCGGCCAGCGCCGTGAGGTCCAGGCGCTCCTCGGCCTTCACCGTCAGCGAGATGCCCTCGAGCACGGGGCGCTCGAAGGGGTTCAGGCTGATGGCCTGGATCATGGAGCCCAGGTACTGGCCCAGGCGGTTGGCGTTGAGGTCGGCCACCATGCACTCGATCTGGAGGGCGGGGTGGTTGGCGATCTTGATGTTGCCCTGCAGGGACAGGCTCTGCAGGCCGGTGCCGCGGACGTTGCTGGTGAGGGTCTGGATCAGGACCATCGCCGCGAGGTTGGGCGTGATGAAGGGGTGGTCCATGAGCTCGAAGCGGAAGTTCAGGTTCCGCTTGCCGGCCAGATCCAGCCCGATGCGCATGGGCACCATGCGGGCCTCGGCGCCCAGGACCCCGGCCACGCCCGAGGCCCGGTCCAGGCGCAGCGCGCCGATGGGGGCCACGGCCTGGGCCAGCTTCATGGACTCCTGGTAGCTGCCCATGGAGGCGGCCACGGTGGCCGACCACATGGGCAGGTCCACCACGCCCAGGTTGAACAGGGGGTGGCCGAAGAGCATGATCTTCTTGCCCGAGACGTAGGTGATGGTCCCGGCCGCCGCGTAGTTGAAGTCGCCCTGGCAGAGGTTGATGGCCACCATGCCCCCGGGCTCGAGGGGGCTGGCGGCGCCCTCCCCGGTGGGCGACAGCAGGGGCGCGCCCAGGAACCGCACGGGCACGCCCTGCCAGATGGCCTTGGCCTCGGGCGCCAATTCGGGGCCGAGCAGCGTCATGGGCAGGGCCTCCCCGCTTTCGGGGGCCTGGAGCCCCGTGCCCAGGAGCTCGGACAGCGGGATCATCCTGCCCAGCATGGCTCCCTTGAGGACCTTGGGCGGCTCGAGCTTGGGCAGGATCAGGGGCGTGCGGCTGGAGGGGGTCTCGGGGAGGTTGCGCAGGTCCTCCAGCATCTCGCCGATGGGCGTGACGGCGCCGATGGGCTCCTTGGTGAAGCTGAACCCTCGGGAGACGGCGCCCATGAGCTTGCCGTCCACGTAGCAGGGCGAGCCGCTCATGCCGGCCAGGATGGACGTGTCGGCCAGGGGGCCGCCGCTGGCCCGCACGAGGATGAGGTTCCGCCCCGGCGCGTAGTTGCGCTGGACGCCCAGCACCTCGAAGCGGAAGGACTCGATCTTGCCGCCGGTGAAGACGGTCCGGCCCTCGCCCTTCATGCCGACGCGCACGTCCTGGAGGGGCAGGATGGGCGTGGTCTCCGCGGCTCCGAGGACCACGGCCAGGCAGAGGGGTAAAAAGGAACGGAGCGTCAGGGGCATGCGCGTCTTTCGCAAAAGGAAAGCCTAGCAGGTGCATCGCAGGCTGGGCCGGGGAGGGAGCCACCTTTCCAATGCTTTGAACGGGGTCCGGGTCTCATGGTTTAGGAAAAATATTTTATTTCCAGACCTTTAGAAGTCCGCTGGGTGCCGGAACCCGGGTGCTGGTAAGGTTGGTCGATGAGAATTCTTTTCCTAGGCGACGTGGTGGGGGAGCCGGGCCGGAGGCTCATGGAGGCCCACCTGCCGGCTCTGAGGCGGGAACTGGCCCTGGATTTCGTGGTGGTCAACGGCGAGAACGCGGCCCACGGCCACGGCATCACGGACCGCATCGCCCAGCAGTGGTTCGACGAACTGGGCGTGGACGTGATCACCACCGGCAACCACGCCTTCGACGTGAAGGACATCGGCCTGACCTTCCAGAAGGAGCCCCGGCTGCTCCGGCCGGCCAACTATCCCCCGGGCACGCCCGGCGGCGGCCACGTGAAGCTGCACACGCCCGGCGGCCAGGAGGTCCTGGTCATCAACCTCATGGGCCGCGTGCACATGCCCACCTGCGACGACCCTTTCCGCTGCGTGGACGCGATCCTGGCCAAGGAACGGGCCGACCTCGTCCTGGTGGACATGCACGCCGAGGCCACCAGCGAGGCCCAGGCCATGGGCTGGTATCTGGACGGCCGCGCCGCCGCCGTGGTGGGCACCCACACGCACGTGCCGACCCTGGACGCCAAGGTGCTGCCCGGCGGCACCGCCTACGTCACCGACATCGGCATGACCGGGCCCTACCTCGGGGTCATCGGCATGAAGCGCGAGTCGAGCCTGAGCCGGTTCCTCAAGGCCAAGGGCGAACGCTACGAAGTGGCCGAAGGGGATTGCCAGCTGCACGCCGTGCTGGTGGTCACCGAGGGCAAGAAGGCGGTCTCCATCGAACGGATCCTGAAAACACTCTCCTAGCCCACTCCCGGACGGACCCAGAATGGCCAAGAAGCCCCTCGCCCATTTCAAGATCCTCGACCTCTCCCGCATCCTGGCGGGCCCGCTCTCGACCCAGCTCCTGGCGGACTTCGGCGCGGAGGTCTTCAAGATCGAGCCCCCCAACGGCGATCCCACCCGCGGCTGGGGTCCGCCCTTCGAGCTGGGGGACATGGGGGAGAGCGCCTATTTCCGCTGCGCCAACCGCGGCAAGCAGAGCCTGGTGATGGACCTGAACGACCCGGACTCCCGGGCCACCCTGGACGAGCTGCTGAAGGCGGCCGACGTGCTGGTGGAGAACTTCCTGCCGGATTCCGCCGAGCGCCTGGGGATCACCTGGGAGCGGCTCCACGACCAGTACCCGAAGCTGATCCTCGCCTCGATCCGGGGCTACGCCTCGGACGTGCCCGCGGCCCGGCGCCCCGGCTACGACTTCATCATCCAGGCCGAGAGCGGCTGGATGTCCCTGAACGGCGAGCCGGAGGGCCGCCCCATGCGGGTCGGCTCGGCCCTGGTGGACGTGCTGGCCTCCCTCTACCTGGCCAACGGCATCCAGGCCGCCCTCCTGCACCGGGAACGATGCGGCGAGCCGCTCCACGTGGAAGTGCCCCTCATGGAGGCCGCGCTGGCGGGCCTGGTGAACGTGGGCAGCGGCGCCCTGATGACCGGCGAGTCGCCCCGGCGCATGGGCAACGAGCATCCCCACCTGGTCCCCTACCAGACCTTCCCCTGCCGGGAAGGGGAGGTGGCCGTGGGCGTGGGCAGCGACCGCCAGTTCGAGATCCTGGCCCTGTGGCTGGGCCTCGACCTGGAGCGCGAGCCCCAGTGGCGGTCGAACCGGGGCCGGGTGAAGGACCGGGAGCGC
>Ga0316223_1004274_pt1 | contig 10051 bp, 8 predicted proteins | sample TBH18009metaG_FD_206007 | JGI IMG/M metagenome (GOLD analysis project Ga0316223, IMG submission 206007) | Freshwater microbial communities from Trout Bog Lake, Wisconsin, USA - TBH18009 | ecosystem: Environmental > Aquatic > Freshwater > Lake > Hypolimnion/Profundal zone | place: USA: Wisconsin... | reverse complement strand
CAAGGGTGCCGTCCAGGCCAAGACCGATGAAGCCCGCATCGCCCGTGAACGCAACGCGCGTGAAGCGGCTGAGCGTTCCGCCGAGCTGGCCAAAAACATCAGCGACCTGAGCAAGCTGCAAGCCGCCGCGACCACCGCCGCACCGATGGCCGCCGCACCGATGGCCAGCGCTTCTTCGATGGGCGACGCTTCTTCAATGGCCAGCAGCACCGCGCCAGCAGCCAGCAGCGGCATCATGGCCAGCGGCCCTGCTATTAGCGCGTCGACCAGCCTGGCACCAGCAGCGGCGGCAATCCCCGCCCCGGCGGCCTCCATGCCACCCACGCCGAAGCCAGCAGCATCTGCGCCGATGGAGCCGCCCGCCGAACCCGGCCTGATCGATCAAGTGCTCGAAAATCCAGTGCTCATGGGCATCGGCGCTGCCATTGTGTTGATCATCATTGGTGGTGTGGCGTTCTTCCGCCGCCGCAAGGCTGGGAAAAAAAATGACACTTTGAATGATTCAGTGCTGGACAGTCGCCAGGCTGGCGACACTTTCGTTGACACCAGCGGAGGGCAACAGGTAGACACGACGGTCGCCATTGACGACGACAACGGCTACGCGAACAGTCAGTTGGAAGCGGCCGATGATGTCGATCCGGTTGCGGAAGCGGATGTTTACCTGGCCTACGGTCGCGATCAGCAGGCTGAAGACATCCTCAAGGAAGCGTTGCGGCAGACACCAACCCGCATAGCGCTTCACACCAAACTGCTAGAAATTTATGCCAAACGGCAGGACACCGCCAACTTCGAAACCACTGCCCGACAGGCCCTTGAATTGACGCAAAAGAACAGTTCGGATGGCTCCCATATTTGCACCATGGGTCGCGGTATTGATCCGAACAACCCGCTCTATCAGGAAGCAAAGGACGACGCCCCTCCCGCTGCAGCCACGCCAGAAGAACCGACTGGCGCTGGCCCGCTGGATCTGGACCTGGATTTTTCAGCCGATGACGAGCCCGTCAGCGTCACCACACCGGTGAGCAGCCCATCGGATGCGAAAGCCCCGGAGCCAAAACCCACGCCAATGGCGGACGCCATGGCCGGTCTCGATTTCGATCTGGACTTGCCAAGCACGCCCGCGCCCCGTTCCCAGCCAGCGGCAGCACCGGAACCTGCAATGCCAGCACCCATGGCGACACCGGCACCCGCTACAGCAGCAACAGCGGCGGACGAATCACTGGAATTCGACCTGAGCTCGCTGTCGCTCGACCTCGACGAAGGCGTTGACAGTATCTTCTCCGAAACGAATGCAGGCTCCAGTTCACACGATACCAAACTGGCATTGGCGGAAGAATTTGTCTCCATTGGTGACCACGACGGCGCACGCGCACTGATTGAAGAAGTGATTGCGGAAGCCGACGGCCCGGTGCTCGAAAAAGCACACAAGGCACTGGCCAGCCTGAACTAAACCACGGAGCAGTCGACGTGGGATATCTGGCGCTTTCTGCAGGCGTGCGTTCGCCATGAGGGTGGCGCTGGGAGTCAGTTACAACGGCGGCGCCTACCAGGGCTGGCAAAGCCAGCCCGATGGCCGTACCGTGCAGGATCGGCTGGAAGCCGCCCTGGCCACCTTCACCAACGAACGCATCTCCACGCTGTGTGCCGGGCGCACCGACGCCGGGGTACACGGGCTGATGCAGGTGGTGCATTTCGACACCACCCGCACGCGCGACAGCCATGCCTGGATCCGTGGCACCAATGCCAACTTGCCGCGTGACATTGCGGTGCAATGGGCCGTGCTCACCACACCAGAATTCCACTGCCGGGCCTGCGCACAATCGCGCCGCTATGCCTACGTGCTACTGGAGTCCCCGGTGCGCCCCAGCGTGGAAACCGGGCGTGTGGGCTGGACGTTCCGCCCACTCGACCAGCGGGCCATGCAGCAATCGGCCGCCACACTACTTGGCGAACACGACTTCACCTCGTTTCGCGCTTCGGCCTGCCAGGCACTCAGTCCGGTCAAAACGTTAATCGACATCCAGATCAGCCGCCGTGGCGCCTACTGGCGCATTGAGTTTGAAGCCACCGCCTTCCTGCACCACATGATCCGCAACATCATGGGCTGCCTGGTTCAGATCGGGCAAGGCGTCAAACCGCCGGAATGGATGGCCGAGGTGCTGGCCGCACGCGACCGGCGCGCGGCGGCGCCCACATTTTCACCGGATGGTCTGTACTTTCTCGGGCCGCGTTACGCCGCACACTGGGGTATGCCTGAGCGCACGCCTGCGTATGATGCGCTCCCATGAGCACCATCAAGCGCACCAACCTTCTCACACGCACCCGAATCAAGATCTGCGGTCTCACCCGCGAACAGGACGTCGATGCCGCTGTAGCAGCCGGCGCTGACGCCGTTGGCTTCGTGCTGTATGCCCCCAGCCCGCGCGCCGTCAGTGCCGCACGCGCCACCGAACTGTCACGCCGACTGCCCGCCTTTGTCACGCCAGTCTTGCTATTCGTGAATGCCAGCCCGACCGATATTGACGCCGCCTGCCAGCGCATTCCCAACGCCACACTGCAACTGCACGGCGATGAAAGCCCCGCCGACTGCCTGGCCGCCAGCGGCCAGGGCGCACGCGCCTATCTGCGTGCGGCGCGGATTCCACTGGGCGACGGCGCCGCCCAGTTCGACCTCGTACAATACGCCCAGGATTACTCTCACGCCCAAGCCATTCTTCTGGACGCCCAGGTCGAGGGATATGGCGGCGGCGGCAAGGCATTCAATTGGTCACTGCTTCCCGCAAACGTCAACGCTCACCTCGTCTTGAGTGGTGGACTCACTGCTGCAAACGTGGGCGACGGCATCGCCTGCCTGCGCCCGCGCTGCCACAGCCTGGCGGTCGACATCAGCTCGGGGGTTGAGGCCGTGGACGCACAGGGACTGGCGCGCAAAGGCATCAAGGACCCCGAAAAAATAAACAGGTTTGTCGCCGCCGTACGCGCCGCCGACCAACAACTTGCAGGAAGTTAATCACCATGGATACCTACCAACAGCCTGACCTACACGGGCACTTTGGGAAATACGGCGGCAGCTTCGCCTCCGAAACACTCACCCACGCCATCAGCGAACTGTGTGACGCCTACACGCGCTACCAGCACGACCCGGCCTTTCTGGCTGAGTTCCGCTCCGAGCTGGCCCACTTTGTGGGTCGCCCGTCGCCGGTCTACCATGCCGCCCGCATGAGCCGTGAAATGGGCGGGGCCCAGATCTTCCTCAAGCGCGAAGACCTCAACCACACCGGCGCCCACAAGATCAACAACACCATTGGGCAAGCCATGCTGGCACGCCGCATGGGCAAGCCACGTGTCATTGCGGAAACCGGGGCCGGCCAGCACGGTGTGGCCACCGCCACCATTTGCGCGCGCTACGGACTGGAGTGCGTGGTCTACATGGGCAGTGAAGACGTCAAACGCCAAAGCCCCAACGTCTATCGCATGAAACTACTGGGTGCGCGCGTGGTGCCCGTGGAAAGCGGCAGCCGCACCCTCAAGGATGCGCTCAACGAAGCCATGCGCGACTGGGTTGCCAACGTCGACAACACGTTCTACATCATTGGCACGGTGGCCGGTCCGCATCCCTACCCCATGATGGTGCGCGACTTCCAGAGCGTGATTGGCACCGAATGCCTGGTGCAAATGCCGCAGATGCTGCAGGCCGCCGGCGTCGCAGGCGAACAGCCCGACGCCGTAGTCGCCTGTGTGGGCGGTGGCTCCAACGCGATGGGCATTTTTTACCCCTACATCCCGTTTCCGGCCACCCGCCTGATCGGCGTGGAAGCAGCCGGTGCCGGCCTCGACAGCGGCAAACACGCCGCCTCCATCCAGCGCGGCAGCAGCGGCGTGCTGCACGGCAACCGCACCTACGTGCTACAGGACCAGAATGGCCAGGTCACGGAAACGCACAGCATCAGCGCCGGTCTGGATTACCCCGGCGTCGGCCCGGAACACGCGTTCCTGAACGACATCGGCCGCGCCCAGTATGTCGGCATCACCGACCAGGAAGCGCTGGCGGCGTTCCACTACCTGTGCCGCACCGAAGGCATCATTCCGGCACTGGAATCGAGCCACGCCGTGGCCTATGCCATGCAACTGGCCAAAACCATGCGCGCGGACCAGTCCATTCTGGTCAACCTCTCGGGCCGCGGCGACAAGGACATCGGCACCGTGGCCGACCTCAGCCACGCCGATTTCTACTGCCGCCCGAGCTGCCAGGGCCAATCGGTCAAGGGCTCGGATGGCGCACACGAACAAGCGGTGTCACTGCCAACACCCGGAGCACGCGCATGAGCCGCATCCAAGCCACCATGGCCGCCCTGAAGGCACAACAGCGCAAGGCCCTGATCCCGTTTGTGACCGCCGGATTCCCCTACGCCGACGTCACGCCGGAGCTGATGCACGCGATGGTCGAAGCCGGCGCCGACATCATTGAACTCGGGGTTCCGTTTTCCGACCCCAGCGCCGACGGCCCAGTGATCCAGAAAGCCGGCGACCGCGCGCTCAGCCTGGGCATCGGCCTGGTGCAGATTCTGGACATGGTGCTCCAGTTCCGCACCCGCGACGACCGCACGCCCATCGTGCTGATGGGCTATGCCAATCCGGTCGAACGTTACGCGCAAACGCACGGCACACCAGGCAGCACCGCAACCGACAATGCTTTTGTGCGCGATGCCGCCGCCGCCGGTGTGGATGGCGTGCTGATCGTCGACTACCCACCCGAAGAATGTGCCGAATTTGCCGCCGCACTGCAGGCCCGGCAGATGGACCTGATCTTCCTGTTGGCCCCGACCAGCACCGACACCCGCATGCAGCAACTGGCCCAACTCGCCACAGGCTATGTTTACTACGTGTCGCTCAAGGGCGTCACCGGCTCCGGCGCGCTCGACACTGGTGCGGTGGAAGCCATGTTGCCACGCATCCGGCAGCACATCAGCATCCCCGTCGGGGTCGGATTTGGCATTCGTGACGCGGCCACAGCACGCACCATTGGGCGCGTGGCAGATGCAGTCGTGATCGGCAGCAAGATCATTGAACTAATTGGCGAACAGCCACGCGACCAGGTCGCAGCCACTGCCCGCAGCTTCTTGCGGGAAATTCGGACCGCTTTGGACTCATAATCCACCCCAACTGACTGACGAAGGAGTCGCCATGAGCTGGCTTGAGAAACTGTTACCACCTAAAATTCAACACACCGATCCGACCGAGCGCCGCAGCGTGCCCGAAGGCCTGTGGGTGAAATGCCCGGCCTGCGAAGCCGTGCTCTACAAGACCGATCTGGAGCAAAACCAGAATGTCTGTCCGAGCTGCAGTCACCACCACCGGATTGGTGCGCGTGCCCGCCTGAACGTGTTCCTGGACAACGAAGGCCGCTTTGAAATCGGTCAGGAAGTGCTGCCGCTGGACGCGCTCAAGTTCAAGGACAGCCGCAAATACCCGGAACGGCTCAAGGAAGCCCTGGAAAACACCGGTGAAACCGACGCACTGGTGGTCATGGGTGGTGCGGTGCGCGGCATCGGCCTGATTGCCGCCTGTTTCGAATTTGAATTCATGGGCGGCAGCATGGGCTCCGTCGTCGGCGAACGTTTTGTGCGTGGCGTGGAAGCCGCCATCGAACAAAAGCTGCCGTTCCTGTGCTTTACCGCCACCGGCGGTGCGCGCATGCAGGAAGGCCTGCTCAGCCTGATGCAGATGGCCAAGACCAATGCGGCACTGACCCGTCTGGCCAAAAAAGGCCTACCCTACATCAGCGTGCTGACCGACCCCACCATGGGCGGCGTCAGCGCCGGCTTTGCCTTCCTGGGTGACATGGTGATCGCCGAGCCCAAAGCCCTGATCGGCTTTGCCGGACCACGCGTGATTGAATCCACCGTGCGCGTGACCCTGCCAGAAGGTTTCCAGCGGTCCGAATTCCTGCAAACCAAAGGCGCCATCGACTTCATCAGCGACCGCCGCGAACTGCGCAAAACAGTGGCCGAAGCACTGGCCATGCTGCAACGCCTGCCAGCCGACGCCGTGATCTGACGCAGCAACACGCCCCACCAGCCCCCATCCACATGCCGTGGGGGAGCTTGGGGGCAGCCATCCTTCTATAACATCGTAAGCACGCTGGTCTGCAACGTCGCCAGCACAATGGTGGCAATCTGCAGTAACACCAGGAGCGCCAGTGGCGACAGGTCAACGCCCCCCACCAGCGGCACAATCCGGCGAATTGGCGACAACAAGGGCGCCACCAATCGTTCCATCAGATCGGACAACAGCGAGTGCGTCTGCACCCAGGACAGCACGGCATAAACGATCACCATGCCGGTGCCCATGGAAATCGCCATGCGCGCCACGCCAAACAAGGCCAGCACCACGATCGACACCCAGCCCGCGCCACCACCCAACATCAGCCACTGCAGGCCATACTGGGCCAGCTCTACCAGCAAGGCACCGATAAGGCTGGCCATATCCAGGCGCCCCAGCGGTGGCACCATGCGACGCAATGGCAACACCAGCCAATCGGTGACTGCGAACAAAAATGGGCCAATCGGATTGCCGGATCGCACCGACACGGGAATCCGGTGGTACTGCATATACAAGCGCAACAAACACAGGCCAGCCAGCAGGCCGGCGCCAATATCCAGCAGAAAAGAAAAAATTTGGTAGAGCATGGCGGGCAAAGGAATCGAGCTAACCGCATCATAGCGTCAGCGGCGCTCTAGAATCAGAGCTTCGGCCGGAAGTCCCGGCAATTCAACTACTTTGTTATTCATGTCTGACCACCCCATTGCCGCCGCCGCCCATATTGATGAAAACCAGCTGATTCTGGAACGCAAGGAAAAGCTCAAGGCGATTCGCGAACGGCAAGCACAAGGACTGGGTGTTGCCTTCCCGAACGACTTCCAACCCAGCCACAAAGCCGAACAACTGTTTGCCGAATACGACTCACACGCCACCGAAATACTCGAAGGCCTGGCTGTCAGCGTCAAGGTGGCGGGCCGCATGATGCTCAAGCGCGTGATGGGCAAAGCCAGTTTCTGCACCGTGCAGGACGCGTCGTTCGGCCCCAGCGCCGGACGCATCCAGATTTATGTCAAGGGTGAAGACGTGGGCACCGAGCTCTACGCGCAGTTTAAGCACTGGGACCTGGGTGACATCATTGGCGTCGAAGGCACCGTATTCAAAACCAAGACCGGCGAGTTGTCGATCCACGCCCGCAGTGTGCGCTTGCTCACCAAGAGCCTACGCCCCATGCCCGACAAGTTCCATGGCATCCACGACCAGGAAGTCAAGTACCGTCAGCGCTACATTGACCTGATGACCGATGAGTCTTCACGCAAGCGCTTTGTAGCGCGCAGCAAGGCCGTCAGCGGCATCCGTGACTTCATGGTGCAGCACGGCTTCCTGGAAGTGGAAACACCCATGCTGCACCCCATTCCGGGCGGTGCCAATGCGCGGCCATTTTCCACGCACCACAATGCGCTCGACCAGCAGATGTTCCTGCGCATCGCGCCCGAGCTCTACCTCAAGCGCCTCATCGTCGGCGGCTTTGACCGCGTGTTTGAAATCAACCGCAACTTCCGCAATGAAGGCATTTCCGTGCGCCACAACCCCGAATTCACCATGATGGAGTTTTACGCGGCATACTGGAACTACCACGACCTGATGCAGTTCACGGAACAACTGGTGCGCGATGCCGCCATCAAGGCCGGCGATTCGTTGCAACTCACCTACGGTGGCAAGCCGGTTGACTTGGAACAGCCCTTCCAGCGCCTGACCATCGTGCAAGCCATCCAGAAATACACGCAAGCCGGCGAACGGGTGTTTGATGCCGACTGGCTGCGCGCGGCCCTGCTCGCGCTCGGCCACACCGAGGCCAAGCACCACCTCGCCACGCGCAGTCTGGCCAGCCTGCAGGTGCTCTACTTTGAAGAAACGGTGGAAGACAAGCTGTGGCAGCCCACCTTCATCTGCGAGCATCCGGTGGAAATATCGCCGCTGGCACGCGCCAGCGACAGCCAGCCCGAGGTCACGGAGCGCTTCGAGCTCTACATCACCGGACGCGAGTTCGGCAATGGCTTCAGCGAGCTTAACGACGCCCAGGACCAGGCTGCACGCTTGCAATCCCAAGTCGATGCCAAAGAAGCCGGCGACGACGAAGCCATGTACTTCGACCACGATTTTGTGCGCGCACTCGAATACGGCATGCCCCCCACCGGCGGCTGTGGCATAGGCATTGACCGCCTGATGATGCTGCTAACCGACAGCCCCAGCATTCGCGACGTCATTTTGTTCCCGGCGCTGCGCCGCGAAGTCTGACAAACCAGCCATGCTTCGACCACGCCCAGCGGCGGCCATTGCCCTGTTCCAGCAGGGCAACCAGCAACTGGAAGACCAACAATGGGCCGCTGCCGAAGCCAGCTTTCGCGAGGCACTGTCGCAGCAACCCGACTTCCCACAAGCCCATGCACACCTGGGCTTTGTGCTGCACGAGCGTGGTGACCTGGTGGCGGCAGAACCGCATTACCGCAAAGCGCTGGAACTGGCCGCCGGCCTGACCGGCGTTTATCTAAACCTGGGCGCGCTGCTGACGCAGCAAAAGCGCCTGCAAGAAGCCGAAGCCGTGTTTGGCCAGGCGCTGGCACAACAACCGACCAACAACCGCATCTGGACCAACCTCGGCTCGCTCTACCTCGGCCTGCAACAATACGGCGAGGCCGAAGCCTGCCTGCGCCGTGCCATTGCGCTTGACAGCAACAGCCACAAAGCCCGCTTTAACCTGGCCTATCTGCAACTACGGCGCGGCAAATTTGACGAGGGCTGGACCTTGTTTGAAGCGCGCGACTGGTACGCCGCCATGGAGCGCCACTTCCAGTTCCCGCGCTGGCGTGGCGAAGCACTCACCGGCCTGTCAATCGTGCTGTGTTTTGAAGCCGGCCATGGCGACGTGATCCAATTTTGCCGCTATGCCCAACCCGTGCGTGCACGTGGTGCACGCCACATCACGCTGGTCTGCCACCCGGCACTGGAGCGCTTGATGCGCAGCCTGGCTGACGTTGACGAAGTGATCAGCTTTACCGGTGCCGTCCCCGCCAGCGGCCATGATTACTGGATGCCGCTCATGAGCGCGCCCTATCTGTTGCGTTCAGCGGCAACATCCGACAGCGGCATCTACGCCAAATTGCCCTACCTCCAGGCAGACCCCGCGCTGCGCGCCCAATGGGCGGAACAGTTGCCGCGCAGCGGGCTTCGGGTCGGACTGGCGTGGCGCGGCAACCCGAAATTTGAAAATGACCTCGACCGCTCCCTGCCCGGCCTGAGCACCCTGCTGCCGCTGTGGGATGTGGCCGGCATCGAACTGATCAGCCTGCAAAAAGGTCCCGGCGAAGACGACGCGATCACCTTCGCCGGGCAACACCCGCTGCACTGCCTCGGTCACACCCTGAATGACTTCGCCGATTCGGCCGCCGTGCTGTCGCAAATCGACCTGCTGATCAGCGTCGACACGGCCATGGCCCACCTGGCAGGAGCCTTGGGCACGCCGTGCTGGCTGATGCTGCCCGACTACATGACGGACTGGCGCTGGCGCGAACACGGCACCCACTCCGACTGGTACCCCGACGTACTGCGCCTGTTCCGCCAGGACGCCCGGCGCGACTGGGGGCCAGTCGTGGCAGACCTGGTCGCTGCATTGCAGCACACGGTGGCCAGCGCCACCGCCAGCGCGCAACACAAAACGCCCACCTGATGCAACTCCCCTTCCTCAACGGCTATGCGGAAGAAACGCGCCAGCAGGTCTCTGCGGCGCTGCAAACGCAAAAACTGGGGCCTTGGTTACTCGCAAAATATCCGCAGGCACACCCGTTGCGCGGTGACAAGGCGCTGTTTAGCTATGTCCAGGAACTGCGTCAAGACTATTTGAGCGGGGCAGCCGCCATTAGCAAGGTGCATTACGACAGCAAGTTGCAGGTGGTGCAAAACGCGCTGGGCACCCACACGCGTCATGCACGCGTTCAGGGTTCACAACTCAAGG
>Ga0316223_1004262_pt1 | contig 10075 bp, 7 predicted proteins | sample TBH18009metaG_FD_206007 | JGI IMG/M metagenome (GOLD analysis project Ga0316223, IMG submission 206007) | Freshwater microbial communities from Trout Bog Lake, Wisconsin, USA - TBH18009 | ecosystem: Environmental > Aquatic > Freshwater > Lake > Hypolimnion/Profundal zone | place: USA: Wisconsin... | reverse complement strand
CCGTGATTGAAATCACAAAGAAGACTCAATCTCAAAATCAGTAATTATGAAAAATTTCTTGCCGGGCCCGCGTCGGCATGCGGGCCTGACCCTCGCGCCGGATGTGCGCATAATAGGCAGCACCATCAACCTCCTGGAGGCAAGCCGTGATCAGTCCCACGATGCAGGACGCGCTCAATACCCAGATCCACCTCGAGCAGTACTCCGCCCAGCTCTACCTGGCCATGAGCGCCCATTGCGACGGCCTGAGCTTCAAGGGCTTCGCCCATTGGCTCGCGGTCCAGGCCGGGGAGGAGACGGCCCACGCCATGAAGCTCATCACCTTCCTCCTGGAACGCAACGGCAAGCTGGAACTCAAGCCCATCGCGGCGCCCCCCACCGACTTCGGCGGCGTCATCCAGGTCTTCGAGAAGACCCTCGACCATGAGAAGGGGATCACGGCCAGGATCAACGGCCTCTTCAAGCTGGCCCGGGACGAGCAGGACTACGCCAGCGAGATCACCCTGCAGTGGTACGTCACCGAGCAGGTCGAGGAGGAGGCCAACGTCGGCCAGATCGTCGACCACCTCCGGGCCGTCGGGGACCAGGGCGGGGGGATCTGGTATCTCGATTCCCGGATGGGCAAGCGCGCGGCCAAATAGCGGACCGGGCTGGTCCGCCATGAAGCCGGTGAACGGGGGGCGATTGCGCTACAATGGGGGCTCCCCCCATGACCGATCCCCCCCGAGAGGCAAACCCCATGAGCCATGGCCTCGACCCCGTCCCTGCGAACGCGCCCGGCGGCGTTGAGGCGACGCTCCGGGAGGTCCTGGAGCATGCCCAGGGCGCGTCCTACAAGCGGAACCTGAAGTCCAACACCTACGAGTATCTGAGCCCCATCTTCACCGGGATCACCGGGCGCACGGTCGAGTCGGTCAAGACCATGCACCTGGATGAGATGATGCAGCTGTTTCACCCCGACGACATCCCAGGGATCCAGGCGGCCGTGACCGCGGCCCTGCAGGACCCGCAGCCCGCCCACCACCGGGTCGACTACCGCTTCCGGCACCTGGAGGGGCACTACGTCTGGTTCCGGGATGAATTCAAGCTCCTGCGCGGGGACGCGGGGGACCCCCTGGCCCTGGTCGGCTGCGTGAGCGACGTCACCGCCAGCAAGGCCCTCGAGGAGGAGCTGCAGCAGTCCCAGGCCAACCTGGAGGCCCTGGTCGAGAGCACCCCCGACCTGATCTGGTCGGTGGACCGGAACCACGTGCTGATTTCTTTCAACTCGGCCCTGGCCAACCACTTCCTGTCCACCTACGGCGTGCGGGTCCGCAAGGGCGTGACGGCGGAGGACCTCCTTCCGGAGGATCGGGCGGGCCTGTGGCCCACCCTGTATGAGCGCGCCTTCAAGGACGGGCCGTTCCACCATGAACTCAACCTGCAGGATGGCCGCTGCCTGGATTTCACGCTGCATCCCATCCGGCGCGGCGAGGCCGTCGTCGGCACGTCCGTGTTCGGCAAGGACGTCACGGAGCGCATCCGGGCGGAACAGGCCCTCCAGGCCAGCGTGGCCCAGGTCCAGGGCCTGCTCAGGGCCATTCCCGACCTGATCTTCCGGAACAGCCGGGAGGGCGAGTACCTGGACTTCCGGGCCTTCGACGCCAGCCTGCTGCTCGTCCCCCCCGAGGCGTTCCTGCACCGGACGATGGCCGAGGTCCTGCCCGGGCCCCTGGCGGACCAGTTCATGGCCAACCTGGTCCGGGCCCTGGACCTGAACGAGATCCAGGTCCTGCAGTACGACCTCGTGATCGGGGGCGCGACCCACTGGTTCGAGGCGCGCATGGTGCCCTGCGGCGAGGATCAGGTCGTCACCATCTCCCGGGACATCACGGAGCAGATCCACGCCGAGTGGGCCCTGAAGGAGGAGAAGGACAAGTACGTGGGGCTCTTCGAGCACATGCACAGCGGCTTCATCCTCCTGGAGGTCCTCCTGGATCCGGCGGGCAACCCGGTCGATCACCGGCTGCTGGAGGCCAACGCCGAGTTCGAGGCTCAGACCGGGCTGAAGCGTGAGCTGGAAATCGGCAGGACCTCCGCCGGGCTCTCGTTCCAGTGGCCGCCCGAGGTCGTGCAGGCCCTGTACAAGGTCGCGCTGGGCGGGGCGCCCACCACCTACGAGCGGTTCAATGAAAGCCTCCAGAAATACTATGACGTCCGGGTCTTCTCCCCGCGCCCGTGCCAGTGGGGGATGCTGTTCAACGACATCACCGAACGCAAGCAGGCCGAGCGTGATCAGGCGCGCCTCAAGGCCGAGGTCGAGCAGATGCAGAAGATGGAAAGCCTGGGCCGGCTGGCCGGGGGCGTGGCCCACGACATGAACAACGTGCTGGGGGCCATTCTCGGCCTGGCCTCGGCCCACCTGGCCATCCAGTCCGAGGAGCACGCCACGTATCCGGCCTTCGAGACGATCCGGGACGCGGCGACCCGGGGCGGGGAGATGGTCAAGCGCCTCCTGTCCTTCGCGCGCCAGAACCCGGTCGAACGGCGCGAACTGGACCTGAACGCGCTGCTGCTGGAGGAGGTCCGCCTCCTGGAGCGCACGACCCTGGCGAGGGTCCATCTCGAACTGGACCTCGCGCCCGACCTCGACCGCATCCAGGGCGACGGGAGCGCCCTCGCGCACCTGTTCATGAACCTGTGCGTCAACGCGGTGGACGCCATGGGCGGGGGCGGGACGCTGACCTTCCGGACCCGCAACCTGGGGGGTCGCCAGGTCGAGGTCGTCGTGGCCGATACCGGGTGCGGCATGAGCCCGGAGGTCATGGCCCGGGCCATGGATCCCTACTTCACGACCAAGGAGATCGGGAAGGGCACCGGCCTGGGCCTCTCCCTGGTCCACAGCACCGTGAAGGCCCACCACGGCCATATCCGGCTGGAAAGCGAACCCGGCAGGGGCACCCAGGTGAGGATCACCTTCCCGGCCACCGCCGCCCAGGAAGCCGTGCGCGAGCCGCTGCCCGAGGTCCGGCCGGCGCCTGCGGCCGCCGTCCTGCGGGTTCTCCTCGTCGACGATGACGAGCTGATCCAGAAGGCCACCCGGATGCTGCTGACCGTCCTCGGCCATGCGGTCACGGTGGCCTCCGGCGGCGAGGCGGCGCTGGCCCTGGTCCAACAGGGGCTCGGGCCCGACGTGGTCATCCTGGACATGAACATGCCGGGCCTGGGCGGCAAGGGCACGCTGCCGCGCCTGCGCGACCTGCTGCCGGACGTACCCATCCTGCTGGCGACGGGGCGTGCGGATCAGGAGGCGCTGGATCTGGTCGCGGCCCATCCGGGGGTCACGCTGATGACCAAGCCGTTCAGCTTTGATGAGCTGCTGGACCAGCTCCATCAGGTTCAGCCGGCCCGGCCGTAAGGCTGGCCGGTCCGGACCTCAGGCCAGCGCCTTCAGGGCCTCGAACTCGTCCTCGAAGGCCTGCACCAGGGGCGCGGGATCGGAAAGGATGGCCTCGTCGGCGATCACGCCCACCTGCACCTTGCCGGAGAAGCTCAGGATGGAGATGCCGATGCCGATGGTGGCCCGCTGGGGCACCCAGAACAGGAACGAGCGCACCCGGCGGCCTTCCAGGGTGAGCTCCCGGGTGGGACCGAAGACGTTGGTGACGACGGCCGTGCACTTGTTGGCGAGAAAGTCGATGAGGCCCCGGCTCACGGCCTCGGGCAGGAAGGTCAGGAGCGCCCGCTGGAGCTCGTAGATCACCTGGGGCACGACCGAGCCCTTCAGCTGATCCAGCTGCTTCTTCACGGCCAGGATGCGGTCGGCATGGGCGGCCGATCCCGCCGGCAGGGCCAGGGGCACGGGCGCGAACTGGTTGTTGAACTCCGGGACCCTGCCCGGCGTCCGCACGTTCACGGGCATGGAGATGAGGAACCGGGACGGCCTGGCCTCCCCGCACGCGGTCAGGTGGCTGGAGAAGGCGCCGGAGACGCAGGCCATCAGCACGTCGTTGACGGTGGCGCCGACCAGGGTCTTGGCCTGCTTGATCACGGCCAGGTCCAGGGGCCGGGTCCAGGCCACCCGCTTGTGCCCGGACAGCGCGGTGCCGTGCAGGTGGCTGCGGTCCGAGAGCCAGGTCAGGCGCCGCAGGAGGATGCCGGGCGCGGCCAGGGGCATGGCCGCCAGCCGTGCCAGGCGCGCCAGGAGGGGCGGTTCCGGCGGGAGGGAGGGCGCCTTGCGGGAGGCGCCCCGCTTGGCCACCGGCGGGTCCACCAGGGCGAACAGGAGGGAGATCAGGGCGGCGCCGTCCCCGAGGCTGTGGTGGACCCGGATGAGGAGGGCCGTGGCATCGTCCTCGAAGCCCTCGAGGACCTGGACCTGCCAGCGGGGATGGGCCTTGTTCAGGCGCTTGCTGGCCTCCTTCCCCATGTAGGCCTGGACGGCCTCGAGGCTGGTCAGGGCCTTGCCCCGTTTGGCCACGATGTGCCGGGCGAGGTCGAAGCCGGGGTCCGGCTCCCAGAAGCTCTGGGCGCCCTTCTCCGTGATCCGGCAGCGCAGCCGGTGGAAGCGCTCGGCGTGGGGTCCTTCCAGGACGCGGGTCCGGAAGGCGTCCCTCAGGGTGGCCAGGTCCAGCCGGTCGGTGATGATGACGGCGTTGATCACCATCAGGTTCTTCGGCGAATCCTGGAGCCAGATCGCGTCATTGGAGGCGATGGGTTCGCGCATGGGGTTCACTTCCTTCGGATGGCGAGGATGAAGGCGAGGGCGAAGAGGGCGGCCCAGACGGGCCAGGGGGAATGGAAGCCCAGGGTGACGGCGCCGGCCACCAGGCAGGACCCGGCGATGAGGGCGCCGCGCACGCCGGACAGGGGGTTCTCCTGGGGCTGCCGGGCGAAGCGCTCCAGCACCCGCAGCCCGTCGGTGACCAGCAGGGGCAGCTTGGTCATGGCGTCCACCAGCTCCGGCACGCCCCGCATGCCTTCGCTGAGCAGCCGCAGCGGGCTGAACTGGTCCGTGAACAGGGCCCGGATGTGGCGCTTGCTGACCTCGGCGACGTCGAAGCCGGGCAGCAGGACGTTGCCGACGCCCTCGAAGGTGACCAGGGCCTTCACCATCAGCACCAGCTCCACCGGGAAGTACATCCCGTGCTCGGCGCCCTTGGACAGGCACTGGAGGATGAGCTGGCCCAGGGAGAAGTCGCTGAAATTGGAGGCCCGCTTCCAGCGGTTGGCGATGTCCATGGCATCCCGGCGGAAGCCGTTGGGATCGGCGCCGGGGCCCGGGATGGCAATGGCGGCGAGGTAGCGGGCCGCGTTCTCGCCGTCCCCCATCACCAGGGCGAAGTAGTAGTACATCAGGGACCTTCGCAGCTCCCCGTCCAGGCGACCCACCATCCCCAGATCGATGAACCCGATCCGGGGGCCGGGCAGGATGATCAGGTTGCCCGGGTGGAGGTCGGCATGGAAGAACCCGTCCCGGTAGAGCATCCGCAGGATGGCCATGGCGCCGAGGTCCGTGAGGTGCCGCCGCTGTTCCTCGGGCAGTTCCAGGGTCCCGGGCGCGTCCGGGCTCAGGCCGTCGAAGAACTCCATGCACAGGACGTTCCGGCCCGAGTACTGGCGGTGGATGGTCGGAAACACCACCTCGGGCACATCCGCGAAGTTGCCCGCGAAGATCTCGGCGTTCTCGGCCTCCAGGCGCAGGTCCACCTCGCGCAGCGTGTACTTGCAGAATTCGTTCACCAGCTGCCGCGGCTGGAAGCGGGGGATGACCATCTGGGCCAGGAAGCCCAGCATCTTGAGGAGCCTGGCGTCGCGTTCCAGGGTCTGGCGGATCCCGGGCTTGACGACTTTCAGGACCACCCGGTCGCCGGCCAGCGTGATGGCCGCATGGATCTGGCCGATGGAGGCCGAGCCCAGGGGGACCGGGTCGATGGACTGGAACATCGTGCCCACGGGGCGCTTGAGATCGCGCTCGATGATCTCCTGCAGCACGCTGAGCGGCACCACCGGCAGGCGGTTGAGGAGATGCTTGAGCTCGTCCGTGACCGGCCGGGGCAGCAGGTCCTCCCGCAGGCTGAGGATCTGCCCCAGCTTGATGTAGGTGGGCCCCAGGCGCTCGAGGCGCCTGCGCAGCTGGACGGGGAAGGGCTGGGTGCGCAGGGTGGGGTCCAGGAACACGCGTCCCGGCAGCGAGGCGAACCAGAGCAGCACGTAGGTGGCGTTCCGGGGCGTGCCCTCCTCCCGCCAGTTGGCGAGATGGGCCGCCAGCCCGCCCAGGAGCAGGCCGAGGAACTGCCTCAGGGTGGCCAGCAGGCGGCGGAGCAGCCCCTGGGGCTGCCATGAGCGCATGATCTCGAAGCCCAGCGCCTGGAGCCGGGCCGCCTCGGCTCCTTCCGGCTCAGCGGTTGCGGCCATGGGCTTCATGGGAGGAGACCCACTCCAACGAGGAGATGGCCGCGCCGAGGGAGACTTCCCCGGCCAGCACGACGCCCGCGATGATCTCGGCGAGCTTGTGGACCTTCCCGTCGCCCAGGCAGCCCAGGACCTGCAGGCACTCCCGCTGGGTGGGCAGCCCCGTGCCCCCGCCGTGGGTGGCCACGATCAGGGAGGGGATGGTGATCGAGATGTAGAGATCCTGCTCCGGCGTCAGTTCGCAATAGAGGATCGCCGAGGTGCCCTCGGCCACGTTGGCCACGTCCTGCCCCGTGGCGATGAACATGGCCGCGATGCCGTTGGGGCTGTGCAGCCCGTTGTTGTTGGCGCCGGAGAGGATCGAGCCCACGTTGGCCACCCCCCAGTGGTAGGCGAGGGTCTCGGGCCTGGCGTGCAGGACCTCCTTCAGCACGTCCCGCTTCAGGGTGCATTCGGCGGTCACCCGCTTGCCCCGGGTGTGCAGGACGTTCACCTGGGAGGCCTTCTTGTCCGTCGCGAGGTTGGCTTCCAGGTAGAACTTGCGGATGCTGGACCGGTTCTGTTCCAGGATCCAGGAGCAGGCGGCATAGGTGGCCTTGCTGACCATGTTCTGGCCCGCCGCGTCCCCGGTGGTGAAGTTGAAGCGCAGGTAGGCGAACTTGCTGGCCAGGTAGATCTCCACGTGGGTCAGCCTGCCGCAGCGGGTGGTGGCGTCGGCCTCCCGCCGGAGGTCGTCCAGGTGCGCCTCGACCCAGGCCTTGAAGACCAGGGCCTCCCGGGCGCTGTCGAAGATGAACACCGGCGCCCGCTGCATGTGGTCGTCCTGGACGGTGCAGGTGACGCCGCCGCACAGGTTCAGGACCTTCATGCCCCGGTTGTAGGAGGCCACCAGGGTGCCTTCGGTGGTCGCCATGGGGATCAGGAACTCGCCCTGGGCGTGCTGCCCCAGGATGTGCAGGGGCCCGGCGAACCCCAGGGGGACCATGGCCACGCCCGTGAAGTTCTCGATGTTGCCCTGGGTGGCCTGGGGATCGAAGGCGTAGTGGCGGATGTGCTTGAGGGTCACGCCGGTGGTCCGCTCCACGAAGGCCTGGCGGGCGGCGATGATGGCCGGGGCGTAGTTGTCCTCCTTGGCGCAGGGCAGGGTGGCCTGCTGCTCCTGGGGCGGGGCGATGCGGTCCTCCACCGTGAAGCTGATGGGCCCGAAGCCCTCCACCTCCACGGCGATCTCGATCGTGTGCAGGCCGTCCTCGAGGGTCCGGCCCGGCGCCCTCAGGTGGGCGGTCTGTTTCAGGGCGAAGGGGATGGGCGTGGCCTGGGTGAGCTCGTGGGTCACCCGCCAGGCGCCGTCCCCGAAGTGCCATTCCAGATCCTCGGCCCCAAGGTCCAGGGGCCCGATGCGGACCCGGACCACCCGGTGGAGGACCAGGTCGGTGAGCCGGTTCTTGAGGCTGAGCGCGACGCCGTCCCGGTCGCGATGGAGCGAGCCATAGGTGTACAGGCCTTGCAGTACGGAGTTGGCGATCAAGGGTGCCCCACATGGGAAAGGATCTGGATCTTAGGGACGAAACGGAATAATTGCAAGCTCACTTCGCCGGTTTCAGCTTGTCCTTGATGAGCGCCACGGCCGCGCGGATCTCCTCGGGCGTGAGTCTGCCCTCCTTGAAGAACAGGACCTTGCCGTCCGTGTCGAGGATGATGACCGCGGACTGCTTGGGTTCCAGGTCCCAGGCCTCGCGGGCGACGCCCTCCTCGTCGGCGACGTGGAGCGCGTAGGGGAAGTGGCGCTGGCTGTCCTCGAACTGGCCCTGGGCGATGCCGTGGGTGCCCCACATCGTGTCGGCGAGGTTCAGGATGGTGATGGTCTTGTAGGGACTGTCCGGGGCCTGCTCCGGCAGCTTGGCGGCGATGAGGGCATCGATGAAGGCCTTGTTCAGGCTGTCGATGCCGATGCGCCCGGCCAGGTGATAGATGGTGCGGACCCGGCCCTTGGTCTCGGAGAGCTTCCAGGGCCGGAAGGTGATGGTCTTCCCGTCCAGGACCGTCTTCCCGCGCTCGAGCCGGACCGTCGGGACCAGGAGCCCCTGGTCGGAGATGGCCACGTCGGGCAGCTTGCGGCCCACCTTCACGACGCCTTCGTCGGGAGCGCTGTCTGCGGCCTTGCCTTGCCCGGGCTTCTTCAAGGTGACACCTCGTGATGGGAAAAGTGGGCTCATCTTATCAGCCAGGGCCCCGAAGAAAAGGGCTCGTTCCGGCGGCGGGCGTGGATAATGGGGACCCATGACCCCGAAGCCACGCGATGCCGCTTCAGACCTGCGGGGCCTCGCACGGCTCGCCGTGGAGGCCACGGTCGGCGTGACCCGCCTGGTGGAGACCCTCCACCACGCCGTCAGCCATCCGGTGGCCTCCCGCCTGGGGTCCCGGCCGATCCAGGGGCGGGGCCTCAAGGGCGGCATCTACAAGGCCATCCGCACCGTGACCCGCGCCGTGGGCGCGGGCCTGGACGTGGCCCTCGCCCCCTTCGCGGGCCTGGGCGGCCCCGAGGCCACGCCTCAGCGGAAGGCCCTGCTGGCCGCCATCAACGGGATGGTGGGGGACCATCTGGCCGCCAGCGGCAACCCCCTGGCCCTGGGCATGACCCTTCTGCACGAGGGGGAGCCCCTGAACCTGGACGGCCCGGCGCCGGCCATCCCGGAGCCGGGGACCCGGCTGCTCATCCTCGTGCACGGGCTGTGTCTGGACGGCGAGCGCTGGACCCGGGAGAGCCGGGGCCAGGACCTGGCCCTGGCGCGGGATCTGGGCTATACGCTCTTCCACCTCCAGTACAACAGCGGCCTGCATGTCTCCACCAACGGGCAGGCCCTGTCGGACCTGCTGGAGACCCTCCTCGCCCGGTGGCCGGCGCCGGTGGCGGAGGTCGCGCTCATCGCCCACAGCATGGGCGGCCTCGTGGCCCGGAGCGCGTGCCATCAGGCTGGGGCCGCGGGGCGGGCCTGGCTTGGGCGGCTCCGCCACCTGATCTGCCTGGGCACCCCCCACCACGGGGCGCCCCTGGAGCGCTGGGGGCATATGCTGGAGCTCGGCCTGGAGGCGAGTCCCTTCGCGAACGCCTTCGCCCGGCTGGGCAGCCTGCGCAGCGCGGGCATCACGGACCTGCGCTACGGCAATCTTCTCGACGCGGATTGGCAGGGCCCCTTCCCGGACGACGGGGACCACCGGCGGCCCGTGCCGCTCCCCGGGGGCGTGTGTTGCTGCGCCATGGCGGCGCTGGCCGGGGAGGGGAAGGGCTCCCTGAAAGGCAGGCTGCTCGGGGACGGCCTGGTCCCGGTGGACAGCGCCCTGGGGGTGCACCCGGAAGGCCGGCGCCGTCTGGCCTTTCCCGAGGACCGGACCTGGGTCGGACAGGGGATGAGCCACATGGACCTGCTGGCCCGGCCCGAGGTCTATGTCCAGCTTCGGCGCTGGCTCATGGGCTAGCACCGTTGGATGATCGGGTGCGGGGTGGGCCTGGCTGGGCACAAGGATCCGTAGGGGCGCACAGCGCCCCGACGGATCCTAGTGCAACATCCCGCAAATACGATCAATAATTAAGAAACCCTGGCATACTTATGCTATGGGTCGCGGACGTCCTCCACAGCATGTCGCCATCAGCCGCCAGGAGCAGGAGCGGTTGGAAGCCTTG
>Ga0316223_1004215_pt1 | contig 10169 bp, 11 predicted proteins | sample TBH18009metaG_FD_206007 | JGI IMG/M metagenome (GOLD analysis project Ga0316223, IMG submission 206007) | Freshwater microbial communities from Trout Bog Lake, Wisconsin, USA - TBH18009 | ecosystem: Environmental > Aquatic > Freshwater > Lake > Hypolimnion/Profundal zone | place: USA: Wisconsin... | reverse complement strand
TCACCGAGGCCGTTCGCCGCCGTCCCTACGCCGTCATCCTCTTCGACGAGATCGAGAAAGCCCACCCTGACGTCTTCAATGTCCTCCTCCAGGTTCTCGACGACGGCCGACTGACCGACTCCAAAGGCCGGACTGTAGATTTCAAGAACACGGTCCTCATCATGACCTCGAACCTCGGAGCCACGCAGCTCACCACCGCCTGGGCCGAGGGTGAAGAGGGCTTCGCCGAGGCCACCGAGCGCGTCATGGCCATCCTGCGCGAGCACTTCCGCCCCGAGTTCCTCAACCGCATCGACGATGTCGTGGTCTTCCACCCGCTCGGCGAAGAGCAGCTCACCCGCATCATCGACCTCCGCCTCGCCGAGCTCACCGCCATGCTCGCCGACCGCAAGATCACCATCACCCTTACCCCCGCCGCGCGCAAGTTCATCTTCAAATCCGGTTACGACCGCGCCTACGGAGCGCGCCCCCTCAAGCGCGCCATCCAGCGCCTCGTCCAGGACCCCCTCGCCATCAAAATCCTCGACGGCTCCGTCCGCCACGGCGACCACGTCACCGTCGACGCCGCCAAATCCGCCTTAACCTTCACCGTCACCGAACCCGCCCACGCCGCTCGCTGATAGCCACCAATCCGGGTGCCCCATCCTTTCGCAGCTACATCGCGAAAGGGTGGGTTCTCGCGCCCCGCGCGACCGCTTTACTTCTTGCTTTGCCGCCCCTCAGTGATCTTGGCGACAGCACCCATAATTGAGCGAAATAAGAATGGTGCATCAGCCTCATTGAATTGGTAATACCCCGGCAGCACTGTCTTTTCGATTCGGGAGGGGTCATCGACGAAGACCTGCATGAACTCGTCGCAATTGCTTCCCCCGTAAGTCTCTCCAATAAGGCTGGAGTTCATTTGTTCAAGGTCATTGATATAGTCATCCTCGGTTGGAATTGTGCGTGCGATCATCTTGTCGAACGCGCCGAGGCCCGCGCAGCGCGGCGAAGCTAGATAGAGGACCGATCTAACAATGAGAAGTTGTGCCAGCATGGTTGCGCCAGGAGGAAGAAGTACGTTTCCGGACCCGTGCTTTGTAAATGTGATATCTACAGAGACGTACTTCAGAAAACTGAGGTTCCTCGATGGCCCGCCGTTCGCGCAGTCCTGATTGCGACGCACGGGCTTGCCGTGAGTCGGATCGAGGACCGTGCAAGTCATGTTGGGCTGAAAATCCGTCGGACGATTGTCTCGGATTTTGTTGATCGCTGTCTGCCGTGCTGCTTCGTCGCGCCACGCGAAGTATAGGGGCCCAGCGAACTCCCCAGAATACGGTCCCGGATAACTTATGTACGCATCAATTACCTTCTGATCTGCGTATACATCGATCCTCTGATCGGAGTAAACCTTTACCAGTCTGTCCGGTCCAGCATTGTTATATTGATCGACTACGTTCGTTGGCACTTTGCTAGCCTGGGTCGCAATGCAATTAGCTTCGCTCTGCTCAGGATTGGGCCTCTGCCTGTTCCCTTGCGGCGTTTGGCCGAACGTGGTGGCAAAGCAAGAAACCAGAACTAAGAGTCGGACTTTCATTTTCGCTGCTCCCGGAATAGCAAGAGTGTACCGTTTCTGGGCTAAACTCAACGCCAGAGGTTATCACTATGGGCAAGGGAACGGAAGAGTTGGCGGAGTTTCCGAGGCACCGCAAGTTCCTCCTAATCTGCATCAACCGCACCTGCACAAAATGGGGGCCTTACATTGCCGTTCGGTACTCCTGGAAGATAGATCCCATAAAGGCGGCACAGGCTGAACTTGTGTTGGCCGTCGTCCGAGGCAAAATCGTCGGAGTGTATGAGGCGGACAAATGGCTGGCAGCCACGAGGGAGAACTTCTCCGGCGACATACCGCCCGAACAGGGAAATTGGGACGAGCAAGGAGGCCGGTTTGGATTTCGCGGCCACGAGGCGCCGAGCGATATCAAGTCGCAATTCGTGGAAAAGCGGGTTCCCTCCAGGTGGGGGTTCAAAGGAAATCCGATCCGCTATGTGAACTTCTAATCGAGCCTACGCTGCCGTCTTCGCAGCCAGTTCAATCCCCAGCGCCCGCATCACTGCCAGCGTCGTCTTCAGCGTGGGATTCCCTTTCTTGCTGAACGACCGATAGAGCTGTTCGCGCGACAGCCGCTCGCCCTCAAAATAGCTCTTGCCATCGGGTAACATTTACGTTACCATTATCTCTATGATCGAGGTGCAGGAGGAATAGATGGCCCTCACACGGAGCTTCAGAGAGACGATCAAGGAACAACTCGCCGATCCCGATTTTCGGCGCGAATTTCTGCGCGAGGCGGTCGGCAACATGGTGGCCGGCGATCTGGACACGGCCAAGTCCGTCCTGCGCGAGTACATCAACGGCACGCTCGGCTTCATCGCGCTCGGTCGCGCTCTCTCCAAGTCGCCCAAGAGCCTGATGCGGATGCTCAGCCCGGAGGGCAACCCGCAGGCGCGCAACCTCTTCGACATGGTCGCCTACCTGCAGAAACTCGAAGGCACCGTCCTAGAAGTCCGCGCCGTCGCTGCCTGATCCGCGAACGTTCCCCATTCATAGCACTCTCACCGCGATGAATGGGGCATTCCGCAACCGCACCCTTACCCCCGAAAGTGCGGCTTCAGATAGGTATCGATCGCCAGTTTGATCGCTTCCTTGTCCTTGTCTGTCAACGGCGCACTGCCTCTTCCACCGCCTCCGCCCGCACCCGCTCCTGCTGCGCCGGCACCACCGCCGCGTCGTCCGCCACCTGCTCCCGCTCCGCTACCAGCCCCAGCTCCGCCACCAGCTCCAGCACCGCCGCCGGCCCTGCCTCCAGCGCCAGATCCAGCACCCGTACCCGCGAGGTCGCCTCCCGCTGGAGCGCCGGCACGCTGTGCTTCGGGCTCCATGGGTTGTGGCCGCGACTTCGTCCCCTCCGGGAATACGCCGCGCGCCTCCATCATGTACCCGGTTGCGCCGGTAACTGTGGATGCGAATGTCTGCACCAGCGCGAACATATCGAATGCTGCGCTCTTCTTGCCAGCCCAGTACAGTTCCATCACCTGCTGCAGCAGCTCCGCATATTGCGGAGTCGGGCACAATCCCACAATTCCCAGTGGCAAAGCTGCCCACACGTTGTTGCCGGTTCCACCGCCGGCCGCCCAAACCGCCAGCTTGTTATCCGTGCGCTGCATCAGCTCTTTCGCGCGCGCAATCGTATCGCCAACTTCGTCCTTGGTCGCCTTCATGCTTGGGATCTGTTGATACATCTGGATCATCAAGTCCACGCTCACCGTACCCCGTGTCTGCACAATCAAAGGCAGGTCCGTGGCGGCGGCGATGGCCTTGTAGTAGTCCAGGATCTCCTGATCGCTGCGGTTCCAGCCATTGTTCAGAGGTATTGCACCGATAGCGTCCGCTCCATGGGCGGCCGCGTGCTTGGCATAGCGCACTGCGGTGGCAGTGTCCCACGCATTGTTTTGCACTTCGATCACTATGGACGATTTGCCACCCTTGCCCGCAGCCAGAATCGCCTCAGTACCTGCAATCCGTTCCGCGTCGGACATACTCGCCCAACTGCTGGCCCACGCCGGCCATATCATACCGGCAACGCGCCCCTTGTTGAGCCACTTAACCTCCGCCGCCAGCGCGTCGGTGTTCAGCTTGTCATCTGGTGTGAACGGCGTCTCCATGATCGGATACAGGCCGCGCAGCGGTTTGCCGCTTGGCGTCTTCAACTCGGCTCCATGCACGTCGGCACTCTGGGCCTCTGCCTTGATCTGCGGCAGGGCCGCAGCCAGCCCCAGCATCCCTACACTCTGTAGAAAGCTCCGTCTGTCCAATCGATTCCCTGCTGTAATGTCGTCCATAGTGAGTCTCTCCTGCCTTTTTTAGATGGGTCGCGCATGGCCGAAACAGGCGACAGTCTTACAGCGCCGCATCTTATAGAGCGCTGCCAAACACGGTCACCCGCTACGAGTTCGAGATTATACCCGATCCTTAATACGCCTGATGCAGCTCATCGAGCCAGTCGTATTTCGCGCATGGCCGTTCCCCATGCGCAAATACAACCAGCATGCCTCGCATCTCACAGATCGCTGATGCGATTCACTTCCTTCGCCGGAATCAGTAAATTCAGAGCTTGCGGCTCCACCTCAATCCGTACCGGCAAGGTGCCCAGCAACTCGCCGTCCGCCTCCACAAACAGTTGCTCAGCAGACCCCTCCCGCTTCCGGCACTCCACCGTCACGCACTTCACCAACTCGATGGTGTGAGAGTAGCTATGGCGTCCAAACAATACAGCAATCAAAAATCGCAGATACCTCACCCGACTGAATGTCTTGAACGCTATCACCCGCAGCTTGCCATTACTGATGGCCGCGCCGGGCGCAAGGTTCCCAACCAGCCCGCCAAAATTGCTGATGCGGACCGCCAGCAATTGCGACGCCTCCACCACCCGCGCCTTCTCCTGCCCACTCTCCAGCAACGATGCGGTGAACATGGGGAATTTGTATGTCGCCCACAGCCGAAACGCCTCCACCAGGTACACAACGTACCCAAACCGCTGCTTCAGCCGAGAGTCCAGTCGCGAAAAAAAGAAGGCGTCCGCGCCCACCCCCGCTGCCACAATGAAGTAGCGCGAGCGCTCGCCACCCTCCACGCTCTGATAGAACAGATGCCCCACCGACACTCGCACCGGCGTCGCATCCAGCAGCATCTTCACCGCCTTCACCGGCGACGAAGGCAGTCCCAGGTCTGCCGCCAGCGCATTCGCTGTTCCCATCGGAATCACGCCCAGCGCAGCCGTCCCACCCACTAGACGTTGCAACACCTCATGCACGGTTCCATCGCCGCCACATGCCAGCACCGTGTCACACCCGCCTCGCACCGCCTCCTGTGCCTGCCTTCCGGCGCTCTCAGGCGATTCGGTCGCGATCACTCTGACCTCAATTCCCGCCCGCAGCAACACCGCCGCCACATCACCAATCTGCGCCGCGCGCCCTCCAGGTCTCTGCCCGCTCATCGGGTTGTAGATCAGCGCAACTCGTCGCATCGTTGGTGAACCCTCGTTCCCGTCGTTCATTCCTTGCAACCGATCACACGGATTCATTCTTACATGCTGTTGCCGGTATGCCAGATCCGTTCATGCCAGAAGCGTCCGTGTGCCCAATTTGATTCAACGCTACATATTAATAGCTTCTTAACACGACCTGGGTCACACCATGCTTAGTCCAAATTGCAGCGAGCGATAATAATACAATTCCACCATGCGTGCATTCACCCGGGCTCTTGCTCTCTCTTTTGTTAGTCTCCTCATTACAAGCCTTCCCGTCACAGCCCAAACTGCGCCGCTCGCTCCATCCATCGCCATCGACGCCAATAGCTCCGGCAGAATTTTCGATGGTGTCGGCGCCATTAGTGGCGGCGGTGGCAACTCGCGTCTGCTCATCGACTATTCCGAGCCTCAGCGCGGCCAGATCCTCGACTATCTCTTCAAGCCCAACTACGGTGCCAACATTCAGATATTTAAAGTCGAGATCGGCGCAGACATGGACTCCACCGACGGAGCCGAGTCCAGCCATATGCACACCGCATCCGACCAGAACTATAACCGCGGATACGAGTGGTGGCTCATGGAACAGGCCAGGGCGCGCAATCCCAACATCAAGTTCGCCGCGCTCGCCTGGGGAGCTCCAGCATGGGTCGGAAACGGTAACTACTGGTCGCAGGACATGATCGACTACATCGTCAAATGGCTGCAACACGCCCAGTCCGACCATCACCTCACCATCGATTATCTAGGCGGCCGCAACGAGCACGGCTACAACGTCCAGTGGTACAAAGACCTCCGCGTCGCACTACGAGCCAATGGTCTCGGCTCCATTAAAGTCATCGCATCCGACGACTGGGAGCGCAACAAGCTATGGAACATCGCCTCCGAGATGCGCAAGGATCCTGTAGTCAACGACGCCATCGACATCGTCGGCGTGCACGGCCCCGCCTGGGGTGGTTATCCAACACCCGACGCATTCGCTCTATCAAAGCCGCTGTGGGACAGTGAAGGCCACTTCGATGAGCATCCAGGCTGGCCAGAGATGGCGCGCAACATCAATCGCAACTACATCGCCGGCAAGGTCACAGCTACCGTCTTCTGGCCCATCATCAGCGCCATGTACGATAACCTTCCCTACGACAACATCGGCCTCATCAAATCCAATCAGCCTTGGTCCGGCCAATACTCCATCACGCCCTCCGTCTGGGTCATGGCACATACCGCGCAGTTCACCAAACCCGGATGGCAGTACCTGGACTCCGCCTGTGGCTTCTTCTCCGTGGACACCACGGGGGCACACGGTAGCTACGTCGCGCTGCGTTCGCCAGACCGCAAGGACTTCAGCCTCATCATCGAAACTGTCCAGGCCAAATCTCCTCAGACTGTCCACTTTGCAATCGCAGGCTTCCCTCAGCGCAAGCTCCATCTTTGGACCACCGACCTCATCTCCAACGATCCCGCGCAGTGGTTCGTCCAACAAAAAGACATCGCCGCAGTCAACGGCAAATTCTCTATCGACCTGCAACCCGGCCGCATGATCACCGTTACCACCACTACCGGCCAATCCAAAGGCGACGCCATCCCACCGCCCTCTGCGCCCTTCAACCTTCCCTACGCAGACAACTTTAAGTCCTACCCCACTGGCCGCCTCGCAAAGTACTTCTCCGACATGTATGGTGCATTCGAGACCGCGCCCTGCGACGGCGGACGAACCGGCATCTGCCTCAGCCAGCTTGTACCACGCGCACCCATTGCATGGAAGGGTTCTGACAATCGCCCCTTCACAATTCTCGGCAACCTCGAATGGGCCAACTACACTGTCTCCACCGATCTGCTCTTTGAACAGCCCGGCTCAGCCGATCTCATCGGACGTATCACCGGCATGAGCGGCAACGACATCCCCAACTCCTACATACTCCGCATCGCCGACACTGGCCAGTGGTCACTGCGCCGCTCCTCCACCGACCAGGACAAGCGCCCCAGACAGAGCGACATCGTCCTCGCCGCTGGCACCATCGATCCGCTCGGAGTCAAACAATGGCACCGCATCTCGCTCGCCTTCAATGGCTCCTCCATCGTTGCCCAGGTCGATGGCAAGCCCGTCACCATCTACGGCAAGCCCATCGAAGCAGTCACCGACACTACATACGCAAAGGGCATTGTAGGACTCGGTGCCCTCAACTACAGCCTCGTCCAGTTCGACAACTTCCAAATCACTCCGGAGCCGTGACATCCAGCTCTAGTTGCCCAACAGTCGCACGATCCGAAGGTTCCGCACCTGCATATGGCTCTTCGTCGTCCGAATCCCGAACCACCCTTTCGTATACGGTTCCGCATCTACCATCTCGAAGATCTTCACCCCATCCCGCCAGTACTGAATCAGCGAGCCGTACGCAATCAACGTAACAGTCTGCATCTTGTTAGCCACAATCCCTCTGTCGGGATGCTCCGCCACCTGTAGATCGTTCTCCGGCAGCAGAGGACGCTCCACCTCATCGCCAATGTATCGCCGGAACCGAGTTGTCGTATTGCCATTCCCTCCCAGCCCCACATAGTACATATCCAGCGAGTTGTACTCAGCAAACTTACCGTTTCGTGGAACTGCAAAAATGTCCGCCCGCGACCTCGGATCGGTTGCCATCCAGAAGCTGTTCAAATCGCTCACTCGGTCGTTCGCCCCACCCGCCGAAATCACCGTCGCCTCATACTGGATCATCACCGGCCCATCCAACTTCTGACGCAACCACACCGTCGCGCCAGCCGGTACATCGATATCCAGTACTCCATTCTTCGCCGTCACCGTTCCTCCTGCGCCAGATACCGGCTTCTCCACCTCCACATGCCATCCATCCAACCCATGGCGAAAGTCGTCCGCATAGAGTAGCGTTCCGGTGCGATACCGCTTGTCCGTTGGAGCAGTCTGAGTCCGTCCCGCGCGCGATAGCGTCATTAGAACGACAGCACAAATCGTCCATCCCAAATTACGCTTCATCGTTCCCCTATGCTCCTTCATCTGGCCTGAGAATAACAGTCGTATGTAACTCCGAAGAATCAATGAATCTGTCGCTCCTGTCTCAATCTCAGCCGGCATCGCACCCTGGAACCAAAACTCGTCTTGCCCCGGCCCAGCCGCTCCACTAAGCTAGTCTCATGTACGAAGACTTTACCGTCACCGATCGCTGGTCTGGCGAGCAGCTCCACTGTCTCTGGAAAGGCATCATCGTCGCCATCGCCACGCGCCACGCAGATGCCACAGATATTCGCTTTGCCGTCAATGGCAGACCCGTTTGGATCGCTCTGCCCAACCTCGCCTGGGTCGAGCAGAAGCGTCGCACCGGCAACGTCATCACAGATGCTCTCGCCGCGCAGCTTGCCGGTCGCTACCTCAAGCACGCCATCGAATCCGGGTACGATAATGGCCGCGAAATGTACACCATGACCGTCGCAGAAGTCCTCGACCATGCAGACGCGGTGGTCCGCGAGGCAGGTAGAACAACCAAGCTCCCAAGTCTCCCTGTCATCCACGAGAATGTGCCCCCAGAGAAGGAACTCGGCATCCGCCTCCCCGGAGAACCCGCCGCATAAATCTGGCCCACTGAACCGGTCCTCGGAGTCCTAACCATGTTCACCCGCCGCCGATTTCTTTGTACACTGCCCCTGCTCACAGCAGTGCCGCGCCTCGCCTCAGCCCAATCGCTCCTCGCGCCCCTGCGCAGAAAACATATCCCAACGCAGCCCGTCTTTGTCTACTTCGGCACAGATACGGCAAAAGGAATCAGTAAAGGTATCTATCTCGCTCGCTTCGATCCCGCCTCAGGATTGATGACTCCGCCGCAACTCGCCGCTGCAACCCAGCGACCCTCCTACCTCGCCCTCTCACCTAATACCGCAGGCCAGCGCTGTCTCTATGCCGTCAACGCCGTTCCAGATACCTCGGCCTCAGTCACCAGCTTCCTCATGGATGCAGACACCGGAGCGCTCCACCCCATCAATCAAGTTACTTCAGCCGGCGCGGGCCCTTGCTACATCTCGCTCGATGCTACCGGTCAAACCGCCTTCGTCGCCAACTACAACGGCTCCTCCATCGCCTCCTACCGCGTTCTCCCATCCGGCGCGCTCTCCGACCCCGTAGAACGCATCGACTTCAAGGACCGCCGCTTCGGCCATCGCGGCCCCAACGTCGTCCGCCAGGATGTGCCCCATCCACACTCCGTCCACCTCTCGCCAGACAACCGCTTCCTGCTCGTCAACGATTTGGGCTCTGACGCTATCTCCGTCTTTCTGATCGCTCCAGGAGCACACCTTGGCCAGCCCGCGCTCTTCACCAACAATCGCTCCGGCTCAGGCCCGCGCCACATCGCCTTCCATCCCAATGGCCGCTGGCTCTACTCCATCAACGAGCTCGACTCCACCATCGACCGCTTCCTCTGGACTACCACCAGCTCGCGCACCGCACCCCAGGGCTTGCTGGTCAACACAGGAGCGCCAATCAAAACCATCGCCCGCGGCTTTCCCCTAGCCAAAAATACCGCCGCCGAGCTCGCCATCTCGCTCGATGGAAACTTCCTCTACGCCTCCAACCGTGGTGAAGATTCACTCGTGGTCTTCGCAATCGCACCCACCGACGGAGCGCTCACGCTCGTCCAGCGAATCTCCTGCGGCGGAAAAACTCCGCGCCACTTCACCCTCGATCCCTCCGAACGATGGCTCCTCTGCGGAAATCAGGACTCCGCCTCCATCACCATCTTCCGCCGAGACAACGCCTCCGGCCGCATCGGTGGCCCCACCCAAACCCTCCCCATCGACTCCCCCATGTTCGCCCTCTTCGCCTGAAAACTTTTGCTTGTCATTCTTGCGAAGCCAGAATCCCCGTCGTTGTCTCCGTCGTTGCCCTTGTCATTCTGAGCGCAGCGAAGAATCCCCGTCGTTGCCTTTGTCATTCTGAGCGCAGCGAAGAATCCCCGCATTTGCCTTTGTCATTCTGAGCGCAGCGAAGAATCCCCGCATTTGCCCTTGTCATTCTGAGCGCAGCGAAGAATCCCCGCATTTGCCCTTGTCATTCTGAGCGCAGCGAAGAATCCCCGCATTTGCCCTTGTCATTCTGAG
>Ga0316223_1004214_pt1 | contig 10171 bp, 7 predicted proteins | sample TBH18009metaG_FD_206007 | JGI IMG/M metagenome (GOLD analysis project Ga0316223, IMG submission 206007) | Freshwater microbial communities from Trout Bog Lake, Wisconsin, USA - TBH18009 | ecosystem: Environmental > Aquatic > Freshwater > Lake > Hypolimnion/Profundal zone | place: USA: Wisconsin... | reverse complement strand
GGATTCATTTCACACTTGCCGTCCCTGTTTTTAAGGCGAGTTGGGAAGCGAAAAGTAATTACTTATACTTTTTCAAACTTTTCCAACTTCAAAACAGAAAGTCGATATGAAAGCGAATTTAATCAAATCAGGCATCATCGTTTCACTGGCATTGGCATTAAGTGCCTGCGTCGTAACGCCAGCAGCACCGGTCTATGTTCAGCCAGCGCCGGTTTATGTGCGTGCGGTCCCCGTTGTCGCAGTACGCCCTGCCCCTTACTTCTATCCGGCTCCCTATTACTATCGTTCACGGATTTACTTCTGATGCATACGACAGAAATTGATACGCATTGTCAGATCAATGCACCTGAATCCAGTTCATGGAATGTGTTCAGAACCGAAGGTCCGAAAGGCAACAGCACTGCTGCGCCTGTCTGGCACCATCCGGTCAAGTGGCTGTGGATCCTGCCAGTCATTGCAACCGTTGCGGCCATTTTGCTGGCAACCGGCTGTTTTGCGAACACCCGGTTCCACAACACGCAACCAGTCTATGACCAAAGGATACACACGGTAGTGATTGAAGGAAATCGAATGTCCACTGAGCAAAAACGGGATTTCGACCTCAATACGGCACTGGAACAGCTGGCGCAGGCTGAGATTGCGGATCGCAATGCCGGCGCACAACCTTGAACAGGACAGTCCATTGACGAGAAAATGAATCTGACAGCAGCGTTTGTTGTATTTTATTCCTCTATAAAAGTTAACTTTGCCAAACAGTAAACATAGGTATACTTTCTAGCTTATTCAATAATTACAGGTGAGCCAAAATGAAAAACCTGCACACGGCACAGTCCCGTTTTAAACTTGAATTGGTGTTGAGTGTACTCACACTGGTTCTGGTCGCTATCATGTGCCTGATATTTCAGCATCATGTCGTCAAGAAGTTGACCAAGTCCACGGCTCTGGCGCGCCCCGTCCATCACATCATCGTGCAGGGCAAACGCATGACTGACAGCGAAAAGCTGGCCTATGATCGTGAACCACAGCCAATTGTCACCGACGAGCCGACTCATAAAAACAAGGCTCAGGGTGACTGAACTGGCGAATGGAAACGACATCGTTCAGCACAGGATTTAACGTCATTCTCAGTCACGCCGGAAAGCTGTCGGTTGCGTCAGGGATAAAAAGTAAAGTTCAGGAAAACTACAGCTCGGCAAGCTGGGTTCAAAAAATTGCGTATTTCTTCTGTGCTTTGGCCAAAGGGAAATCTGTGGGGGCCTATTTGCAGGCCATGGCTGACACTGACCTGCAGACTTTTATCCGGTGTATCGGCAAAATCAGGAAAGCCTTATGCGAAAGCGATCAGAGCGTTGCGCTCAGGTTGCCGGATGGTTCAAAAATTGACATTGAGTTTTATTCGCTCAGGTCTGACGGATGTGAAGTACTGGTTGATCAGGATGAAAGCCAAGCCGATGAGCTCATGTGGATAAGAAATTGCCCACAGCACGAGTGGACCACCTGCCCTGTTTCAAAATCAACACTTCTCGCATTGATTGATGCCGAGATTGCCGGCCATCCCGCGATCTACAACACAGAACCGGAACTGGTCGCAGCGTGCAAAGTGGAACATTGGTATCGAAAGGCGACAGAACAGTTTTCCGAATTTACCAGCAACGGGGAATTAAAGGAACCTGACGCAATCTTCGACCATCTGCTCAACCCCGCCAATACCGGCTTTCATGCCAATATTCCAGAGATCCTGCAGAGTTTGCTTGACTCTGGTGCCTATACCGGCAATACCAGTCACTATATGGTCAACCTGCAGGCCAGACATCTGGCCAGGCTGGAAGATGCAGTGACCATATTCATCACTGAACAGATTGATTTACTCGTCTACGAGGGCGTAACCGAGGAAAATTTCCACAGGGTGTCGACCGCGCTGAAATTGATTTCAGACAATCAGGCACTCATTTACGGTATCAATCGGGACTTGACTGCGAAAATAAAGCTGCTGCAGTCCCATTACGGAAAAAATAATTTAGCCGAACTGCCCATTGAAATAAAACAAAAACCGATATCAAAAGCGATTGCAGATCAGGTGGACAAAGACGGCCTGACGGACAAAAACCGAGGACAGTACTTCACGGTTCAAATGTTGCTGGCCAGGCCGATTATTGAACAGGTGTTCAGTGAGGGGCTCACCGACACCAATAAAGAGGCATTTCACAGCGCCCGGGAAACAATCGATTCCTTGCCGCACAATCCGGATACGGCGTTCGTGAAAACAATTCTGGCCGAATGTCTTCAGAAGATCGCCGCTACCCGGCGTTTGATTTAAGCAGTTCCGCCGACCGTAATACCATCGAGCCGCAGGGTCGGCTGACCAACGCCTACCGGTACGCTCTGCCCTTCCTTGCCGCATACGCCCACACCGGAATCGAGCCGCAGGTCGTTGCCGATCATGCTGACCCGGTTCAAGACATCCGGCCCGTTACCGATGAGCGTCGCACCCTTGACCGGGTAAGTCACTTTGCCGTTTTCGATCATGTAGGCTTCACTGGCGGAAAACACAAATTTGCCGTTAGTGATATCCACCTGGCCACCACCGAAATTGACTGCATATAATCCATTTTTCACCGAAGCCAGGATCTCTGCCGGATCTTTGTCGCCGGCCAGCATATAGGTATTGGTCATGCGCGGCATGGGCAGATGGGCGAACGATTCACGGCGCGCATTGCCGGTCACCGGCATTTTCATCAGGCGCGCATTCATGGTGTCCTGGATATACCCTTTCAGAATCCCGTTTTCGATCAGCGTGGTGCACTGTGTCGGATTGCCCTCATCATCCATGCTCAGGGAGCCGCGCCGGTTCGGCAGCGTTCCGTCATCCACAACGGTCACTCCGGGGGCCGCCACCTTTTGCCCCAGTCGACCGGAAAACGCACTCGAACCCTTGCGGTTAAAGTCGCCTTCCAGGCCATGTCCGATCGCTTCATGCAGCAACACGCCCGGCCATCCAGGTCCAAGTACCACGGTCATCGGACCGGCCGGAGCCGGACGCGCTTCCAGATTGATCAGCGCACTGGCCACCGCTTCGTCGACATACTGTTCCAGCAGGGCATCAGTGAAGTAGGCGTAGTTGTAACGCCCGCCACCACCGGATGAACCCATCTCACGACGTCCGTTCTGTTCCACGATCACCGTGACGGAAACGCGCACCAGCGGCCGCACATCGCCAGCGATGACACCGTCACTGCGCGCAACCAGTACCACGTCGTATTCACCGGCCAGACCGGCCATGACCTGCCTGACACGCGGATCTTTGGCACGCGCGAGTTTTTCCACTTTGTTGAGCAGCTCAACTTTGGCACCGGAATCGAGCGAGGTCAGCGGATCATGCGGCCCATACAGGGCACGTCCCATATGCGGATGCATGCTGGAACTGATTTTCACTTTACCCTGACCGTAGCGCGCAATGGTGCGCGTGGCAGCCGCAGCTTCCTGCAGTGCCGACAGAGAAATATCGTCCGAATAGGCAAACGCGGTTTTGTCACCCGATATGGCGCGAATGCCCACGCCCTGATCGATATTGAAACTGCCGGTTTTGACGATGCCTTCTTCCAGAGACCAGCCTTCACTTTTCGTGAACTGAAAATACAGATCGGCATAATCGACCTTGTGCGAAAACATGCTGCCCAGCGTGTTCGTGAGCGCAATGTCATCGAGTCCGAAAGGAGTCAGCAGTATGCTGCGGGCCATTGCCAGATTGGTTGAATTCATAGTGATCTTAATGTTAGGTTAAACGTTAAATTTTGACCGTAGGCCAGGATGCAATCCCAGCATCAACATTTGCAACGCTGGGATTGCATCCCAGCCTACGGTGCAGAAGCGCCGGCAGATTGCGCCGCACTTCCTGTATCAGTTGCCCGTCTATGGTGCCGCCGGCAAATCCTTCGCCATCCGGCAGTACCTCGACTATTTTTCCCCACGGATCGATCAGCATGCTGTGCCCCCACGTATGGCGTCCGTTGGGATGGTGACCGGTCTGTCCTGCGGCCAGCACATAACACTGGTTTTCTATGGCGCGCGCGCGCAGCAGGATTTCCCAATGCACCGAACCGGTAGTGTAGGTAAATGCAGCCGGCACCACCAGTAAATCCATCGCACCAAACGAACGGTACAGTTCGGGAAAACGCAGATCATAGCAGATCGACAGTCCTACCCTGCAGCCATCATCGGTCGTAAAGCTGACCGGTTCAGTGCCAGGCGTGATGCTCAGCGACTCCTGATACGATTCGGCTCCCCTGGTAAAGCCGAACAGGTGGATCTTGTCGTAGCGGGCGATCTGGCGGCCTTCGGGATCAAACACCAGAGTAGTGTTATACACCTTGTCCGGCTCCGGCGCAGCCAGCGGTACCGTTCCGCCGATCAGATAAATGCCGTACTGCCGGGCCTGCTGCGCCATGAAGTCGGTCATCAGGGCAGCATCGGCACCGTTGGCCAGACGGGTTTTGTCCTGTTCGTGCATGCCCATGATGGGCCAGTATTCCGGCAGCAGCAGCAATCCGGCGCCGGCCTGCACCGCCAGCCGGATCAGCCGCGTGGCCGTGGCAATATTGTCCTGCAGTGCAGGACCGGAAGTCATTTGCAGGGCAGCTACTTTCATCTTCAATTCCTTGCAGGATCGATATTGGGTTGAATTCTACAGCTTCACGACGTTTGGTTCTTTCCACGGGCCGGTCACCTGATATTCAAACGTAAACGCTTTCATCAGCGGCGCCCTTAAAAACAGTTGCGCCAGAAAGGTACCGAGCCCGATAACCGGATTGACGGCCAGACCATACACGATCGACGCTGCCCCGGCGTTCACTTCCGGTACCACGACCACATGCAGGTTCTGGGTTTCTCCGGCGATATCGGCCGTGCCGCTTAACAATACCGTGGCTGAAACGCTGCGCATTTTCAGATTATCGGTATTGAGGACACCTTTTTCTATCAATGCGTCGCCGGTGATGCCGTCAAACGCAAACCCTTCAGAAAACACATCACGAAAATCCAGCATCAATCTTCTGGGCAATGCCTGCAGATTCAGCACTGCCAGCAACTTCGCAGCACCCGGTTCAACTTTGAGGAACTGACCACTTTGCAAATCGAGCTGAATTTTTCCAGACAACGTCGGCACGTCCAGCGAATAAGGCGAACCGGCCCAGGTTACCTCACCGGTCAGTTTGCCCTTGCCCCCCACGATGACATGCGCATAGCCGAACCGTTCCAGCATTTTGCCGGCATTAATCAGGTCGAGCTGATATTTCAGTGTGGTCTGACTCCGGGACGAACCGGAGCGAGAATTCGTGCCCGCCGGACCGGCAGTCCATTTTCCCTGTGCGCTCAATTCTCCATCGGGGTTAGTCACATTCAGTTTTTCAATTTGCCATTCATTGCCGGACTGCTCACTGGACAGGCTGACATTTTTGGCCAGCAATTCCAGTTTGCCCAGTTTTTTCCCAAACAGTTCCACGTTGTCGGCCATCACATCCAGACCCGGAATGCTGGTGTGAATATTTTTATTCTGCAGCAGATCAACCACGTCACTGGTGGCTGAATCAGGAATGATCAATGAACTCAGCCGTGCGGTAGCATTGCCCAATCCATGATCGGCATTACTCCAGGTCAGGTAACCGGTAATCTGTCTGGAATCTATATTGGCCTGCCAGACACCGTTATTGCGCGACGCGCCAAAGACCACCTGATCCAGTTTTTTACCCATGAGCGTCAGTTCGGTCGAACGGGCCGCAATCTCATCCAGTTCCAGGTACTGGGCTATATCAATGTCGGCATGGCTTGAATCGGTAATTCTGGGGTCAGTTGTCCTGGCCTGTTCAGCAGGAGCCGATTTATCCGGCATCAGTGCCTGCAGCTCTTCGATGTTCAGACTGGCCAGCTCAAGATAGGCTGACAGCCCGCTGTCCGGCACAGGAGCCGGCACATTGATCCCGATGCCGCCGCTGACCACCTTCCTCGGACTGTTTTCCGAATTCTTTTGCAGCAGATAGCGCGCATTGAGTACTTTGCCTACCGTCAGTCTGACTTCATTCTGTTCCACTGCTGCCTTGGCAGCAGACGGCACCAGCGCAGTCATTTCAAAATGCAGCGGCAGCGTTTCTGCCATGCTTTTGGTCAGCGGTACGGGCAGGCGCACTGCCATACCCTGCAGGGAAGAATCAACCCAGACTTCAGTCAGTTTGTTTTTCACCTGGATGATGGTGGAAAACGGCGCTGAACCATCAATACGCGCGAGCAAACGTTTTAATTCTGAATGCGGATAGGCTTTGCGTACCCCATCGGCCGTCATCTGTCCGTCGGCCTTGATCCGGATGATCCCGTCTTTTTGGGTACCGCCGATCACGCCGATCGTGCCGCCCAAAAAGCCGCCTTTCAATCCATTCAGGGACAGTCCCCGTTCATTGAAATCGATATGACCATTGACCCCACTGAGCAGGGGCAAATCACGAATCAGGGCGATATCGTTGCCGGCCAGCTGAACCGACCCGGCCACCTTGGAATCGGCCATATGAAACAGCGGCAAGTCCAGTTTGAGCTTCAATTTGAGGTTGCCGGTCGCTTTGGTATCCTGGGTAAAGTAACCGGTCCATTCCAGTACCGGAGACACACTCAGATAATGCAGCATTGTTTGCGCCGGTCCCGCGGCAGTGCCGTCAATCAGCAGTCTGGCATCGGCATTGAGCAGATCCGGGATAACTGCCTTGACCTTGGCGACCGGCACACCGGCAGTTTCACCGCTGTCGGCATCGATTTCCATGCTTTCCCGGTCGAAGATGATTTTGCCCTGGATCCGGCTCAATTCCGGCCAGTACGGGTTGACGTTATCCTTGCCCAGCACGCCGGGCAGATAATTGATTTTTCCGTCACTGATTTTGCCGTTGACGTAAAAAATATTCTGATCCAGCAGTCCCTTTTTGACAAATGGAAAATCGGCCAGATTTCCCTTGATACGCACACTGACATCATCCAGTACGCCTGCCTCTATCCCGCCGGTGAGCCAGCTGTGCAAATCAGGCTGGATCACGACAGGTAAAAATTGATTGAGTTTTTGCACATCAAAGTGTTTGACATAGCCGGTCAGATCGAGCACGCCCGGCGTGTGCGATTTGCCCTGACTGAGCGTGATCAGATGCGTGCCGGAAAAATGCGCCTGCATATCCTGCTGGGTCAGATCGAGCCTGGCCAGATTCACCTGCAACTGGTTATGGTTGTTGAATTCCCAGCTGGCCTGCATATCAGCACGGTCAAACTGCATTTCAGGTTCAGAAAAATAATCCGACAGCTGCAATACCAGATTGGCTGATCCGATCTGTACCGTCCCTTTCTTTTCATTGCTGTCGATAGACCCCGAAAGATGGGCAAAGCCGGGAATCGCAGGCAGCGCAGGCTCACCGTTTTCTGCGGGTCGGGCAGCCTGCGACTTCATGGTCAGATTCGAAAAACCGCCTTTGATTTCAAAGTGTTCAAGTTTGGGATAGGCTCCCTGCACTTTGATGGAAAAGTCCGACAACTGCCCGGCCGGTTCAAAATTCTTCAGCATTGCGACATATTCCCTGGGCATGGGGAAATGCTCGATCAGATTGGCCAGCACGTTCAGGTCCAGAAACTGCGCTGAAATCTGCAGCTGTTGTGCGAACGCCTTGCTGGCGGGCAGATATTTTTCAGTCAGCGTCGTTGGCGGCAGACGCAACCCGGTGCGTGTTTCAAAACTGAAGTTGGTCAGCGACATCTGATGACCGCTTTCACCGCTGCCGTTTTGTTTCAGTCCTGGTACGAGCGAATTTCCACTTCCGGCGATTTCCTGGGCAGATATCCGTCCCGACACACTGACCAGATCGAGTGTCTGCAGATCGCTGCGCAACTGGGCTTTGACATCGGTCAGTTTCAGGTCGGCGGTAAAATCAACGATATGGGCCTGATCAAAAGTCAGCCAGGCCCGCACCGAGCCCTCGCCCTGATCCAGCTGCAACGGATAATCCAGATAACTTTTCCAGGCGGCCAGATCGGTTTTGGAAAAGTCAGCGTAGAGCTGCCCGCTCCACCTGGTGTAATCGGAGATATTTTCACTGAATGGCTGATGGGAAAAATGCGCCCGTATATCAAGCGGACCTGCCAGATTGTCAGGCGGATTGGCCGTCAATGAAAATTTATGCTGCTGCCACTGGTTCTGCATCACGAAATTCACATTCGACAGTGTCAGCAACGGTGCGCCGCGCTGCAGGTCGGTCCAGCGCACCAGTCCGTTCTTGATATTGATCTGACGCTGGATCAGCAACCAGTTCAGTCCGCGCGCATCGCCTTTCTGGGACGGATCCATCAGCAATCCGGCAATATAAATTTTTCCGTCGGCGGTGCGCTGCAATTCGATCTCGGGCTGATTGATTTCCAGATTATAGAAACGAACCTGACCCAAAAACACCGACACCCAGGAAACCGTGGCATTCACGCTCGGCAGTACCAGGGCATTGTTGCCCTGTTTGTCATGAATGGCAACCTGGCGCAGTTGCAGGTTGGGGCGCAGACCGTCCCAGGATGCAGAAATCTGGGCAATACTGACGGGACGCCCCAGTGAAGTGCCGAGCACCTGTTCAATATCGGCCTTGTAGTTGCCGATATTGGGCAGCAGCACATAGCGCAACACCAGACACAGAATGCAGAACAGCAGGTAAAACAGGACCAGCAGTTTCACACAGAAACCCAGCACGTGATGGGTCAGCAAATTCAAATGGGTATAGGCGCGCTGCAGCCACCGCCAGCGCACGGCATACGAATGCGTGACGTGATCAGACTTTACTTCCGGGACCTTGCGTAAATCTGACGTCATCTGACTGGTCCGACTACGGCAGTGGAACAACACTGTCGTTTAAGTTGCATGGAGTGCATTAGTTGCATATATTGGTTTTAATTCAAAATTATTTTAATGACCTGACCCAGTTAGCCTCAGTTAGCCTTAATATCTCCACTCAGAAGCGCCATTCTGGTCGCATTTTGTATGGTCAAATCAAAACAATCCGGTAAAGCATGAATCCACAGACCCCGAACGCGCAACTGCAGCGCATCAATACATCACGTTTTTTTGCCCGCTGGATGCAGGCCGGTGCCGGGATACTTCCATCCCGCTCTGAACAAATCCGGGAACTAGCGGGATTATCCTTGACCACAGCCACTTTTGCGAACTTTTTACAAAAAGAAATCAATTTTCCGCTACAAAACGGCAAATCCTCGCCCCTGACTCTGCCGCATGCGTTACGCCGCCTCAGAAACCTGGTGGTCTGCACGCTGATCGAAAAGGATTTGACCGGCCAGGCCGATCTGAATGAAGTAGTCACCGTCATGAGCAGTTTTGCCGATTTTGCGGTCATCACGGTGCTTGACGCACTGACGCTGGAATTGCAGTCACTGTATGGTGTGCCGGTCTCCGAGACCGGCGGCCATGAACAGCAACTGATCGTATTGGGCATGGGAAAACTGGGCGGGAAAGAACTCAATATTTCTTCCGATATCGACCTGATTTTCATTTATGCCGAAGATGGTGAGACCCGGGCCGGGCCGGGTCAGAAAAGCCTGTCGAATCACGAATATTTCAGCCGGCTGGGAAAGAAACTGATTGCGGCCCTGTCCGAAATCGGTGAGGACGGCTTCACCTTCCGGGTCGATATGGCGCTGCGTCCGAACGGCGCTTCGGGGCCGCTGGTGGCCAGCTTTGGCATGCTGGAAGAATACCTGATTGTGCAGGGGCGCGAATGGGAACGTTATGCCTGGGTTAAAGCCCGCGCGCTCACCGGCTTGCCGGACCAGATTGCGGCACTGGAAAACATCGTGCAACCCTTTGTATACCGCCGCTATCTGGATTTTTCGGTCATCGATTCACTGCGCGCCATGCATGGGCAGATCCGCGCCGAGGTGCTGCGTCAGGAAACCCGCCATCCGGAGCGCGCCAACAATGTCAAACTGGGACGCGGCGGAATCCGCGAAATCGAATTTCTGACCCAGGTATTTCAGCTCATCCGCGGCGGACGCGAGAGGCAACTGCGCAATCGCTCAACCAGAAAAACACTCGCTGCACTGGCACGACTGGCCATCATGGAACGCGGCATTGTCGATCAACTGCTGACTTCCTACACGTTCC
>Ga0316223_1004213_pt1 | contig 10174 bp, 16 predicted proteins | sample TBH18009metaG_FD_206007 | JGI IMG/M metagenome (GOLD analysis project Ga0316223, IMG submission 206007) | Freshwater microbial communities from Trout Bog Lake, Wisconsin, USA - TBH18009 | ecosystem: Environmental > Aquatic > Freshwater > Lake > Hypolimnion/Profundal zone | place: USA: Wisconsin... | reverse complement strand
TTTTCGCATTTCGCTTTCAAACTCGTAGTCTTCTCGACACCAGTTATCGCAAAAAGCTCGGTCATGAAGCTGGGCATTGCAGGACAAACAGTATCCAGTGGTTTTATGTTGCCTTGGATACCGTTGCCGTCTTTTTTCTTCTAGCCTATCGTAGATAGCGTCCATATCAAGACCGGGAAAATGCTTTGTCATGCCAGTCCCGAAAGGAATTCCTCAGCTTCTGCGTGTCTGCGTCTTAAAAGTCCAGCCATATGCTTGCCTCCTGCCATATCCCACTTTTCAAACTCGGCAGCAGCACCATGAATATCGCCAGCATTTACCTTCTTGAGCAGGGTTGAAGCAGCGAAGTTACCTGCGCCAACGTTGAATACGAAGTCCACAAGAGCGTCAAATTCCTCTTGGGTAATATCCCCAGTCACTTTAGCGTTAACGGCTGCAGCAGCCTTTTTAACGTCTTGCATGAGCAATTCTTCGGCTTTCTCTTGAGTAATTGTCAATCCGGGGTGAACTTCAGGACCTGTATGTCCATATCCAATCGTCCAAGGATCCCCGCCAGTGCCGGGATCAGGGTAAGCCGTAAGCCGTAAACCCTCAAAAGATTCGGTCAGGTGCGCCCCATTTTTTGAATATTCTCTATTGCTCAACGTTAGCTCCGATCTTGATTCCAGTAATTAATCCAATGAACCCGCCAATAATGGTTTGAAATGCAGGTCCAACTATTTCAAAAAGTTTATTGTTGTCGACATCCGGGTTAAAAAACCCAAACATAAAAACAGTGACCATTGATAAAACAGTCACCGCAAGGGTAATAGACGCAATTAAAGTGACAACGGCTGCAAGCTGATCTTTTTGCATTTCAGTTCATTAGCGAGTCGTATTGTTCGTAACAGGCTTGGAGGGCTGATCTGAGTTTGTCTGCTCTGGCAGCTTCCCCGATAAGAAACTCTCCATCCTCGGCATAAAGGGTTGACCCAGTTCCACACGTTGAAGCGTTGGTGGCTTCAGATTTGGGTCTGCTGGGACGGTTCCGCAGCTCGACAAGAGCATTGGCAAGCCTAGTATTAATAGCGTTGATTTGGTCATTTTTGTCCTTTTCGATTTTGTCGGCTGCTGCTTGGTGTTCGTCTTTAAGCTTTTGGGTCTCTAGCACTTGATCGGCTTTGTATCGATCAAAGCGAGACGCTTCAAAGCTGTAGCCAAGATACCAAGAAAATGCCAAGGCAGCCACTGCTGCAGCCATTTTGACGTAAGTAAGGATTGGCAATGGAAACATTATCGAATTGGTTTGTCGGTAAGATAGCGAAGGATTTGGACTGCAAGTCCTATCCCCATAAGCCACCATCCATAGTTTTTAGGATCGATAACGCTTTGAAGTACGGAGAAGTTATCGTAAATAAAGCCCAAGCACATAACCGCTAGACCAAACCACATAGTCCTTGATTTGTGCATAGGTTTCATTTTTTCTTTGTAACAGTCTTTTTTGCTGCTGGCTTTTTCGCTGCAGACTTTTTTGCTGCAGGTTTTGTCACCTTAGCAGCTACTTTTCTTGTAGTTGCTTTTTTGACAGTGGGTTTACGTTTAGGTTCGTCAGAGTCTACAACGGCTACAGTCTCTACGGGTCTAGGTCTTAGTAGTGCTGCGATCTGCTTAAACATTATTTGTCCACCTTCGTATCAAGTTTGTCGAGTATTTTGTCCAGCTTTTGAAAAATTTGGTTGGTAACGCTTTGGAAGTCTTCACGTTTAACGTAATGATCTGAAACCTTTACCTCAAGACTATTGATTTGTCTTGCTAAAGTGGATTGGTCTCCAATGATCTTGTCTTGGTTTTTAGATAATTCTTTTGACCACCAGCCAATTACACCCGAGGCTGCAGTGGCTAAAATGGCTATAGCTGCGACTATTGCTGACCAATCCATGACGCTTACTCCTCAGCAGGTGTTTCGGCTTCTGCTGGAGCAGATTTAGCCTCTTTTTTTGCTGAAGCTTCCTCGACTACAGGGGCTTCAGCAACAGGAACACTAGCTTCGATTTCGTCAATCAGTTTACGCAATTCTTGACGAGCTTCTGAAGACAAATTAATAATAAATTGTTTAATTGAAAACATGATTTTCCTTATTTTAAGCTGTTGGGGCTTCAGAATCAGCCGAGGTTTCAGTATTTGCTGAAGGATTTTGAGCTGCTTGAATTTGTGGAATTGCTTGAATTTTGATCTTATTTACTAATTCTTCGATCAATTCCATTGGCAATTTACGCAATCCAGCAACTACCGCCTCAATTTCCTGAACTTCTAAGTTTAAATTAATGCTCATAACGTTTTCCTTTTTAAATAATTGGTTTTTGAGGAATCGCTGGCAAAAGCGAAATAAATTCTTCGGCTGTTGCTGGCAAAACTCCAGCTTCTATTGTATATGCTTGCGCCCAAGATTTGTCTCTCCATTCATTTAAAACCTCTGCTTCAGACTTAAACTGTGGGTTTGTTGATGTCAAATATGTAATAGCATCGCTCATGGAATCATATTTCCAAGATCTAGAAACATCATCTAAATAAGCAGTCGTTTTTTTCTCGTATTCTGCAATGGTTAAGTCTTTTTTAGCTTTTTCGTAAGCGTCCTTATTAAACTTAATTTTTCCATCGATCAAATTAATAAAATTTAATTGATCCATTTTATATTTTGCTGGTATTTCAATTAAGTCTTCAGGAACAAATTCAGCATAATCTTCTTCAAATCCAAAAAGCTCATTTAACTTATTAATGTAATGTTTCATAGCTTTCCTTAACGCAATTCAAACCAAGCGAATGAAGTAGCTCCACTATATAGCGAAGCACTATAAGTTGCTCCAGCAGGAACAATTATTGGAGATACAACTGATTGAGCATTAACATATTCAACAAACGGAAATAATGAAACAGCAACTCCATTTATATAAAATGTCGAATCCGTATGACTTATTGCGCTGGTATAAATAGAAACCATAATAGGATAAGTCAAACTATTTGTATAAGTAGTGTTATTAGCCCTACTTCCTGAAACGTCTTGCCATGATGTACCATTCCACCCAAGACCTGTAGGTTTTGTTATATACCCCGCTGGATTAGTTGAGTTGTAAGGTGTATATCCAAGTGCAGTAGTAACGTCTGTAGCGTTTAAAGTAACAGCTCCGGTTCTTCCATTAAAACTAGCTACTTTTGATGAGTCTGCAAAATAAATATTTGTGCCATCACAATAAATGTAGGTTGATTGACCTTGAGTCAAAGTCACGCCAGTACCTGAAGCAGTTTTAGCAGTTAGGTTATATGCTCCAGTTGTATTGTTTTGAACAATCCATTCTCCAGTGATTGCTGGAAAAATAATATTTCTTGCTGCAGTCATTGCTCCTGAAGCAATAAGCACCGGAAACGCAGATTGCAAGTTTGTAAGGGTAACGTCAGCCGTTGTTACGGTAATTGCTTGAGTCCCTTCCCATGCAAAAGAAGTCCAGCCTGTACCAGTGATATCGGGATTGTTTGAGTTGTTTTCAATCGTGCTTACCCAAAGACCTGAAAAGCTTGAAGACTGAAGTATTGATCCTTTTGGATAACCTCCAATAGTGGCAGCAAAAGTAGCGTCAAACGGGAAAAATCCACCCGCTTCTTGCCATTGTTGAATGGCTGTAATTTCGTACAAAATGCCGTTAAAGTCAGCACCAAAAGGAGGTACACCGCCTGAGCTAATAGCTTGGAAAGTAAGCGGAGGGAAACCGTCAGTCAGTGAAGCTTTGCCGTTTGTGATGCCAATTTGAGAAGCAGTTGGGATCGTGTTTTTATAGGTTGAGCTTGCTGAGTTTGCAAACGGTAGAGGAATCTTTGAAGGGATGTTGGTACTTTGCATAGTTGATCCTATTAATAAGTGACTGTTACGGCAACGCCCGCAGGTCTAGGGAATACCCCTGAATTTTGAACAATAGCCAGTTGCAATGCGTTTGGCACAAAATTGAAATGGTAGGTGAACCCTTGATTAAGTGTATCAATAACGTAAGCAACACCATAAGGACTGCCACTAATTGAAGTGCCAAAGAATTTTTGAAGCAACTGATTAATCTGAGGAACTGACAAATTGCCAATATTTACCGCAGCCTTAATCAAAATCAACTGCCTATAAACAGCGTCTGACAAGTAGTAAGTCGTTGTTGAGGCAACTGAAGTATAAAACGGAGCCTGTCCAAAAGGCTGAGGACCTGTAGTTGCATAACCTGAAAGATAAGCTTCATCAAATCCTAAATAGGCAGGTGAACCGGGAATTTGTAAGTAGCGAGGAACGTTGACAATCGCACCCCAAATATCTAATCCAGTACCTACCGCAGTGTATACATCCCAAATATTTAAGTAAAAATTAGCAATATCAGCAGAAGGATCAACTGCACTATTGTAAGAACTAAGCAGACCGTCAATCGCTGGCGAATCACAATATTGACTTAAAAGAGTTTGATCCCAATTTTGCATGATTAAACCAATACCACCGCAATATTAGAAGCTGAAAGAGTAGGCAACTGATCGATGCCGAATGCAATAAGTAAAGTGCTTGGGCTTGCACTTAATCCCAAATAGACTTCAATTACATTCACCGCAGAACTAATAGCATTAATGTTTGCATAATAGCGACCTGAGTACGTTGTCGAGTTAATAGTGACCGCAGCTCCTCCATCTTGACCATTAAACGATGCCAAAACAGCGTTTTGAACAAGCTGAATAATGTTTGAAGGCAACAAAGGATTATTTTGAATGTTTACAGTAAAGTAAGCAGCCGTTGACGTTGGAGTCAAATAAGTAACCGTATAAGGAATTGGAGTTGCGTAAGTCGTGTCATAAACGGTAACGGTTGTATTGCCGTTATATCCGCAGCCCGGTGGTTTTTTATTCCATATAGCCTGAGCAATAGCAGAGGAAGTTCCTCCAGCAACACTAACGCAAATTGAATGAGCTGCCAATGGATAACTGGTTGCCCCATAATTTACGGTTACGTTTGACGAATTATCAACAACAACTGCTTCAATTACATTAGGAACAGCTAAAACGGCTGCTTGAATTGATTGGACAGAATTTACTGCATTAACCGCAACGCTTGCTTGTCTACGCAATTCAAAGGCTGCACGAGACTCAACATTGTTTCCAAGAGCCCCAGCAGCAGGATTGGAAACTGTATTCCATCCAGCAACGGCTGTATAAATCTTATTCAAAGATCCAATAGGACAAGCAATAGGTCCAGTAGTTTGATTTTGGAATTGAACTGTTATGCTACCACTTGCAGGTATTGTTGCTGCAGCAGTTGAAGCGTATAAATAACCGCTTGAGTCTTGAGCGATAGAACCAGCCGGAATAACTGTACCAACTGCTCCTACGCAAGTTGCATTTACTACTGTTCCCGAAGCTTGAATTCGGGTCATAAAGTAAATGTAACCAATCGCATCTTGCCAAATACCGGAAGCAAACGCTGGATTTACTTGATTGGCAATGTAGGCAATCTGATTGTTTTTATCGCCAATAATGGCAGTTTCGGTTTGAGCAAGCTGACCTTGTGGAGTGGTAAGACCGGGATTTACACCGCCTCCAAAGGCTGCATTGATGTCGGCTTGAACTCCAGCAAGAATATCTGATTCTGCTGGCAGGACGGGTGCGCCATTAGTCCATGTAATTGACGGTACGTTAGTGCTCATTTATCCTCCGAAAGCCACATTATTTGCGACTCCATCCGTATCTATAATTTGAATTTGTCCAGCCAAAGAACGATTTTGGAAGGACGTAAAAGTTGCTTGTGCTGCTGCTACGTCAGGAACAGTCAAAGCTGCGTCCTGAAGTTGCTCAGCAACGTACTGCAAAGGAGGAAACTCCCCAAGAATTTGCTGCCAATAGGGAATACCCTGAGTGGTGTCGTACCAGCATTCGCCCAAAAATGTACGAGTTACTGAAGCCACGTCTTGAGCGATTGCATAAGGTGCGCCAGCTAAAGCAATGTTTCCGTTGACATCGAGAACGAGATCCCAAGCAGTTTGATCTAGCAGTAAGGTATTGTGAATTATCGTCATACTGGAGTTCCTGTTTGACCGCCACCTGTTGTAACACCGCCATGTTTATGAGTATGTAAGCTTGTACCCGCAGCCGTAACGTCACCCGTTACAGTCATTGAGCCACTAAATGTCGCTGCTCCACCGCTTGTCTGACTTACCGCACCATTTAAGACGATTGACGGGGCATTAATCGTACAAGCTGAGGAAGCGTCAATCTCAACATTCGGAGAAACCACTTTCACCATTGTTGACGCATCTACTTCGACATTTGGTGCGTTTATTGTAACCTTGGTGGGAGAAAGTATGGTAATTCCTGAGCTATTAAATTGAACGTATTGAGTAGGAGCTTGTCCGATAATGGTCATTAAATAAACCATGTCAGACATATCATTTTTACGATTTGACCCGGGGGCAGCAACTGCTCCAGTATTTTTAACGGTTGAAATATCTCTATCGCAAACCGTTCCGATGCCAATGTCTCCGACTACTGGGTCAAGGATGACACCATTCGCTCCACCTTGAATACGCATATAAGGAACGCCATGAATAATTCCATGCGCCCAAGCTTGACCATTACCGTCTACCGAACTAACTAAGGGCTGTACGTCTACAGTGCCAATAGGGGAAACTCCACCGCTATTTGTGACAGCAACGACTTTGACTGGAATAGCAGTCCTAAGACCGGATAAAGCTGATCGGACAATAAAGTCCATGCGCCCCACTTCCGAGGCATTATCTGCGGGGACGTGGTTAGTCTGAATAGGTTGATTAGTTGACTGGTACATTGATCGCAGGGCTTAATTTAGAGGTTGTAAACCAAGGACCGTCAGGAGTCAAAGTGCTTAGTTCATGAGTGGCAAATTGAACTGGAAATTGTCCGTTTGCTTTTGGCAATCCTGAAGTAAGATTTATTGTCCTACCAATGGCAATAATTGGGTTGAATTCGGATCTGACAGTAAAGCCAGCTTCCCAGTAATAAGGGTATCCAATAAGCCCAGTCTGAGGACTTAAATCTACTACGATGTCGTCCCTAGTCCCACCATTGGGGAAAATATTGACAGAGTTATTTTCAATAATCAACGGAAAAGACGCAGCTCTTGCAACGGTTTGAATTTGATCTATCAACGATCCTGACAAGTATTGATTTTGAATTACCGCATGAGCACCCTTGGAATTATTAAACGTCCAATCGGAACCCAATAAATTAGTCAATGACGCAATAATGTCTTCCGCATTTTGCGCTCCTTGATAGGTATTCGGAGCTGAAGGGGCTGCTTTGTTGTAATAACCAGCCACTGCAGCGCATACAAAACTGACCTCGGGAAGATTTGATAAGTCAATAAAGCTGGAAATCAAAGTTCCTGAAAATACCTGATTTAAGGTCCCGCCTTGATCTCCCGCTTCTACAGTGACCGCTTGATTTTGAACTGCTACCATATTTGAGCCAGTGCTTGAATACTGATTCATCTGATCCAAAGTCATTCCATAGACTTGCAGTTGAAGCTGTCCAAAAGCGTTATTGCCACCGGGATTAGTAATTACTGCAGAGCAACGCAATCCCTCAAGAATCAATGGCTCAGCATCTGCGCTTGAAAACGTTAAATTGATCTGACGGACGGCAAAGGTCATGATTGATAGATTAATTGATAACGAGAGCCCAATCCAGTGTAGTACGGATCACTGGTCCCTTGAGTGTCAAAAAATGCAAGCTGTCCCGAAAATCCATAATATTTTTCACGAATCAAGCCCACTAAATTAAGGCAAAGAACTGAATTTACGCAGGGGCTATTGTTAACCGTCATGCTGAAATAAAGCCCATTATTTTTTTGAGCCAAGCTAATAGCGCAGCTCTGACCGTTTAGTTGAATGGTAAATGACTGAGCAGCAACTGCAGTAATGGGAATAAATTGAATGGTCATACTATTGCTGGATTCAAACCAGTCGCTCCTCGTGCGTTAGGATTAATAGACCCAAAATTTCCGGTTGGCACTTTAGTCGGAGAAAGTTGACCAAGACTTGTGCTACTTGCGCCCGAAGGATCAGCCGTAGGAACGGTTGGTTGCTGAGCAATTCTGATTTCTTGAAACCATAATTGAGCAATCAATAAAGTCGCACCCTGACGAGCCTCCCTGCGATAATCAACATGGATCAAGTTGCAGCTTTTGTAGGTTGTATTTGGAGTAACTACACTGCAAAGAGTAAGCGAACTCAAAAGCTTTTCAATCGCTGCCAAAAACGCTTCCTTGCTCATTTTTCCATTACCGCTACACGATACTGTTACTCGGCAATCAAAAGGCAATGCGACCTTGTTATAGCTTGAAAAACTACCTTCTTCAAGCGGATAGGTCGGGATTTTTCGCTCCTCTCGATATTCAAAATCGATAAAAGAGTCCGGGCTAAGTAAAGCAGATCCGTTTTCGTCAACAATTCCCCAAGTCGTGCCAAATAAATTAAGGGGAAGTATTTCTCCCACAATCGTTAAAGCTGCTGCAACAAATTGAGAATTATTGCTTCTCGCTAGGGCAGGTACTCCGGGTAATGCTGGGACGTTAGGATAAGGAATATTTGGCATTATCTATTTCCTTGTACGCCTAAATTAATTAATGAATTATTTTGCAATGCTCCACGCAATCCATTGGCAACGCCATTCGCATCGGTAGCTTGAGTATTTACGTTGATTGTGTTGATGTTGGTCTGCACGTTAGTTCCTGCTCCACCGCCAGCACCAACTGGAGCCGTTGCTTTAGCTCCGACCATGCCTTCATGAGCAGACATTGCTTGCTGCACTGCAGCCAACTCGCCCATGCTCAACGGTTTATTCGGATCAATGCCAGTCTTTTTAGCAACGTCAGCAATATACGCATTCGTATTGGCAGCACCATTATCCCCAGCAGGAGACCACTTTCCGACAATCTTGGAAATGGTATTGTTGCCACCTTTTGCATAGCTCATGAGCAATGAAGCCATTGCATCTTGCCCGGTCTTCATGTCGGGGAAAATAGCAAAACGTCCATCGCTACCAGTTGCGCCATGCTTACGAGCAAAGTCACCGTACTCAATATTGCCGGGGTTATTGTTTCGCAGATTACGAGGAAGTCCCGCAGCCCCACCACCTTTTCCTGAAGCCTGATCTTGAGCTGCATGAATACGAGCAATTTCCTCGTCTTCGCCCTTGTTTAAGCCTTCGCTATGGAATAGCAATGCAGCAGCCCCAAATAGCTTAGAAAACGCTGCTGTGAGCCCTTCTCCAACGGATACGCCAACAATCTTCAAAGAAGACAGTGCGCCCTGCAGAGTTAAAGCTGCTCCACCGATTAAAGTCAACTGGGAAAGAAAGCCGTCCAGCTTTTTATCTGCATTGACAAAGCCTTCAAAGAAAGCCGTCCCGCCTTGAAGGGTTGCGCTTAATGCAGGATAAAGCTCGTCCATTAAGGCATTTTTTGCCTTGGAGAATGCTTGACTGGTTTCAGCCCATTGCTGCTGAAGCTTTTGAGCATTTTTGGTATTTTGTTCGGTTACGCCTGAAAGCTTGTATTGCTCGTCATAAAGCTTGCGAACTGCCTCAGACCCTTGGGAAAGGACCATATAGGTCTCTTTGTTGATTCCAAGCTGCTGAGCAAGGGTAAGCGTAAGCTGCTCACCGTTTTCTTGTTTAAAGCGTTTTAAAGCGTCTGCCAACTTGTAAATGTCGACAGTGCCTTTGTTGATGTCTACTGCAGCCAATGCCCCCAATCGTGCCAATGGGGTAAGAATGGCAGCGTCACCCAGCTTAATGCCAGCAATACCTTGCTGCATCGCTTGAATGGATGACTGGAAAGTTTCAGCGTCACCGCCTACTGTTTTTAAAACACCGCCCCAAGCATCGAGCTCTCGGGCAGACATTTGGAATAGTTGAGCATTTCGACCAAGTGCTGCATTGGTCGTTGTCATTTGCTGAGCAAAATTCGTAAAACCTTTTATGCCGACAAAAGCGACTCCAAGCGAGACTAGGGCATTCCGGGCTTTTTCAAAGCCGTCACCGATGTTTTTGGAGCCTTGCTGGGTATTTTTAGCCGTCTTTTGGGCTTGCTCGTCAAACTTGCGAAGTTCCTCTACGGACTTCTTTTGAGAAGCATCAAACTTGGATGTAT
>Ga0316223_1004193_pt1 | contig 10204 bp, 8 predicted proteins | sample TBH18009metaG_FD_206007 | JGI IMG/M metagenome (GOLD analysis project Ga0316223, IMG submission 206007) | Freshwater microbial communities from Trout Bog Lake, Wisconsin, USA - TBH18009 | ecosystem: Environmental > Aquatic > Freshwater > Lake > Hypolimnion/Profundal zone | place: USA: Wisconsin... | reverse complement strand
TAAGTGCGAGTAGACGGGTATGTTCGCGTGATTTTCTATTATAGTTAAACTTTAAGAAACGGCTGGTAATTCCTCTTTCTTTACGGAGTTTTCCGCTACCTGAAATTAGAAGATGAATGAGGGCGAGCCAGTGGTCCTGATGGGATGCAGTAGCCTCAGGCGGGGTGTGCAAGCTGGCGCAGAGTGCGATAGGAGACGGGGTTTCCAGGTCATATGGGGCTGCGGGAGCGAGGTCCGCGGCTAGGGTAGTTAGCTCTGCGAGAAAGCCGACGGGTAAGGCTTCTGTAAGAGGCCTAAGTGCAGCCTGGATGGCGTGGTCGAGGGCGAGTTCGAGACGAGGCAGTACATGAGTATCCAGCCAATCGTCATCAAGCTGGATGGGTGTGAGGGGAATCAGGTCGCCCCATTGGTCACGCAGGCGGAGCATTTCGGCCAGCAGCGATTCGCAGTCTGCGAGGTTGCCATCTCGGTGCAAAAGAAGGTTACGCAGGGCCTGGTCGAAGGCGACGTCGCCGGTGCCAAGCAGCAGCAAGGTGCGGCGTGCCGCTTCACGGTGGAGGGGGCCGGCATCTTCCGTAGGGATGAGGCGGCCACCGGAGCCGGAGAGTACAGGCAGAGTGCGCGCAATCTGTGCACATACCGAGTCGATGGTGCGGATATTGAGGCGGTGCGGATGATCGAGCAACTCCCATCCGAGCTCGCGGTCACGGGCCAGGACGGCCTGAGCGAGGGTATACGTCAGTGACTGAAATTCATTCTCGGTAGCCACTGACTCCGATGTCGCGGCGGCCAGGTGGGCGAGGACGCGGTCGCGCATCTCAGCGGTGGCTTTCAGTGTGAAGGTGATAGCCAGGACTTGCTCAGGCTGCTCGACCGAGGGGTCGGCAAGTAGCTTCAGCAGGCGCTGGATGAGCAGGCCGGTCTTGCCGGAGCCAGCGGGAGCTTCAACGATGAACGACCTGTGGATGTCGAGTGCCTGACGGCGTGCCTCGGCATCGGGCGGCGCGCTGGAGGGAAAATGGAGGAGATCAGTCATAGGTCTCCTCCAAACTATTGGAATCGGAGGGGCTGGGGTCGGCGTCAGCGTCCTCGTCAACAGAATGGGCGTCGAGTGAGGTCGGATCAAGGCGGCAGAGCAGGCGCTGATTGCAGTGGCTACAGGTCTTTGGGTAGTCTTTTGGATCGACGTTGGCCTGGCCTGTGTAAAATTCTTCGGCCAGCGCAGTAAGGACCACGCACCACTGATGGACCTGATCCTGAAGACTTGCAGCTTTCATCTTTGTGGCCTTAGGCAGAACCCGGTCGCGAGATTGATACCCCTGGAGTCCCATGTCCTGACCTGGGCGGACGCAGGCGAATGCAAGGGCGGCAAGCTCCTGGGCATCCTCGCCAACAGCTTCCGTACTGGAGACGACGGCATAGAGTGGGAGCTGTGGCTGATCAGGGCGGTTCCCGAGCCAGTCGGCTGGGCGGGCTGGACCGGTCTTATAGTCGAGGATGATCTCGCCTGAGGGATGGCCGTCATTGAGTGCAAGGTCGACGCGATCGATGCGGATGTCAAGACGCAGTGGACCAATGTGAACATCGTGGAGGGTCTGCTCACGCGATTGGACGAGGAAGGGTGCGCGTGTGCCGGCTTCGAAGTCGAGCCACGGACCGAGCAGCCGTAACAGGCGTTCGCGCTCGGCGCTGAGGTAGGCGTGGGGCCAACCGGCAGCGGGTTGTGCGTAAGCCCTGGTGAAGGCATCGTCTATGCACTGGTTGAGCAGAGCATTTCGATCGGCATGGGTCAGCTGTTTGAGTGCGGCCTGCGTCTCAACCTTGGCCCAGAAGCGCTCCAACACAGTGTGGACGAGGTTGCCGCGCTCGCTGGGGTCTAGACCGAGCGAGATAGGTTGGATCGCGGATGCAAACAGGCGCTTCTCTGCGAAGGCGCGGAAGCCACAGGCAGCCTGCGAGGCCAGGATTGACGCACCGCCCTGCAGAACACGATCGGGTGGGGGCGGGACGGGTGTGTCGTCGGGCAGGGATTCGAGCTGGACAGGCGCGGGCATGTCGTCAGGGGGAGCGATCTGATGAACATTTCGCGGCTCGATGACCAGGCCCGTCGCAGCCAGCCCAGTAACTACGGGTGATGGGCGCTGCTGGCCTTCCTCAGCGGAGTGCTGTGCATAGCTGAAGAGGACGGTGGGTGCGCTTGCGACGATGCGCTGCGTGATGCGGCGGGCATGCTCGGAGTCCTTAGCTGGGTCGGCGCCGGGCATGGCAAGATCGTGTTGCAGCAGCCAGGGTAGAAGGGGATTTGGATTGGGCCTCGCTGGCCACGTTAGATCATCGGCACCGAGAAACCATAGGGCATCGAAGCTGGAGCCGGCGGATTCCAGCGGTCCCATGATCTGAATGGGGGCATGACGCGATTCGGGAGCAAAGAGCGTTTGCGAGGCGATGCGCGTGAGTGCGGTGAGTGAATCGGAGAAGGAGACGCGCGGGCCGCCACTGTGCGAGTCGAATGCTGAATCAAAATCCAGGCTCGCCAGTTCTTCCAGTGCGCTCTCCCATTTCAGGCGTGTCTGGAATTCGGAGCTGGTATCACGGCCACTGCTGGCCCATCCAGCGGTTTCCAGCAGCTCGTGAATGGCCGCGGCCCAGTCGGCATAGCTGCGATCCGCACGTTGGATGCGGGGAAATAACGCACGCAGAGCGTTTAGGTGTTGTAGCAGGATGCTCAGATTGGAGGGGCTATGCTTTGGGTTGGATGCGAGCGAGTATAGTTCGTCGAGCGAAATCTGCGGTTGAAGCAGAGTCTGGCAACGCAGCACGAAGGCGTCGAACTCTGCACGGGCATAGTATTCCGAGACGGAACTGACTGTGGCGAAGTGGGGCGAAAGTAGCAGCGCGGTGATGCGGTCGAGCGGAAGCGGACCGGTGGCCCAGCGCAGGATGTCGAGCGCAGTGGCAACCATCGGAGTTTGGGCTAGGGGAACGCCGAGCGAGAACTCGAATGGGCCAGAGTTGGCAGACGCCGAGATGTCATTGAGTTCGGGCGCGAGCGACTGACGGAAGACGCGGTCGATTTCGGCGCGGGCGGTCTCAAGAGCAGGTACGATGACGGCGATACGGCAGGAGGGCTGATCGCTGAGGCGGGCGCGTAGCCATCGCGCGCAGGCAGATAGCTCGGAACGTCGATCGGAGGCGTCGACCAGCGTGATGCTGCGGATCGTGGTGCCTTGTTCAAGTTCTGAAACAACGGTACCGGCGGCGTGGAGAGCATCTAGCAGGGCGTTTTGCGATGGAGTCTTTGAGTCGAAACCGACCAGAAGGAGGCCGGTTGGAGGAACGAACCGTCCTTCGGCGAATACTGCGCGTAACGTTTCAGGGAGCTGCGCTTCGGTGAGGTACAGTGAGCTGGAGCATCGATGCTCGAACGCCCGTGACCAGCGTGCAAAGGCACGCGTGTCGGCGTTGGCGACGGTAGCTTGCAGACGGTTGCGGACGCAGTAGTTGTGTAAAAGACGCCATGCATCGGCGGCAAGTTCAGCAAGTGCGTCGATGGGGCGAAGGCTTGCATGGGCAGTGTCGGCGGCAATAATGGCCCGCCAGAGAGTGTGCTCCTGGGTGGAGTTAAGCAGTAGATCTGTGGCGAGGCCGTCCAATAGTAGGCGATGCCATAGGCTGGTGAGCCATGGTTCCCAGGCGAGAATTGCTGGAGGCTCCCAGTGGAGGATACCTAGCTCGCGCTGGTGGAGATCGAACTTGCGATGCAGGGTGCGCGCTGCTCGCTGGTTTATGGTGACGATGGTCCAGCCTTGCTCCAGCGCCTGCTGTATCTGCCGGGGCAGTCTGTACGAACCATCCATACGCCTTTTATACGCCTGCGCGTTGCGGAAAACGCGGAGCGTGCAACCCAGTCACAAGGTTGACACCAGTCGCACGTATGATGAAGGCAGGAGGGAGAGCCTATGCGAATTGCATTGCGCGCGGTGATTGGATTGGCCCTGATAGCGACGTTAGTGGCTGGATGTAAGCATCCAGGCAATAGTGCGTCCGACGCGTCCTCAGCGGCTGTGGGCGAGTTGAAGTCCTTTCCCATCCGCGGCAGGATTGTGAGCGTGGACGCGGCCAAGGGAATGATTATGTTCGACCACGAGGCTGTCCCCGGCTTCATGGAAGCGATGACCATGCCCTATAAGCTGAAGGATCCGTCGGTGGCCAGCGAGCTGCACCCCGGCGACCACATTACGGCGAAGCTGCTGGTGCACAAGGTGGGCGACGACTTCCAGGATCCGATGCTGGACGAGATTGTGGTGACGGCGCAGGCGCGGCCAGACTATAAGCCCACCGTGCAGTACCACGTCCCAACGGTAGGCGACACGGTGCCCGACTTCAAACTGACCAACCAGGATGGCCGCACCATCCATCTTGGTCAGTTCAAGGGTCGAGTGCTGTTGTTGACCTTCATCTATACGCGCTGTCCTCTGCCCGACTACTGCATTCGTATGAGCAGGAACTTCGCCCAGATCGACAAGGCACTTGCTGCCGATCCTGTGTTCTACGCCAAAACGCACCTGCTCAGCATCAGCTTCGATCCGAAGGCGGATACTCCACAGGTGCTGAAGAGCTACGGCGAAACGTATATTGGCGACAACGCGAAGCGCGCCTTTGCGCACTGGGACTTTGCCGTGCCGCCAGCCGGCGATTTAGACGCGTTGACCGAGTTCTTCGACGTAGGGATTACGCCAGGTGATGGAGGTCTTCCGAATCATTCCTTATCAACGGCACTGATCGGCAAGGATGGCAAGGTACGGGCGTGGTATCCCACCAACGAGTGGACGACGGACGAAGTGCTGGCGGCAATGAAGAGCGCAGCGGCCGCGTAACGCTGACACTTCAGAATGAATGATCATGGAAAAGGAGTTGTACAACATGGCAAAGCTAACCGTATTCTTCGGCGTTCTATTGATTGTGCTGGGCGTTTGGGGTTATGTGGCCACCGGCAGCACGCATCCGACTGCATTGATACCAACCTGGTTCGGATTGACGCTGGCCGTCTCTGGGGCGCTGGCCCGCACCGAGAATGCGAAGCGGCGCATGCTTTGGATGCATGTTGCGGTTACAGTAGGACTGCTCGGCTTTCTAGGTGCTGGGTCACGGGCGATTGTGGAACTGGTGAAGGCGCAGGGCGGACCGTTCTCTCATGAGGCGGCGATCGCGACTATGGACCAGGCTGCTATGGCGGTGATCTGCCTCGTCTATGTTCTGCTATGCGTCCGCTCGTTTATTGCCGCGCGACGGACACGCAACGCCGCCGATTAGGGAATCAGCAGGATAGTTTACGGTTCTTTCTCTGTAACAGATAGATCGCGGATCGCCTCTCGCAGGTAATCCCGTACCGTATCATCCCCATCGATCTCCAGGGCGTGACGAAGCGTTGCGACTGCGTCCGTTGCGTGGAGGTAGCGAAGTGTATCTGCCGCGGCGATGCGAACCATGGGTGCACTATCCGACAGTGCAGAGATGGCCAGGAGCTTTGGCTTGTCGCTTTGACCTCGATAGTTCACGGCGGCGGTGATGGCCAGTACTCGTATATTGGGATCCTGATCTGTCTGCTCAATCTGCTCCACCGACGAATAGCAGGTTGGCAGGTTCTTATTGGAGACATAGCGCGCGGCATCTAATCGCGATGCTGCGGGCACATTGATGTTCTGACACAGCCGCTGCAAGCGGTCGAGTGCGCGTTGTGAACCAAGCCAGGTGGCCGCGCCCGCCAGGTTGACCTGTACCTGAAGATCGATCTCCGATTCCAACGCAACCAGAATCGCTGTGAGTGCCGGACGATCATCCATGGCGGCAAGTTGAGCCGCTGCCAGGCTTCGCACATCGCCATCCGGGTCGCGCAGCGCGGTAAGCAGCGCCGCCTCGGTGAGATCGATATGGTGCCGTGTCAATCCATCGGCAAAGGTTTCCACCGGAGGAAGCGACGTCCCTGCCAGCCACTTCGGAGCTAACGGAGCAACCTGGGCCGATGCGGCGGAACTGGCCGCAGAAAGTAAGGCCCCCAGGATCAAAAAAAAGATGAATTTCCGTGGTTTGCCCGCCAGAATCTTTTCCATGAGGGTGTCCCTTCTATAACTGTACTGACGTATGGCCCTCCGATTCGTATGCCGATAGGCCGATTAATCTTGATGACCCACTCATCGTAGAGCTGATCCGTTGTCTGAAGCTGCGGGTGGGCTGTGTTTTCAGGGCATTCACAGGGTACACTTCATAGATATGTCTTCGTTAGGATCGCATGGGATGGGTGGGGGAATAGGTGGTGGGATGGGCTCTGCAGACCGGCCGAGCCGTGGCACGGGGCGGGCTCTGACCGCGGACCTGACGAAAAATCGGCCCAAGCCGAAGTTGAAGAAAGTTCTGCCTGAGGTATGGAAGCTGATCGTGCCACGGCGCTGGCTACTGAGCTTCAGCCTGCTTCTGATGATCATCAATACGCTGTCTGGCTTTGTGCTGCCGCAGTCGGTTCGACCCTTGATTGATCTGGTGATGGTGGGTGGAAAGACGTATTTGTTGCCCTGGCTGATTGCACGCGTCGTTGTAGCCGTGATTGTGCAGGGAGGAACCTCATATGCGCTGTCGCAACTGCTGAGCAAGGGTGGGCAGAGGCTGATCTCGGAATTGCGCATGCAGGTGCAGGAGCATATCGGGCGGCTGCCGGTGGCATTCTATGACGAAAACCGGACAGGCACGCTGGTGGCGCGCATCATGACGGACGTGGAAGGTGTGCGCAACCTGGTGGGTACGGGACTCATTGGCTTTATGGGCGGGATACTGTCGGCCATGGTGGCATTTGCTCTGCTCATCCATGTGAATGTGCGCATGACGCTACTGACCCTTGTCATTCTGCTGCTCTTCGGATCGATTCTGCAGCGCGCATTCAGTACCATCCGTCCAATCTTCCGCGAGCGCGCCAAGCTGAATGCAGAGGTGACGGGGAGGCTGACGGAATCGCTGGGTGGAGTGCGCGTGGTTAAGGGCTATCATGCGGAGGCGAGTGAAGCACGGGTCTTCGCGGCAGGCGTAACGCGGCTTCTGAATAATGTGATCAGCTCGCTAACGGCGCAGTCGATTATGACGCTGTCCTCGACGCTGGTGCTGGGGCTGGTAGGCGGGTTGGTCATGTACCTGGGCGCGCATGAGCATGCGGCGGGCCGACTCTCCATCGGACAGTTCACCCAGTTCATGATGCTGTTGGCATTTCTGGTGGCTCCGGTGGCACAGTTGGTGAATATCGGGACGCAGCTGACGGAGGCGTTTGCCGGGCTGGATCGAACCACAGAGATACTCAACGAGCGCGAGGAAGACTCAGAGCCTGCGCGAACGCAGTCGTTTGCTGTGAACGGCGATGTGGAATTCAAAGATGTGGTCTTTGAGTACGAGAAGAACAAGCCGGTGCTGCACGGCATCAGCTTTCAGTCGAAGCCGGGAACAGTGACTGCACTGGTGGGGTCGTCGGGATCCGGTAAGTCGACCATCATCAGCCTGGTCTGCGGCTTCCATACGGCAAGCACAGGACAGGTGCTGATCGATGGCGTGGATCTGGCGACCATCCGGCTCAGCAGCTTCCGCGAGCAGCTTGGCGTGGTGTTGCAGGAGACATTTTTGTTTGACGGCACCATCCGCGAGAATGTGATGTTTTCGCGTCCGGCGGCGACGGAGGAGCAGTGGATGGAAGCCTGCCGGATTGCGCGTGTGGATGAGTTTACCGAACGCTTTCCTGATGCCTACGATACGGTGGTTGGCGAGCGCGGTGTCAAGCTCTCTGGAGGCCAGCGGCAGCGCATCTCCATAGCGCGCGCAATCCTTGCCGATCCACGAATTCTTATTCTCGATGAGGCAACCAGCTCGCTCGATTCAGAATCCGAGGCAATGATTCAGGGAGGTTTGAATCACCTGATGCAAGGGCGCACTACCTTTGTGATCGCGCACCGGCTGTCGACGATACGTCGCGCCGATCAGATACTGGTGATCGAGGGTGGCTTGATCGTGGAGCGCGGAACCCACGAGTCGTTGTACCGGCTGGGCGGACGCTACTTCGACCTCTACACCCGTCAGCATGGCCTGGAAACGAACCTGTTTCTGGCGCCGGGCGAAGGCGATAAGGTGGAAGACGTGGAAGAAGCCTCGGCGTAATAAGCTGCATGCAATCCAGGACACTGTGACGATGCGAGTTGCCTACCACGAACTTACCCAAGCACTGACCAGGGCCATGCTGCACCTCGGCCTGCGAGGCGAACGCGCAACTCTCTGCGCACAGCTCTTTGCCGAAGCAACGCGCGACGGCGTTTACACCCATGGCCTCAACCGCTTTCCGCGCTTCGCCGCGATGGTGGCTAACGGTTGCATCGACGTTGTAGCCGAACCAACACGGGTCGTAAGTGCTGGCGCACTGGAGCGTTGGGAAGGACATCTTGGGCCGGGTAATCTGAACGCCTACACGGCCATGCAACGTGCCATCGAACTTGCACGCGAGCATGGGATGGGCGGAGTTGCCATGGCCAACACCAACCACTGGATGCGCGGCGGAAGCTACGGCTGGCTGGCGGCGGAGGCTGGCCTCTTCGCCCTGTGCTGGACCAACACACTGCCCAACCTGCCTGCTTGGGGAACGGATACGCCTACACTGGGCAACAACCCGTTGGTGATCGCGATTCCGCGTCCGAATGGAGCGCACGTTGTCCTCGACATGGCCATATCGCAGTTCTCCTATGGGTCAATCTCCGCTTACGCGGCGCGTAATGAACAGTTGCCCGTTCCCGGCGGATACGATGCAGCAGGCCAACTGACCACCGACCCTGCTGTCATCGAGAGCACAAAGCGTGCTCTGCCCATTGGCTACTGGAAAGGCTCCGGCCTCTCGCTGGCGCTGGACATGCTAGCTGCAATGCTCTCGGGTGGGCGCGCCACCTACCAGCTTCCCCGTGATCCAGAACGCGAATCCGGGATGAGTCAGATATTTTTGGCCATCGATCCCACGAGGTTTGCTGACCCAATGGAGCTTGACCGCATCTCCGGTGGCATTCTGGAATCGCTGCATGCAACAGCTCCGCTCGATCCCGCCCGTCCGGTGAGATACCCAGGCCAACAGACGCTGTATCTGCGCGAACAGAACCTCCGCCTGGGAGTTCCGGTCGATCCTGCGGTCTGGGAAAAGCTGCGCTCCTTGTCGTTCTAGCTGGTCTAACTGTGGGAGCGGAGCGGAGACGACGGGGGAGATCCAAAGTAGAGCTTACGGGGCTTGATATGCGCCGCAGCAGGTGGAACCTCCTGGGATTGGGGTGGCTTGGACAGGTTGGATCGTGTTGCAGGCGCAGCAAGCTCTATTTTGCTGAAGTTGAATGCCATGCCAGCTATCCTGCACGGTGTTAGGTGCGGTGTTGGCATACTACAACGGTCTCTCTGCGATCCCACAGCCCTGAATCGATTCATCGGAGTTCCATATTGATTCTTTGCGGAGGGATAATGCGTGATTAGTGCTGCGAATCGATCCCTGACCATGGCTGCACGTACCGCAAGTTGACAGCCGTTATGGATTGCTCCAGTGCAAACTGGCACAATATCCTACGAATCCTAGGATGCGCGACAGAACCTGAACCGGCCATAGCACTTGCACGCCAGAAGATGCAGCACAAGTTGTAGGCGCGGACAATGAGGCGTGGTTACGCCACCGGCTGTGAGCAGAACTTGCAGCGGCGGGCACTCAACGGAATCTCTGAGAGGCACTCCGAACAGGTCTTGGTGGTTGGCGCGACGGGCGCCTTCGCCTTGGCCATCAGATATTTCAAAGGCAGCACCACGAAGAAGTAAATCATACTGGCCACAATCAGGAAGTTGATGATGGCGTTCAGAAAGCTGCCGTATTTAATGAGAGTTCCATGAAGTGAGAAGGCCAGGCCGGAGAAATCGGGTGTTTTCACAAGGGCAGCGATCAACTGCATCAGGATGTCCTTGGTAAACGAGGTTACGACCGCGCCGAAGGCCGTGCCGATGAGGACGGCAACTGCAAGATCGACTACGTTGCCGCGCAGGATGAAGTCACGGAATCCTTTGAGCATAGAAGGCTCCTTAAGTTAATTCACAGGGGCGAGTATAGCGCATGACAGATTGCGAGCAATGTCAGTTATTGGCGCGAGCACATGAATAGGGGGAA
>Ga0316223_1004186_pt1 | contig 10211 bp, 7 predicted proteins | sample TBH18009metaG_FD_206007 | JGI IMG/M metagenome (GOLD analysis project Ga0316223, IMG submission 206007) | Freshwater microbial communities from Trout Bog Lake, Wisconsin, USA - TBH18009 | ecosystem: Environmental > Aquatic > Freshwater > Lake > Hypolimnion/Profundal zone | place: USA: Wisconsin... | reverse complement strand
GCGACAGCGCAGAGAAGGGCTTTGACGCGCAGTCCAGCCAGCGTTTGTACTTGCGCATCGATCACAACCGGTCCTATTTGCTGCTGGGCGACTACAACGCGGCGAGCAGTTCCGAAGTGCGGCAGTTGAGCCAGGTGGCGCGCAAGTTGACAGGCGTGCGCCATGTCTACCAGGGAGACCGCACGCGCATTCATAGCCACATCAGCCAGGATGCACTGAAACAAGTGGTGCGCGAATTCCCTGCTAATGGGACGTCGGGCCCGTTTTACCTGGATGCAGCGGCCGATTTGTTTTCCAACAGCGAAACGGTGAGTGTTATTGTGCGCGACCGCAACCAGCCCAACCGGGTGGTGCGAAGCACCCTATTGACGCGGCACGTCAACTACAGCGTTGATAGTCTGGGCAAGTCGATTCTGCTGAGCGCGCCACTGGCGTCATTTAACGCAGGGATGAATCCGCAGTCCATTCGCATAGCGTATGCCGTCAGTCATGGCGGAGCTGCTTCCTGGGTGGGTGGGGTGGATGTGCAACACAAATGGTCGGATCGCGTGCAGATTGGCGGCGTTGTGGAGGTCGATGATGCGCCCGGAGAGTCCTGGCAGTTGGCGGCCGCAACCTGGCTGCATACCCTGGACGCTGAAACCGTATGGAGTGGCGAGTGGGTGGCGAGCTACAGCGAATTGCAGGGCGACGGGCAGGCCGTGGGCATGCGACTGACGCATGCGGGTGAGGCCTTGGGTTACCACGTGCAATGGAATTCCAGCGATGCCAGCTTCGTTAACCCGTCGGCTGCGATTGTGCCTGGGCAGGACAACCTGTATGCGCGCATGAACTATGCCTTGCGTCCCGATGTCGATCTCAAAGCCGACTTGCGTTCCACCTGGTCGGAACCCCTGGCGGCCAACGTCACGCAGTCCGGCGTACAGATGCAAAGCGCCAGCCTGGGGCTCTTGCAGCGGTTCGGTCCGAACGTGAGTGCGGAGCTTGGTTTGCACCACGGCCTCAGTAATCCGGGTATGGCCAGTCGGTTTGATTATGGTGCCGTGTCCTTCGGTCGCATGACCGAGTCCGCAACCGGTTCCGGCGCCGGTTGGGGCGCTGGTGCACCGTATGGTGCGGGCGCGACGCTGGGTGACAGCACCGCGATGCAGTCGTATCTCAGTGCGCGCGGACGCGTTGCCGTGAATCCGCCTGCGCTCCCCGCGTTGCAGTTGTTCGTGGCGGGAGAGCGCGACGTGCACGACGCGCATCGCCAGATGGGGGCGCTGGGCGCCAACTATGCGCTGAGCACACGGACCCGCGCGTACGGGCGCTATGAAGTGGCTTCCACGTTGGGCAACGCCGATGCATTGGCGCTCGGGCAGCAGCGCAACCTGAGCGTCGTCGGCATTGACAGCACCTACATGGAAGGTGGGCGTGTGTATGACGAAGTTCGCATGGAGGACGGCATCGACGGGCGATCTTTGCAATCGGCCATGGGCGTGCGCAACAGTGTTGCGATTGCGGATGGGGTGCGGGTCACCGGTGGTGTGGAGCAGGTGCAGTCCTGGGATGCTGGTGTCAGCCAGACTGGCGCCAGCAACCGCGCGCTAACCACTGCGCTCGATTGGTTGGGAACCGGCAGGCTGCACAACCGGGTACGCGCCAGCAGCTCGGCGGAGTGGCGCCACAGTGCTTTCAGCCAGACTACGCTGTTCACACTGGCTTGGGCGCACAAGCTGAATTCAGACTGGACGCTGCTGGCGCGCGTGAGCGAAAACCGGCTGGATAGTCACGTTGGCAGTGCTGTGCGCCAGCAGGGCCGACGGCAGTTGGGGTTTGCCCATCGACCGGTGGCAACCGATGCCTAGAACAGTCTGTTGCGCTTTGAGCAGAAGACGCAAACCCATGGCGTACCGGGAAGCACGGCGCATGCCGACCGCCATGTTGACCTGGTCAGCACGCACGTCAATTACCAGCCGCACGCCAGGGATCAATACAGCGTACGACTGGCTACACGCCGCAGCGTGGAGCGCTTCAACCCAGGATATTCCGTGTACCGTGCCAGCCTGGTGCAGTGGCGCTGGACCGGAAATTTTCATCCGCGCTGGGATGTCGGGTTGCAGGGCGGCTACTGGTTCGATGATCGTGGTGCTACGCAGCAGATGCTGGGAACCGAACTGGGATACCAGGTTGGCGCTGGCGTCTGGTTGTCCGTTGGCTATAACGCCGTGGGTTTGTGCGATCCCGACTTGAACAACTCCGATCCCCTGGGACGCGGAGCTTACGTCCGGTTGCGCTTCAAATTTGACGAACGGCTGCTTCTGTCCGCAAGTTCTGCACTAAGGGATACGCCATGAGCCAATGCCCAGACCGATTGAGGGCCATGCCGTCAGCGCACGCCGTTCCAGCAGGTCCACCGCCGGGTTGCCGGCGCCTGTTGCGGTGGTTGCGCTGCGGCTGGATGCTGTGTGCGCTGGTGATGCCTGCTGGCGCATGGGAGGACGATTCGGGGGCGGTGGCGACCTCTGAATCAAGCGGTGTCACAGCATCACGGCCGACCTCCAATCCGCCCGCCAGCGAGAATTCGCGCGACAGTCGGCATTGTAAGAACACTCCCCAGCCGACCGACTGCGATGGCAGTGCGGAACCCGCTGACGAGGATCCGCAGTCTGCGGGGCGTCGCCCTGCCGTTGTACCGCAAGACGGGAGCAGTGCGCAGGATCGATTGCAGCCTCTGCCGCCGCGCCTGGTGTTGCGTAAGGATTTGGGTGGGCAGCGTGTGCGCGCAAGCGATCAATTTACGGTTAGTCTGCTGAGTGGCATGCAAGTGATCGCCAGCGCCACCACGAGCGGTACTGCGGGTGCAGTACAGGATGGCAATACCGGCACCTGGAAATTGGTCGCTGGAACGCAATACACCCTGGCTGAAGCCATGGCGCCAGGTAGTGAGTCGACGTTGGCGCAATACGACACGTGGGTGATTTGCAAAAACAGACGACCGCAGGGTACCAATATGAAAAACATCACGGTGCTGGGTGAAGCGTTCGTGCTGAAACGCGGCGATGACATTGACTGCAAAATCCGCAATACGCCGAAACCACCTCAATTGACCGTGCGTGTGCGCAGCATGGGTCGGGTCGGGGTCTTTTCGTTTCACGGCAGCAGCAATGCCGATCAGATGAATCTGAAGGATGGCTATGTCATCCAAACCGAAGCCGAGGGGGCTTGGTATTCGGGCCGCCAGGTGGCGTTACGGCCTGCGGGCGTGCGGGTGGAAATAGAGCAGCGCACGCCGCCTGGCTGGCGCATTATGGAGGCGCAGTGCACCGACGCCAATGCCGCCATCACGGGAAACCCGGAGGGATATTTTGGTGGTCTGGTCGGCGACACGCTGGAGATTGCGCGTATCTATCTCCAGCCGGCTGCGGATTTGCGCTGCAGTTTTACCAATGTGGAGCACATTCCCGATGTTTCTGGAAAGGTTTTTCTGGATGTCGGAGGTGATCTTGGCGTGGCGCATGACGGACAGCAGAGTGTGACGGAGATCGGGCACAGCGGTGTCCTGTTGCACCTCAGTGACTGCAACACAAGGGTGTTCAGCCAGGCACTTACGCGTTCCGATGGAAGTTTCAGTTTGAATGCCGCAGAAGTCGCCGACGGCCAGCAGGTTTGCGTGCAGCAGCAGCTTCCCGGCGGATATCGGGGGGTGAGTGTGGATGCCGGAACCACCCGGGCCGCGTCCCAAAATGCCGACCCGATCCTGCGTTTCAAGTACGCAGCTGGCGTGACCTACTCCGGTTTGCTGTTTGGCAATGCGCCGGTGGGCAGCTTGTCGGGTGGCGGTACGAAAACCGTGACTGCGGGCGCGGGCGTACTGTACGTGCACATCTATACGGCTGGTAGCAGCGGCAACGTGTCGTTTGAGGTGGAGCGTGTGGATGCGGGTGCAGATCCGGATTGGCGCCAAACGGCCTATTTGGACGCGCTTTGTGATGGTGTGACGACATCCGACAGTCGGCCCTCGCAAGGAAGCGTCGAGGTAACGGCGGGTCAGAAGCTGTGCGTACTGGTCCACGTTGAAAGTCCCGCCCACGCCGTCGCTGGCACCACCTACCGGACGCGACTGCGCGCCCGGGAAACCTGGGCGACGCCAACGTTGGGTCAGGACGTGCGTAGCGCCAACCTGGAAACCATTGATGTCAGTCGGGTCGCTCCACTGGGGTTGACGTTGCGCAAGGCGTGGCGTGGCGTGGCCCAGTGTCCGTCTGATGCAGCGACGGCGTTGGCCGACCAGACTCCCTTTGCCATGACTGGGCAGATCACTCCAGGGCAAAGGATTGAATACCGGGTGACCTATAGCAACCAGACCGACGGGCCTTTGCATGACATTACCGTGCTGGACGCCGTGCCGGCTTACATGGTGTTTGAACAGGCATTTTGCGCGGCGTTGCCAGCGCGTGGCATTGATTCCTGCACCGTGGCGGAGCAGCCAGCCGTGGGAAGCGCGCGCGGCGTGGTGCGCTGGGCCATGACGGATGCAAATACGGCGGCGACCGGATTGCAACCGCAGGACGTCGGTAGCGTGGGCTATTGCCTGCGCCTGCAGCAGTGATTCAAGAGGGGCCGGTGCCCGCTGCCCCGGCCGTGCCGGCGTGCCGGTATTTGCGTGGACCCATGCCATAGCGCTTCCGAAAGGCACGGGAAAAATCGCTGGCGTTGAGGTAGCCCGCTTCTTCCGCAATGCGCTGTATTTGCATGTCGCCGGTGCTCAGTGCGGCGCGCGCGCGCTCCAATCGGCGGTTGATCTGGTACTCACTGACGGTCATGCCGAACTGCTTGCGAAATAGTTCGGTCAGCCGTTTTTCAATAACACCGACTTTGCTCGCCAGTGCTTCCACCCCGTTCCATGGATATTTGGGGTCGTGTAGCAGTGCCAATGCCGCAGTGACGATTCGAATTTCGCGTTGATTGTCTTTGCCACCTTCGACGTTATTCTCTTTGGTCTGGGGGCTGTCTTCAACTGCCTGCGCAAGGGGAGAGGGCAGTGCCCCCTGCGGTATCCTGAAGTGCACATAAACGCGTGCCATGACTTCTTCCGAATGGAAGGGTTTACCAATGTAATCTACCGCGCCAGCGGCGAATCCCAGGAGTTTGTGCTCAACCGAGTCATTGGAAGATAAAAACAGGACCGGAATATGAGCTGTTTCCGGTGTGGATTTTAATTTTCGGCAAACGGTATAGCCGTCCATGTTGGGCATGGTGACGTCGAGCAGTATCAGATCGGGTTGGCCGACGCAGGCTTTGCGAAAGCCATCCATTCCATTGAGCGCCACCATGACATCAATGGACTGACCTTCGAAGAACCGCAATAACAGCGCCACAGACTCCATGCGGTCATCAATGATTAGCAATTCAGGGCGCTTGATATGCATAAGTAAAAACACTGCGAACCGGGGCGAAGACACACAGGCACCAACAACGTGGGGATATTAACCACTAATAACAGTTTGTGCACAACGGCATTTAATTTAGTTTGACCATGCATAGATATTTTCGCCCTTTGCATGGTTTTATGCGTGTCGCACGCAAGACACAACAAGCGCTTCTGTCGGTCAGACTATGGGGTGTTGATGTTCGGCCAGGCCGGTGCGTCCAATGGCAGTCTGACCGTGCAGTGTTTCCTTTATTGCTTGGAAAAAAACGGAATATGCATACATGCCATGCGTCAATTCACGAATGATGCACATGAATTTATAGCTATTCATTGCGGGTGAATGAAACAAATTTGTTGGATTGTCTATGAACGCCGCACAGTGGTTTATTGAACGGAGAAAAGTATGGCAAATGTACAATTGATGAGCGCGCAGCCGCGATACAACTATGTTTATCAGCAGTTGAACGCGCTGGGACTGAGCAACCGCCTGGCCATGGAAGTCAGTCAGAATGTGAAGATTGCATCGTATGACGCGCAGCAGGTGATATGGGCCAAGGGGGCCGAGGTGGATTCGCTGCAACTTATTATTTCGGGGCTTATTACGGAATTCATTCCCGCAGTCAAGATCAAGAGTACGTTTATTGATCTTTATTGGGAAGGGCGCTGGTTTGGCGAGCAGCACGTGATTAACGGGACCCGATCGATGTCGGACTACGTGTGTCTGGTGCCGACGGATGTCCTGAAAATTCCGCAGGCGACGGTGCGTCAAATTCTGGACTCGGATCTTGGTTTTACCCGCCGCTTGCTGGAATTGGCGGCGTGGCGTAACCAAAATACCCTGGAGCGTCTGGTCCTGATTCGCCACGGCAATCCCAGTTTGCGCATTGTGGTGGGGCTTTCGCTGTTCGCCGAGGCCCAGTTGCATTACGCCTCACGATCGACGGTGTCGAAGATGCCGAGTAATGTAGAGGTGTTCGTGTCTCAATCACTATTGGCGTCGTTGTTCGGCGTGTCGCGGACGCTGTTCTCGAACGTCTTGCATACCTTGTGCAAGCACAATCTTCTGCACACCTCGTACAAGAAAATTGTGTTTGTTTCACTGGATTCATGGACGGCATTTGCCAAGCGGCATCGCAATATCCGCCTGACAAATTTCGATCCATCCATCACGGAAATTTTGCAAATGTTCCGCTGTGAATGACGTGGTGTAAGCGGTCAGGCGCGCCGATACAAACCGCGTGCGCCACGTTTGACCAGGCCGAGTTTCAATAACTTGGACAGCGAAATACCGACGGACCCCAGCGGCAGACCAGAGCCGTTGGCGATGGCGATTCCGGTCAGTGCTGTCCATTGTGTTGATTGCAATGCGTTCCGCAAATAAGCCAGTAACTTGGCGTCGTTGGGTGTTAATCCTTGCGGGCTCCTGTCGATCTTTTTGTCGCGTGCCGCGCCGGATGCGGGCGCTGCTTTTTTCGGCGGGTTTTTGGTGAGTCCGAGCGTAGGCTTAATCAATGCATCTTCTGCTGCTGAATTGGTTTTCGACGCACCCGCCGGGTGCAGCGATATACCGAGCACATCCATAGCTGGATTGGCCAGTTCGGTGGCGTTGCCGTAGATCTTGCGCATCTGCGTCTCCACCGCCTGGAGTTCCTGGTTCAGCGCCGCAAGGGCCTTGAATTGTGCAAAGGCCTGTTCGCTATCAGCGTGGAAAGGTTGGCTTGCGACCTGCGTCACAATGGTTTGAGCCTGTTGGTACAGCGCGTCTGAGACGCGCTGTGATGCTTCATATATAGCCTGGCCCGCTTTTTGAATGGCTGCAAGGTTCGCTTGCGATAGTGACATATGGGGCTCCATTTTTTAGAAGTTTGTTGCGGCGCAATTGCACTATAAATAATTGACACGCATAGCGCAACCGGAATTCGCGGATGAAAATCCGTGGCGGCAATAATAAATAAGCTGCCGGTAGTTGGCTGGTTGCGAATGTCCAGTATGAAAAAGGCTACTTGCTGAGTTGACGCATGGCTTGTTCCAGGCCTTGCAGCGTCAGCGGATACATGCGTTGCTGCATGATTTGCTGGACCAGGCTGATGCTTTGTCGGTACTGCCACACACCCTGGGGTTCCGGGTTGATCCAGGCAAAATGAGGAAAGGCGTTTACCAGACGTTGCAGCCATTCTGCGCCCGCTTCCTGGTTGTTGTATTCGACACTGCCACCGGGTTGCAGGATCTCGTAGGGGCTCATGGTTGCATCGCCGACAAAAATCAGTTTGTAGTCGCGCGGATACTTTCGGATGATGTCCCAGGTGTCGAATTTTTCGGCGAAGCGGCGCCGGTTGTTTTTCCACATGAAGTCGTAGACACAGTTGTGGAAATAATAAAACTCCATGTGCTTGAATTCGCTTTTGCATGCGCTGAATAATTCTTCAACGCGTGCAATATGGTCGTCCATGGTGCCGCCAACGTCCATCAGCAATATCACTTTGACGGCGTTGTGGCGCTGCGCCACCATGCGGATGTCCAGATAGCCGGCATTGGCGGCGGTGCTGTGGATGGTGTCGGGCAAGTCCAGTTCCAGCGTATTTCCGGTGCGTGCGAATTTGCGCAGGCGACGCAAGGCGAGCTTGATATTTCTGGTGCCGAGTTCCTGCGTATCGTCGTAATCCCGGTAGGCGCGCTGGTCCCAGACCTTGACGGCGCTGCGGTTGCGGCTTTTGTTTTGGCCAATGCGAATGCCCTGGGGGTTATGCCCATAAGCGCCAAACGGTGAGGTGCCGCCCGTACCGATCCAACGGTTGCCACCCTCGTGGCGTTCCTTTTGTTCCTCCAGGCGTTGGCGCAGCGCTTCCATGAGTTGGTCCCAGCCGAGCTTGTCCAGCTTGGCCAGTTCCTCCGGGCTGAGTTGCAGTTCCAGTGTTTTGCGCAACCAGTCGAGCGGCAGATCCTGTTGCATGTCGGTTAGGAGTTCGACACCCTTGAAGTAGGCGGCAAAGGCACGATCGAATTTGTCGAACAGTTTTTCGTCCTTAACCAGGCAGGTGCGGCTTAAGTAGTAGAAGTCGTCAACGCAATAGCCATTGGCATCACCAATCGTGCTGGCATCGGGGGTGCTGTGGGGCGCCCTGGCGTCGCTGCCGTGGTTTGCTTGGCCCGGTTGACCGACGCTGGGGCCGATCAGTCCTTGCTGCATTGCTTCGAGTAGTGTCAGGTATTCCCGTACCGATACCGGCAGTTTTGCTGAACGCAGCGTGTAGAAGAAATTGAGTAACATGCGCGGGCCTTTGTTGCCGACAATCAGGTCCGTGGGCGGTTGAGCAGGTCATTCAGGTGGGCCTTGACTTCGGGCCATTCGCCACTGCGCAGGCTGTACATGACGGTGTCACGGATGGTGCCGTCGCGGCGCAGCGCGTGGCCACGAAGAATGCCGTCCTTGCGCGCGCCGAGCCGCTCGATAGCGGCTTGAGACGCAAAGTTGAAGTTGTCGGTGCGCCATCCCACCACGTTGCATTGCAGCACCTCAAAGGCGTGGCTGAGCAGCAGCAATTTGCAAGTGGTGTTGACGTGGCTGCGCTGGACCCGTTTGGCATACCAGGTCCAGCCGATTTCGACCCGGCGCACGCCCGGAACTATGTCGTGGTAGCTGGTGCAACCCACCACCTGGTTGCTCTGCGCTTCGATCACGGCGAAGGGGAAACGGTGGCCGGCTGCGCGTGCAGCGAGCGCGTCTTCGATGTATTGTTGCGTTTGCTCGGGTTCGGGCACGGATGTGACGCGCAGGTTCCAGAGCGCGCCGTCAGCGGCGGCGTTCTGGAGTCCGTTCAGGTGGTGCAGGTGCAGCGGGGCCAAAATGACGCCGTTGGTTTGCAATGTCACCGGCTCTACAAATGGCATGGTGCTCTCTCGTTTTTAAAAGGGATGAGGTACGGCGTAGCGCAGTGCGGGTTCAGCGCTGGTTGCGCTGCATGAACATCAGCTTTTCGAACAAGCTGACGTCCTGCTCGTTTTTGAGTAGCGCGCCGACCAGCGGTGGCAGCGTTTTCTTGTCGTCCTGCGCCTGTAGGACTTCAAGTGGAATATCTTCAGCCAACAGTAGCTTGAGCCAGTCCAGCAGTTCGCTGGTGGACGGCTTCTTTTTGATGCCTGGCAGTTCGCGCAGCGCGTAGAAGGTTTGCATAGCGGCTGCCAGCAGTTCTTGTTTGAGCCCCGGGAAGTGCACATCGACGATGCGCTGCATGGTGACTGCATCCGGGAACTTGATGTAATGGAAGAAACAACGGCGCAAAAATGCGTCAGGCAACTCCTTCTCATTGTTGGAAGTAATGAACACCAGTGGCCGGTGTCGCGCCTTGACCAGTTCCTGGGTTTCGTAGCAGTAAAACTCCATACGGTCGATTTCGCGCAGCAGGTCGTTGGGGAATTCGATGTCGGCCTTGTCGATTTCATCGATCAGCAGGGCAACGGGTTGGTCGGCCTGAAAGGCCTGCCACAGCACGCCCTTGACGATGTAGTTGTGGATGTTGTGAACGCGTGCGCCCCCATCGACACCGGCGAGCTGCGAGTCGCGCAAACGGCTGACAGCGTCGTATTCGTAGAGGCCTTGCTGGGCCTTGGTGGTGGACTTGATATGCCATTGGAGTAGCGGCATGCCCAAGGCTTGTGCCACTTCTTCGGCGAGCATGGTTTTGCCAGTGCCGGGCTCACCCTTGACAAGTAAGGGGCGTTGCAGATGGACTGCGGCATTGACGCTGAGCATCAGATCCGGAGTGGCGACGTAATTGCTGGATCCTTGGAATTTCAT
>Ga0316223_1004183_pt1 | contig 10215 bp, 7 predicted proteins | sample TBH18009metaG_FD_206007 | JGI IMG/M metagenome (GOLD analysis project Ga0316223, IMG submission 206007) | Freshwater microbial communities from Trout Bog Lake, Wisconsin, USA - TBH18009 | ecosystem: Environmental > Aquatic > Freshwater > Lake > Hypolimnion/Profundal zone | place: USA: Wisconsin... | reverse complement strand
TCCGGAGCCATGGGTTCCGCCGCCACCCCCTCCAGCGCCGACAGCCAGGCCAGGAGCGGCGCTCCGCTCCGGTCCTCCAGGGCGGCCTCGAGGGCCTCGTCCAGTCCTTCGGCCGCGGCGCCATGGCCGCAGGACTTGAGGCAGGCCGCGAGGGTCGCGGCCACGGCCCTGGCCTTGCCGGGGACCCACGGGTCCTCCCGGGACGCCTCCAGGATCTCCCGCTGCACGTCCAGGACCTCCTGGACGAGCGCCGGGAGCGCCACCGCGGCCGGCGCTGCGGACGTCGCGGGCTCCAGCGGGGCGAGCGCCTCCCAGTCGGGACCGCGCAGGGTCTGCAGGGCGAGGATCAGGGCCCCCAGGGCGCGGGGGTCCGGGTCCGTCTCGAGGAACGCCAGCAGCCAGCGCAGGGCGCTGGACAGCCAGAGGTCGGGATTGGAGAGCTCGAGCAGGGCCCGGGCCGCCCGCTCCAGGTCCCCCAGGCGCCCGGCCTCCAGCAGGCCCATGGCCTCCTGGACGAAATCCTCGTAGACCGGCCCCCCGTTGGGATCGCCCTGGGGCAGGGCCAGCCGCCTTGGCGCCACCGCCGTGAAGGCCACCTGGTCGGGGACATAGCGGAAATGCGCCTCCAGCGCGTCCAGGCTGGCGGTGGCCAGCATCCGGAACTCGAGCGCGCACCGGTAGGCGTCCAGCTCCCCCAGGGCGGGCCAGGGCTCCGAAGCCTGCATCCGGCCCCAGCGCAGCCCCGGGGTCAGCCGGGCCTGGTGGAAGGGGTCCTCCCCCCTGAAGAAGCATTCCGGCTCGGGGCGGTAGGTGACGAGGAACAGTCCCGGCCCGGCCGGCTCCCGGAACAGGGCCAGGCGCTCGGCCTCGGGGATCCCGCCCACCAGCTCCTCGAGGCCGGTTCCGGCCAGGGTTCCTTCCGCGCTCGGGGCGGACGCGGCGGCGGCCTCCTGGGGCGCGGTCTCCTTGGCGGGAAGCAGGCCGCGCAGCTGGTCGGCCAGGGCCGTGGCGGGCCCGGACGGCCCCGGGACGACCGCCCCGGCCCGGTCCACCTCGTCGCACTGGGCGCCGACGAAATCCATCGCGTCCAGCAGGGTGTCGGCGAGTTCCCGCGTGAAGGCCACCCGGCCGTTGCGGATCTCGTCCATGAGATCCTCGCCGGCGTGCAGCACCCGGGTCATGGCCGGGAGGTCGAACAGGCCGGAATTGCCCTTCAGGGTGTGCACGAGCCGGAACAGCTCGTTCATGAGGCCCATGTCCGAGGGGGCGTCCTCGAGCTGCATCAGCTTTTCGCCAATGCCCTGCAGCAGCTCGCGGGCTTCGGAGAGGAATTGCTCGAGCAGCGGGTTCATGACAGCGCTTCCCCCAGCAGCAGGTGCACGTGGTCCAGGAGCTGGTCGGGCCGCACCGGCTTGACCAGGTAGGCGTTGGCGCCCGCGGCGAAGGCCCGGCGCCGGTCCTGGGCCTCGGCCTCGGTGGAGACCATGATGGCCGGGGCCTGGGGCAGGTCCTGGCCCCGAAGCTCCTTCAGGAACCCGTAGCCGTCCAGCTTGGGCATGTTCACGTCCACGACGTAGAGGTCGTAGGGGGCCTGCAGGGCCTTCTCCAGGCCCTCGAGGCCGTTCACGGCCATCTCCACCTGCAGCCCGGCCTCCTCCAGGGTGTTCTGGTAGTACATGCGCACGGTGGCGGCGTCGTCGATGATCAGGACGCGTTTCATCGGCCCTCCTGCGGTTTCTGGTAGACGATGGCCTCGGGGAACTTCCGGATCCGGTAGATGTTCGAGATCCGGCTCATGGACTCCGAATGCCCCAGAAGGACGAACCCGCCCGGGCGCAGGGCGTCGAAGAAGGTCTCCGCGGCGGCCTTGCGGGAGAGCTCGTCGAAGTAGATGAGGAGGTTCCGGCAGAAGACGACGTCGAAATCCCGGTACGGCCGGGTGTCGGCGGGCTCGGACAGGTTCACCCGGGTGAACGCCACGGCCCCCCGCAGCTCCTCGCCGATCTGGTAGCCCCCGTCGGTGCGGGTGAAGTACTTGCGCCGCAGGGGGGCGGGCACGTTCTGCACGGAGCGCTCGGAATACAGCCCGCGCCGGGCCCGGGCCAGGATGCCGGTGTCGATGTCCGAGGAGATGATCTCCACGTCCCAGTCCGCCAGCCCGCGCCAGTATTCCAGCAGGTGGATGGCGATGGAATACGCCTCCTCGCCCGAGGACGACGGGATGGACCAGATCCGGATCGGACGCCCCGGGGCCCTGCGCGCCGTGAGCTCGGGCAGGATCGAGTCCACCAGGCACCGGAACTGGTAGTCCTCCCGGAAGAAGTAGGTCTCGTTCACGGTCATCAGGTTGGTCAGGGTCTGCAGCTCCTCCCCGGAGGCCTGGAAGCGCAGCAGGGTGAAATAGCCCCGGAAGGATTCGTTGCCGGTGTCCCGGATCCGCTCGCTGAGCCGCTTGTCCACGAAGTAGCGCTTCGAGGCATCGAACTGGATGCCGGTCTTGCGATAGAAGTACTCCTGGAATTTCCGGAATTCCTCCTCGCTGATCGTGATCCGGGTCACGTCGGGATCAGCCCTCATCGATGCGCCTCAGGGCGAGGCTCGCGGCGAACTGCACGTAGGGCTCCTGCGCGAACCGCGCCTTCAGGCCGAGCAGGGCCTCGCGCGCCCGGTCCGAGCCCACCTCCCCCAGGAGGTCCACGGCCGTGGCGCAGACGTTGACGTGGGGGTCGTGCTGGATGACGTCGATGAGCCAGGCCTCGACCTCGGGGTGGCGCAGGGATTCCAGGATGTTCACCGCGAAGATCCGGACGTCGGGATCGGCGTCGTGGAGCAGCCCGGCCATGATCGGGGCGACTTCGTCGGGCAGCTGCTTCATGGCCTCCAGGGCCTCGTTGCGCAGGGCCGCGTCCTCCTCGCTGCGCAGGCAGTCCACCAGGCCCGCGATGGCGAGGTCGTCGCCCAGGCGGGTCAGGGTGGTGAGGATCACTTCCCGCACCGACACCTCGGTCTCCACCATCAGCCGGGCCACCAGGGCGGGGCTGGCCCCCGGACAGTCCACCAGGTCCCGGGCCGCCCAGCGTCTCGCGGCCGGGTCGGGGCTGCCGAGATCCTCGGCCAGGCTGCCGCAATCGCGGGGCCGCCTGCGTTCGTCCGCGTCGACCGGGGTGGCTGCTTGGGGCTTGATGAAGGCCATGGGGTCGCCGTCTCCTTCAGAGGACGCCGGTCCAGGACAGGATCTGCCCTGCCACCTGGTCGGCGGGCAGCACCACCGTGGCGCCGCCCCGTTTGATGAGTTCGGCGGGCATCCCGAACACCACGCAGGAAGCCTCGCTTTCCGCGATGGTGCGGGCGCCCCGGCGCTTGAACTCGGCGAAGGTGTCGGCCCCGTCGCTGCCCATGCCGGTCAGGAGCGCCCCGACCACCCTGGCCGGGTCGACGCATTCCAGCACCGAGCGCGCCAGGACGTCCACCGAGGGGTGCCAGAGGAAGGCATTGTTCTCCGGCTTGGGCAGGACGGTGAGCTTGCCGCCCCTGCGCGTTACGACCATGTCCGCACCGCCCTTGGCGATGTAGATGGTGCCGGCCTCCAGGGGCATGGGACTCGCGTTCTCGACGACCCTCAGGGGGCAGATCAGGTCCAGGCGGTCGGCGAAGGACTTCGTGAAGGACGCCGGCATGTGCTGCACCACGAGCACCGGCCAGGGGGTGGTCGCCGGCAGCAGGGGCAGGATCTCCTCCAGGGTGCGCGGCCCCCCGGTGGACACGCCGATGACCACCACCCCTTCCCCGCCGGTGCCCCGCCGGATGGCGACGGGACGCGGGGCGGGAACCTTCTCGCGTTCCTCCTTGAGCCTGCGGGCGAGGTCCCGGGTGGGGCTTTTGCCCTTGACCCGGGCCTTGGCGGCGGCCCGGACCTTGGCCACCAGCTCGGCCTTGATCTCGTCGATGGACAGGGAGATCGTGCCGCCCGGCTTGCAGATGTAGTCCACCGCCCCCAGGTTGAGGGCCTCGAAGGTGGCCAGCGCCCCCTTCTCCGTGAGCGAGGACACCATCACCACCGGCACCGGGCGCTCCGCCATGAGCAGCGAGAGCGCCGTGAGGCCGTCCATCTCCGGCATGTTGATGTCCAGGCTCACCACGTCCGGCTGGAACTCCCGGTTGAGGTCCACCGCCTCCTTGCCGTTGCGCGCCTGGCGGAGGTCGAAGTCGCCCTCCTCCTGGAACAGCATGGTCAGCTGGCGGCGCATGAGCGCCGAATCGTCAACGATGAGGAGCTTGATCATCCTACGCCCCGGCCGCGGCCAGATCCGCGAGCTGGTCGGCTTCCACCAGGTGGTCCGGCTCGATGAGCTGGACGAGCCGCTTCTGCTTTTCGAGGTTGGCCATGCGGGCCAGGAGCCTGGACTGGTCTCCCGACAGCCGCGGCGCCACCTCGATCGCGGCCCGCGGGATCCGCAGGACCTCGGCCACCGAGTCGACGATGAAGCCGGTGCGCACGCCCGAGAGCAGGAAGACCATGATCCGCTGGCGGTCGGTGCGGGCGATGTCGGGCAGACCCAGGCGCCGGCGCAGATCGATGACCGGCAGCACGGTGCCCCGCAGGTTGACCACGCCCTCCACGAAGGCGGGGCTCTTGGGCACCTTGGTCAGCTCGTCCGGGACCCGCACGATCTCCTGGACGCTGGTGATCGGCACGCCGAACTCCTCCCGGTCCAGGCGGAACACGACCACCTGCTCGTCGTCGTCGGCCCTCTCGTCCTCGCCCTGGGCGGCGGCCGCCCCTTCCTCGTCCTCGCGCAGGCTATCCACGGTCTTCAAGGCCTCCTTCACGGCGGAATGCCGGAACAGGTTGCGGGCGGAGATGATCGAGACCATCCGCCGCCCCTCGTCCAGGCGGCAGATCTCGGAGATGTCGGCCAGATCGCCGTCCCGCGCCAGCAGGGCCGGCATGGCGTCGACCCCGGACCGGGGCACCCGCAGCACTTCGTTGACGGAATCCATCACCACCCCGACCGAGATCTGGCCGAGGGAGACCACCACGATCCGGCTGTGCTCGTCGGCCTCCTGCGCGGGCAGGTCGAACATCCGCCGCAGGCTCACGAGGGGCAGCAGGCGGTTGCGCAGGGTCATGATGCCCAGGACGTGACTCTGGGCGTGGGGCACGCGGATGACGGTCTCGGGGATCTGGACGATCTCCTGGACGTCCTCGATGGCGATGGCGTATTCCTGGCGGGCCACCTCGAAGCTGACCAGCTGGAGCTCGTCGGTGGTCTCCTCCTCCTCGTCCTGGGCCTGCCCGGCCAGGGCGGCGCCCAGCTGGGAGCCCGAGGCCAGGCGGGCCAGCTCGTCGAACTCCTGCCGGATGAGCCTGGCGAAGTCCAGGATCATGACCATGGCGTGGCCGCCCACGTCCTTGATGATGCCGGAGAGCAGGTCCGTGTTCACGGTGGCGCGGATGGTGTCCACGCCTTCGATCTGGCCCGGGTCCACGCCCAGCACGCTCGAGACCCGGTCCACCACGAAGCCCAGGGGCTGGCCGAGGTCGATGACCACGGCCCTCGTGGCGTCATCGTTCCCCTTTTCCGGAAACCCGAAGATCCGGAGCAGGGAGACGATGGGCAGCACCTTGCCGCGCAGGTTGGCCAGGCCGTCCAGGGCCGGCGGCGCCAGGGGCACCCGCACCACCTGGGGCACGCGGATGATCTCCTGCACCGGGGCCATGTCCACGGCGAAGACTTCGTCCCCCGACAGGAAGGTGACGAACTGCCGGGTTTCGGAGGCCAGAACCGCGCCCTGTCCTTCTTCCAATTCGTCGGCCATGCTTCACCTCCCTCAGGCGCTCTGGAGTTCGTCGGCGAGGGACGCGATCTCCTCGATGGCGGAGGCCAGCTCCTCGACGCCCTGGGCCTGCTGGCGGGCGGCGGACGCCGATTCCGTGGCGGCCTTGTCGGCTTCGGTCGCGGCCTGGGCGATCTGGTCGATGCCCTTCTTCACCTGGGCCACGGCCACGGCGATCTCGTTGGCGGCGGTCAGGATCTCCCTGGTGCCCGTCTCGACGGCGCCGATGTCGGTCTCGATGACCACCAGGTTGGCGGTGGAGGCCTTGGCCTTCTCCACCTCGGCCAGGGAGGTGCCGAGGATCTCCTCCAGGTCCTTGCCGACGACGCCGATCTGGTCCTGCACGCCCTTGACCATGTCCTTGATGCGGTCGGCATTCTCGGCGGAATCATGCGCCAGGTTGCGGATGTCGGTCGCCACGACGACGAACCCCTTCCCGAACTCCCCCGCCCGCGCCGCTTCGATCGAGCCGTTCACCGCCAGCATGTTGGTCTGGATCGAGACCGTCGTGATGGCGTCCACGATCTTGTCGATGCGCCGGGACACCAGCTCCAGGTCCTTCACCTGCCTGATGCTGATCTGGGAGGCGTCGGCCGCGCTGACGATGCCGGTGATCATGCCGTCCACGGTGGTCTTGTTCACCCCCAGGAGCTTCATGATGGCCACGACCTTCTCGCCGGACGCCTTGGCGCGGGTCTGGGCGATGTCCGCGCCCTTCTCGATCTGGCTGATGGCCGCGGAGGCCTCCTCGGTGGCCGCCGACTGGATCTCGGTGCCCTTGCGGATCTGCTCCAGGGCCGCCATGATCTGCCCCGAGGACCGGTTGATCTCCTGCACGGCGGAGGAGAGTTCCTCGGCCGCGGCCGCGACCTCCTCGGCGCTCTTGGCCACGTCGGAGGAGGTCTTCAGGTCCTCGGCCAGTTCGGACAGGCTCTCGGCGGTCTTTTCGCACTCGGCCAGCGCCGCGGCCTGCTCGGCCACGGTCTTGGCGGATTCCTCGGCGGCCGAGGACTGCTCCTCCGCGGCCGAGGCGATGTCCTCGGCGCCCTTCATGGCCTGCCGGGAGGCGACGTTGGACTGGGCGGCCCCGGTGGCGATCTCGCGGATGCCGGTCACGATCTCGATGGAATCCAGGCGGATCTGCTCGAGCTGGCCGGTGATGGTCCTGCCGTTCTCCACCTCGCCCTCGATGGTCCTGGCGGCCGAGCCGATCCCTTCGGCGATCACCTTGACTTCGCTCTGGATCTGGCCGACCAGATCCTGGATCTGCTTGGCGCTCTTCTCGGAGGTCTCGGCCAGGGTCCGCACCTCGTCGGCCACGACGGCGAAGCCCTTGCCGTGCTTGCCGGCGCGGGCCGCTTCGATCGCGGCGTTCAGGGCCAGGAGGTTGGTCTGGTCGGCGATGCGGGCCACGGCCTTGACGATCTCGCCGATGTTGGCGGCCTGCTGCTCGAGCTCGGCCACCATGGCCACGGACGCCACCTGCCGCCTGGCGGCGATGCCCACGTTGGTCACGAGCCCGGCCACGTCGGCGCTGGTCCGGGCCACCAGGGTCTGGGTGGCCTCGGTCTTGGTCTGGCTGAGGTCGGCGTTCTCCAGCTGCCGGGTCAGGGCCTCGGCCACGGACTTGAAGGCGGCCAGGGACTCCTGCGCCGCGCCCGAGGCCTCCTCGGCGCCCGTGGCGATCTGGTCGGAAGCCCGGCGGAGCTCCTCCGCGGCCGAGGCCGCCTCGTTGATCCCGGAGGACAGCTGGCCGGTCGCGGCGGCGATGCGTTCGGCGGCCTGCTGCTGCTTGGCCAGGGTCCTCGCCTTCTTGCGCTGGACCTCCGCCTCGCGGGCCGAGGCGGCGCTGGCCTTGTCCTCGGAGGAGGCGACCTGGGTGGCGGCGGATTTCTTGACGAGGGCCATGGAAGGACTCCTTTGGGAGGAAGGCGGGCGATTGCGGATGCACGGGCCTGCGAACCGGCCCGGGAAGGGGCGGTCCAGGCATGGGGAACCACACCGATGGCAGGGCGCCGGGGTGGGTGGGCAAGGGGTGGCAGCTGGGCAATAAGCTAGCGGTTCATCTTGAAGCGGGTGCTTCGGACGGCTTGATGCTGAAACCGAGGGAGGCTCCCATCGGCATTCAAGATTGAAGACGCCATTTTCTGTTGAAAACGATGACAGCTTGCCCGGCAAGGCACATCAGCACTACTACTTAAATATTCATTTGGGATGAATGCAAAATTACTTACGTAGATTTACGCACACCCCGACAGGGCCCCTCACCAGGCGCCGATGCCGTGCTCGAAGGCGAACTTCACCAGGCCCGGGCCGTTGGCGATGCCCAGTTTGCGCATGATGGTCAGGCGGTGGGAATCCACGGTCCGCGCGCTGATGAACAGGCATTCGGCGATCTGCTTGCTGGTGAACCCGCGGCCCACCAGCCGCAGGACCTCGCTCTCCCGGCGGGAGAGGCCCAGGTCGGTGATCGCCTTGGCGGCCGTGGCGGCCGCGCCCGCCGAACGCAGGCCGGTCTCGCCGTCCGCGACCCGGTGGATGATGTCCTTCAGCTCCTCGAAGGTGCCTTCCTTGAACACGCAGGCCCGGGCGCCGGCCAGGAAGGCCCGCTGGGGCGCGTAGCGCTCCTCGGCCACCGTGAGGACGATGCAGTGCGTGGCGAGGCCTTCCGCCAGGACCTTGGCGGTGATCTCGATGCCGTCCAGGCCCGCCAGGGTCAGGGAGAGGAGGGCCACCTCCGGCCGGAGTTCGCGGATGGCCTCCAGCGCCTCCTGACCCCGGGAGGCGGTGCCCGCGGCCAGGAACCGCGGATCGTCGCCCAGCATCCGCACCAGCCCCTCGCAGAGCATGGCATGGCCGTCGGCGACCAGGACGGACACGGCGTGCTTCGATACGGCTCCGGAACGGGTAATCATGGCTCAAGTCCCACGTTGAGAGGTATGGGGCGATGCGGACGGATGTCTGCCGATCGTCCTATTTGACCCAGGATTGAGGCCAATGAGAAAAATATGTCACATTTTCAACTGATTTTAGGTATTTTTACGCAACACACCGTGCCCAGGTCCCGGCCGATTTGCCACGGCACTTCGCGGGCGCTGCATTAAAGTGGGTTCATGCCCAGGGAACGCGCCACCCCGCCCAGCCAGCCCTTCCCCGTGGTCGCGCTGGGCGCCGGCCTCGGCGGCGGAGCGGCCCTGGAGGCATTCTTCGGGCCCGGGGATCCCCCGGCCCCGGCGGGCATGGCCTTCGTCCTGGTCTCGGCCCGGGACGGCGAACCCCCCGACCGGCTTGCCGCGCGGCTGGGGCCCCGCACGCCCCTTCCGGTCTGCGAGGGCGCCCACGGCATGGCCCTCCAGCCTGGCCGGATCTTCATCGTACCGCCCCATCCCCATCCGGCCATCCAGGCGGGGCGGCTCTCCCTTCCCCCCGAGCCCGGGCCGGCCACCGGCCCCTGGCTGCCGGTGGATCATCTGTTCCGTTCCCTGGCCCGGGACCGGGGCGCCCTGGCCATCGGCATCGTGCTCGCCGGCGCGGGCGCCGACGGCGCCCAGGGGCTCGCGGCCATCAAGGCGGAAGGAGGCATGACCATGGCCCAGCTGCCCGCCACGGCCGAACCGGACGGCATGCCGCGCCACGCCGCCGCCACCCGCCGGGTCGATTTCGTCCTGGCGCCCGCCGCCATGCCCGCCCAGCTCCTGGCCTACGCGGCCCAGGCCTTCGCGCCGGGGCCCGCGGCCGGCCCCGCCCTCGGCCCCCGCCACGGCAAGCACGTGGACCACATCCTCACCGTCCTGCGCCACCAGACCGGCCAGGACTGCGGCAGCCTGCGCCGGAGCCTCGTCCAGCAGCGCATCAGCCGCCGCATGGCGGTGACCCAGATGCCGACGCTGGGCAAGTACCTCAAGCACCTCCAGCGGACCCCGGCCGAAGCGGAGGCGCTCCTGCTGGACCTCCAGGTGGGCGTGAGCCAGTTCTTCCGGGATCCGGAAGCCTTCCGGAGCCTCGAGCAGCGGGTCATTCCGGCCCTGTTCGCCGAAAGGGAGGCCGACGCGTGCATCCGCGTCTGGGTCCCCGGCTGCTCCACGGGCGAGGAAGCCTATGCCGTGGCCATCCTCCTGGCCGAAGGCCAGCTCCGCGCCAAGGGCGCCCACCCCGTCCAGGTCTTCGCCTCCGACCTCGACGCGCGGGCCATCCAGACGGCCCGGGCCGGCGTCTATCCCGCCACCATCGCCGCGGACCTGACCCCGGACCGGCTGCGCCGCTGGTTCACGCCGGACCCGGCCTCGGGCGGCTACCGGATCCAGCGGAGCATCCGGGAACTGGTGACCTTTTCGGAGCAGGACCTGCTCAAGGATCCGCCCTTTTCCAGGGTCGACT
>Ga0316223_1004180_pt1 | contig 10217 bp, 8 predicted proteins | sample TBH18009metaG_FD_206007 | JGI IMG/M metagenome (GOLD analysis project Ga0316223, IMG submission 206007) | Freshwater microbial communities from Trout Bog Lake, Wisconsin, USA - TBH18009 | ecosystem: Environmental > Aquatic > Freshwater > Lake > Hypolimnion/Profundal zone | place: USA: Wisconsin... | reverse complement strand
GTGGTGCAATGGTACGGCGTTTGGACCGTCGCTCAAAGCATGGTCCGGGTCCGGGTGGGTCTCCATGAAGACGCCGGATACGCCCACCGCCACGGCGGCGCGCGCCAGCACCGGCACCATGTCACGTTGGCCACCGCTGCTGCCACCCTGGGCGCCGGGCAGCTGTACCGAGTGCGTGGCATCAAACACCACCGGCGCTTCGGTCTCACGCAGGATGGCGAGCGAACGCATGTCACTCACCAGGTTGTTATAGCCAAAACTGGCACCGCGCTCGCAGGCCATGAAATTGTCGGTGTTGAGACCGGCCGCCTGTGCCGCAGCGCGTGCCTTGGCAATCACGTTCTTCATGTCGCCTGGCGCCAGGAACTGGCCTTTCTTGATGTTCACCGGCTTGCCGCTTTGCGCCACGGCGTGGATGAAGTCGGTCTGGCGGCACAGGAACGCGGGCGTTTGCAGCACGTCCACTACGTTGCAGACTTCGGCAATCTGGTCTTCCGAGTGGATGTCGGTGAGCACTGGCAGCCCCAACTCGCGCTTCACCTTGGCCAGGATTTCCAGACCGCGCTCCATGCCCGGGCCGCGAAACGAGGTGCCACTGGAGCGGTTGGCCTTGTCAAAGCTGCTCTTGAAAATAAAGGAAATGCCCAGTTCAGCGCAGATTTCCTTGAGTGCGCCCGCCGTGTCCATCTGCAATTGTTCAGACTCGATGACGCACGGTCCGGCAATCAGGAACAGTGGATGCTGCAGGCCGATTTCAAAACCACACAACTGCATGTCAGGCCGCCACTTTCAGGGTCAGGCCCAGGGCCTGGTGGTCGAGTGCGGCGCGGACAAAGGCGTTGAACAGCGGGTGTCCGGCCCATGGGGTTGACTTGAATTCGGGGTGGAATTGCACACCGACATACCACGGGTGCACGCTGCGCGGCAGCTCGACGATTTCGGTCAGCTTTTCGCGTTGGGTAATGGCCGAGATGACCAGGCCAGCGCTGCGCAACTGGTCGAGGTAGTTGACGTTGGCTTCGTAGCGGTGGCGATGGCGTTCCGTGACCACATCACCATAAATGCTGTGCGCCAGCGTGTCGGTTGCAACGTCGGACGTCTGTGCGCCTAAGCGCATGGTGCCGCCCAGGTCGGAATCCTTGTTGCGCGTTTTGATGGTGCCGTCGGTGTCTTTCCACTCGGTGATAAGTGCGATGACGGGGGCGGCACATTCGGCGTCGAACTCGGTGCTGTTGGCGCCGGTCAGGCCCGCCACATGGCGCGCAAATTCGATGGTTGCGACCTGCATGCCCAGACAGATGCCCAGGTAGGGCAGCTTGTTTTCGCGGGCATAACGGGCGGCGCCAATTTTTCCTTCAATGCCGCGCTTGCCAAAACCGCCGGGCACCAGAATGGCATCGAAGCGCGCCAACTGGGTCACCGTGTCGGGCGTGATGGTTTCGGAGTCGATGTATTCAATTTTGACGCGTGCGTGGTTTTTCATGCCCGCATGGCGCAGTGCTTCATTGAGCGACTTATAGCTGTCGGACAGATCCACATACTTGCCCACCATGGCAATCGTGACTTCGTGTTGCGGGTGTTCCGTTTCATACACCAGATCGTCCCAGCGCTTGAGGTTGGCGGGCGGCGTGTTCAGGCGCAGCTTGTCGCAGATAAGACCGTCCAGGCCCTGTTCGTGCAGGATGCGCGGCACCTTATAAATGGTGTCAACGTCCCACATGGAAATGACGCCCCACTCGGGCACATTGGAGAACAGGGAAATTTTTTGCCGTTCTTCTTCCGGAATCGGGCGGTCAGCGCGGCACACCAACGCGTCGGCCTGAATGCCGATTTCGCGCAGTTGCTTGGCGGTGTGCTGGGTTGGCTTGGTTTTGAGTTCGCCGGCTGCTGCAATCCAGGGCAGGTAACTCAGGTGCACGAATGCACTGTTGTTGGGCCCCAGCTTGAGACTCATCTGGCGCACGGCTTCCAGGAACGGCAGCGACTCGATGTCGCCCACGGTGCCGCCAATTTCGACAATGGCGACGTCTACGGCGTCATCGCCCAGACCGGCGCCGCGCCGCACAAATTCCTGGATTTCATTGGTGACGTGCGGAATAACCTGCACCGTCTTGCCCAGGTAGTCGCCACGGCGCTCTTTGTCGAGCACGCTTTTGTAAATCTGGCCGGTGGTGAAGTTGTTGGTTTTGCGCATGCGCGTTTCGATGAAACGCTCATAGTGGCCCAGGTCAAGATCGGTTTCGGCGCCATCGTCGGTGACAAATACTTCACCATGTTGCAGGGGCGACATGGTTCCGGGGTCAACGTTCAGATAGGGGTCGAGCTTTATTAAAGTGACTTTGAGGCCTCGCGATTCCAAAATCGCTGCTAAGGAGGCTGAGGCGATTCCCTTGCCAAGGGAAGACACCACACCGCCGGTGACGAAGACAAATTTGGTCATGTCAGGGGCGAACCGCTTAGGTTCGTTGAGGTGGTAAAGAGCGATTATACCGGCGCGCCTGCCCGCTTCCTGACGAACGCTCTGCTACATTGCGGCCCAATGCGCTAACCTGCAAAGCCAGAACTTCTGAATTTTGCAGCGGTAGAACCCTGGAACGCGAGAAAGACACACCATGGACTTGAACGGCAAACACATCGTGCTCGGCTTAAGCGGAGGCATCGCCTGTTACAAGGCAGCAGAATTATGCCGGGCCATGATCCGCGAGGGCGCCACGGTGCAGGTGGTCATGACGGAGGCTGCCACGCAATTCATCACGCCCGTCACGCTGCAGGCTCTGAGCAACCGTCCGGTTTACCTGTCGCAATGGGATGCGCGTCCCGACAACAACATGGCGCACATCAATCTCAGTCGCGACGCCGACGCCATCGTGATTGCGCCTTGCAGCGCCGACTTCATGGCCAAGCTACTGCACGGACGCGCCGACGAGCTGCTCAGCCTGTTGTGTCTGGCACGCCCGACGCAGCGTGTGCCGCTGCTGCTGGCCCCGGCCATGAACCGCGAAATGTGGGCCCACCCAGCCACCCAGCGCAATGTGGCGCAGTTGCGTGCCGACGGCGCCGTGGTGTGGGACGTTGCCAGTGGCGACCAAGCTTGCGGAGAAACCGGTGACGGCCGCATGCTTGAACCCGAGGCCTTGCTGCAGGAACTGGTTGCCGCTTTTCAGCCGCGCTGCTTGACCGGTCAGCACGTGCTGGTCACAGCCGGCCCCACCTTTGAAGCCATCGACCCGGTGCGCGGTATCAGCAACCGCTCCAGCGGGAAAATGGGTTTTGCCGTGGCGCGCGCTGCACGCGAAGCCGGGGCCGAAGTCACGCTGGTGGCCGGGCCGGTGGGCTTGTCCACGCCGCACGGCGTACGCCGCATCGACGTGGTGTCGGCGCAGGACATGCTGCAGGCGTGCCACCGCGTGGTGGACCAGGCCAGTGTGCTGGTGGCCACCGCCGCCGTGGCCGACTGGCGCCCGGCCCACAGCGCGACCCAGAAAATAAAGAAGGACGGTACGGGTGCCTTCGCCGCGCTGGCGTGGGTGGAAAACCCCGACATCCTGGCCACGCTGGCCAGCAGCGCGCGCGCGCGCAGCGGTGCCCTGTATTGCGTCGGCTTTGCGGCCGAAAGCCACGACTTGCTGCTGCACGCCACGGCCAAACGCGCACGCAAGCAGGTGCCGCTGTTGGTTGGCAACATAGGGCCGGCCACGTTTGGAATGGATGACAATGCGCTGTTGCTGGTTGACGCGCAGGGCAGCACGGAAATTCCACGCAACAGCAAACTGGCCCTGGCGCGCATGCTGGTGGCGGAGATTGCCCGCCGGTTGCCGACCTGAGGCGCGTTGGACGGATTCGAAGAGGTGCGAATCGCTGTGGCGATCGCCACTGGAATCGTTTCAGGCGTTGGTGTGAAGTGGTCGAAAAGGTCAGCCAGGCAACCACCAGCGTGAATGTATAAACAGACTTCAACCGACTTATGGATGGATAGCTTTAGACCATGGACATCGACGTCAAAATTCTCGACCCCCGCCTGAACGACCAGTTTCCGGCCTACGCCACGTCCGGCAGCGCCGGCCTCGATTTGCGCGCCTGCCTGGAGCAGCCGCTCACGCTGGCTCCCAACGCCTGGCAACTGGTGCCCACTGGCATGGCGATCTATCTGCAAGACCCGGGCTTTGCCGCGCTGATCTTGCCGCGCTCGGGCCTGGGTCACAAGCACGGCATCGTGCTGGGTAACCTGGTGGGGTTGATCGACAGCGATTACCAGGGCCAACTGATGGTCAGCGCCTGGAACCGCAGTCCGGCTGAATTCACCATTCAGCCGATGGAGCGCATTGCACAACTGGTCATCGTGCCAGTGCAGCAAGCGCGTTTCAAGGTGGTGCAGGCGTTTGAAGCGACCCAGCGCGGGGCGTCGGGCTACGGGTCGACGGGTACCACGTGAAGCGGTGACGCTGGACCCGCGGGGGCGCTCACTGAACCACTGCCGTGGCAGCTGGTTCAGAACTTGTAGCCAATGCCCACGGACAACGCAGACGTGCGGTGGGAGTAGTGTCCAGAGCCATTTTTACCCTCGGCACTGATGTCGTTGTAACGGGTTTGCGTATATTCACCGAGCAAATAGCTGTTTTCGCTGAGGGCGTATTGAATGCCCAGGCCATAGGTCGGGCCCAACAACTCAGCACCTTCCTCGGCATAGCGCGTTGGGTTGGCGCTGTATCCCAGTTTGGTGTAGAGCAGGGTTTTGTCGGTCATGGCAAAACCCGGTGCGGCGTAGACGGAATAAGTACCGCTGTGCTCCAGTTTGTGCGGCGAGTGTGCAAAAGGGCGACCGCCGTCATAGCCGCCGAGCAGATAGGTGGCGCCGACGGCCATCGTTATGTTCTCGCCCAGTGTCCATTGGTATTTTCCGTTCAGACGCAGTACCGGAGTGTCCAGGGTATGGCTGTAGCCGTGCTGCGTTACGGAGTAGGGCGTGACGTACTGACCGTTCAGGGTGGTGCTGGCGGAGAGTTGACTGACGTCAATTCCGAGGTGGTATCCCTTAAAGTTTTCAGCGCTGGCAAAAACCTGGGCGCTGCCGAAGGTGGATATAAAGGCTGCAACCAGGGTTGCAGCACGACTAGCGGTTAGCTTTCTCATGCATGGATTCCGTCAAAGTGAAATGCCAGGAGGTGACTCCTGGGTGAGTTCGCGGTGCGGCTGACACGCGTTGGTGTGCCACAGCGAACGGAGCTATCGTCGCCAAATCGACGGAAAGTGGCTTGATGGAAATATGATCTTTTGAAAATATGGAATTGACGCGCAGGAGCGATGGGCAACGGCATTCAAAAGTTCATTGCGGCTCCGGCTGCGATGAGGGTGCACAGATCCAGGACGATCGGTTTGATGCCATGTGCACCCAAGGCCTTGGGCGTGCCATCCGCATGGAACTGGTACGTGTTCTGATTATTGACACGGGCCGCTTGCCGCTTCGGCCACGGCCAAGTGCAGGCCACGGCGGGCGTTGAACATGCTGCGGCATCGGGCCTTATTCATGGGTTTGGCAGCCGTGTTGTGAGCGCTACAGGCGCATGGTTAAAGTAAAACCAGCAGTGGTTTGCGCTGTTTTGATGTGTGCCGGGTGGTGCAATGGCGCGCCGACAAAGAGGTCGTAGTGGAGACGGACGGCGCCGCGTTTGAACACGCCACGCAAACCCAGCACGCCGCCGGACAGGGTCTGGCCCAGTGGCGTATCGCGGCGCGGGGAGCTGACTTCTCCGGCATCGATGCCGGCATAGATTTCCTGATCCGACGCGCCCGGCGCCAGACCCAGGTCATTGCGCAGTGTCCAGCCGCGCTCCCCCACCAAGGTGGACTCGCCGTCAAAGCCGCGCACCGTGGCGCGCCCGCCGATGGCCATGCGGTCCTGTGGCGTCAGGGGCGTCAGGTTTTCCTGCGCGTGCAGGGCGGTGCGGTACGTCAGGCGATGGGCACGCACCATGAACGGCGTCGAGGACTCCAGGTCGAGCGTGAGGAGTCCAAATTTGGATGTGCCTTTGCCAACGGGCTCTTCGGGTGCGGCAATGGAGTCAAATCCTGGCATGCCGCGCTTGTAGGCCAAGCTGCCTTCTACGGTGGCCTGTCCCACATGGTCCTGGTGGCGCACGCCGAGCTCCCATCCACCGACGGACCGGCGCTGGACCTCTACTGCGGTGTCGTCAATGAAGTTGCTGCTTTTGCGTTGCCAGGCTTTCGCGCTCACGCTGCTTTTGCGCAGCGCGTCGCGGTAGACCAGACGGGATAGCTTGAGTTCGGAGTTGTCGCTGGTGCCGTGGTACACGTAGGGTTGGTTCAGACCGGCAACGCTTTGGAAATACTGGTAGTTGGAGTGGGTGGCGGCCCAGGTCCAGTAGCCGAACGGAACGCTGTAGTGCACGGTTTTGCCCCGCGTTCCGCGTGGACCGTCGTCGCCACCGCCGAGGTCCCGACTGGCAGTTACATAAAACAGGTCACTCAATCGCAGCGGGTTGTCCAGGGACACGGTGGCGCTGCCCTGGTAGACGCCGGTGTTATGGCTGCCGCTATCGTCGGCTGTGATGGACAGACGTGCCGCCGTCACCTGCTGGTAGGTGACAACCAGATCACTCAGGCCAACGGCATCCGGGGCTTGAGCGGGTTCGATCTGGATGTCCACTTGCGCCGTTGGCACACGCTGGAGATTTTCCAGACCCTGCTCGATGTGGCGCAAATTCACCAGGTCGCCGGAGCGAACCGGAATGGCCGTGGCGACGTTGACTGACGGCGCTGCCGGGTCTGCCGGGCCTGCCGGGCCTGCCAGGCGGATTGCGTGGACGCGACCCGGTACCAAACTCAGCGTGAGTGTCCCCTGGGAGATGTCTTGTGCGCCGGTCAGTACACGGGTGGTGACCAACCCGTGTTGGATCAGGGCTCGCTGGATACGCTGGAGAATGCGTGCAATGCCCTCAGTACCCAGGCATTTTCCGACGGGCGAATCGTCGCCTTGCGGGCCGGCAGCAGCGCGCAACGCCCACGGTACGTCCGGTGCATTGGACGTGCCAACGGCGTGGAGTTCCAGGCGCTGTATTTTGACGCACGGCGACTCGTCCACCGGCAGCGTGTCGGTATCCAATGCGACGGGCGCTGACAGGATGTCCTCGGGTTGCTCCGTGCGCTGCCGTTGCGATTGAACGCGCTCGGGCGCGCGGCGCTGTTCAGCGTCGGGGTCGGGCATGGCCGGAGGGCCTGTGCTGGCCATTGCGTGCGCAGCGAATGCCGCGAACAGGAAGCCGACCGCAGATGCATTTGCCGGTAGGAGTCGCCGTGTTTCTGGGATGCACGGGATTCCCGGCATCGCTCGTGCTGATTGTGTTGACCGTGCCAAAACAGGTACCTCAAGCGCCAGGCCCGTGCGGCGGATTTGCGGTGCTTTTGCACGCACGTGCGCAAACCTCGCCGCAGCGGGCGACGGTGAAAATCAAAGGTGATTTCTATGGCCCGCGCGTGGCGACGGTTCAGCGTCAATCGGTGTCAATCAGCGGTGCAGTACCCGTTCAAGGCGGTTGAATGCGGGTGGGGCTGCGGCGCGTTTTGACCATCTGCAGCGGCTCCCAGACCGAATCCGGTGGAGGGTACGTGCATTTTGAGACGTTGCGTTGCGTTGCGTTACGTTACGGGGAGCGCGATGCGTCGATTGCGAACAGAGGCCGCACGGGGTGCGGGTGTGTCGTTAATCGGGGGGGCTCGCTTATTTGTTTTTCTTACTGAAGCGTCAGTGTAGGTGCACGCGCGCGGGCGCACTGCCGCAAAGTGCCGACGCTAAACAGTTTGAGGGGTCAACGTGCTTTAGTGCAACGTCGGGTCGTCGTCGTCGGTGTTCTCAACCGGGGTGCTGTGCAGCGGTTGGATGCGGAAAAATCCGGTGCCGACCGAGCCGCGTCCGATTTCTTCTTCCGTGGCTTCGCGCACCGATTCGACTTTGAGCGCAATGCGCATGGCAATGCCGGAAAGCGGGTGGTTGCCGTCTAGCACCACGTGCTCGGGATAGATGTCGGTGACGGTATAGAGCGCGTCTTTGGGCGCCTCCGAATGGCAACCAGGCGGCAATGCCCAGCCTTCCATGCATTGGCCTTCTTCCAGCTCGGCTGGAAACAGGTTGCGCGGCTCCAAAAAGATCAGCTTGTCGTTGAAGTCGCCAAAGCCTTGTTCTGGTTCAATCTGCAGGTTGACGCTGGCACCTACACTGAAGCCTTGCAGCGCAGTTTCAATGACTGGCAGCAAGTCCTGGCCGCCGAGCAGGAACTCGACAGGCTCGTCCAGGATGTCCAATACTTCGCCCAGTGTATCTTTCAGCGTCCAAGTGAGGGCCACGACGCATTGTTGAGTAATTTCCATGCAGAATTGTCACATATGAACACACAACTCCCACTTCCGCTGCTGGGCGGTTTGACGCCAGCGCTTTTCATGGAACGCTACTGGCAGAAAAAGCCACTGCTGATTCGTGCTGCCGTGCCTGGTTTTGCGCCATTGCTGGATCGGGCTGAGCTGTTCGATCTGGCGGCTAGCGATGACGTTGAATCCCGTCTCGTGGTGCAGCCAGAGGCGGGCAATCAGTGGAGCTTTCGGCGCGGGCCATTCAAGCGGCGTTCGTTGCCGTCGTTGAAGCAGCGTGCGTGGACGGTGCTGGTGCAGGGCGTGGACTTGCATGACACACGTGTGCACGACCTGATGGGCCAGTTCCGCTTCGTGCCGGATGCCCGACTGGACGACCTGATGATCAGCTGGGCCAGCGACGGCGGCGGCGTCGGGCCGCATTACGATAATTACGACGTGTTCCTGCTGCAGGCATTTGGCCGACGGCGCTGGCGCATTGGACGCCAGAAAGACAAAACGCTGGTGCCTGACATGCCCCTGAAGATCCTGGCCAATTTCGCGCCGGAGCAGGAATTTGTGCTGGAGCCGGGCGACATGCTGTACTTGCCGCCGCACTGGGCGCACGATGGTATCGCCGAGGGCGAGTGCATGACGTATTCCATCGGCTTCAAGTCGCCCAACCAGGGTGAATTGGCGCGCGAGTTGCTGGAACGCCTGGCCGACCAGGCGGGCGAGGCGCTGGAGGAGACGATCTACCGCGATCCCAGTCAGCCAGCAGTGGAGTCGCCAGCGCTATTGCCAACGGGTCTGGTTGAGTTTGCTACGCAGGCGGTGCAGGACATGCTGCGCGATCCGCTGGCCTTACAGCGCGCGTTGGGTGAGTACCTGAGTGAACCCAAAGCTAACGTCTGGTTTGAAGAGGGGCAGGCGTGGGAGCCGGGTGCGTTGTATTTGGACCGCCGCACACGCATGATGTACGACACGCGCCATGTCTACATCAACGGCGAAAGCTTTCGGGCGGGGGGGCGCGACGCCAAATTGATGCAACGGCTGGCGGATCGGCGCCATTTGACGGCGCGTGAGGCTTCCCAACTGAGTGCGCAAGCGGGTGCGTTGGTTGCCCAATGGTGCGAATCAGGCTGGATATACGTGGTGGCTTGACGGGGCCGAATGTTGCATCAGGGCAACGGGCCTTGACCTGTCACAATTCCTATAAAGTGCCCCAGTTTGGTGCTGCTTTGGCGTTTTTTCGGCGTCCTGAAGCGAGGCCTTGCTGGTGGTCGTGATGTGGTGAATGGGCGGCCGCTTCATTGGGGTGCGTTGCGCACGCGTTGTAAGTTTGCTGTAGGCTGTGCGTGCTCCACTGCCCTCCCTTGTGCCATGTGGTGAATTGCCTTTGATCATCAATGGGCAGTTGTCAACTTACCCGATCGTTTTTCTGTGATAAGACGGGTTTTCCCCAGGTTGGGGCGTAACTATCGTATAATTCGAGGCTCTGACAAAAAGAGATCGAATGCTTCTTGTCGGGGTCTTGATGGCCCTGCCATCTGGACAATTTCCGGAAATTGTTTCGTTAACTCACTTTAGTCCTTAAACATGAACAAAACACTCGCTCTGGCAGCTCTGATCGCTGTCGCCGCCCTTGCCGCTTGCAGCAAGAAAGAAGAAGCTCCTGTTGCAGCACCAGCTCCCGCTGTTGTCGCTCCTGCTGCTGACGCATCGGCTCCTGTCGCTGCACCAGCTGCTTCGGCTCCAGCTTCGGATGCTTCCGCTGCTAAGTAATTGCTGTTTATTCAGTAATACTGGCCGTTGAGGCTGCCACCTGCAGGTGGAAAAAAAAGCCACCGAAAGGTGGC
>Ga0316223_1004167_pt1 | contig 10246 bp, 17 predicted proteins | sample TBH18009metaG_FD_206007 | JGI IMG/M metagenome (GOLD analysis project Ga0316223, IMG submission 206007) | Freshwater microbial communities from Trout Bog Lake, Wisconsin, USA - TBH18009 | ecosystem: Environmental > Aquatic > Freshwater > Lake > Hypolimnion/Profundal zone | place: USA: Wisconsin... | reverse complement strand
ATCTATCTTTGTTCCAGCGGAAGACATTGTTGTTCCGTACGGTGCGTCTAACTTAGAGTCTGCTGAGCGTGTCACACACGTGATGCGTAAGACTGAGAATGAGCTTGTGCGCTTGCAGGTGTCAGGGTTCTACCGCGATGTTGACTTAGGTCAGCCTAACAACATCTTAGATGAAGTAGAAAAGAAGATTGCAGAGAAGATGGGGTTCCGTGCGTCATCTGATTCACGATATAAACTCCTTGAGATGCACGTTGACTTAGACTTACCTGGCTATGAAGATAAAGATGATAAAGGCCGAGTGACTGGCATCAAGCTACCATACGTGGTTACACTTGAGAAAGGCAGTAACATTGTCCTTGCGATACGTAGGAACTGGAACCCAGACGATGAAACGAAACAGAAGAGACAACATTTTGTGCACTATGGGTACGTGCCTGGGTTTGGGTTCTATTGTTTTGGACTCATTCATCTTATCGGCGCCTTTGCAAAATCAGGCACTTCTCTTATTCGCCAGCTTGTTGATGCTGGGACTCTCAGCAATTTGCCTGGTGGTTTTAAAACCAGAGGTTTAAGAGTTAAAGGAGATGATACTCCGATTGCTCCAGGCGAGTTCCGTGATGTAGATGTACCATCAGGTGCGATGCGCGATAATATCATGCCGTTACCATATAAAGAGCCTAGCCAAACATTGCTACAGCTCTTGAATCAAATCATTGATGAAGGTCGTGCATTTGCTAACACAGCTGATATGCAGATATCTGATATGTCTGCTAACTCTCCAGTAGGTACAACACTAGCGATTCTAGAACGTACATTGAAAGTAATGAGTGCAGTACAAGCACGTATCCATTACTCAATGAAACAAGAGCTAGGTCTACTTAAGACGATCATTGCAGACTATACACCTGAAGATTATTCATATGATCCAGAAGAAGGAGATCGTCGTGCTAAGAAGTCTGATTATGACAATGTTGATGTTATCCCTGTCTCTGACCCTAATGCATCAACGATGGCGCAGAAAATTGTGCAGTATCAAGCAGTTCTACAATTAGCGCAACAAGCTCCACAATTATATAACTTACCACTACTACATCGTCAAATGTTAGATGTATTAGGTATCAAGAACGCTCAAAAATTAATCCCTATGGATGAGGATCAAAAACCTACAGATCCAGTTACAGAGAATCAAAATGTGTTAATGATGAAACCTGTTAAAGCATTCCTTTATCAAGATCATCAAGCTCATATCACAGTACATATGGCAGCGATGCAAGATCCTAAGATTCAACAATTGCTACAAAATAATCCTACTGCTCCTCAAATTCAAGCAGCGATGGAAAATCATATCAATGAACACTTAGGCTTTGAATATCGCAAACAAATTGAACAACAGTTGGGCATGGCGCTTCCACCACAAACTGATGAATCAGGCGAAGATGTTCCAATGGATCCACAAGTTGAAGCACGTCTTGCTCCATTATTGGCTCAAGCAGCTCAACAATTATTACAAAGTAATCAACAACAAGTTGCAGCTCAACAAGCTCAACAACAAGCACAAGATCCACTCGTGCAAATGCAACAACAAGAGTTGCAACTTAAACAACAAGACCAACAACGCAAGGCTCAAAAAGACCAAGCTGACGTGGCTCTTAAACAGCAACAGCTTCAAATCGAACGTGAACGTATTGCAGCTCAAGCTCAAACAGCTAAGGGCCAACAAGTTATGGGAGCACTATCAAATGCAGCTCAGCTAGAAAATCAACGTAAGTTAGAAACTGCTCGCCTAACTACAGATGCCTTGAAGACAGTAGCAGGACATGAGCAAGCACGTAATACGCAAGCTAAACAACTCCAACATCAGATCCAACTAGAAGCAATGAAACCAACTAAACTGACAAAAGGTGAATAATGGATAAGAATTTAGAATATCTTCTCAGCGAGTACAAAGACCGCATTGGGATGCTTACAGAAGCGTTAGCAAAAAATAACGTGGCATCAATGGAAGATTACAGATACATATGCGGTCAGCTCCGAGGTCTCGAAGCCGCATGTGCAATTATTGTAGACCTCAAACATAGAATGGAGAACTCTGATGAGTAGTATAAATTTAGCTCAAGCACTAGATTTATCAGATATGGCAGTACGAGTAAAGAAAGAAGCAAAAGAAGAAGCAGAAGTAAGAGCAATAGTTGGTGATGCAACTGAAGTTGAAAGAGCAGCCCAACTCCCTAGACCATCTGGTTATCGCATATTATGCGCAGTTCCTGAAATAGAAAAAACATTTAAAGTCGGTGATTTTGAACTAGAAAAACCCGACGAGACAATGAAAGTAGAAGAAGCATTAACTACAGTTCTATTTGTAGTTGCGTTAGGACCAGATTGTTATACAGATAAATCACGATATCCATCAGGACCTTGGTGCAAACAAGGCGACTTTGTTTTAGTTCGCCCACATGCAGGTAGTAAATTGGTAATACATGGTCGTGAATTTCGTATGATTAATGAAGATACAGTTGAGGGTATAGTAGATGATCCTCGCGGTATTAAACGTAAATAAGGGAGAATATGATGGCTGATTATAAAGATGAATTTAAATTTCCTGATGAAGTAGATGAAAAAGAAGCTTCTAAAGGCAATGAATTTGACATTGAAATTGAAGATGATACTCCTGAAGAGGATCGTAATCGTCAACCAATGCCTAAAGAAATTGTAGATGAACTTGAAAAAGATTCGTTAGAAGCTGAAGAATATTCTGCAGCAGCTAAAGAAAAACTTAAACAGTTGAAAAAAGTTTGGAATGATGAACGTCGCGCTAAAGAAACTGCGCTTCGTGAACATCAAGAAGCAGTTGCATTTGCTAAGAAAACGTTAGAAGAGAATAAACGTATCAAAGCGATGCTTCAGTCAGGCGAAAAAGAATATGTAGAGTCTGTTAAGACAGCAGCTGAACTAGAATTAGAAAAAGCTAAGCGTTTATATAAAGATGCATACGATTTAGGCGATACAGACGCACTAATCACTGCACAAGAAGCTATGCAAAATGCAGGCTATAAATTGCAGCAAGCTAAGAACTTTAAGCTACCTACTTTACAAGAAGATGAAACTAGTGTAAAAGATAATTATCAAGCGGAGTCAGTAAGTCCGCAACCTGATCGCCGTGCGATGAGTTGGCAACAACGCAATCAATGGTTTGGTCAGGATAAAGAAATGACAGCTGCAGCTTTAGGTCTCCATGAGAAACTTAAAGAGCAGGGTGTAGAAATCGGTTCAGATGAATACTACAGCACATTGGACAGAACAATGCGCAAACGTTTCAGCGAGTTTTTTGATGAACCAGAAGAAACAAATAAAAGCGAACCAACTCGTACAAAACCGAGTACCGTAGTAGCGTCGGCGATGCGAAGTACGTCTTCAAATAAGATTAAATTAAAAGCTAGCCAAGTCCAGTTAGCAAAAAAACTTGGATTAACCCCAGAGCAATATGCTCGTGAAGCATTAAAATTAGGAGAATAACATGGTAGATCAAAAACTAACACGTGATATGGCAACAAGAGAATTAACAGAACGTCCAAAACAATGGATGCCTGCAGAATTACTTCCTGAGCCAGATAAACAAGCGGGTTTTAGCTACCGTTGGATTCGCGTTTCAACATTGAATAATGCTGACCCACGTAACTTATCGTCCAAATTACGAGAAGGTTGGGAACCAGTAACAATCGAAGAACAACCTAAATTTAAATTGCTTGTTGATCCCAATAGTCGTTTTAGCGACAACATTGAGATCGGTGGATTATTGCTATGCAAGACACCAGATGAGTTTGTAGAACAACGTAATGCACACTATGTTCAAATGACACAATCTCAAACGGAAGCGGTAGATAATAATCTAATGCGCCAAAGCGATCCTCGTATGCCTCTATTTCAAGAGCGCAAATCAAGCATCAGCTTTGGTAAAGGTAAATAATTTTAATCTAGGAGTATTTTATGGCTTATCCTATAGTATCAGCGCCTTATGGCTTTAAGCCCGTAAATCTTATCGGTGGTCAGGTGTACGCAGGTTCTACACGTAACTTACCAATCGCATATAACTACGGCACGGCTATTTTTAATGGCGACCCTGTTGTTTTAACATCAGGTTATGTAACAATTGCAACAGTTCCAGTTAACTCAACTAACGTAATCATTGGTTACTTTGCTGGTTGCTATTACACAAACCCAACGACTAAACAACGTTTGTATTCACAATATTACCCAGGTAATGTTACTTCTGGCGATATTACAGCTATTGTTGTTGATGATCCTGATGTTGTATTGAAAGTTGTTGCTACTGCTTCAGCTAGCTCTTCAACAGTTGCATCATTCTCACAACTATTAGTTGGCGGTAACGTTGTTGGTGGTACACAAGTTGGTTCAGTAAATAACGGTGATTCATCTCAAGGCGTTGTTGCAGCTACAGCTCCAGCAGCTACTTCAGCAGGTTTCCGTGTATTACAATTAGTTCCAGATACACAAATCTCAACAGGCGGCACATATGTTTCAGGTACAGGTACAACTACGTTGACTGTTTCTGGTTTACCAGTAGGTACATACTTGCCAATCGGTACAGATGTATACAATGTAATTAATGGTCAATTGCAATTTACAGGCTCAAGCTTGACAGCTGCATCAACCGTTACTACAACAGGTAATACAGCATTAACAGTAACAGCTTCAACAGCTACTGTTTCTGGTACCGTTGCTTTAGTTCAAACACCAGAAGCTTTGGTGAAAACGAACTTTGGCGTTCATCGTTATAACTTGGCTTAAGGAGTAATTTAATATGGCTATTTCACGCGCACAACTACTGAAAGAGTTGCTCCCAGGCTTGAACGCATTGTTCGGTTTGGAGTATGCTCGATACGGCGAAGAACATACTGAGATCTACGAAACAGAGACCTCAGAACGTAGCTTCGAAGAAGAAACTAAATTGTCTGGCTTTTCAGCAGCTCCAGTCAAAAACGAAGGTCAAGCCATCGCTTATGACAATGCTCAAGAAGCTTGGACAGCTCGATACAACCATGAAACTATTGCTTTAGGCTTCAGCTTAACTGAAGAAGCTATCGAAGATAACTTGTATGACTCATTGTCAGCACGTTATACAAAAGCATTAGCTCGTGCTATGGCTTACACTAAACAAGTGAAAGCTGCTGCTGTATTGAATAATGGTTTCAACGCTGCATACACAGGTGGCGACGGTGCTTCATTGTTCTCAACATCACATACTTTGGTTAACGGTGGTTCAAATAGTAACACTCCATCAACTCCAGCTGACTTGAACGAAACTTCATTGGAAAATGCAGTTATTCAAATCGCAGCTTGGACTGATGAACGTGGTCTATTGATTGCTGCTAAAGCTAAGAAATTGGTTGTTCCACCAGCTCTTCAATTTACTGCAACTCGTTTGCTTGAAACTGAATTGCGTGTTGGTACTGCAGACAATGACATCAATGCTATTAAGAACAATGGTTCTATTCCAGAAGGTTATACAATTAACCACTTCTTGACAGACACAAATGCATGGTTCTTAACAACTGATGTTCCAAATGGTATGAAACACTTCGTTCGTACCCCATTGCAAAACTCAATGGACGGCGACTTCGACACTGGTAACGTACGTTATAAATCACGTGAACGTTATTCATTCGGTTGGTCTGATCCACTAGGTATGTATGGATCTCCAGGCGCTTAATTAGGCTTGGTAATAAAAAGGCCACCTTCGGGTGGCTTTTCTTTTATTAAAATCTAGTGTATAGCATTACCTGTAACTAAGTCACTCAGGAGTTAAAACGGATTACCCAAGAACTTAAAAAAAATTAAATAAACACGATATTGACAAATAAAATAATTAAGGGTATAAAGTAATTAAGTCTAGGACTTTAATAGCTATGCCAACCAACCTAGTGGACGATGCACCGATGGCATAGATACTTGTGCAATAGGGATAAATCATGTCAAGAACCACATTCTCTGGTCCAGTGAAATCTGGAACAATTCGTTACAATCAATACGAAAACGTAGGTACTACAGTACTTACACAGTCTACAGCCCTTGCTTTTAATGGCGGCTCAGCAGTTTCAACTACTATCAATATTCCAGTAGGTTGTCAACTACTTGATATCGTTGTTGATGTTTTAACAGCATTCAACTCAGGTTCATCTGATACATTATCAGTAGGTAACATAGCTGCAGGCACTCAATACGCTTCAGGTGTTAACGCACAAACAGCAGGTCGTGTACGCCCAACATTTACAGCTGCTCAATTAGCTGCAATGTTATCAACAACTAATGATGTAGATTCATCTGTAACAGGTCAATCAAGCAACTCATTGTTAGTAGCTACAGTAACTTCAGTTGGTACTGCTAACACAGCAGGTTCAGTTGTTGTGACATACACATACAAACAACCTGATGATCGTAGCGCATTCGGCAATCAATAATTAATCTGAATGGGGCTTCGGCCCCTTCTTAAAACAAAGGAGATTAATTATGACGATGCAATATGATGTAAAAAGTGCTTACCTAGCAGCAACAGGCCAATTTGTTACAGGTCGATGCCGATTAAAAAATATTGTGTTCTTGCCTAATGGTACAGCAGGATCTATCGTTATCTATGATGGTACTGATACTACAGGTCCAATCGTATGGCAGACAAAAACACTAACAGGTGTACAACCATTCCAATTTATTGTTCCAGGTGAAGGTATCTTGGCACAAAATGGGTTATATGCAGTACTTACAAATATCTCATCAGCAACTATTTGTTACGGCTAGGTGACATATGAGTGTAGAACGCGAACTAGCAGTACACGAAACGGAGATTAAACATCTCCAAGCAGATATGGATAAACTGGTTAAAGATATGGAAGATATCAAAGCTACCCTTAAAGCTATCCAACAAACACTTGATCAAGCTCATGGTGGTTGGAGAATGTTAATGGGTGTAGCTGGCGCTGCAGGGATTGTAGGCGCAGGTATCGCTTGGATGGTAGAACATTTCGGTAAATAATTATGCCAAGTACATCTAAAAAACAACATAACCTCATGCAGGCTGTGGCACATTCCCCAGCATTTGCTAAAAAGGTTGGTATTAAACAATCTGTAGGTAAAGATTTTGCTGCAGCCGATAAAAGTAAAACGTTTAAAAAAGGTGGTGTATCACTTGCAGTAGGCCGAGGTGAGAAATTACCTACTGATAAAGGCGCTGGATTAACCGCAAAAGGTCGTGCTAAGTATAACCGCGAAACAGGATCTCACTTAAAAGCCCCACAGCCTGAAGGTGGACCACGTAAGAAATCATTCTGCGCACGTATGTCAGGTATGCCAGGACCAATGAAAGATGAGAATGGTAAACCAACCCGTAAAGCAGCATCACTTAAACGGTGGAAATGTTAATGGGTAAATGTCAGAAGTTTGGTCTAGGTGGTAGCCCTAAAATTACTAAGGGTGGTAAAGGTCAAATTAATAGACAAGGTACAAGAGCTGGCAGTATTTTAGGCGAGCAAAAAGAAGTGCCTAATGTTAATCTAAACAAATATATTGGTATGAAGGCAGGCGGTATGACTCACGACGATATTAAAGAAGATAAGAAGCTTATCAAAAAAGCATTTACAATGCATGATGATCAGTTGCATGAAGGTAAACGAACTAATTTATCAAAACTTAAAAAAGGTGGAAAGATTATGGCTGGTTCAAATATGAAATATGGTAATAAAAAATCAGGTTCTGCTGAAGCAGAAAATATGGACGGTATGAAAAAAGGCGGTAAAACTAAAGGTAAAAACCTTGGTGATACTGACATGGACGGTATGAAAAAAGGTGGTAAAGTTAAGAAGATGGCAATGGGTGGTACAGCTTCAGCTCGCGCAGATGGTATTGCTTCTAAAGGTAAAACTAAAGGGAAATGGTGTTAATATGGCTATCGATTTAAAACAAATTCAAGACGATTTCAATAAAGCTCAAACAATTGTTCAAGCAGATGTAGTTGTTCCTGCAGAGCAAGAAGTAAAAAAATTAGAAGCCGAAGTTGAACAATTGATAGAAGAAGTTAAAACTGGGAAGAAATAATCATGGATGATATGTTAGAAAATAAAAAATCTAAAGCACCTAAACCTGCTCCGATTGTTCCAGAAGATGATGCACCTCCAACAGGTCCAGATGGTAAATATATTAAACCACGTCCATATAAAGCTGGAGGATTTGTAGATCATGCAGTACATGTTAAAAAACATGCAGCTGGATTTAAACACCATGATGATCATGTAGCAAAAATGTGTGGTGGTGGCATGGCTAAGGGTAAAAAGTAATGATGGCATCTCGTGGCATGGGTGATGTAAATCCATCAAAGATGCCTGATGGGAAAAAGAAAGCTCGTCGAGATAATACTGATTTTACTGAGTATAAAAAAGGTGGTAAGGTTGGTAAGAAAAATTGGATTGGCGAAGCTATTCGTAAACCAGGTGCATTGCGTGAAGAATTAGGCATAAAATCAGGTGAGAAAATACCAGCTAAGAAACTAGCTAAAGCCGCTAAAGCCCCTGGTAAAATGGGTAAACGAGCGAGATTAGCTGAAACACTAAAAGGCTTAAAATGATTGAGCTCTATAGCATTAACCTAATCTCAGGAGTAATGCTAGGGATTGAAGTAGCAGAACTCGATGATGAGAATTATTTAATTATCGATTTATTAATATTACAAATCATATTTGTTTGGTAAATACATGACCACATCTAGCACAACAGCATTTAATTTAGATATGAATGATCTTATCGAAGAAAGTTTCGAAAGATGTGGCAAAGAACTGCGTACTGGTTATGACTTCCGTACAGCCCGTCGTTCCATGAACATCATGACGATTGAATGGGCTAACCGTGGCATTAACTTGTGGACAATTGAGCAAGGTCAAATCCCTATCAACATCAATGCTGGTCAAATCTCATATGCGCTTCCAGTTGATACTATTGACTTGCTTGATCAAGTAATTCGTACTGGTGTAGGTCAAAATCAAATAGATATTAATATCTCACGTATTTCAGAATCGACTTATTCAACGATCCCAACTAAAAATGCAACAGGTCGTCCTATTCAAGTATGGGTAGATCGCCAATCAGGTAATACAAACTCGCTAGCTTCTACTGCATTATCAGCAGATATATTGGCAACAGATACGACAATTAACGTTGTAAATGCATATAACATGCCTACAACAGGCTTCATTCAAATCGGCACTGAAACAATCAGCTATCAAAACGTTAGTGGTAATCAGTTACTTAATTGCTTCCGTGGTCAAGCAAATACAACAGCAGCAGCTCACAGTTCAGGCGCTTCGGTTACGCTTACTAAATTACCAAACATTAATATCTGGCCTACAGGTAATCCAGGTACACAATATAACTTCATTTACTGGCGCTTACGTCGCTTACAAGATGCTGGTGATGGTGTAACTACTCAAGATATTCCATTCCGTTTTATTCCAGCAATGGTTGCGGGATTAGCATATCACCTATCAGTAAAACTAGAAGGTGTAGATCCACAACGAGTAATGGGCTTGAAATCAGATTATGAGTTCCAGTTTGATTTAGCAGCACAAGAAGATCGTGAAAAAGCCCCGATTCGTTTCGTTCCACGGAACATGTTCTACGCATAGGTGAATTAAATGCCTAGTAAATTTGCGAGTGGTAAATATGCGATCGCCGAGTGTGATAGATGTGGGCAACGATATAAATTAACTCAGCTTAAAAAAGAAGTTATTAAAACTAAGCTATACCAGATTAAAGTTTGCCCTGAGTGTTGGGATCCAGATCATCCACAACTATCATTAGGTCTCTATCCAGTTAATGATCCCCAAGCAGTTAGGGAACCACGTCCTGATGTCAGCTATTATTCATCAGGTCAAACAGGCTTATACACATCAGATGTAGCTAGTGATAACACAAATAATGCTGGATATCCTCAAGATGGTAGTCGTCAAATTCAATGGGGATGGGGACCTGTAGGTGGGGCAACACAGTTCGATACCGTGCTCACACCTAATGACTTGATTTCAGTAGGTAATGTAGGTACAGTAACAGTAACAACAACTTAGGAGTTTTAAAATGGGTTATAGATCAGCAGCTGACGGTGTAACGCAGTCAGGTAAAACAAAAGGTACCAACCTCGGTGATGATGGTAAAAAAATCGGCATTGAAGGTGGTAAGGGTAAAAAAGGCGC
>Ga0316223_1004159_pt1 | contig 10251 bp, 13 predicted proteins | sample TBH18009metaG_FD_206007 | JGI IMG/M metagenome (GOLD analysis project Ga0316223, IMG submission 206007) | Freshwater microbial communities from Trout Bog Lake, Wisconsin, USA - TBH18009 | ecosystem: Environmental > Aquatic > Freshwater > Lake > Hypolimnion/Profundal zone | place: USA: Wisconsin... | reverse complement strand
GGCTGACTTTGATACCCAGCGCCGCAATTTTGCCCAGGCCTGTGAAGTCGGGTGTGGCGCCACCTGTGCCGGGCAGTTGGCGGCTCGGACGGTTGGGCAACGGTGCGTGGCCGAATGGGTCGTCCAGGCGCACGTAGATGCCGGGTGCACCCGCCACCCGGTGTCCCGTGACGCCGAAATGCAGCAAGGCGCGCAATGCCGCCGCTTCGAGTCGGTAGACATATTCCTTGACGAAATAGCCGGCGCGTTTGAGGTCTATAAGTGGATAGGCCACCACTTGTCCGGGGCCGTGGTATGTGACCTGGCCACCCCGGTTGGTCTGGATCACGGGGATGTCATGCGGGTTAAAAATATGCTCGGCTTTGCCGGCCAGTCCCTGCGTATAAACCGGCGCGTGTTCGCACAACCACAGCTGGTCCTCAGGCGCGGTGCTGTCAGCGTCCGCGTGCCGAACACGCTGCTCGGTGAACTGCTGCATGGCCTGCAGTGTGGTCAGGTAGTCAACCCGACCAAGATGGCTGATGCGGAGTGTCACGGGCTACAACACAACTTTGACCATGGGGTGTGTGCTCAGGGTGCGGTAGATCTCGTCGAGTTGTTCGCGACTGGTGGCGGTGACCGTGATGGTGACGCCCAGGTATTTGCCGCCACTGCTGGGGCGCAGCTCAATGGTGCCGGCATCGAACGCGGGATCAAAGGCTTTTGCGACCAGGGTGATGGCATGCACCAGGCCGTCGACATTGTTACCCATGACTTTGATGGGGAATGGCGACGGGTATTGAATCAGCGACGCTTGCGCTGATGGGCTGTGTGGCAGGGGGGGTGGGCTGGGGAGTGACATCGGTTTGTGATTATCGCAGTCCCCGCATTGGTGCGCTGCAGCGCGTGTATTCGTCCGGTGCATTGGAATGCGGCCCTGGTTTCTACGTATAATCGCGGGCTGTACAGAAGTCTTCGGTCTGTAACCCCGGTGTAATCTAGGCTGGTGACAATCGCCCGGTTCGCTCTTATTCGGTCTTATAGAGAGCTGCTGTCAGCTAGCGCTAACCAGTGAAGGTGTTCTGAATGGGATCTGATGCTGGCCCGGTGCCAGGAGTCGTTCGCGGCGTGATGGTTGATGGGTGGAAAGGTGCGGCGGAAGATGCGGCAATGGGCGGTGTGTCGGAAGCGGACTTTATTCCGCTGACGGCAGAGCAGGCTCAGGCGCTGCGGGCGCGTCAGCCCATGCTGTCGCCCTGGTGGGTGGTGGTAGGGCAGGTGCTGGTGGGTGTGCTGGTGGTTGCCGGTGCATGGCTGGTGTCGGGGCGACAGGTGGTTGCGCTGTCGGCGGCCTGGGGTGTGCTGGCGGTGGTGGTTCCGGCGGCCTTGTTTGCTCGGGGTGTAACCGGGCGGTTTGCTTCGGTCAATGCGGGTTCGGCGGTGCTGAGCTTCTTTGTCTGGGAGTTGATCAAGATTGTGGTGACGGTGGGTATCTTGTATGCGGCCCACCGCATGGTGGAAGGTCTGAGTTGGCTGGCAATGCTGATTGGACTGATAGTGACGATAAAGGTGTATTGGCTGGCTTTGGCGTTTGCGCGCAAGGCTTCACCGGTGCAAGTTGAAAACGCTTAACGGCAAAAGTAACTGATACGAGTAACTGATGGCTGCTGAAGAAAATGTTGCGGAAAAGGCCTTGACGGCCGGCGAATACATAGGTCACCACCTTACGCATTTGCGTACGGGAACCCAGTCCGGGGTGATTGATTTTTCTGTGTTCAACATTGATTCGATCTTCTGGTCGGTGCTGTTGGGCGTGGTGGGTATGTTTGTGTTGTGGCGCGTAGCGCGTAGCATGACGTCTGGCGTGCCAGGCCGGCTGCAGGCGGCTGTTGAAATTCTGGTCGAGATGGTGGACACGCAGGCCAAGGGTATTGTGCACAACGCTGAGTCGCGCAAGTTCGTGGCTCCTTTGGCGCTGACTGTGTTTGTGTGGGTGTTCCTGCTGAACTCGATGGACTTCCTGCCGGTGGACCTGTTCCACGTGTTGCTGGGTGTTACGGGTCTGGAACAAGCCATTCCCTATTTCCGTGTGGTTCCAACGGCTGATTTGTCTACCACGCTGGGTATGTCGTGCTCGGTGCTGTTGATCTGCCTCTACTACAACATCAAGATCAAAGGTATCGGTGGCTGGTCGCACGAGTTGGTGACGGCACCCTTCGGTACCAGCAAGAACCCGGTTTTTGCCCTGATTCTCGGCGTGCTGAATCTCGGCATGCAACTGATTGAATTTACCGCCAAGACCGTTTCGCACGGCATGCGGTTGTTCGGAAATATGTACGCTGGCGAGCTGGTGTTCATGTTGATCGCACTGATGGGTGCGGTCGGTTTCGGGTCGGCTACGGGCATCGCCTTGTGGTTGGGTCATGTGGTGGCAGGTACGGGTTGGGCAATCTTTCACATTCTGATTGTTGCGCTGCAGGCCTTCATTTTCATGATGTTGACCTTGGTGTATGTGGGGCAGGCTCACGATCACCACTAGGTCGTCGGGTATTTCTTTTTCTTTTCAATTTTCTCGTTAACTTAAATCCATAGGAGCTCTTAAATGGAACACGTTCTTGGTTTTGTCGCTTTGGCTGCTGGTCTGATCATTGGTCTGGGTGCTATCGGTGCTTGTATTGGTATTGGCATCATGGGTAGCAAGTACCTGGAGTCGGCTGCACGTCAACCCGAACTGATGAATGAACTGCAAACCAAAATGTTCCTGCTGGCTGGTCTGATCGATGCCGCTTTCCTGATTGGTGTTGGTATCGCCATGATGTTTGCGTTCGCCAACCCGTTCGTGCTGAAGTAAGCCCTTTCGCCTTTCCTAACCTAGAGAGGTGTTGTTGTGAGTATTAACGCAACATTCTTCGCACAACTGACGGTGTTCTTCCTGTTGGTGCTCTTCACGATGAAATTCGTGTGGCCACCGATTGCCAAGGCTCTCGACGAACGTGCGCAGAAAATCGCAGCCGGCTTGGCCGCTGCTGACAAGGCCAAGGCCGAGTTGACCAGTGCTAACAAGCGCGTGGAAGATGAGCTGAGCAAGTCGCGCAACGAAACGGCAGCCCGTCTGGCCGACGCTGAGCGTCGTGCCCAGGTCATTGTGGAAGAGGCCAAGGCCAAGGCAACCGAGGAAGGCAACAAGATTGTTGCTGCTGCCAAGGTTGAGGCGGAACAGCAAACCGTGAAAGCCCGTGAAACCCTGCGTGAGCAAGTGGCGGCACTGGCAGTCAAGGGCGCAGAGCAGATTCTCCGTAAGGAAGTCAATGCGAGTGTCCATGCGGATTTGTTGGGTCGTTTGAAGACTGAGCTGTAAGAGGATCCAATGGCTGAACTCGCCACTATTGCACGCCCCTACGCGGAAGCGCTGTACAAGGCTTCTGCCAACGATCTGGCAGCGGTCGCCACATGGCTCGACGAATTGGCTGCATTTGCCGCAAACGCGCAATTGCAACAATTTGCCGACAGTCCCAAGGTGACTGGCGTTCAGGTCTTTGAACTGATCGCCGGCATGGTCAAGACCACGCTCAGCGCGCACGCAAACAACTTTTTGCGTACCGTGATCGAGAATGGTCGCCTCAGTGTGTTGCCGGAAATTGCCGCGCAATTCAGGGCGCTGAAAAACGCCACCAGCGGATCGTCTGATGCCGTGGTGTTCAGTGCTTTTGCCATTGATGCTGCAGCGCTGGCGCAGGTCGCAACAGCGCTGGAAACCAAGTTTGGTCGCAAGCTCAACGTTACCGTTGCGCTTCAACCCGAACTGATCGGTGGCATTCGTGTGGTGGTGGGAGACGAAGTTCTTGACACATCCGTCAAGGCGCGTCTGGAACAAATGAAAGTGGCGCTGACCGCCTGAGGCCTTGGGGCCCCACGCTGTCAGACATAACCAAAGAAAGAAGGAAAGAGCCATGCAACTCAATCCCGCAGAAATCTCTGAACTGATCAAGAGCCGTATTGAAGGTCTGGCAGCGAGCGCCGACATTCGTAACCAAGGTACCGTGGTTTCGGTGACCGACGGCATCTGCCGCATTCACGGTCTGTCTGACGTGATGCAAGGCGAAATGCTGGAATTTCCGGCCGGTAGCGATGGTTTGCCAACCTACGGCCTGGCCTTGAATCTGGAGCGTGACTCGGTCGGCTCCGTGATTTTGGGTGAATACGAACACATCTCCGAAGGCGACACGGTCAAGTGCACCGGCCGCATTCTGGAAGTGCCGGTGGGTCCTGAACTCAAAGGCCGCGTGGTCAATGCGCTGGGCCAGCCGATTGACGGCAAGGGTCCTATCAACGCCAAGATGACCGACGTGATTGAAAAGGTCGCTCCGGGCGTTATCGCCCGCGAATCGGTCAGCCAGCCCATGCAAACCGGCCTGAAGTCGATTGACTCCATGGTGCCGGTGGGTCGTGGTCAGCGCGAATTGATCATTGGCGACCGCCAAACGGGTAAGACGGCTGTCGCTATTGACGCCATCATTAACCAGAAGGGTCAGAACATGACCTGCGTCTACGTTGCTATTGGCCAGAAGGCATCTTCGGTCAAGAACGTGGTGCGCGCACTGGAACAGGCTGGCGCCATGGAATACACCATTGTGGTGGCGGCTACGGCTTCTGAATCGGCTGCCATGCAGTACGTTTCGGCCTACTCCGGTTGCACCATGGGCGAATACTTCCGCGATCGCGGTGAAGACGCGCTGATTGTGTATGACGATCTGTCCAAGCAAGCAGTCGCCTATCGCCAGGTTTCCCTGTTGCTGCGCCGCCCGCCAGGCCGCGAAGCATACCCCGGCGACGTGTTTTATCTCCACAGCCGTCTGCTCGAACGTGCAGCACGCGTGAATGCCGACTACGTCGAAGCCTTCACCAAGGGTGCCGTCAAGGGCAAGACCGGTTCGCTGACGGCGCTGCCGATCATTGAAACGCAAGCCGGTGACGTGTCTGCCTTCGTGCCGACCAACGTGATTTCCATCACGGACGGCCAGATCTTCCTGGAAACCAGCCTGTTCAATGCCGGTATTCGCCCCGCTATCAACGCCGGTATCTCGGTGTCCCGCGTCGGTGGTGCAGCGCAAACGAAACTGGTGAAGAACCTGTCCGGCGGTATCCGTACCGACTTGGCCCAGTACCGCGAGCTGGCTGCGTTTGCGCAGTTTGCTTCCGATCTGGACGAAGCCACCCGCAAGCAGCTCGACCGCGGTGCCCGCGTGACCGAACTGCTCAAGCAGGCCCAGTACAGCCCGCTGACCATCAGCCTGATGGGTGCAACGCTGTTTGCCGTGAACAAGGGTTTCATGGACGACATCGAAGTCAAGAAGGTGCTGGCGTTTGAGCACGGTTTGCATGCCTACCTGAAAGACAAGCACGCAGCGCTGCTGGCCAAGCTCGAAGCCGAAAAAGCCATGGACAAAGACGCCGAAGCCGAATTGAATGCTGCCATCACTGCATTCAAGAAGTCGTTCGCCTAATCCCGGCCTGATGATCCAAGGAGCCTTTTATGGCAGCAGGTAAGGAAATACGCGGCAAGATCAAATCGGTGGAAAACACCAAGAAGATCACCAAGGCCATGGAAATGGTGGCCGCATCCAAAATGCGCAAAGCGCAGGAACGGATGCGTTCCGCCCGCCCCTATAGCGAGAAGATCCGCAACATCGCGTCCAATTTGGGTAAGGCGAATCCGGAATACACGCATGCCTTTATGCAAGGCAATGATGCGACGTGTTCTGGCTTCATCGTGGTCACGACGGACAAGGGTTTGTGCGGCGGCATGAACACCAACGTGTTGCGCGTGGTGACCGGCAAACTGCGTGAGTTGCAGGGTGCCGGGCAGACGGCGCAGGCGGTTGCCATTGGCAACAAGGGCCTGGGTTTTCTGAACCGCGTTGGCGCCAAGGTGGTGTCGCATGCGACCCAGCTCGGCGACACGCCGCACATGGATAGCCTGATTGGGCCGGTCAAAGTGCTGCTCGATGCCTACGTCAAAGGTGAAGTGAACGCTGTGTACCTGTGCTACACGCGTTTCATCAACACCATGAAGCAGGAACCGGTGGTGCAGCAGTTGTTGCCACTGTCGGCGGCTGAGATGGATGCGCAGTCCAAGGCCAGCGGAACGCAGCATGGCTGGGATTACATCTACGAGCCGGACGCACAGTCCGTGATCGACGATTTGCTGACGCGCTACGTGGAAGCGTTGGTGTATCAGGCCGTGGCTGAAAACATGGCGTCCGAGCAGTCGGCTCGCATGGTGGCCATGAAGGCCGCAACGGACAACGCTGGCAGCGTGATTGGTGAGCTCAAGCTGGTCTACAACAAGACCCGCCAGGCAGCGATTACCAAGGAACTGTCGGAAATTGTTGCGGGTGCGGCAGCGGTGTAAGCCGTTGGCGGTCTTTGGATAACTAACTAGTTAACGAATTTTATTTTTGGAGCAAAAAATGGCTCAAGCTAACTCCCAAGTGCAGGGAAAAATTGTTCAGTGTATCGGCGCCGTGGTGGACGTTGAGTTTCCCCGTGACAAGATGCCCGGCATTTATGACGCGCTGAAGATGGACGGTTCCACTCTGACGCTGGAAGTTCAGCAACAGCTCGGTGATGGCATCGTGCGTACCATTGCGCTGGGTTCCTCCGACGGCCTGCGCCGCGGCATGATGGTGTTCAACACCGAAAAGCCGATCATGGTGCCGGTGGGTCAGGCGACCCTGGGCCGCATCATGGATGTGCTGGGTGCTCCTATTGACGAGCGCGGTGCGGTTGACGCTTCCCTGTACATGTCGATTCACCGCAAGGCCCCAAGCTACGACGAGCTGAGCCCATCGCAAGAGCTGCTGGAAACCGGGATCAAGGTGATTGACCTGGTGTGCCCATTCGCCAAGGGCGGCAAGGTGGGTCTGTTCGGTGGTGCCGGTGTGGGCAAGACCGTGAACATGATGGAACTGATTAACAACATCGCCAAGGCACACAGCGGTTTGTCCGTGTTTGCCGGTGTGGGTGAGCGGACCCGTGAAGGTAACGACTTCTATCACGAAATGGCCGATTCTGGCGTTGTGAACCTGGAAGACCTGAGCAAGTCCAAAGTGGCCATGGTGTACGGTCAGATGAATGAACCCCCGGGCAATCGTCTGCGCGTGGCGTTGACCGGTCTGACCATTGCCGAATCGTTCCGTGACGAAGGCCGTGACGTGCTGTTCTTCGTGGACAACATCTACCGCTACACCCTGGCCGGTACCGAAGTGTCCGCGCTGCTGGGTCGTATGCCTTCCGCCGTGGGCTATCAGCCAACGCTGGCTGAAGAAATGGGCCGCTTGCAAGAGCGTATTACCTCGACCAAGGTGGGCTCCATTACCTCCATCCAGGCCGTGTACGTTCCTGCCGATGACTTGACCGACCCGTCGCCAGCCACCACCTTCGCCCACCTGGATTCCACCGTGGTGTTGTCGCGTGACATCGCTTCGCTGGGTATCTATCCTGCCGTGGACCCGCTGGATTCCACCAGCCGTCAGCTCGACCCGAATGTGGTGGGTGAAGACCACTACAACACGGCTCGTGCCGTGCAGGGTACGCTGCAGCGCTACAAGGAACTGCGCGACATTATTGCTATTTTGGGTATGGACGAACTGGCACCGGAAGACAAGTTGACCGTGGCCCGCGCCCGTAAGATTCAGCGTTTCCTGTCGCAACCGTTCCACGTGGCTGAAGTGTTTACCGGCTCGCCTGGCAAGTACGTGTCGTTGGCTGAAACCATCCGTGGTTTCAAGATGATTGTGGCTGGCGAGTGCGATCACCTGCCAGAACAAGCGTTCTACATGGTCGGTACCATCGACGAAGCGTTCGAAAAAGCCAAGAAGGTTTAATCATGAACACCATCCACGTTGATGTGGTCAGTGCAGAAGAGTCTATCTTCTCCGGCGAAGCGCGCTTTGTGGCGCTGCCCGGAGAAGCGGGTGAGCTGGGCATTTATCCCCGCCACACTCCGCTGATCACGCGCATCAAGCCTGGCTCGGTGCGCATTGAAAAGGCCGACGGCAGCGAAGAATTCGTGTTTGTCGCCGGCGGCATTCTGGAAGTTCAACCGAATTGCGTGACCGTGTTGTCCGACACCGCGATCCGCGCCAAGGACCTGGACGACGAGAAGGCTAATGCCGCCAAGGCCGCTGCGGAAGAAGCGCTCAAGAACGCCAAGAGCGAAATTGATATTGCCAAGGCACAGTCCGAGTTGGCTGTGATGGCGGCTCAGATTGCGGCGCTGCGCAAGTACCGCGACAAGAAATAAGCACCGCTTCCGTGTGCTGGAAAAAGCCGCCCTTGGGCGGCTTTTTCGTGTGTGCTTCGGGGGGTTGCAGACAAAGTAGTGGAAAATCCGACTATGGCACGATCCAAATCACGACTGCATGCAATGCCCCTGGGCGGTTCCGCCGATGAAGTGGAGGCCGCTTTCTACGAGAGTTTGCAAAGTGGCAACCTGGAGCGTCTGATGAGCGGATGGGCGGATGAAGATGAGGTGGTTTGTATTCATCCGGGCGGCGCACGCCTGCGGGGTGTTGGCGCCATTCGAACCTCGTTTGAAGCAATGTTCTCCGAGCGCGGACACCTGAATGTGGTGATTGCCAGTGTGCACCGCATCGAGTCGCTTGGTAGCGCTGTGCACCACGTGCTGGAAAAGCTGGAAATCATGACACAGCAAGGGCCGGCGCAGGCCTACGTTTTGGCAACCAATGTCTATCACAAGACAGCGCAAGGCTGGCGCATGGTGGTTCATCATGCCAGTGCGGGTTCGGCCGGTGACGTGCAGGAATTCAGCGATACGCCGAAGCTGTTTCACTAAGCGCGCAGGCGGATTTACCGACTATGGATGACATTGTCAAACAGGCCATGGTGCGTTGGCCTTCGGTGCCGGCCTGCTACGGTTGGCTCGGTCTGGACGGACGGGGCAATTGGTATATGCGTGACGCGGCGGCGCAGCAGGCCGGAGCGTTTGCCAGCGGCCGTCCGGGCGCCAAGGGCAGTCGTATCGAACACCAGGGTTTGATTGCATTCATTCAACGCAATTACACCTGTGATGTGCACGGGCGCTGGTATTTTCAGAACGGGCCGCAGCGCGTGTTTGTCGAGCTGGAGGTTACGCCCTGGGTCTGGCGGGTGTCGGAGCAGCTGACGCTGAGTGCGCACGATGGTACGGCAGTGACGTATGTGGCATGCCTGGTAGATGAGCGTGGTATGCTGTATTTGCACACGTCACGCGGCATTGGTCTGGTGCACACGCAGGACATGGGCTGGGCGGCACAGGCGATAGAGACGCTGGGGTGGGAGCCGCAGACCACGGATGCGGCGGCGATTGCCGTGCACTTTGGGTATGTGACCAGCCCCCAGGCCGGACAGGACGCCCAGTAAAAAGCCGACCTTCAAGGCCGGCTTTTTAGCGCACCAGCTGCCTTTGTGGCAGCGCGGGGCTTATTTCTTCTCAGGGGCTACCGGTTCTGGGAACTTGGCACCGCCAGCGTTGGCCATGTACACCACGCCACGGGCGATTTCAAAATCGGTCAGGTCGCCACCGCTTTGCGGCGTCATGTTGCCCTTGCCGTGTAACGCAGAATTCCACAACGAATCAAAGCCGGACTTGATACGCGGGCCCCAGGCAGAAGCGTCACCAAACTTGGGCGAGCCGAGCATGCCGGCTGCGTGGCATGCGGAGCAACGGGCTTTGAACACGTCCTCACCGCTCTTGGCCTCGTGGGACGCTGAGCCAAGTTGAATGGAACCCACTTTTTGAATGCGTTGGGCGAGAGCCAGTTCCTGGGCAGCTTGGCTGACCGACGTCTTGGTGTAGTCACGCGTGACCACGTTGACCAGCAAAATGATGGCCAGCGCTGGCAGGATTAATGCAAAAAAAATGGTTGCCACCAGCCGAATGGAAAGCAGGCCACCACCCGCGTGTGCTTCGTGTTGCGCGTGCGCGCCGGACTTGTCGCTCATGGGACTCCCTGAATCAAAAAGATGGAATGCAAATTGAGCCTTCGAGTATAACGGGCGGGAACGTGAAAACACATACAATGCAGGCTTCTGCGTAGCGGCTGTAGCTCAGTGGATAGAGTATTGGCCTCCGAAGCCAAGGGTCGTGGGTTCGATCCCCGCCAGCCGCACCATCCCTCGTGAAAACGGGGAGTTTGTACTCACATGGGCAATGCAATGTTGCTCAGACCGATAGTCAAAGTCCTGGGATCCAAGGCGCAGTGTGCATTT
>Ga0316223_1004151_pt1 | contig 10286 bp, 6 predicted proteins | sample TBH18009metaG_FD_206007 | JGI IMG/M metagenome (GOLD analysis project Ga0316223, IMG submission 206007) | Freshwater microbial communities from Trout Bog Lake, Wisconsin, USA - TBH18009 | ecosystem: Environmental > Aquatic > Freshwater > Lake > Hypolimnion/Profundal zone | place: USA: Wisconsin... | reverse complement strand
ATAAGCCTCGCCACGCTACCCTGCGCCCCGCGCAGGGCAGCGGCCCTGATGGGATGGTGGGTCGGCGGGACGAAGGGGGTCGGGGCATGGAGGGACCCGTACCGATGAGGGAGGCCGACCCCCACGGTTGGGACTACGGCCGGACGGTGTCGCCGTCCTGGGTGAGGGCTTCGAAGCGGTCCTGGAGGTCTTCGAAGCTGTAGGGCTTGGGCAGCAGGGCGACGCCATCGAAGCCGGCGAGGAAGTCAAGCACGTCCTGATCGGCGCGGCCGGTGGCCAGGAGGATGGGCAGGGCGGGGCGCAGGGTCCGGAGCACCGGCAGCGTGCCCCGGCCGCCCAGGCCGGGCATGTTCATGTCCAGGACCACCACGTCCGGGTCGCAGCCGCCCTGGAGCGTGGCGATGGCCTCCTCTCCGGTGAGGGCGGGGGTGACGGTGTGGCCCAGGAGCTCGATGAGCATGGCGATGGACTGCTGGACCAGTTCGTCGTCATCCACGAGCAGCACGTTGAGCGCGCGGACGGGGCCCGCGCCCCGGGTGCGGCCTGCGGCCTCCGGGGCCTGGACGGGGACGGTCGCGGGGAACACCAGGCTCACCTGGGTTCCCACGCCGGGTTCACTCTTCAGTTCGAGCTCGCCCTGGTGGGCCCGCACGGTGCTGTAGACCAGGGACAGGCCCAGGCCGGTGCCCTTGCCGACCTCCTTGGTGGTGAAGAAGGGATCCAGGGCGCGGTCCAGGACCTCCCGGGCCATGCCGCAGCCGGTGTCGGCGACGGTGACCCGCACGGAGGCTTCGCCCTCGTTGCGGGTGCTCAGCGTGAGCCGGCCGCCCTCGGCCATGGCGTCCACCGCGTTCACGCACAGGTTCATGAACACGTGGCTCAGGGCGCTCGGGTCGCCGAGGATGGGGTGCAGGGCCGGGTCCAGGTCCATCTCCACGTTGACCTTGGCGAGGGTGGTGCGCTCCAGGAGCCGGGTCTCCTCCTGCAGCAGGGCGTTCAGGTCGAGGGCCCGGCTCTCGATGGGGTTGCGCCGGGCGAAGTTCAGCAGGCGCTTGACCATGTCCCCGCCGCGGAAGGCGGCGTCGCGGATGATCTCGAAGGCCCGCCGGCTCGGGCTGCCGGGGGCCTGGAGGCCCACGTGCGCCGAGGCCAGCGCCAGGATGGCCCCCAGCACGTTGTTCATGTCGTGGGCCACCCCGCCGGCCAGACTGCCCAGGCTCTCCAGCTTCTGGGCCTGCTGGAACTGGGTCTGGACGCGGGCCCGCTCCTCCTCGGCCCGCATGCGTTCGGCGATCTCGTGGAGCAGCCGGGCGTTGGCGGTTTCCAGGCGGGCCTGGTTGTCCCGCAGCTCATGCTCCGTGTCCATCCGGGCCACCACGTTGCCGAAGAGCCCGCCCAGGGCCAGCAGGATCTCCAGGTCCTCCCTGGAGAAGGGGACACCGCCCAGGCGGCCGGCGATGGCCACCCTCGCGGTGAACCGGCCCCGGGGCAGGGGCAGGAAGGCCAGGGAGCATGGGGGGGCCTCGAGCTGCAGTTCGCCCAGGAAGCCGGTCTCCAGGACCGCCCGGGCCTCGCCGCGGGCGAGGTCGAACAGGTGCGCCACGGGCAGGTCGTCCGGGTAGCTGTGGACCAGGTCGGGCTCGCCGCCGTCGCCGGCGCGGACGATCATCACCAGATCGCAGCGGAAGACCCCCTGGAGGGTCTGGGCGAGGGCCACCCACGGATTCTCCTGGAGGGGGAGGTTGCTCAGGTACTGGGCCGCCCTGAGGACGGTGAGCAGGCGGGCGGGATCCGTGAGCATGCTCATCGGTCCCCCATGGGCGCCAGGAACAGCCCCTCCAGGAAACGCTCCCCGAATTGGGGGGACCGGGCCAGATCCACCAGGGTGGCGCGCCGGCGCAGGGCCTCCACGGCCTCGATGCCTTCCGGGGCGAGCATCCGTTCGCAGCCCGCCAGGGCCAGGTTGCCGTAGGTCTCCACCCGGGCGGCGGGCGCCGGGGGCAGCAGGCCGATGCGCTGGGCCCGGGCGACGTCCAGGCCGCGTCCGAACAGGCCGGTGCTGACGAGGCGACGCAGGTCCTTGCAGCCCATCCCCGCCAGGCCCAGGAGGATCTGGATGCCCGCCTGGATGGCGCCCTTGGCCCGCTGGAACAGATCGATATCCCGTTTGCTCAGCATGATGCCGTGCGCGGCGTCGCCCAGGAAGGGCGGCTTCCCGCCTTCGGGATGGAAGGTGCCCCTGGCGGTGAGCCGGCCCGCGTCCATCAGGCAGGCGATCCAGTCCACCAGCCCGGTCGCGCAGACGCCGCGGGGCGCGCCGCCGCCGAGGACCTCGAAGCCCAGGGGAGTCCCGGGCCGCACCCGGGCGATGGCGCCGTCCTCGGCCGGGACGCCGCAGTGCAGGCCGGAGGCCTCGAAGGCCGGTCCGCCGGCGGCGCTGGTCACCCAGAGCGTGGTCCCGGTCCAGAGGGCGATTTCGGTGTTGGTGCCGAAGTCGATGAGCAGGGCCGGGGTGGCACCCCCGAGCAGGTCGGCGGCCAGCACCGCCGCCAGGAGGTCCGAGCCCACGAAACCGCCCAGGGGGGGCACCAGCGACACTTCGGCCTCCAGGTGGCGGGAGAGCCGCCAGCGCAGCTGCCCCGCGGAGGGCCACCGCTCCGGGCAGGCCCAGAGGCCGCTGGCGAGCAGGTCGCCGAAGGCGCCATGGAGCAGGGCGAGCATGGCCGTGTTGCCCACGGCGGTGAGCCGGCAGGGGCCCCGGAAGTCCGGGGGCACCAGGTCCCTGACCGCGGCCGCCACCGCCCGCTCCACCATGCCGGCCAGATCCCGGGTGGTGGCGGCTTCCTGGGCAAACTGGAGGCGCGAGAGGACGTCCGCGCCGAACCGGCCCTGGGGGTTGGCCATGCGCCTGGCGGCGAGGCGCCCGGCGTCACGGTCCCAGAGGGTCAGGTTCAGGTTCGTGGTGCCCACGTCGAGGGCGATGCCCAGGCCGTCCAGGGTCCGGTGCGCGACGGCTGCGCCGTCCGGGCGGTCCAGCAGCTCCTCCGGCAGTTCGCCCCAGTGGGCGCTGGGCGCCAGCTGTTCCACCTCCACCGCGACGTCCCCCAGGGCCACGGTCTGGCAGGCGAGCCGCACGCCCGCGGCCAGCTGGCCCGGCGAGAGGTTCAGCCGCTCGGGTTCCGTGACCGGGGACACCGCGCCCGACAGGACCCGCACCCGGCACAGGCCGCAGGAGCCGTTGCCTCTGCAGCCGGTGCGCACGCCCAGCGCGGTGGGGGCCAGGGTGTCCAGGAGGGTCTCGCCCGGCTGGGGCTGGAGGGTGGCCGTCGCCTCGGCATGGCGGGCGCGGAGCAGGGTCATGGCCTGCTCCCCTGGTCCCGGGCCTGCGCCAGGGCGCGGATGCATTCCGGACGGGCCTCCAGGGGGATCTCGCAGCCGGAGGAGAGGATGAAGCCCGGCCCCAGGTCCAGCAAGGGCCGGCAGGCCTGGAGGATCGCCTCCGGGCCGGAATCCACGAAGGCGAGGGGACGCACGTTGCCCTCGAAGCACAGCTCCGGCACCAGGGCCCGGGCCCGGACCGGGTCCACGCAGTAGTCCAGGTTGGCGATGTCCACGCCGCAGCCGGGGTACAGGGGGAGGATCGGCTCCACGGGGCCGGCGATGTGCAGCCAGTGGGCCAGGGCCCCCGCCGCCTTCAGCCCGAGGCCCAGCCGGCGCTGGCGGGGGACCAGGAACTCCCGGAAGAAGGCCGCGGGCACCACCGCCGGGGAGGCCGAAGGATCGAACACCACGCACAGATGCGCCCCGGCCTCCACCTGGGCGGTCCCGAAGGCCAGCGCCACGTCCGTGGCGAACTCCAGGAGCCGCTCGAAGGCCGCGGGCTCGTCCATGGCCGCGAACAGGGTCTTCTCGGCCCCCAGGAGCTGGCAGGCCAGGGTCATGGGCCCCACCACGCAGCCGGCCACCAGGGCCCGGTCCCCCAGGTGCGCCCTGAGCAGGCGCGCCGCTTCCAGCGCCACGGGCATGCGGCCCGCGCGCCGGGGATCCGGGAGCCGCAGGGCGCCGACCCCGTCCGGATGCTCGAGCACGTAGGTCTCGACCACCGGATAGTTGCCCGTGGGGTAGCGCAGGCGCGAACCCAGGGCCTCGGTCTCCACGTTCACGTCCAGCAGGGCGAACACGCCGTCCGAGTCGTAGGCCTCCCGGGCGGCGGCCTGGCAGCGGGCGAGCTCGGCCCCATCGTTCAGGTAGCGCGCCAGATCCACGCCCCGGGCCACGGCGGCGTGGCCGAAGACCTGGGGCAGCAACGGCAGCCGGTCCACCGGCTGGAACGCGCGGGCGGCGAGGATGCGCTCCAGGCCGTTCATGGGCGCTCCCGGAGGAAGGCTTCCAGGTCGCGGGCCCCGTCGAAGGCGTCGCTGGCCACGTAGTCGACGTTGAGCACTTCGGCCGTGCACTGCTTGAGGGCGGCGCCTCCGGCCAGGACTCGGACGTGGGCCAACCCCTGCTCCCGCAACAGGGGCCTCAGCTGGCGCACCATGACCACCATCGGGCTGATGAGGCCGCTCACCAGGAGGGCGAAAGCCCGTTCCTGGGCCACCGCCCGGATCATCACCGGCAGGGGGCAGTCCTTGCCGCAGTCGACCACATGGAACCCCTTCGCCGCCAGGACCATGCGGGTGAGGTTCTTGCCCAGGTCATGGACGTCGCCCTCGGGCGTGGCGATGACCACCGTGCCCTTGGTGCCGGGGACGTCGTCCTGGGGAAAGAGGTCGTGGGCCACCGCCGTGGCGGCGCGGCCGGCCAGCATGATCTCCAGCAGATTGAATTGTTCAGTCGTGCATTTTTCGCTCATGCCATCCATGGCCCGCTCCAGGGCCTGGAGCACCCGCCGCTCCCCGGACGCCTGCGTGCCCTTGAGGCGGCGGGCCTCCGCCAGGGCGCCCTGGGAGTCCCCTTCCATCAGGCACGCGACCAGCGCCGCATCGAGGGCCACGTCCGTGGGCGGTCCTCCTGAGGAAGCGACCTGAGCGGGCTCGTACACGGGAAACCTCCACCGATCCGAAGCGCCATGAACAAATATCGTTATGTCATTTGCGACTGATAAAATACCTCCGCATCGTTTTAGTGTCAAGCCCGCATTTCGCCCTTCAAGGCTGCAGCAGGTAGGGTTCCAGATCGATGACCGCATTCCCCGCGGCCCCCGCGAGGTGCACGTAGGTCCGGTCCCGTTCCAGGGTGTAGAAGGTGTCGAGGTAGTCATCGTTGTCCCGGAACCACGCGGCGGGCATGGCCTTGAGGATGGCGTCGGCCAGGCCCGGGATCCAGGCGAAGGCGGGGGCCCCGCCCAGGGTCATGGCGGCCGTCACCGCCTTGAGCACCGCGTCGAGGACATCCTGGTAGTTGATGCCGCTGTCCTGTTCCCAGAGCTGGAGATCGGCCGCGCTGAACCGGTATTCGTTCCAGAACAGCACCAGCTGGTTGGGGCGGTAGTCCGTCCGCGCGTAGGCCAGGTAGGGCAGGTCGAGGAGCCTCAGCCTCGGGCGGTCGACCGTGGGATCGATGCCGACAGCGAAGGCATAGACCTCCGCGGCGCCCTTCCACCAGGGCTCCTGGGTGTCGGCCAGGCGGATATAGGTCAGCTTGGCGCAGGGGATCGGGTTCGGGCCTGCCGGGGGCGGCTCCGCGGCCAGCTCGGCCTGACCCAGGCCGGCGTTCAGGAAGGCGATGCCGGCCCGCTTGATCTCCCCCCGGTCCGCCACCGGCATCAGCACCAGGACCCCGGGCGGGGTGGCGGGATCCAGGTCCTGGCGCACCCCCGCGAGGTCGTAGGTCTCCACCCGGGTCACCGCCCGCCGGGGACCCTGGGGCGCCACCCCCATCCGCACGGTGTCCCAGTCCAGGCTCGGCGGCCCCGGCCGCGGCCAGAGCACCTCCAGCGCCAGGAGCCCCTGGCTGAAGCCCTGCAGCCCATGGGCCCGCCGCACCTCCAGGTCCAGGCCCAGGACCCGGTCCCTGAACGCGAGATGCGCCTCCGCCGGCCAGGAGGCCGCATAGTCCACCACCAGCCGGTTCAGGGACACCCGCGTCACCCCCGGCCCCAGCCGGCTGCCCAGCAGGTTCCGGAACGCCGGCTCCCGCAGCTGCCCGACGAGCGCCAAGGCCAGCTCCCGGCGGTACTGCTCCGGCTCCGCCAGGCTCACCGGCGAGAAGGGTTCCCCAGCCCCCGGCCCCCCCTCGCCCCCCCAGAGCCCCAGCCCCGCCAAGCAAACCACCGCCGCGACCCAGCCCATCCGGCACCCCCTGGCCCCTCTGATGCCCCGGCGCCGCCTCCCGTTCCGCCCCCCGCACTCGCGGCGGGTACGGTCCGAAGGTGGGGTCATCCCGTCAGGAGCACGGTGTGAAGCCCTTGCCAGGGGGCCAGGCGCACCCCGGCCCTTCGTCCCAGCCACCCACCCACTCCCGCGGCGGGCCCTGTATCTGCCTCGCCACGCCACCCTGCGCCCCGCGCAGGGCGGCGGCTCTGAGGCAACCTCGGGTCGTCGCCACGGTCAGCGCCGCGCGTTGGGGGGACCTGGATCCCCCCAAGGCCGGCGGGCGGGTCGAAGCTACGGCGTCGGCATCTGGCAGGAGGAGGCGACGGCGGCGGGGAGGTAGCAGTTTCGGACATAGTCCATGACCATCCGGTCCGCGTTGAAGCGCCAGGCCAGGGTGCGCATGGAGCGCTGGATGGCGTGGACCCAGCGGCGCGGGACGCCGTTGGCGTCCTGGTCGTAGTAGAGGGGCACGATCTTCTCCTCCAGGAGGCGGAAGAGGGCGTCGGCGTCGCGCTTGTCCTGCACCTCGTTGGAGACGTGGATCTCGCCGTTGCCGATGGCGAAGCCGTTCTCGCCGTCGAAGGCCTCGGCCCACCACCCGTCCAGGACGGAGATGTGCAGGCCGCCGTTCATGACGACCTTCATGCCGCTGGTGCCGCAGGCCTCGAGGGGGCGCCTGGGATTGTTGAGCCAGGCGTCCACGCCCTGGTAGAAGTTGCGGCCGACGTGGATGTTGTAGTTCTCGACGAAGACGATGCGGTCGCGGAAGCGGGGATCCTGGGCCAGCTGGCCCACCCGCTGGATGATGCCCTTGCCCGGCGTGTCGGCAGGGTGGGAGCGGCCGGCGAAGATCAGGTTCACGGGGCGGTCCGGGTTGTTCACCAGGGCGTCGAGCCGGTCCAGGTCCGAGAACAGCAGGTCGGGCCGCTTGTAGGGCACGAAGCGCCGGGCGAAGCCGATGGTGAGGGCGTCGGGATCGAGGGGCGGCAGGGGCCGGGCCGGCAGGCCCGTCCGCGCTTCCATGCCCGCGACGCGTTCGCGGACCATGCGCAGCATGCGGCCCTTGAGGACCTTCTTGATCTCCCAGATCTCGGCGGGATCGATGGCGGCCACCTTGGTCCAGAGGTCGGGTCGGACGATGCCTTCCTGCCAGTGGGTGCCCAGGTGGGTCTCGAGCAGCGTGTTCAGTTCCGACGACAGCCAGGTGGGCACGTGCACGCCGTTGGTGATGTGGCCGATGGGCACGTCGTGCTCGGAGCGGTTGGGCCAGAGCCCCTTCCACATGGAGCGGGCCACGGCGCCGTGCAGGGCCGAGACGCCGTTGGCGCGCCGGCTGTGCTTCAGGGCCAGCACGGTCGGCAGGAAGGGCGCGTTCAGGTCCGAGGGATCCACCCGGCCGAAGCCGAGCACGTGCTGGATGTCCAGGCCGAGCCCCTGGGCCAGGGGGCGCAGGTGCTCCTCGGCCAGACCTGCCGGGAAGCTGTCGTGGCCGGCCTCGACCGGCGTGTGGGTGGTGAAGACCGTGCCCGCGGCGGCCTCGAACATGGCGGCCATGGGCGACAGGGCGTCCTGCTGGACCCGGTGCCGGGCCCACTCGAGGATGGCGAAGGCCGAGTGGCCTTCGTTGAGGTGGTAGACGCTGGGGGTGATGCCCAGGGCGCGCAGGGCGCGCGAGCCGCCCACGCCCAGGAGCAGCTCCTGCTGGATGCGCATGCGCTGGTCGCCGCCGTAGAGGCTGGCGGCCAGGGCCTTGTCCTCGTCGCTGTTGGCGTCGTCCCGGGTGTCCAGGAGGATGAGGCGGATGCGGCCGACCTGGGCCTCGACCACCTTGGCCCACACGGTGCGCCCGGGCATCTCCACGCCCACGCGCACCTGCTTGCCGTCGGGCCCGAGGGCCGGGTCCAGGGGCAGGTCGTTGGAATCGAAGGGCTCGCTGACGTCGTGCTGCCAGAACGTGTTGTCCAGGACCTGGGTGGTGTAGCCGCGATGGTAGAGCAGGCCCACGCCGACGAGGGGGATGCCCAGGTTGGAGGCGCCCTTCAGGTGGTCGCCGGCCAGGATGCCCAGGCCGCCGGAGTAGATGGGGATCGATTCGTGGATGCCGAACTCGGCGCAGAAATACGCCACGGGGCGGGACTGGAGGGGGCCGGCGTGGACCATGCCCCAGGTGGTGAGGGGGTTCAGGTACTCGTTCAGCTGGCGCAGGGCCCGGTCCGCGCGGGTGTCGATGTCCACTTCCTGGGAGCGCTTCTCCAGGACGGCCCGGCTGATCTCCTTGACGACGCGCACGGGGTTGCGGTGCACCTTCTGGTACACGTTGATGTCCAGGTCCCGGAAGATCGACCTGACTTCCGGCCTCCAGGTCCACCACAGGTTCCGGGTCAGTTTCTTGAGTTTGCGCTGGAGGTTTTCCATGGTGTCATCCCTTGCCTGGGTGGGGTGTTGAGGTTCGGAGTGTTGGTGCTGTATTTTTCATCATACAGGCGTTACTAGCACCGCCGCCAGTGGGGGAAGCGTGAGGAGCACGGATTGCGGGAAACCGTGCGAGGGCACGGGGGTCGTCTCCAGCCCGCCGCCGTTGCCGAAATTCTGCCCGCCGTAGCGTTCGGAGTCCGAATTCAGGCGCTCCCGGTAGGTTCCGGCCAGGGGGACGCCCACCCGGTAGCCCTCGTGGGGCTGGGCGGTGAAATTCAGGACGGCCACCAGGAAGGAGCCGTCCGAGGCCTTGCGCTGGAGGGCGAGGATGCTGTTCTTGCGGTCCTCGGTATCGATCCAGGCGAACCCTTCCGGCGCGCAGTCCAGGCTGTGGAGGGCCGGCAGCTCCCGGTAGAGGGCGTTCAGGTCGCCCACCAGCGTGCGCACGCCCTGGTTCGGGCCGTACTGGAGCAGCTGCCAGTCCAGGGCTCTGTTGTGGTCCCACTCCCCGTCCTGGGCGAACTCGCCCCCCATGAAGAGGAGCTTCTTGCCCGGATGGAGGAACATGTAGGCGAACAGCAGCCGCAGGTTCGCGAACTGCTCCCAGCGGGTGCCCGGCATGCGCCAGAGCAGGGACCGCTTGCCGTGGACCACCTCGTCGTGGGACAGGGGCAGGACGAAGTTCTCCGCGTCCTTGTAGGTGGTGCTGAAGGTGATCTCGCCCTGGTGGTAGCGGCGGTGCAGCATGTTGCGGCCGAAGTACTGCAGCGCGTCGTGCATCCACCCCATGTTCCATTTGAAGCCGAAGCCCAGGCCGCCCACGTCGGTGGGCCTGGAGACCATGGGCCAGGCCGTGGACTCCTCGGCCACGGTGAGGGCGTCGGGGAAGTGGGCGTAGAGGACCTCGTTGAGGCGGCGCAGGAAGGCCACCGCCTCGAGGTTCTCCCTTCCGCCGTACTTGTTCGGGATCCACTCGCCGGCCTTGCGGCTGTAGTCCAGGTAGAGCATGGAGGCCACCGCGTCCACCCGAAGGCCGTCGACGTGGAAGCAGTCCAGCCAGTAGAGGGCGTTGGCGATGAGGTAGTTCTGGACCTCGGTGCGGCCGAAGTTGTAGATCAGCGTGCCCCAGTCCATGTGCCGCCCGAGGCGCGGGTCGGCGTGCTCGTAGAGGTGGGTGCCGTCGAAGTCGGCCAGCCCGTGGGCGTCCCCCGGGAAGTGCGCGGGCACCCAGTCCAGGAGCACCCCCAGCCCGGCCTGGTGGCAGCGGTCCACGAAGATCTTCAGCTGCTCCGGGGTGCCGTAGCGCCCCGTGGGCGCGAACAGGCCCAGGGGCTGGTAGCCCCAGGACGGGTAGAAGGGGTGCTCGCTGACCGGCAGGAGCTGGAGGTGGGTGAAGCCCATCTCCTGCGCGTAGGGGATGAGCTGGTCGGCCAGCTCCTCGTAGCTGAGGAAGCCGCCGTCCTCCCGGCGCCGCCAGGAGCCCAGGTGCACCTCGTAGAGGCTGATGGGGGCGTCGTGGCGGTTGCGCCGCCAGCGCCCTGCCATGTAGTCCTG
>Ga0316223_1004146_pt1 | contig 10290 bp, 11 predicted proteins | sample TBH18009metaG_FD_206007 | JGI IMG/M metagenome (GOLD analysis project Ga0316223, IMG submission 206007) | Freshwater microbial communities from Trout Bog Lake, Wisconsin, USA - TBH18009 | ecosystem: Environmental > Aquatic > Freshwater > Lake > Hypolimnion/Profundal zone | place: USA: Wisconsin... | reverse complement strand
GCGGGCGGCGATTCATTGAATTCCCCGGTCGAGAGTTCCAGCCAGGTTTCGAAGTGAGACTGAACCGTGCGGTACCACAGCGTCTGTTCGGGACGGCGACGCTGATAGCACTGTGTGCTGGGCGCGGTACGTTTGGCTGCGGCAACCATCGAGCAATGCCATTCCTGTCTTGAGGCACAACTGCCATGCAGAGACGGGGTTTTGGGCGCGTAGCCCGAGCGGCATCATCATGGTGGGGCGGCAGCACGCCGGAGGTGGCGTGAGCCTTGTGGTCGAGGTTTGACACGAAAGCAGAACGATCGTTCTTTGGTTTGACAAGATAGGTTACATACAAGACACCGTTGATCAACAGCGCCCAGATCGGCAATAGGGGTGCAGGCGGTTGTGCTGGTTGATGTTGATGCCATTGTTGCGGTTGCGCAGCGTGAACATCACACCGGGTGGCAGGCCTCGTGCCGGATCGGCTGGTACGACGGCATTCATGACATCGCAAACCTCGTGGAGGATGAGCAGAAGCCTGGATCGTTTGGTGATCTGATCAAGCGTTCCGTTGAACTGGCAGGTGCTCACAATGAGTTTCAAGGCTCGAACGTGGTATCGATGATAGGCAGACAGTTCACGAAATAATTATGATTGTTTTGAGTTTGTCTAACTTGGGTTGGAGTGCTTGGGGGGAGTCGCAGCCGTGTATGATTTGTGCGCTCAAATAGCGAAGGAACGTGAGGCTCGCCGCAAACGGGATCAGAAAATAGTCGCGGCTTGGGACGCAGGGCAGTCTTATGCTGCCATTGGCCGTGCGTTTCGAATGTCGGGTGACAATGTCAAAGATAGAATAAAGCGATTCCACCGAGACAAACGAATACGCGAAAGCTTTGACCCGTTCGTCAAGCTTACCCCGAGAACATTGCGCCTTCTCCTTGGGGAGGGGGTGACGACAGTAGAGAAAGTTGTCGATGCTTATCTAAGAAACGAACTCCGTAGCATACGCAATTTCGGAGGCAAGAGTTTGATGGAAATTGAGAAATGGTTTCCTGTAAAGCCAGACAAGAGTTCGCTAGCACTATTAGAGCATCTCCAGCACGTCTCCAGAACATCTGGCAATCGGTAATTACGCCGAATCTGTTCGGCCACAGCAACCACAGCACGTCTGGGGGAAGTAGGGTTTTAGCTGGACTGGCAACAGAACGTTCGTTTGCTCTTTCGTCAAAGAAAAAATCAAGCACCATTGCTACAGGTTACGTACCACACGGATTGAAGTCGGTTCAGCTTATGAGTTGGGTGGGCTTTCTTGCACCAGCAACTGAAACTCCACCCTCGACCGCTCAAACGCATTACAGACCTTCATCTCCTCGATCACTCCATCAAGATTGCCGTAGCCGAACCCCGCACTCCATTGCTGTAACCAAGTCATGTAACGAATGAAGCCATCGGCATCGGCCTGCCGGGTGAGTTTGCGCAGGCAGTCCATGTACTCTTCACGCGCCAGTGTGGGGACGATGATGCGGCACTCACCTGCGGCGGAAAATTCGGCGTTCATAACCAGACGAGCCAAGCGACCGTTGCCGTCGAGGAAGGGATGCACTTCGGCGATAAGGAACATCGCCAGCAACGCGCGCGGCATGCCGGGTGCCACATCGGCCAGCCGTTTTGCACCCTCGACCAATGTGCCGCGCACCCGTTCCGGGGCGACGAAGGCGGTGTTGCCGGCGAAATTCATACGATCCTTGAATTCGCCCGGTTCGATTTCCGGGCGCGCATGCATCATCTCGGCATGGCGTGCGCGGAGTTGTTCGAGTACTTGCGGGGTGGTGGATAGCGTCTGCGAGCGCCAGCCGGGGTGTATGATTTGCTGAAAGACACCGATGATGTCGTGGCTGTCCTTGGGGCGTTTCTCGGCGATCTTGTTGTGCATGACGATGTCGCGGGCTTCTCCGATTTCGAACTCCGTTCCCTCGATGAAGTTGCTGAAGTAGGACTCCAGAAATGCCTGGTGGGTGGCCGCTACGCCACTGCCGGTTTGATCAGGCAGCGGCGTGAAGCTGCGGGTGCGCAGTTCCGTCACCAGGGTATCGAACAGCGCGATCCGCGCCGTGTCATAGGGCAGCCCCAGAGCCGATGCGCGCGCGGATGGATCGGCGAGAGCCTGCTCGGGTCGTGTGCCGAGAATGGCGCCGATCAGCTTGTCGAGTTTATCGAATTCGCGCATGAGGCCGAGCAGCGGCGCGAGTTGGCGCGCCTCGTCGCGCAGAACATTCAGATGGCTTTCGCCGCGCGATTCGCAGATCATGGTCAGACGCTTTTCGACTTCGGCGATGGGGGCGCAACGATGCAGCGGATGACGGTCTATGGTCAGGTTTTCAAGCATCATGCGGGGAAGGCTGGGGAAGTAGATGCTTTTTCCGCTGATAGGCTGGTCGCCAGCCTGCGGGCCGACGCCTTTGATCAGAGCTACTGTCAGGCCGGGATATTCGTGGCTGCGGTTGTAGGATGAGTTCAGGAAAATTACCCCATCACGTCCGGCCATGCCCTCGAAAGCGCTACGGCAGCCGACTACGGTGTCGGGAAACTGCGATGCCAAGAAACGCAGCTTTTCGCGCTGGAGCAGGCCGGGCCACTGTTCTTCAGCCAAGGGCGTGAATACGCCGGGGGCGATACGGTGGAGTTCGCCCTTTAGCACTCGGCGTTGCACTGCCCGGCGTTCGGCGGGCGAGAGCTCTTGGTTCAGATAGAGGTCTTGTTGTCGCATTTTGTATGCATTGTAAGTTTCAGGCAAGGCTGTTTGTCGTTAATAATATCTCATGCGCGCAAAAATGTCGTGTTTTGTAGTTTAATATGTAGGGAGCAAATTAAATGTCCGGTTCTGTAGCACGTAATATGTCCGGTTTAGGAAGGCGTTATGGAAACACCCCTAAGCCGGGCACGTTGGTTACAGGAGACCCGGAAGATGAGATTCGAAGAAGCGTATACAGATTGGCAAGAAGGCCGCTTGACGCAAGCGGAAGCAGCACGGCTACTCGGCGTGTGCGAACGCACCCTGAGACGGCAGATAGATCGTTATGAGGCCGACGGAATAGATGGCCTGATCGACAAACGATTATCGCAACTTTCGCACCTTCGCGCCCCTGTCGATGAAGTCATGGAACTGGTTGATCTTTACCGCACCGATTATCCGGGCTGGAACACCAAACACTTCCACACTTGGTATGTACGGGAACACGGTGGAAATCGCAGCTACACTTGGGTCAAGAACCAGTTACAGCAAGCCGGTGCTGTTATCCGTGCCAAGGCTCGCGGCAAACACCGCAAGAAGCGCGACCGCGAACCGCTGCCGGGAATGATGGTGCATCAGGATGCCAGCAGCCATGAATGGATTGAAGGTCATCGCTGGGACTTGGTGGTGACGATGGACGATGCCACGGGAACGCACCTGTCGATGTTCTTTTGCGATGAGGAGGGTACGGCATCCAGCTTCCACGGCATCGGCCAGACGATAGCCAGTCACGGGTTGTTCAGCGTGTTTTACACAGACCGTGGCAGCCACTATTTCAATACACCCGTGGCAGGCGGTAAGGTGGATAAAAACAATCTGACTCAGGTCGGTCGCGCACTCAAACAAATCGGCATCAAGCACATCGCGGCTTATTCACCGGAAGCTCGGGGACGCTCGGAGCGTGCCTTCAAAACACATCAAGGGCGTCTGCCAAATGAGCTTGCCAAAGCGGGTATCAACAACATGGCCGATGCTAACCGTTATCTGGAACAAATCTACATGCCACAGCACAACGCGGATTTCGCTGTACCTTCATCTGCACAAGGAACGGCGTTCATCCCTTACATCGGAAATAACCTGCCTGACGTGTTGTGTGAACACCATGAACGCATCGTCGGCAACGACAACTGCGTGAGCTTTAAGGCAATGAAATTACAAATACCATCCGATGGCGCAAGATATCACTACGTCAAAGTAAATGTGCGCGTTCATTGCTATGTTGACGGAACTTTGGCTGTGTTTCACGGACCTCGAAAACTGGCAGTGTATGATGCGCACGGAAACTTGCCTAAACACGAGTTACAACTCGCTGCCTGATCTGTCCGCCAGGCAGTGCTGACACAAACACAAAGCGGACATTTCATGTGCTATAAAACCGGACATTTCTATTTGCTCTTAACATGCTTATATTCGAGAGCCTGCTGGAGGTCGGGGTTGACCTGTTGCTTGTGGTACATTCCTGCGGAAAATTTATCAATTTCATTGCAGCATAGCTGCTACTGACTGATGACCGTAATTGGCCGATGGCCGTCATTAAAATCAACAAGATAAACACCATCTGAATGACTGCTCATGTAGGAACAAGAGACGTAGCGCAGATCATTTTGATATTACAATCCCCACCTTTTTCCTGCCCGGCGCTGCTGGAGGAATATAACCAGCTATCCTGCAAATTATTGCCTCAACCTTCTTGCCCTTCACGAACTTGGTCGAATGACACGACATTACCTGATTCTTGACAGCAAGCGCTACCAATTGGAGGTGCAAGTCAGCAAGTGGGATGCCAATGCCTTCAGCGATCTCTTTGTCGGAACACTCGCCATATTTTTTCAGGTATTGCAGAATTTCGTTCATAGGTAAAAGGCCAGCCTTAATTTCACCGGCCTCTTTGTGCTGATAATTACTTCTTTGCGCCGTTGACTGTTGCCTTCAGCGTAGCGCCTGCCTTAAATGCAGGAACCTTGGATGCCTTGATTTTCAGTTCAGCACCAGTCTTTGGATTACGGCCAACGCGTGCTGCACGCTTGCGCACCTCGAATGTGCCAAATCCAACGAGAGCCACTTTGTCGCCCTTTTTGAGTGCGCCAGAAATGATGTCGATAAAAGCTGCAATGGTGCGGTCGGCCGCTGCATTGCTTGTGTCAGTCTTTTTTGCCAGTGCTTCTGCGAGTTCTTTACGGTTCATTGTGATCCCTTTCTTGTCGTTTGATAGATGAGATTGATAAAGCTCGTGCACTATATCAACTATCTTAATCCTGAGTAAACAAGAACCCGCTGATACTTGAAATACAGGGCAGGATTTTTTTCTTGCATCTATGCCGTCAAAGCGTCGTTCACAGCTTGAGTACCCGCAAAACATCCATAAAAAACCCCACCAATCATGGACTGGTGAGGTTGGTGAAGTTACTGCTGCTGAAGCACGTTATTCCAATTCATCCCCTTTGGAAGAGGTTTTCTGGAAAACGGAATATCGAGCTGCGACAGCTTTGCGGCAATTGCATCCGAGACACGATTACCGGCCTCTTTGTTATCGAGTCCCAGAACAAAACTGGATCCATAACGCTTACGCGTTTTTGAAAACCAGCATTCTTGCCAGGCATAATTACCCGGTAATCCCATGATGCCACCCGACTCGCCTAACGTTGCCGCCGATAAAGCATCTATTGCACCATCCACAATCAGAAAGTGATCTGTATGTGTGCCTTTGAGGGCCCATGGCCACTGTAGCCTGCCATAGGAAATGCACTTGACCTCGTTTTCATCGACTTCATGACAAGCATGAAACTCGGCACCGGTCATCTCAGGTAACAAGAACACCAGGGGACGATAGGCGATTGCAGGCTTGCTTCTGCCTTCGCGTAACAACCCGGATGCCCGTAGCAAGCTTTCGCCGACATTGGATACCAGCCATCGAGTCGCATCATCAGGGCCTGAAGGCAGCATTCGCAATCTCCCCTGCTCAACAGCAGCCGTAACGACGCTACCGCCGATCTTGAGACGCGCCAAATATTCCTTTACGGCAGGCACATCGTCAAAAGAGCGCTTCTCGATGATATGCAGCACCTCTGCAAGCCGATCATGCTCTACGTCAACATCATGCTTGGATCTGGTTGCGGCAGCGATGCAGGGCACGTCTGACAACGTTCCCTCAAGTAGTCGGTTGACCGCTTGGTTCGCGCTACAACCGGCCGCAGCGACCACAAAATCAATTGCAGTACCTCCCACCCTATCGCCGCAAGCAAAACACTTCCAGCGATAGATGCCCGAACCCGACATGGTGATTGAAAGTCGAGTGCTGCCGACCTGGCTTTCGCCGCAAACAGGACATTGAGTACCAATCCAACTTCGCCCTTGCTGCAACAGCTTGAATCCCATGCGTTCAGCTAACGCAACAAGGTTTGCAACTTTTGCTAGATCATATCTTGATGTTTTCATACAAACCCTCCTTTAATTGATGTAAATCGCCAAACTGGATGGCGCATTTCTAAACTTCATTAGGTATTGGTTAAGCGTCATGCAATAAAAAAACCGCCCGAAGGCGGCTGTGTTTTTGATGAACTACGTAATTGAACTACAGCGTGGGATCAAAAATGACATTTGACCCGACCAGAACGGTGGGCTGCACTGTCTTTGCTTGACGTTCTTTGCGCTCAGCCATAATGCGCCGTGCCATTTCGCCCCACCAGCTCGGTTCCTGCTTGATTTCTTCGCCCTTGGTTACACCAGACAAGCTGCGAGTGCGGATATACAAAAAGGAATCAGCGATCTCTTTTATGTCGTCATTATTTGGAATAACCTTGACTTTGACCTGCCCAACCATTGAAACCGGATAGCCCACTGGAATGGTGCGCAAAATGCCGACTAGCATTTCAGGTTTTTCATACACCCTGATCGGGATCGCACGAGACGCATCCCGATGTTGGCGTAGCAGCACCGATATGTATGCCTGTTGTTCCTTGCCACCAAGGTGAGTGGCACGAACAATGGCTGCACCTTCAACAAAGCCAGCCAGCGTTACCACATTGGCATTTTCACCTAGCTTTGTGTTGAGTCTTCCCTTGGTTGCTTCAAGAACTCTCAGGATGTCCGCGATTTCACTACTTTCAGAATCGTCAATCTGCTCCGCGATCATGCCCTTGAACGAACCATCAGATTTGAAGGGTTGGAACTCATCAGCTGTAGAGCCCTCGGCCAATGAGCTGTTCCAAACCAATTCAATTGGCATCGAACGCGACGATGGTTTTTTGATATCGATTGCGCGCACCTCAACAACGCTTTTCCCATCTTCGCGCTTCGTCCCATAGACATGGGCAACAACCGTCACAGGGGTGGTCTCTTTCGGAATGCGAGTGCCTGGCTCGACCGTAATATAAATAGCGTGCGCCAGTCCATTAATTTGCTGTAACATAAAGCCATCTTTCGTTGGTTTTCTTACCCAACCTGACAAATAGCTGATATTCAACATTTCGTTCACAAACTTAAAGCCTATTGAGTGATTACGTGAATCAGCGGAAAGCATAATTAGCTCCTTTGATAATAAAAAGTATTGACAACATCGTCGTAAAGCATTAAAAAGTTCAACTAAATAAAGCTACTTAAAGGTAGCAAACTTTGTTAAGGTGCCCTAGCTTCAAAAGGTGTATTCATGACTGAATCCAAAACGAAAAAAACTACCAGCCCCCGAACGAAACCCGCTGCCAAACAAGCGGTAGTTTCCAAACAACCCGTGAGTTCGCGCAAAAAAAATATTCACTCCAAGCCAACCAGCGAAGAAAAAACCGTTGGCGCGTTGATGTCTAAACTCTGGGAACAAGCTGCCGCGAACAAGGAATCGCTGACTGAGCTTGCCGAACGTCTTGAAATTTCCTACCCGTATTTGCTCGCTCTGGCACGCGGTGAACGTCCGACTGATAAGATGGACAGGGCTCAACTTGTGAACGCGGCCAAGTATCTCAACCTGTCTGTTGGCCAGGTTTATCTGCTGGCCGGAGCATTGCACCCTGAAGACTTTATCTTCGAACCAACCAGAGACGAGAAAATGCAATATGCTTTGGCAGCGATGAGCAAGGATCCGCTGTGGACTGCATACGCGCCTAATGAGAAGGTTTGGAAACATGCCGACCCATCATTGAAGCTTCTGATTTGTTTGCTGTATGAACGCGCTGCAAAGACGACATTTTTTGATGGGACTGAGGCCCCGGTGTACCCGGAGAAATAACGACCTTCCCGGATAAGGCTTTAATTTCATCAAGCCGCTTCCCAACAAAAATATCGATCCGCCGCATAAACTCTTCGGGTGCATAATCCCCTGCTGCGATTTGGTCTAGCACATCTTCCCATGCCGCCGCGACTGCTATATCCGTCAGTTGTTCTGGTAATGCCAGAATTAGCGATCGTCCCAGAGCTGTGTCTTTTATTGGATCCGACCTGCTGTAAACTTTAATATACCCCCTGGCTTTAAGAGCGGCGATGTCAAAGCTTCCACATCTGGCAAACCGCTGCATTTCGCGGAGCAGCGTGCGTTCCGTGTAGTATTCTTGACGTGTTTCTGTTGCGCTTTCAATGTCAATGCAGCGACGAACAATCAAGGCAAGCATCGGTGTTTGAATGCGTCCAATCGGAATGAGTTTGTCACGCGCAAGCAGCTTGGTGACGGCTCGTGACATATTTTTTCCAACCAGCCAATCAGCTCGTGACCTACACAATTCAGCGAGATATAAATTCCGACACTTGGAGTCGTTAATCATCGACATTGATGCCTCAAAATTTTTGGCAGATCGAAGATCCCTATCCCTTAACCGCAAACGCATCACCTTGCCGCTGTATCCGAAGTAATCAATAACCTCCGCAACTCGCATCTGCCCTTGGTTGCTGGCAGTTACAACCAGTGAAGCCTTTTTTATGAAGGATTCGATTGTCGCTAGACGCTTTTTCACCAGCGGATCATCCTGCGGCGTAAGTTGCCATCTTTCAAGCGGCACCTTGATAGGCAGTGTCGAGGCATCCCACTTTGCCCAGCGGCTGTCGTAGAAATCTGGCTCGCAATGTTTCAGCAAATGACCATCGCACCAGGTCACCACATCGCCCCCAACTTCAATGTGATCATCAGCACCTTCCCTGATGCCTGGCAATACATCAGCTATGGTGAGAGCAAGGGAATGGTTTGAAACGATGAATAACCGCATCAAAAGTCCTTCCGCATGTTTCTGAGAATCGTTGCGGTAGCTTCTGTCATGGTTTTGCTGCCGGTTGGTGTTTCACTTGACGTAACAACCACTGGTGTTCCAGACAAAGAAGCAGGTGGCGTCTCCTTGCCTATATTTGCCGACTTCCCCATCACTGTTTGGCGCTTCGGCTCTGCATTAGATGAAACCATCTTGGCGGCCCCGCTCAAGACATCGCGGATCACAGAAGACTGTTTGCGAAACGGCAAGCCCCACAACCATTCAACCAATTCAGGATGATCAGCCTTGCAAATTACCAAGCTGACCTTTACCTCGTCCGGTGCGCTGCCATCCCTAACCCAAGCCACGGCGACCTCCTTAACGACTAAAAGAGCTCATCGCATCCAAACGAAGTGTTACCAGCGCATATCGCCGCATGCCCTCGGAAACCGAAAACCGATGATTGTCTGCCAACACAGCATGCGGCCATTTCGCCTTGATCTCTTCGAACACTAAAGGCGCGCCGCCACCGGCAATAATTACCCCATCCAGTTTTCTGACATGAGGCTCTATCAACTTTTTTGAGTTATCCAGAACATCTGCAACAATTGCGCTTGTCGCATTCTCAACCTCTTTGGACACATCCAGATTCTCGCCAAAATACTTGATGGTCTTCGTTTGAAGGGCCTGCTCGGCCTCATTCATATCCACCGTGACATCTTTTTCGCCCATCGAACGCATCAGTGCATCGGCTGCCAAAGCCACTCCACGGCTTGAGCCAGCCGCTTTCTCCACCCACATTCCGCCCGCCTGCATCAGCATAATGTCGGTTGTGAAATATCCGACCTCAACCACGGCCCAAGCCTCAGACTCCATGCTATGCCGCGACGATGGATTCCCGATTTCATCCAGCATCATGCCGTGGTAGGGGGCGAGCGACTGCGGCATGACCAGAACACGTCCTTTTGTGCATTCCCCAGCCAAGCGTTTAAGTGCAGCCTTTTGTCTTGAATGCAGACTTGTTGGCAATCCCATAATAATGACGCAGTCATCTGGCTCAATACCAAGCGCACGTATTTTCTTGAACCCACCCCTCATCAGAGCTTCGTATTCGGGCGTTTCAATCCAGTTTTCAGACAAACCGGTGGAACAGGACAGCCTGCCTTGAATAAGTGCGGTTTTGCCAAAAAAATAGGATTTCCCATTAACCACCACCGTTTCATCAGAAGCACGTCGTTCCTCGTTTTCATCTGAAATTGTGAATGCCGGTGTCGCCACCGATGGAAAGATAATGTCGTGCTTGGCACCATTTACAAAACATGAAATTTTTACCGATGAATGCCCGATATCGAAACC
>Ga0316223_1004144_pt1 | contig 10291 bp, 9 predicted proteins | sample TBH18009metaG_FD_206007 | JGI IMG/M metagenome (GOLD analysis project Ga0316223, IMG submission 206007) | Freshwater microbial communities from Trout Bog Lake, Wisconsin, USA - TBH18009 | ecosystem: Environmental > Aquatic > Freshwater > Lake > Hypolimnion/Profundal zone | place: USA: Wisconsin... | reverse complement strand
CCGGAATGAGAGTTCTCTTTGATGATCGCCGAGATGCGAGCCCAGGTGTGAAATTCAAGGATGCCGAACTCATTGGTATTCCATACATCGTTGTGGTTGGAAAATCTCTGCAAGATGGCGAGATTGAATTCCGAGTACGCAAGAGCGGCGAGAAGTCACAGATCCCAAGCGGTAGTGCAGTGGCGACAATACTCGCTGCGATCGCAGGCTAGTTCGTGTCAATCGGTAGTTTCTTATTTCTCTTCCTAGCCGCTGGCTTTGCAGGATTTGTTGATTCAGTAGCCGGCGGCGGGGGACTCGTGCAGTTGCCCGCGCTCTTACTTGGAGTCGCGAATAAACCAATTCCACTGATTCTTGGCACTAATAAGATTCCATCGATTTTTGGTACTTCATCGGCCGCATTCTCTTACTTCAAGAAAGTTAAGCCAGATCTTCGCCTCACTTCCATGATGGCGATCCCGGCATTTATTGGTTCGGTATTAGGCGCGCACTTGGCATCACATTTTCCAACTGCGGTATTTCATCCACTCATTCTGACCTTGCTCGTCTTGGTCGGAATTTATACCTGGCGCAAACCTCAATTAGGAATGCAAGAGAACTTACGTTTCACGCATCGCACAAGACATTATGTCGTTGCTCTCTGTGGACTTCTTATCGGTTTCTATGATGGATTATTCGGGCCGGGCACGGGAACGATTCTGGTCTTCTTGCTCGTGATGGTTATCGGGTACGAGTTTCTCAAAGCATCTGCGACCGCAAAGTTAGTAAATATCGCAACCAACTTTGGCGCAATCCTGACCTTCCAAATCACTGGCCATATCTGGTGGAAACTTGGGCTAGCGCTAGCTATTGCCAATGTGAGTGGTGCGATTATTGGTTCGCGTCTGGCGCTTCGTGGTGGATCACCGCTCGTTCGCAAGGTCTTCCTGATCGTGGTTGCAATTTTGATTACAAAATTAAGTTATGATTGGATATATAACTAGCAGTGCACAACTGAATATCAACTAAATAGGAGAAGGCCTGATGACAATTACTGAAGAAATATCTGCCGCTATAAGCCCGGCAATTGAAGCCACAGGTAACGTCCTAGAAGAGGTTACGCTCACCCCAGATGGTTCGAGCAAACTCCTCACCGTCATTGTTGATAATGAAAACCACTTAAATCTTGATCAGGTAACGGTCGTTACCAAAGCCATCTCTGATCTACTCGATAACCTAGAAGTGCTGGGTGAGAGCCCATTTACACTCGAAGTCACCACGCCTGGGCTAGATCGCCCGCTGACTTTGCCCCGCCATTGGAAGAAAAATCACGGACGCCTTGTAAGCGTAGATCTCACCGATGGTTCAAAGGTTCTCGGACGCGTTGGCGAGCTCTCAGATAGTGGAGTCGCAGTTGGTGATTCCTCAATCGATTTTGCGGATATCAAGCGCGCGATGGTTGAAATCGAATTTAAAAAGGTAGGTGAATAAGCATGAGCGTAGATGTAGATGCTCTCTTAGCTCTCACCGTTGAGAAGAATATTCCTCTGGAAAAACTTATCAACACCATCGAAAACTTTGTTACCGAGGCTTATTTGGCGCTGCCTGATGCGATGCCAAAAGGCCGCTCAGTTCTCGATCGCCTCACAGGTGAAATATTGATTCACGTGCCTCAGTTTAACGAAGAAGGTATTTATACCGAGACCATCACTCACATGCCAGAGGGTTTTGATGCGACCATTAAGCAGGTCGTGCGCAAGGCTCTCAAGGAGAAGATGCGCGCTCTTAAAGATGCCGATGTCGTCAATCAATTTTCTGGAAATGTTGGAGACATTATTTCCGGTGTGGTTTTGCAAGGTCGTGATACCAGCGTTATTTATGTTGATCTTGGGGGAGCAGAGGGAAAAATTCCTGCTAACGAAGCTGTCCCAACTGAGAGCTATAAGCATGGTGATCGAATCAAGGCTTTCGTCGTCAATGTTATTCAAGGCGAGAAAGGTCCCGAGATCACGCTCTCTCGCACCCACCCACTCTTCGTCAAAAGTCTCTTCGCCCTTGAAGTTCCAGAAATTAAAGATGGCGTCGTTGAAATTATTGGCGTCTCGCGCGAACCTGGCCAACGCTCTAAAGTTTCGGTGCGCGCTAATCGTTCTGGCGTAAGCCCTAAAGGTGCGCTCATCGGTCCTGGTGGGGCACGCTCACAAGCCGTCATCAATGAGCTTCATGGCGAGAAGATCGATATCGTCGATTACTCAGAAGATCCAGCGGTCTATGTGGCTAACGCCCTCGCCCCAGCCAGAGTAGCCAGTGTTGAGATTGTGGATCTTGAGGCAAAGTCCGCCAAGGTCATCGTTCCGGATTTCCAACTCTCTCTGGCAATCGGCAAAGATGGACAAAACGCCAGGTTGGCTGCTCGCCTCACAGGCTGGCGCATCGATATTCATCCAGATAACCCGGTCGAGCGCCTGCTCAAGCCAAGTGAAATTGCTGCCAAAGAAGCTCGCGATGCCGAGAAGGCTCGTTTAGCCGAAGAGGCTGCAGTTGCTGCCGCTGCAGAGACCGCGCGCATATTGGCTGAGCTCAATGCGTCATCTCCAGCGGAGCAACCATCCCCCGCTAGCGAGTAGACTTGCCGTCAATGGAGCCGATTCGCAGCTGTATCGCGTGCCGGAGCCAGGAAAATTGGAAAGAGTTGCTTCACCTAGTTCAACGCGATGGTCGGGTCATTCCGGATCCAACGCACACACTAGGCGGGCGCGGAGCTTGGCTACACCCGAAATGTTTCGAGGTAGCTAAAAACCGCAGATCGTTTAATAGGGCTTTTAAGTCTAATGGCGATCTCTCTCTTCACGAGCTTGAAGAATATCTACGTAAAGTTGTTCGCAACGTTCACCCTGAACGTTCCTCATAAGGAGCACATATGAAGGCACATACACAATCATGAGCACCAACCGTTCATGAGTAAGGCATTTATTTAGGCTTCGGCGAACGACGCAGGGGCCAGTAACAGAAAGGCAACTGTGGCTAAGGTCCGCGTTTACGAATTAGCAAAAGATTTAGGTTTAGAGAGCAAAGAACTCCTCGCAAAGTTACAAGAAGTTGGCGAGTTCGTACGTTCTGCATCCTCAACAATTGAAGCGCCAGTAGTGCGCAAGTTGATGGAGAAGTTTCCAGAGATGAAGACTGCAGCGGAAGCTGCACCTGCTGCTCCTAAGAAGCCAGCCGCTAAGAAAGCAGCAGCTAAAAAGGCTGAGCCAACACAGGCAGAGATCGATGCAGCGATTGCGCAACTCGATGAGAGCACACGCAATCAACTAGGTATTGCAGCGGGATCAACTGGTCCAGTTCCATCAGCGCCAAAGCCAGCAGCACCTGCTGCGCCTGCCGCACCGGAATCAACCCAGGCAGATCTCACTTCGCCAGCAACACCAGCGGCACCAACAAATCCTGGTGTGCCTTCACCAGCAGCATTTGCAACTCCTCGTCCACCTGCAGCCCCAGCAGCCGGTGGAGTTCCAGGCATGCCTCGTCCGCCACGTGCCGGAAACAATCCATTTAGTGCACAGGTCGGTGGAGCAATTCCTCGTCCACCAGCACAACGTCCACTACGTCCGGGAGAACGCCCACCGATGGCAGGCAATCGCCCAGGTTCAGTGCGTCCTGGTTTTGCAGCACGTCCTGGTGGCGCAGGTGCTCCAGGTTCACGTCCAGGTTTTGCTCCACGTCCTGGTGGCGCAGGTGCTCCAGGAGCTGGTGGTTCTCCATACCGCTCTCCTTCAGCAGCGCCATCAACTGGTCCATCGAACTTTGGTGGCAAGGGTCGCGGTGGAGGCCCACGCGGAAGTACAGCTGGAGCTTTCGGAAAGTCCGGCGGCAAGAAGGGTAAGTCACGTAAGAGCAAGAAAGCGTTGCGTGAAGAATTCGACAATATGGCAGCACCATCACTTGGTGGAGCAGTAATTCCTCATGGTGATGGCAAGACAGTTATTCGTTTGCGTCGCGGCGCATCCTTGATGGACCTCGCAGAAAAAATTCACGCAGATCCAGCAGCACTTGTATCAGCGCTATTCCACCTAGGTGAAATGGTGACTGCTACGCAGTCTGTAGATGAAGATACATTCAAAATTCTAGGCAGCGAACTTCGCTTCGTTATCGAAGTCGTTAGCCCAGAAGATGAAGATCGTGAACTTCTCGAAGAGTTCGATATCAATCTTGAGCAAGAGCTCGAAGATATTGATGATGCTGATCTCGTTGTGCGCTCGCCAATTGTGACCGTCATGGGTCACGTTGATCACGGTAAGACTCGTTTGCTTGATGCCATCCGTCAGACCGAAGTAATCAAGTCTGAAGCTGGTGGAATTACGCAGCACATTGGTGCTTACCAAATTCACCATGATCATGAGGGCGTCAATAGAGCAATCACCTTCATTGATACACCGGGTCACGAAGCGTTTACAGCGATGCGTGCTCGTGGTGCCAAGGTCACAGATATTGCCGTGCTCGTAGTCGCTGCAGATGATGGCGTAATGCCTCAGACAATCGAAGCGCTCAACCACGCACAGGCAGCAGATGTGCCAATTGTTGTAGCAGTGAACAAGGTCGATAAGGAAGGCGCGAACCCAGATAAGGTCCGCCAACAATTGACCGAGTACAACTTGATCGCTGAAGAGTATGGCGGAACAACAATCTTCGTAAACGTCTCTGCTAAATCTGGTGAAGGCATCGATGAATTGATCGACAGCATTCTTCTTACAGCTGACGCAGCTCTTGATCTGCGTGCAGTTGCCGATGATGCAGCTCGTGGCGTAGCCATTGAAGCCAACTTGGATAAGGGTCGTGGCCCAGTTGCCACAGTTCTCGTTCAACGTGGAACTCTTCAGGTAGGCGATGCAATCGTCGCTGGTGGAGCCTATGGCCGTGTTCGTGCGATGTTGGATGAGAATGGTGAGAATGTCACCGAAGCTGGTCCATCACGTCCAGTACAGGTACTTGGTTTCACATCGGTCCCAGGCGCTGGCGATTCATTTATCGTCGCAGAAGATGACCGCACTGCTCGTCAGATTGCTGAAAAGCGTCAGCTTGCTATGCGTAACGCTCTGCTTGCTAAGACTCGCAAGAAGGTTTCACTTGAAGACTTCATGGAGCAATCAAAGGTCAGCACTCTTAACCTCATCCTCAAAGGTGACGTATCTGGATCTGTTGAAGCTCTCGAAGATGCTCTTCTCCAACTCGATGTTGGCAGCGAAGTTGATCTACGCGTTATCCACCGTGGCGTAGGTGCAATCACAAAGAACGATGTGACCCTTGCATCTGCTTCAACAGCTGTGATCATCGGCTTCAACGTGAAGCCAGAACCTCAGACTGCAATCTTTGCTGATCAAGAGGGCGTAGAAGTTCGCTTCTACACCGTTATCTACAACGCCATCGAAGAGATCGAAGCATCTCTCAAGGGTCTCTTGAAGCCAGAGTACGAGGAAGTCATCCTCGGAAATGCCGAAGTTCGCGACATCTTCAAATCTTCCAAGGTTGGAAATATCGCAGGTTGCTTGGTTCAAGATGGAGTTATTCGTCGTAATGCCAAGGCACGTACCTTGCGTAATGGAGTGCTTGTTACAGATGGCCTCACCATCGACTCACTTCGTCGATTCAAGGATGATGCCACAGAGGTCAAGGATGGATTCGAGTGCGGTATCGGACTCGGTTCATACAAGGAGCTCGAAGTTGGCGATGTCATTCAGACATACGAAATGCGTGAGAAGAAGCGCGCATAAATGGCCTCCAATCGTGCGCTTAAAGTCGCAGATCGCATTAAAGAAGTGATCGCGACAACGCTTGAAACGCGAGTTAAAGATCCGCGTTTGGGTTTTGTCACGATCACTGATGTGCGAGTTACGGGCGACCTGCAACAAGCTTCGATCTTCTACACAGTACTTGGTGATGAGGATGCTCGTGCTGGCACCGCTGCGGCACTTGCCTCATCTCGAGGAATGATTCGTCGTGAAGTTGGATCTGCTTTAGGACTTCGCATCACTCCGACAATCGAATTCTTTGAGGATGGCCTTGCCGAGTCTGCAAGCGCGATGAACGATCTGATGTCTTCAGTGAAAGCTGCAGATGCAGAACTCGCCAAGCTCCGTGCGAACGCCAAACCAGTTGGCGATGCCGATCCTTACAAGACACACGAATAATCGGTAGGGCGCCTGGTGGATGGTTTTTTACTCGTCGATAAATCGGGTGGAATGACTAGCCATGATGTGGTGGCAAAGATTCGACGTAGGTTGGGAACGAAAAAGGTTGGCCACGCAGGCACCTTGGATCCCATGGCGACTGGCGTACTAGTGCTCGGTGTTGGAAATGCAACGCGCCTGCTCCAATATGTCGTTGATGGAGTAAAGGCTTACGACGCAACAATCACTTTAGGCAAAGCCACAGTTACCGATGATGTCGAAGGCGACGTGGTTTTCACGGCCGATCTCGGGCGACTTAAGAGTGTGAGCGATGACGAGATCCGATCTTTTCTAGAAACGCAGGTGGGAGTTATTGCTCAACGCCCAAGCTCTGTGAGCGCGATTAAAGTTAATGGAAAGAGCGCGCACCAACGTGTTCGCGATGGGGAAGTAGTCGATCTTCCGGCCCGCGAAGTCACCATTGAGGCAATAGATATTCACGCAATTACGCGTACCGAAACTGACATCTCCATTTCAGTAAGCGTTCGCTGCTCTGCTGGTACTTACATCCGCTCGATAGCTCGCGATCTAGGTGAAGCCTTAGATGTTGGTGGCCACCTCACGGCCTTGCGGCGCACACTGGTTTCTCCTTTTGCTATCGATGAATGTAAATCTTGGGAAGATGCAGAGTTGCTCTCTACAGCAACCGGAATTTCAAGAATTCTCCCCACGCGCACATTGGATGTCGAAGAACTCAATGAAATTTCATTTGGCAGAGCAATTGGTGCCAATTCCACCGAAGAGGTGACCGCGGCGCTCAACGCAGCGGGAGATTTCGCTGCTCTCCTAGAAAACCGTGAGCTAGGGAAGAAGAAATTTGCCACACCAACGCTTGTAGCTCTGAAAGGATAAGTCCATGACTTCGGTAGCAATTGGAATCTTCGATGGAGTTCATGCAGGTCATCAAGAAATTCTTAGCGAAGCCGCGAAATACGGGCCAGTCACGGTCCTGACTTTTGATCCACATCCCACATCTGTTTTTGCGCCAGAGCGAACCCCACCCTTCCTAGTTTCATTACACGATCGGATTGCGCTGCTCAAATCCTGCGGAGCGCAAGACGTAGTCGTCCTGCCATTTACAAAAGAGTTTGCTTCCAAGAGCCCCGACGAATTTATTCAAGAGGTTCTGAAGGATCAGCTCCACGCAACCCATGTCACAGTCGGTGAGAATTTCACATTCGGCCATAAGGCTGCTGGCAACGCCGCATATCTCAAAGAGCACTCAGGCCTTGCAGTAAGTGCAGTAAAACTCTCGGAAAATCGTGGTAGCGCGATCTCATCCTCTCGCATCCGCACTTTGGTGATTGATGGCGATGTGGAGCGAGCGAACGAACTTTTGACCCGCAACTTCTATCTCCGCGGCCCGGTCATTCATGGCGAGAAGCGCGGTCGCGAGATCGGCTACCCAACTGCCAATATTGGTCTTGCTGACAATGTCACTATCCCTGCCGATGGCGTCTATGCCGGCTGGCTGAGCGTCAGTGGTCAGCGTTGGCAGGCTGCAATCTCGATCGGCACCAACCCGACGTTCCCAGGAATTCGCGGTCGCCAGGTGGAGGCCTACGCGATCGATCAGAAGGGCCTTGATCTCTACGATAAAGAGGCCACGCTGGAATTTGGATTCCGCCTTCGAGATACCCTGAAATTCGATGGTTTGGACGAACTTTTGGCGCAAATGAAGCAGGATTGCATGCTAGCCAAGCAACTCACCTCCTTTTAGCCTCGATTTCTCCCCCCAAACACGCGCTGGTAGCCTTGGAGGTGCAAAACCTAAAGCGAGTAATTGCGCCTTCGTGATTCACACCGAGGCCCTCGTGACAGCACAAGGAGTGCCACATGGCTTTACAGCCTGCAGAGAAAAAAGAGATCATCGCAAAATATGGCGCTTCCGCCACTGACACAGGAAGCCCAGAAGCGCAGATCGCATTGTTGTCTCGTCGTATCGAAGAGATCACAGAACACCTAAAGACCAACAAGAATGACCACCACAACCGTCGTGGACTCTTGCTCTTGGTTGGTAAGCGTCGTCGTTTGTTGCAATACCTTGCAAAGACAGATGTCACTCGCTACCGCGCGATTATCGAAAAGCTCGGAATTCGTCGCTAATTAAGAAAAGTTAAGTACAACTCTCTCGCGCCTGCCACGCGGATCGAAATTGGTCCTCGGTAGTGGTTTACGGACGCAGTGTCTTTTTCATTATTGATGCGCGCTCGCCGTGGACTTCGATCGAAGATCCATTTCAATCGCACTATGTGGAACTATATATAGAGCCACATAGATGGGTGAGCGCGAGAGACCTTAAGAAATGGAGATGACCCATGGAGGGTCCAGATGTGAAAGTCGCCGTTGCAACAATTGACAACGGCAAGTACGGAAAGCGCGAGATTCGTTTTGAAACAGGACGCCTCGCAAAGCAAGCAGCGGGTACAGCACTCGTTTATCTCGATGATGACTCAATGCTGCTCTCAGCAACAACTGCCTCAAAGCAGCCAAAAGACCAATTTGATTTCTTCCCACTGACAGTTGATGTCGAAGAGCGTATGTATGCAGCGGGAAAGATCCCAGGATCATTCTTCCGTCGCGAAGGTCGTCCTTCAGAAGATGCAATTCTTACCTGCCGTCTCATTGATCGCCCTCTTCGCCCTGCATTCGTTAAGGGTCTTCGCAATGAAGTCCAGGTTGTCGTCACAGTTATGGCTCTTAACCCTGACCACATGTACGACGTGCTCGCTATCAACGCAGCGTCAATGTCTACCCAACTTGCAGGACTTCCATTCTCAGGTCCAATCGGTGGCGTTCGCGTCGCTTTGATTGAAGGCCAATGGGTTGCGTTCCCAAATCACTCTGATTTGGATAAGGCAGTCTTTGACATGGTTGTAGCTGGCTCAATCGCTGGCGATGACATTGCAATCATCATGGTTGAAGCTGAAGCGACAACCTCAACAATCAATCTCATCAAGGGTGGCGCACAGGCTCCAACCGAAGAGATTGTTGGACAAGGACTTGAGGCTGCGAAGCCATTTATTCGCGCTCTCTGCGAAGCACAGCTAGCACTCGCAAAGGTTGCTGCAAAGCCAACTGGCGAGTTCCCGGTCTACTTGGATTACCAAGATGATGTTTATGCTGCTGTCGAAAAGGCTGCTGCAAGTGATATCGCTGCTGCTCTCACAATTCCTGGAAAGCAGGATCGTGAGACAAAGCTTGATGAGATCAATGCAGTAATCAAGGAGCATTTCGCCGTCACATTCGAAGGTCGCGAGAAGGAAGTTTCTGCAGCACTTCGCTCAGTAACAAAGTCTTCTGTTCGCCAACGCGTCTTGCGCGACAAGGTTCGTATCGATGGACGTGGAGTTCGCGATATCCGCCCAATCACTGCAGAAGTTGAAGTGATGCCTCGCGTTCACGGTTCTGCAATCTTCGAGCGTGGAGAGACACAGATTCTTGGTGTGACCACTCTCAATATGCTCAAGATGGAGCAGATGCTCGACACCTTGAACCCAGAGACAACCAAGCGTTACATGCACAACTACAACTTCCCTCCTTACTCAGTAGGTGAGACAGGTCGTGTTGGTTCACCAAAGCGTCGCGAAATCGGCCACGGTGCACTTGCAGAGCGCGCATTGCTACCAGTTCTTCCAACACGCGAAGAATTCCCGTATGCAATCCGTCAGGTTTCAGAAGCCCTGGGCTCAAATGGATCAACATCAATGGGATCTGTTTGCGCATCAACCATGTCACTTCTTAACGCTGGTGTGCCACTCAAGGCTCCAGTAGCTGGTATCGCAATGGGTCTGATCTCAGATCTCGTTGATGGCAAGACAGAATATGTCGCGCTGACCGATATCTTGGGAGCAGAAGATGCTTTCGGAGATATGGACTTCAAGGTTGCTGGAACTAAAGATTTCGTTACAGCTCTCCAACTCGATACCAAGCTCGATGGCATTCCTGCATCAGTACTTTCGGCAGCTCTTCTTCAAGCTAAGGAAGCTCGTTTATTCATCCTTGATCTCATGATCCAGGCAATCGATGCTCCAGATGAGATGAGTCTCTTGGCTCCACGTATCATCTCGATCAAGGTTCCTACA
>Ga0316223_1004140_pt1 | contig 10303 bp, 9 predicted proteins | sample TBH18009metaG_FD_206007 | JGI IMG/M metagenome (GOLD analysis project Ga0316223, IMG submission 206007) | Freshwater microbial communities from Trout Bog Lake, Wisconsin, USA - TBH18009 | ecosystem: Environmental > Aquatic > Freshwater > Lake > Hypolimnion/Profundal zone | place: USA: Wisconsin... | reverse complement strand
AGATACTTTGATGCAAACCCTTTCCCTGCCTGGTTCGCCAAGGCCAATAGTTCCTTGAACCGATGCGCAAGCATCAGGAACGATCTTTACCTTGTGGGCGTGAGCGTTTTGATGTCTTACAGTGGCAGCCTCGAGCTGTTCACTCCCTGAGACTCTTAATGCACCCGAAGCAAAGTAGCCGTTCCACCTTGAACCTTAGGGTTCAGGATGACGGCCTAGCGGCCAAGGCGGGGAATTCATGTACCTAAGTGATATCGCTTTACTTCTACTGTGCGGTAGCATCTCTGGCTTTCTGGCTGGCTTATTAGGCATTGGTGGTGGGATGATCTTGGTTCCCTTCATGATTTTGGTCTTCAATCACTTGGGGTTTCAGCAAGAACTGATTGTTCATATGGCCATTGCCACTGGTATGGCAACCATCCTCTTTACAACCTCTTCCGCCATTTGGGCGCACCATAAACACAGCTCGATTGATTGGAAGCTGGTTGCCGCATTAAGCCCTGGCATGGTGGTTGGCGGCCTGGTTGGAGGTAGCAAAATTTTTGAGGCCATCAACACTTCTTGGCTATCCCTATTTTTCGCTATTTTTATCGTTTACTCTTCAGTACAGATGATTTTGAATAAAAAACCTACTGCCGGACGTAATTTGCCTGGTCCGATTGGTTTATTTTTATTTGGACTGTGTGTGGGTATGCTCGCCAGCTTGGTGGGCGCAGGTGGTGCATTTATTACCGTACCGTTTATGCTCTGGTGCAATGTGAAGCCCCATACGGCAATGGCAAGTTCATCGGGGTTAGGTTTTCCGATAGCAGCTGCGGCGACTGTAGGATACATGTATGGAAGCTGGGGTCTGCCAAATTTACCCGCAGGTTCTCTAGGGTATGTTTACGCGCCAGCAGTTGCATGCATTGTTATTGTCAGCATCTTTACGGCGCCCATCGGTGCAAAGATGGCTAGAAAATTAGATGTAGTGCAACTAAAACGGATTTTTGGCGTAATGCTATTTTGCCTTGCTGCCTTCATGTTTAATGAAAGCCGCAAGGCCTTTGGCTTTTAGTTGGTGTACTGCTGACGCAAGATATTTTTCTGTACCTTACCCATTGCGTTGCGCGGCAAATCTGCCACGATTTCTAAACGCTTTGGAATTTTGAAATTAGCAATTTGCGTTTTCAAGGTAGCAATCATCGCTTGGGCATCCAATTTTGCCCCCGCCTTAGGAACTACAACAGCCATCACCGCTTCGCCAAAATCAGGATGCGGAATACCAATTACAGCGCTTTCATCCACGCCATCCATATCATCAATAAAGCTCTCGATTTCTTTTGGATAGACGTTGTAGCCGCCTGAAATAATCAAATCCTTACTACGGCCAACAATGCACAGGTAATCTTTGGGTGCTTTGCCGCCATTGGCATCGCCACCCCAGCGACCAACATCGCCGGTTTTAAACCAACCATCCTTAGTAAATTCTTCGGCAGTTTTTTCTGGCATGCGCCAGTAACCTGCAAATACATTCGGGCCTTTGACTTGAACGTTGCCGATCTCATCGACTCCACATGGCTTATTGTTTTCATTAACCACACGTACTTTGACGCCCGGTAATGGCAAGCCAACTGAGCCGCCCACACGCTTACCCTTATAAGGATTAGAGACCAACATCACGGTCTCACTCATGCCGTAGCGCTCCAGAATGGACTGACCAGTGCGCTCAATAAATGAGTTAAATGTTTCAGTCAATAAAGGTGCCGAACCAGAAACAAAGAGACGCATATTGCGAGTCACTTCTTTAGTAAAGCCCTTATCAGCCAATAAACGTACGTAGAAAGTGGGGACACCCATCATCACAGTGGATTTAGGCATGTAATGAATTAACTGTGCTGTATCTAGGCGTGGCAACCAAATCATCTTGCTACCATTGATCAGGGCGCCATGAGCAGCCACAAACAATCCGTGCACATGAAAAATAGGTAGGGCATGTAGCAATACATCGCCTTTTTTCCAACCCCAGAACTTCTGCAAAACCTTGGCATTGCTGCTCAGGTTCTTATGGGTCAACATCGCACCTTTACTACGTCCGGTTGTGCCGGAGGTGTAGAGGATGGCGGCCAAATCATCTTCTTTTACTGTTGCCGTCTTGAATCTGTCGCTTTGGGCAGCAGCACGCTCCAACAATGTACCGGTACGGTTCTCATCCAAGGTGAAGACATGCTGAGTACCTGCCTTGAACGCTGTCTTAGAAACCCATGAGAAGTTCTTGCTACTACAGACCACCACAGCCGGCTCCGCATTCTCAAGGAAGTACCCAATCTCAGCAGCCTGGTAAGCCGTATTCAATGGAAGATATACATACCCCGCGCGAATCGTAGCGAGATAAAGAAAAAGGGCCTCTGGCGATTTTTCAACTTGTACCGCTACACGCGAACCCTTGGGCAATTTAAGGCTTTTGAGTAAATTAGCCATCTTTGCAGTGGCACACTCCAAATCACTCCAAGAGTAATAAAGGCCATCATGTGTCTCGAGGGCGCATGACTGTTTATCTTTTGGAAAACCTTTTTCCAAGATTGAATACAAATTCATAAATACATTCCTTAAATACTGATTTTTTATACCAATGGAGGTCCCATTACCCAGTCAGATAGACCTGTAGCAATTTCGGGGAAGATGCATAGAAGAATTACAGAAAAAATCATGATGGCCACAAATGGCATCACACCGTAAATAATTTCTTTCAAAGTAATGTCGGGGGCAATATTTTTAATCACAAAAATATTCAGTCCTACCGGAGGATGTATCAGGCCAGTCTCCATGATGATGGTCATCACCACTCCAAACCAAACCAAATCAAATCCTGCAGCACGCAGCGGAGGCAAGAAAATCGGGGACGTCATCAAAATGATGGAGACTGGAGGCAAGAAAAAGCCCAAGAAGATCACCATCAGCAGCACTGCAGTCAGCAAAATCCAGCGCGAAGTGTGTAAATCAACAATCGCTTGGGCGGCTGATTGGCTCAAGTGCAAATAACTCATGACGTTGGCGAACAACAAAGACATGCCAATAATGAACATCAACATTGCTGACTCACGAATACTGACATCTAACAATGGATACAGATCTTTGAAACGCCACATGCGATAAATAACGGCAATAAGCAGGAATGCAAAAACTGCGCCCAGTCCGGCTGTCTCTGCAGGGGTAGCATAACCACCATACAGAGCCACCATGACACCAATCAACAAAATTAAGAACGGCAAAACGCGTGGCAATGCGCTAATTTTTTGTTGCATGGTGTATGTCTGACGCTCCAAGATGGGGGCAGATGGAGCACCAACGTTATAAGCCTCATAAGCACGGGCATATTCTTTTTTGTAACGATAGATGGTGTATGCAGCAAAGAAGATCACCAACATGACGCCTGGTCCAATCGCAGCCAGGAATAACCTACCCAATGATTGCTCTGATGCAACTGAATACAAAATCATGGTGATAGATGGGGGCAACAAAATACCTAAGGTGCCTCCAGCAGCAATGATCCCCGCTGCAAAACCTGGGGAGTAACCCCGCTTACGCATCTCCGGGATGCCAGCACTACCAATTGCTGAGCAAGTAGCAGGACTTGATCCGGCCATTGCCGCAAACAAAGCACATGCAAACACGTTTGCCACACCCAAACCACCAGGTATCTTACCCATCCACACATGGAGAGCGTCGTACAAATCTTTACCAGCCCTGGAGCGTCCAATAGCCGCACCCTTCAAGATAAAGAGCGGAATAGACATTAAGGTGATGCTAGACATCTCCTCATATACATTCAATGCCACCGTATCCAAAGAGGATGCAGGCATAAAGAAGTACATAAAAATAATTGCAACAATACCCAAGGCAAATGCGATGGATATTCCTGAAAACATAATCAGGAGTGTTACAAGGCCAAACAAAATACCAATAGTTAATACAGACATGCTCAGTGACCTCCGCCAACTAGGTCAGAGACAACTGGTTTTCTGACAAATATTTGTAAAAAAATTTGGAAGGTCAATAAACACATCCCCGCAAACATCATTGAGTATGGAATCCAAAGGGAAGGCGCCCAGGTGGAATTCGTCACCTGCCCATCAACCCAAGCTTCAACTAGCAAATCCCAAGTCTTGATGGAAAAGAATCCAAAGAAAAGGCAGGAGATCACATCAATGATGACTCCCCTGACCTGATTGACTGGATGAGGCAATAAACCTTCTATTGCTGAAATACCAATATGCCCCCGCTTTTCTTGCACATAAGAGCTGCAAAGAAAAGTGACGCCTACCAAACAAAATAAAGCTGCTTCATCCTGCCAATCATTGGCTGCATGAAAGAGCCCGCGGGATAAGACGCTGTAGCTCAAAATCAGGGCCGAAACCATCAGGGCCACTGATCCCAAAAGCATTAAAAACTTATTTAACACCGACATCCATCGGTCAAGCAGGATAAAGAGCTTCATATTATGAGATTGCTTCGGCAGAACGCATCATTGCTGCGCAGGTTTCATTACGGTCAGAAAATTCCTTCCATGCAGATACTTTTGCGATAGCCTTCCATTTATCGACAGCAGCGGCATCAATGTCATAGACCTTGTTACCCGCTTTTGCAAACGCAACAGCGCAATCAATATCATCCAACTTAGCCTGCTGTGTGCCGTACTTCTCCATATCTGCACCGACAGACATGATGATGTCGCGCTGGTTCTGCGGCAATGAATCAAAGACCATCTTAGACATTAGTAACGGCTCCAACATATACCAGTAGGATTTGTTCTTTGCGCTGGTGTAATTTTTTGTAAGCTCGGCCAATTTGAATGACATCAGACTGGCAGATGAGGTGTAAGCAGCCTCCAAAGAACCGGCTTGAACAGCCTGGTAGACCTCGCTTGAAGGAATGGATGTCATCACTGAACCGCCGGCAGCTTTGAGCATGGCATCAAATTCACGGCTACCGCCACGCACTTTCACGCCCTTGATGTCGTCTGGAACAATAATCGGGCCGGTCTTGGTAGCTACGCCACCAGCTTGCCACACCCAACTCACAATCACAATCCCTTTGGACTCAAGCACCTTAGTGAGGATTTTGCCTACCTCAGCATTTTTCCAGCGCGCACCCTGCTCATAGCTGGTAACTAAGGCAGGCATCAAACCAATATTGGCTTCGACCACTTCGCCGCCTGCATAAGGCATAGGATAAAAAGAGAAATCCAGTGCGCCCTTACGTAGCGCGCTAAATTGCGCATTTGTCTTCATCAGGGAAGACTGTGGATAGACCTCAAACTTTAATGCTCCGCCGGTCTTTTTTTGAACTTCTTCTGCAAATTTTTTGCAAAGACGGTCGCGGAAATCAGTTCCACTTGGAAACTGATGCGAAATTTTTAAACTGCGTGCATTTGCCTGCGCCCAAGTAGGCAGGTTATACATAGACAAAGAGGCGCCAGCGGCACCTAGTAGCATTTGACGGCGAAATTCACTTATTTCTTTAGTATCTGACATGGCGATCTCCTAAAACTTTTTTTATTAAATTCAATCTTATGTGGATAAAGATTGTTTATTTGCTACTTCTGGCATTTTAAACACTTATGACCAGCACCTCTTTGGGTGCTATTTGGCCATTAAACGCGCTACTGCTTTTGAGTAAACGATTTCCCCATTGGAAAAACGCTCATGATTCTCCTCTACTGCACTTAAGTCATACAAATAATTCACCATCAAACCAGCCGACTGGCGCAAGCCTTTGCGAGATAAGTCACCCGCCCAATTAATGAGATGCAACCTTGCACCATTACCCAGATGAAATTTAGCTACTGGATTACCTGAGCGTCCAGTTGAAGCCAACCCTAAATAGATGCTGGCTAGACATAACAAAGCCTCTTTTTCTTTTTCAGATGCCTGATCTGGATGCCATCCTGCGCTTAAGCGCTCGCTCCAAGACTGTGTCTCTAGCTTGAGAACTGCCAGCGCCTGGTCTCTAGCAGTTTTTAAGGCCGGCTTTAAGCGCTCTGCCGGAACGCCCTCACCTAAATTGGCACCACCAGCCACCCAATCCATAAATCCAGGAATAGGAGAAAGCGTGACAAAAGTTTTGAGTGTTGGAAACTCCGCTTGCAATGTCTCTGCAACACGCTTAATGAGGAAGTTGCCCATTGAAACCCCGCGTAAACCGGGCTCACAGTTACTGATCGAATAGAAAACAGCAACCTTAAATTGGGATGGTTGATCGAGCGTCTCCGCTTTTTTATCTACCAGTGGCGTAATGACGGTAGGAATCTCAGGCAAAAGCGCCACTTCCACAAAGATCAGAGGCTCGCTAGGAAGTTGCGGATGAAAGAATGCAAAGCAACGACGATCAGGCTGCAAGCGGCGACGTAAATCATCCCAGCCATCAATCGCGTGAACCGCCTCGTGTTGAATCAACTTCTCCAATACTTCTGCAGGGGACTTCCAATCCACCTGATGCATTTTTAGAAATCCAGGATTGAACCAAGATGAGAGCAAGTGACGCATATCAAAATCAACTGCGGCAAGCTCAGGTTTTTTATCCAAGATCTGCAATAGGTCGCGACGCATTTGCACCACCGCAGCTGTACCTTGGCTAGCGCGATTTAAGCGGCGAAATAATTCTTGGCGAGGAGACTCGGAAACTTTTTGTAGGCGAATGTAATTACGCGCACTGGCTTCAGCAACAAAATTTTGTGCAGCCTCCATCACCGATGCGGCATCTGGGTTTAACTTCTCAAAGAGATAAGTAAAAAATGCTACGTACTGATCTTTGGTTAGCTTGCGATAGTTATTCACAACATCATCAGCCATACTCACGGCATTAGATTCACCGCGCTCAGAAATAAGGCGTTTGATTGCATTATTTGCCTTGGCCAAATTACGGGCTTTTGCTAACTTTTCAAGCATTTATTGTGTTCTCTCAAAAAAGAGTGCCAAACGGATTTACTTCATTAAATCTAATGTAAGGATCATTGCAGGCGAAATCAATTAACTTTTATTGCTATTCATTAACTTAAAGTTAATTATTTGAGATTCGAGTTTATTGCATTACATTATTATTGCGATGCAACATGCGGGCTTCGGCTGCTAAAGCCAAAATATTTGGATTCGATTCGTTAACCGTGAGGTACATCAGAGCAATACGCTGCACCACCTCATACCTGCCGAGCAAGGGGGTAAATTCAATGGAATCCCCCATTAGAGCCTTAACGCGCCCGGGGAGAATGGATCGCCCCATGCCACTAGCAACCATATTCATTAAAGAAAAAATATCCCCCACCTTCATCACCAGATTGGGCTTAAAGCCAGCTAGTTCAAATACCTCATAAAAACCAGAGGTGGTGGCAAAGCCATCATGCAGAGTGAGAAACTTTTCCTCCCTGTAGTGCGCCATATCTGCCTGTGGATTGGCTGGCTGCTGCCCTTTTGAGGAGGCTAAGAACAAGCGATCTTCAAATAGCGGGACTACTTGGACATCCTCTGCTAAGCCCGCTGAGGGGGTGGCAATGATGATTGCCTCAATACTTCCCTCGTAAAGCTTTTTCATCAAATCTTCGTTAGACCCGAGAAACAAATCAATATCAAGGTCAGGACGTCGAATCTTTGTGCCCATGATCAACTTGGGAATAATGTTGGCCGTTAGGGAGTACATGGAACCAAGGCGAATTTGCCCAGACTCAATGCCTGCTTTTAAGCGCGTTCTCTTGATGATGCGTTCTACATCACTCAATAGATCTGAGGCGCTTTCCGCCAAATATAGCGCCGTAGGCAAAGGCTTTAATAAACGGCCCTCTCGGATAAATAAGGGGCAGCCAATACTTTCTTCGAGTGAATGCAGTGCCTTGTGAATACTTACCGAGCTAAGAAGTAATTCATCGGCTGTTTTGCTTAAGCTACCAGTCCTGACAAAGGAGCACAGTATTTCTAGCTTACGTAGCGTGACCTCTTCATGCGCCATGAATTACCGAGCTCTTTCTATTTAAGCCAATTTTCGCTTAGAGACCAGAAACAAAATGATTCCACAGAAGATCATTGGGAGTGATAGCCACTGCCCCATAGAAAGTCCGAGCCCCAAAAGACCTAGAAATGAATCTGGCTCACGCGCAAATTCAGCCGCGAAGCGACAGATCCCATACCCTAAGAGGAATAAGCCCGAGACTTTTCCAACGGCACGTGGTTTGCTTGCGTATACCCACAAAACAATACCAAGCAAGATACCTTCACCAAGCAATTGATAAATTTGCGAAGGGTGTCTTGGGATTGCATCTACCATTGGGAAGACCATGCCCCATGGAAGGTCGGTAGGTCTCCCCCAAAGCTCACCATTGATGAAGTTACCCAAGCGTCCAAACGCTAAGCCAAACGGTACTAAGGGTGCGACTAAATCACTCACAACAAAAAAAGTAGTTTTCTTTTTATAAGCAAACCACTGCAGAGCAATCAATACACCCAACAGACCGCCATGAAAAGACATGCCCCCTTCCCAAATTTTTAGGATGCTGAGAGGATGTGAGAGATAAAAACTGGGCATATAAAACAGGGTGTATCCAATGCGACCACCCAAGACCACCCCCAGCACACCTGCAAATAAAAGGTCCTCTAAATCTTTATAAGTCCAACCCAAGGTTTGATATTGCGGCATCCGAATACGCAATCGTCCCAACGCTAAAAATTGTGCAAACGCCAAGAGGTACATTAATCCATACCAGTGAATGGCAAAAGATCCAATGCGAATGGCTGCTGGGTCAAACTGGGGATGTATCAACATAACAGAGGGTCTTAACTTTTGGATTGATCGAAATTATGCAACTCATGGCCCAAGTCACGATAAGCCTTATAGCGATCGCGTCCAGCGAGGCGCTCAGCCTCGTTTACCGTGACCACCTCCACAATCCGCGGGAAACGCGCAACTAAAGCGGGCACATCTTCTGGCATGCGCATACCCAAGTGAATCAGTACGTCGGCGTGGGGAATAGCGCTTAAAGTCGAAGGTGAACAATCCACACTCAAAACAATCGGCGTTTCAATGGCCGCTTCATCCTCTATAAAACAATGGGGCAAAAATTCAGTACTACTGAATGTCCAAAGGAGCTCGTCTAATTTTTGGAGATCCGCTTTCTCACCGACCATCACAATATTTCGAACAGGCTCACCTATCGGGGTTGCACTCCAAATCTTGCGCGTCAAACGACAAGCGTACTCAAGCTTATCGCTCACATTGCTATGAAAATCAATCCGGGCCATATTGAACTAATTACCTTGCTTCAAGCAAGTAGTTCAATAGCAAAGGCACAGGGCGACCTGTTGCACCTTTTGCCGCCCCGCTTTTCCATGCTGTTCCAGCAATATCCAGATGCGCCCATTTGTACTTCTCAGTGAAGCGGGAGAGGAAACAAGCCGCAGTAACGCTACCTGCTGGGCGGCCGCCGATATTGGCTACATCTGCAAAATTTGATTTGAGCTGCTCATGATAAGCAGCATCAAGCGGCAAACGCCACACCGTATCCAATGAAGTCTGACCAGCCTTGCTTAGGGCATCCACCAACTCTTGATCGTCCGAGAACAGGCCGCTATGAACATGACCCAATGCAATCACACAAGCCCCTGTTAATGTCGCAACGTCAATCACCGCCTTTGGCTTAAAGCGTTCCACATACGTTAAGGCGTCGCATAAAATCAAACGGCCTTCAGCATCGGTATTGAGAATTTCAATCGTTTGACCAGACATACTCTTCACAATGTCCCCAGGACGACTTGCGCCACCTGATGGCATATTTTCACAAGTAGGAACCACACCAATCACGTTCTTCTTGAGCTTCATAAGGGCTACGGCATACATGGTACCGATCACTGAAGCAGCTCCACACATGTCGTACTTCATCTCATCCATGGCCTCGCCTGGCTTGAGAGAAATCCCCCCAGTATCAAAAGTAATCCCCTTGCCAACCAACACGATCGGCGCCTCTCCGGCTTTACCGCCCTGATGACGCATCACAATAAATTGCGGCGGTGTATCTGAACCCTTGGCAACCGCTAAAAAAGACCCCATTCCCAAAGCTTCAATCTGTTTTAGACCCAAGACCTCTACTTTTAAATCCGTCTTTTTACTTAAGCCCTGAGCAGTCTTGCCAAGGTATGTAGGTGTACAGATATTAGGTGGCAAATTGCCAAGATCTTTTGCCAAATTCATACCCTCAACTAAGGCACTACCTTCTGCAATTGCAGATTTAATGGCTTTAGCGCAGGCTTCATTACCAGCAAAGGTGAGTTGCGCAAATGAGTCG
>Ga0316223_1004138_pt1 | contig 10305 bp, 5 predicted proteins | sample TBH18009metaG_FD_206007 | JGI IMG/M metagenome (GOLD analysis project Ga0316223, IMG submission 206007) | Freshwater microbial communities from Trout Bog Lake, Wisconsin, USA - TBH18009 | ecosystem: Environmental > Aquatic > Freshwater > Lake > Hypolimnion/Profundal zone | place: USA: Wisconsin... | reverse complement strand
ACGGCTCCGTGCTCTTCGGTCATCGCAGCACCGATTTTTATGTTTACCAACCGGCGGGTGCGCCACTGGCGGCCGGCAAACCGGCCATCGCCTCCATCACCGTGAACCCGGACGGTTCGTTACACCTGATCGGCACCCTGTTTAATGGCCTTTCCCAGGGCGCCGCCTATGGCGATGACGAGCAGATGGACAGCAATTTCCCGATTGTGCGGTTCACCAATGCCAGCGGCAACATCCGCTATGGCCGCACCTCCCATTGGAGCCGCACTAGTGTGATGACCGGCAGCGCGGCGGTCAGCACGGATTGCACGCTGCCGGCCGGCGCTTCACTCACGGACGCCGTTCAGGTGATCGCTAACGGCATCGCCTCGGACCGCTACATGCTGGCTGCCTCCGTCTACAATACCGCAGACAGCGGTCCGGGGTCCCTCCGCAACGCCATTCTGAACTCCGTCCCCGGCGCCCTCATTATCTTCGCCACGAACCTCTCCGCCCAGCGCATCCTGCTCACCAGCGGCGAACTGCCGCTGACCAATGGCCTGACGCTCGACGCTTCCGCGCTGCCCGGCGGGATCGTCATTGACGGCAACCACAGCAGCCGGGTGTTTGCAGTGGCCGGAGGTGTTACGGTAGTGCTGAACTCGCTGACCCTCAGCAATGGCTACGCCGGCACGGGCAACTGGGGCGGGGCCATCGTCAACTCGGGGACGCTGACGTTGAACAACTGCACGCTGGCGGGAAACCTGGTTGACGCCAGCGGGGCGGGCGGGGCCATCGAAAATGACGGCCCGCTGACGCTGGCGGGCTGCACCTTCTCCGGAAACGCCGCGGGCTTCGCCGGCGCCATCGACAATCGATCCACTTGCACCGCGCGGAACTGCACTTTCTTCGGCAATGCGGCCTCCGCGGCCAACGGCGGCGCCATCGACAACGCATTTAGCGCCAGCCTGAACCTGCTGCATTGCACCTTTTCCGGCAACACCGCCGCCGGGGTCGGCGCCGGCATCGACAATTATTTGAGCCAGGTCAACCTCACCAACACCATCGTCGCGCTGAACCCCGGCCAGGACATCTACAACTGGAGTGGGAGCAGCACCGTCGCCGCCGGCGGCTCGAATATCGTGCAGTCGCTGGTGAGCTCCGCCACGGTCATCGGCGCAGGTTCCATCCTGGCGGTGGATCCGCGGCTAGGGCCGTTGGCCAGCAACGGCGGACCAACCCAGACGATGTTGCCGCTGCCGGGCTCGCCGGCCATTGATGGCGGGAACGATGCCATCACGGCGGCGGCCGGGCTGACGGCCGACCAGCGTGGGTTGCCGCGCCCGGCGGGCCTACACGTGGACATCGGCGCGGTGGAAATGCAGATCCCCGTTGCCACCAGCCCGATTTTGCTGATGGGAGTGAGCGTGTCCGGCGACCGATCGTTCGATTTCAGCTTCACCAATCGGTCGGGCGTGAGCTTTCGGGTGCTGGCGTCCACGAACCTCAGCCTCTCTTTGACCAACTGGACGATGCTGGGCTCCGCCAACGAGACACCCGCCGGCTCCGGCATGTTCCATTTCACGGACCCGCAAGCGACGAACTACCCCGCACGGTACTACCGTGTGCGGTCGCCCTAGCACCCTCACCGGCAGCGACGGCGCCGGAACCTCCATACAGACGGCGCGCGGAACGACGCTGACCGCGAGCTCTGTAAGGCGGGGAGGCCTGTAGCTGGGAGTCGTGAAGGGGGTCTTGGAAAGCACGCTTGGCTATGGCTGGCCCATGGCTTGCAGCGCGTCCTGAACGTCCTCTCCGCAGCGGTCAGATCGGCCAACGACGCCAAATGTGCTTGCCCGGGCCTCCCCAAAGGGCGAACACTGGTCCCCGTGCGTGATTGTCTCAACTGGGCCATTGTTTTCGCCGGGCGGCGGCGGTTGGCTGGCCGCCTTCCGCGGCGTCACGCTGGGGGAACCGGCTCCCTTTCCCGGGCCAAGCCCGGACCCGTTTCTAGCCGGACCGCGGTGACGCCACCGGCGCAGCCTGGGGGTCGAATCTCACTTGGTTTTATCATGAACTGCTTCTCTGCCGTCCTGCTGCTAGCCCTGGGTTTGGTAAACGTCAACGCCGCCGCACCCTACCCGGACCGCCTGGTCTGGGTTTTCGGGTGGAACCTGGGCCGGGACAACGAGGTGACGGAGGTGGACCAGGTGCTGGATGCGGCCGGGAAGAGCGGCCTGAACGGCGCGGTCATGTCGTTCGGGCTGGATACGCTGTGCCAGAAGACGCCGGCTTTCTTTCGGCGCCTGGAGCAGGTCGAGCAGGCCTGCGCGCGTAACCACTTGGAGTTGATCCCCTCGATCTTCTCGGTGGGGTATGCGGGCGCGGCGCTGGCGCATGACCACAACTTGGCCGAGGGGTTCCCGGTGGAGGAGGCTCCGTTTATCGCCAAAGGAGGCGAAGCGGGATTGGTTTCGGATCCGGCGCCCCTCCTGGCCAACGGCGGCTTCGAGAATTTCGCCGGCAACCAACCGGCCGGCTACCTGCTGGTCGAACAGCCCGGCACGATCAGCTTTATCGACCCGGAGGTGAAGCACGGCGGACAGGCGTCGTTGCGGATGGAGAACTTCACGGCCAATCGGTGGGGGCATGGGCGGGTGGCGCAGCAGGTCAAACTCAAGCCGCATCGGGTATACCGGATGAGCCTCTGGGTGAAGACGGAAGGCCTGCAGCCGGCGGGGGCCTTCAAGATGCTGGCCCTGGTGGCGAGAGACCGAGAGATCGCCCCGCGCAGTTTCAGCGTGCCGGCCACTGGCGACTGGCGAAAGCTCACCATGCTGGTCAACAGCCTGGACTACGACCAAGTCAACCTCTATGCGGGGGTGTGGGGCGGCAAGGCGGGCAAGTTCTGGCTCGATGACTGGACCCTCGAAGAAATCGGCCCGGTGAACGTGCTGCACCGCCCCGGCACGCCGGTGACCGTCAAGAACGAAGCGGGTTCGCTAACCTACGTCGAAGGGAAGGATTACGCTCCGCTGGTCGATGCCACCTACGACGTTTATCGTGTGGACCGCGAGGCGGCGCGCCTCAAGCTGCTGGCCGGGGGGCGGATCCAGGAGGGGCAGAAACTCAAGGTGAGTTGGTATCACCCGATGATCGTCCACGACGGGCAGATCGGCTGCTGCATGGCCGAGCCGGCCCTGTATGAGATCTTCGACCACGAAGCGAAACTGTTGGCCGAGCGACTACACCCCAAGCGAGTGCTGTTGAACATGGATGAGATCCGCGAAGGCGGCACCTGTGCCGCCTGCCGCGGGCGAAACATGGGCGAATTGTTGGGCGAATGCATCACGAAACAGGTGCTGAGCCTCCGGAAGTACCTGCCGGGCGGGCGTGTGTATATCTGGTCTGACATGCTCGATCCCAATCACAATGCCCATGGAAACTATTTCCTGGTGAAAGGCGACTTCACGGGCTCCTGGAACCAGGTGCCCAAGGACCTAATCATGGCCGTTTGGGGCAGCGAACCGCAGACCAAGAACCTGCAGTTCTTCGCCGGCCAGGGATTTCAAACCTTGGGCGCCTGCTACTACGATGCGGATAATCTCGACCAGGTAAAGGCGTGGCTCGCGGTGACCAAACCGATGACCAGCGTGCGCGGTCTCATGTACACGCCGTGGACGCGGAAATACCAGTTGCTCGGGGAGTTCGGCGAGTTGTTGAAATAGGGACGGACGTGACCGAATGGCGATGAGATGACCTCCCGAGAACGAGTCCTGCTGGCCCTGAACTATGACCCACTCCTCCTCGATTTATCCAGTCAGGCCGAAGCAACGCTTCACGTCTTTGATCGTCGCGACCAACATAACGCTGTCGTCGGTGGCCGGGGGCTTCGCGCAAGCCGCAGACCAAACACCCGTCTACCTCGAGGCGAAGCGTCCGATCGCCGAGCGAGTCGAAGACCTCATGAGCCGGATGACGCTCAAAGAAAAGGTGGGGCAGCTCAATTTGCCCTGTGTCTATGTGGGGGAGTTGGGAAGGACAATCAGCGCCAAGCGGGAGGCGTGCCGGAAATTCACAGCGGGGACTTATACCGCGGAAATCGGCCCGGCCTGCGGCTTTTTCACGCTCGCCAACGAGATCCTTCCGGACGGCGCCCGCCAGCAAGCGGAGTACTTCAATGAATTGCAACACATTGCGCTCACGCAGACGCGCCTGAAGATTCCCGTGATGGAGGACGAAGAAGGCACGCATGGCGCCATGTTCCCCGGCGGGACCGTTTTCCCGGAAGGCTTGGCGGTGGGCAGTTCGTTCGACCTGGATCTGATCCAGGCGATTTACGGGGCGGCCGCGGCGGAGGCGCGAGCGGTGGGGATCCACTTGCTCTCGACCCTGGTAATGGAAGTGCATCGCGATCCGCGCATGGGCCGGAACGAGGAGGCCTATACCGAAGATCCCTACCTTTATGGGCGCATCGGCGAGAGGATCGTCCGGGCAACCCAGGGCACCGATATTTCCGCCCCCGACAAGGTGGTGGCGGTGCTGACGGATTTTCCCACGCAAAGCGAGCCGGCCAGCGGCCTCGAACGGGGTGCCATCGAGCTATCGGATCGTTCCTTGCGTGAGAACTTCATGGCGCCGTGGATTGGGGCGATCACCAAGGCGGGGGGCTTGGGCGTCATGGCAGGCTACCCGGAGATCGAGGATGTGCCGGCGCACGCCTCCGTGAAATGGATGAACGATGTGCTGCGGCAGGAACTGGGTTTTCAAGGCATCGTCGTGAGCGAGGGCGGCGGCTTCGGGACCTTGCTCTACGAGCACATCGTTCCCACCCAGCAAGAGGCTGGCCTGCTGGCCTTGAAGGCCGGAGTCGATGTCAACATCACCTACGAACCCGCCTACATGGGGCCGCTGGTCGAGAGCGTGGAGGCGGGGCGGGTGCCGGTGGGATTGGTGGATCGCGCGCTGCACCGAGTGCTGGAATTGAAGTTCCGTTTGGGCCTCTTCGAGCACCCATACGTCAACCCAGACCACGCCGTCCAGGTCGTGCATTCTCAAGCCCACCAGGAACTCGCGCTACGCGCGGCTCGGGAAGGGATCGTGTTGTTGAAGAATGACCAGAACCTGCTGCCGCTCAAAAAGGATCTCCGATCGGTAGCGGTGATCGGCCCGAACGCGGACGATGTGATGAACCAACTCGGGGACTATTCGCCGAAACAGGTCTTACAGCCGGTAACGACGGTCATCCAGGGAATCAAAACCGCCGTCTCACCGCGGACGAAAGTCACGCTCGCGCGCGGCTGCGACATCACAGGCACGAACCGGGGCGGGTTTGCCGAGGCGGTGCGCGCCGCGAAAGAAGCTGAAGTCGCCATCGTCGTCGTCGGCGAGAGCCAGCATGGCCGAGCGACCGACGGTGAGGGACATGATGTGGCGAACCTGGATCTGTCCGGAGTGCAGGAGGAGCTGATCCGGGCGATCTTCGAGACGGGAACCCCCACGGTTGTGGTGTTGATCAACGGACGGCCACTTTCCACGCGCTGGACGTCCGAGCAGGTGCCCGCCCTGCTGGAGGCCTGGGAACCCGGAGAACGCGGCGGACAAGCCGTGGCCGACGTCCTGTTCGGAAACTACAATCCCACCGGCCGGCTCGCCATCAGTATCCCCCGGCATTCCGGCCAACTGCCGATCTACTACAACTACAAGCCCTCCAAGGCTGACCGAATGCAACAAGGCTACGTGGACATGCCGGCGACACCGCTCTACCCGTTCGGTTTCGGCCTCAGCTTCACCCGGTTCGAATACAGCAACCTGCGGGTTGAACCGGCGGAGATCCACACCGGTGGCCAGACGTGGGTAACGCTGGACGTAAAAAACACCGGCGACCGTGCGGGGATGGACACCGTTCAGCTCTACCTGCACGAGCAATACGCCCCGGTTGCGACCCCGGTCAAGCAACTCCGAGGGTTCGAACGAGTCGCGCTGAATCGCGGGGAAACCAAGACCGTCGCTTTCAACCTAACCCCGGAAGACCTCCAGTTGCTCGACCTCGATCTCCGCTGGAAGGTCGTCCCGGGCGATTTTGAGATCATGGCGGGCAAGTCGTCTGCGGAGATAGCGCTTCGCGGGATCTTGAAGGTAAGGCCCTGACGGTTTGGCGGCTTGCCGCAGGGCCGAATGTGAGATCCCCATTTTCTAACTCTGCTGTCTCCGTCTTCAGTCTCTCGGCTCGCGCCGCCCCAGGCTGAAGGCGACCGCATCGTAGACATCCTCGACACTTTCGACCTTCTCGGTCAACTCGTCAGAAAGCGTGACCGCCAGTCGGTCTTCAAGGGCCATCACAATTTCAACCTTCGTCAGCGAGTCCGCGCCCAGGTCGGCATCCAGCCGCGCTTCCGGCGTAAGTTTTTCGGGTCTGACACCGAGTTCCTCGACGAGGACGGCCTGGACGGCGGCGATTTCGGTTTCGGTCAATAAGTTCATAATTAGCGTGGTTCGTGCAGGCTATCGGTCCGGGGCTTTCGGGCTCACGCCCGAGTCGCAACCACCGGCGCCCTTACGATTAAAACGATAAGGGACATAAAATGCTTTAGTAGTGCCTTAATTGCGGATAACCTGACTAACCAGTTATATATTACTTATGTTCTCCCGGTTATTCAGCGAGTCGGGTTTGTCGTTGGACCGCCTGCGGGCGCTGGTCGAGGTCGGTTCTTTCGGCAGCATCGTGCGGGCGGCGGAGGGTGACCCGACCCGGCAGAGCCAGTACAGCCGGCAGATAAAGGAATTGGAGGATTTCTTCCGGGTTCCTTTGGCAGAACGCCAGGGCAAGGGGCTGCGGTTAACGGTCGCGGGCAAGGAGTTGGCGCGAATTTCCCGTTTCTTCCTGCTGGGTCTGTCGAATTTCCAAGGCGGCTGTCTGGCGGAGGGGCAGAGCTATGCCATTGGAGCCGGCGCGACCTTCACGGCGGTGTTCCTGCTGCCGTTGCTCGCCGGAAACCGGGAGCCGCGGGGCCGAGTTCGGTTCCGAATGGAGACTGTGGTCGGAGACGACGTGGAGCGGCGGCTGCATGATTTGACCCTGGATTTCGGAGTGGTGACGCGCGCGGCCTTGAGCCGGCCGCTTCAGACCAGAACCTTGGGCCGGTGGCGCTTGCGGCTCTGGGTGCCGCGCAAACTGTGCCGCACCGCACTCGAGGCGAAACGGTTGTGGGCATCCCGAACGCTGTCTCTGGCCTGGCCCTTGCGGGAATTGGCGCCGTCGGAGGTTGGGTGGCCGCCTGACTCGGAGCCAGACCTGGGTTGCGAGACCTTTCTGGAGGCGCAACGGGCCTTGGCGGGCCAGGGGTTGGCCGCGCTGCTGCCGGACTTCCTGGGACCGGAACGTGATCGGGAACAGTACCACGCGCTCGACCTTGCGGAGGCCGAGGGCGGGCCCTTCGAGTATCAGCTAGCCTGGAACCCCCGGCTCTTGCGCCTCAACCCCCATGCCGGGCGGCGGCGAGACCACTTGGTGGAGCGATTGGCGGCCGCCGTCGCGCTTGCGCACCCGGAGGCCGTCCGATAAACGCGGGTCGAGAGCCGGTCAGACAGAACCATGACAGGCAGAACCAGGGGAAGGACGCCTTAGGGCGGGCCAAATCCGTGCGATCTCATTCCGCCGCCCCTGCTCGGTCTGGAGTCACCGTCAGTTTCAACATCGCGCCCGCCAGGGCGAAGGCCGGCCAGGCCAAGGCCGGGATATAGAGGCCGAACTCGCTGAACCCTTGCACCCACCAGCCGAGCAAGCCGATAAACACGGCCAACCCCACCGGCTGAGCCTCGCGCCAGGTGCGGCGTCCGATGGTCGCCAGGATCAGGCCGATCCAAGCCAGGTAAGTCAGGCCGCCGAAGACGCCCGAGTCGGTGAACTGTTCGAGGTAATCGTTATGCGTGAGGCGGGCCATTTCGGATTCAGGGCGTTTGAGCCGGGCATAAGGGCGCTGAAAGGTGCCGGGGCCGGACCCAAGGAGGGGATGGTCCAGCGTGTTCATTCCCGCGGCACGCCAATAATCAAACCGGGCCCCCACACTGGTAGCCCCCGAGGCGAAGTAGTGGCGGAAGCGCAGACCAAAGGCCGTCAGGCCCACGGCCAACACCAGGACCAACACGGCCCATTTCCAGCGCGCGGGCCAGTTCCGGCGGAAAGACATGACGCCAAGCATGGCGACGGCTATCAGCCAGCCAGATTTCGAGCCGCTCCAAAGCAAACTGCCGAGGCCGAGGAACAAGGCCAGACCGATGGCCAGGTACTTCGTCAGCGGCCGAAACGATCGGGTCCCAGTCACCGCGAGCGCCAGCGTTACGGGCAGAAGCAACAATACCGCACCCGCCAGCCCATTCGGGTAGATCAGCGTGCCGTAGGCGCGTGCCTTGTCGTACTTCTGCAGAATCAGCGGGTTGATCCGGTCCACCCCGTTGGTAGTGAAGATCACGCCGTCATGCCGCAGTTGCGCGACCGCCTCGGGCCCGAAGTTGGTCCAGCCCTCCCGTTCGCCTTCCAGGAGAGTCCGCCGATCCTGGGGAAACTCGAAGAACTTTTGGTGGCTGGCCCGCACCAGGCAAAAGCTGAACGCGGCCAGCAAGCCGATTAGCAAACAACGAAGCGCCCTTTCGTCCGCAATCCCCCACAGCGCCAGGAAGTAACACACCAGGCAACCGCCGAATTGCGCCAGGGTGAGCGCCGTGAGTGTGCCGTCCACGGTCTGGGCGGCGGACACGAGTTGCCAGGCAAACCAAGCCAAAGGCAGGACCCATAGCCAGGGCGAGCCCGGGCAGCGAAACCGATTCGCCCGGGCCAGGGGCAAGCCGAGAAGCACCGCCGGCAACAGGAACCAGAAACTCCACCGGGGTGGCCACGACTGCGACCAGGCCTCGGAAATGGTCGCCGGGGGTGTCAGTTGGGAATCCAGGATGACGGGATTCCCGAATTTCCACAAAGCCAGACCGAGCACCAATCCGAAGCACAGGGCAAAACCGATGCTGGAGGGAGGGAGTTCTGGTGGTTTGGTGCTGGGTGCGGCCATTGATAAGCGCGTGTTGCGCCAGCATCTAACCACAAGCGAACGTGCGCGGCAATCGCCAACCGGTTTCACCGGGCTGGTTTTGGTTTGGCCTTGGCTCCGCGTCGGACTAGAGTGACTGGGTGAGTCACGGCGAGTCCTCTTGGTGCGGCTCCCGAGCTTATTTGTGAAACCTGAACCTCCATCTCAGCGGCGGGAGACGAACGGCGCAGCTTGGCGACGGGTCCTCTTCCTGAGCTTGTGGGCAGGCCTGGTTTTTGCGTCGGCGGGACAGCCGGCGACGACAACGAACAAGCCGGCCCCGGTCGAGGGTCTGGTCATCCGGTCATGGGGCACGGAGGCGGGGCTGCCGCAAAACACCGTCAATGCCATGGTGCAGACCCGGGACGGGTACCTGTGGCTGGCGACGCGAGATGGTCTAGCGCGGTTCGACGGCGTGCGGTTTACCGTGTTTGGCCTGCCCGAAGGGTTGCAAAGCGTGGACGTGGCGACGCTTTACGAAGACCGCCAGGGAACCCTCTGGATCGGCACCGTCGGTGGTGGCTTGGCGCGCTGGACCGACGGGCGGGTGGAGCGGGTGACGCCACCCAACCCGGAGATGGGAGCGGACACTATCTCGACCTTGGCGGAAGACGCCGCCGGGCGGCTCTGGATCGGCACTCCGGCCGGATTGCGGCTTTGGGAAAATGGCCGCCTGGTCGAGAATGACGCCTTGGCGGGGTTCGCCCATCTGCATATCCGCACGCTCTTTTGCGATCGGCACGGGACCATGTGGATCGTGACCGTGACCCAGGGCCTATTTGAATTCAAAGACAACCAGGCGACGCTACGGCCGGGGCCGCCCGGGAACGAACGGGTGGTGGCCCACTGCTTGTTGGAAGATCGCCAGGGCGACCTTTGGGCCAGCGTCGGCAACTGGAAGATCTTGCGCCTCCATGACGGGCAGTGGCGTGTGTATGACCAAAACGACGGGGTACCCTACGCCTACGTCACCAGCCTGGCCGAGGAGCGCGACGGGACCATTTGGGCGGGGTCGCTGGATGACGGGCTGTACCGATTCAACGGGGATCGGTTCAGCCCGGTGCGGCGGGAGGACGGGCTCTCGGCCAACGACATTCGCTCGTTGCGGGTGGATCGCGAGGACAACCTGTGGGTGGGCACGCGCACCGGCGGGCTAAACCGGGTGAGCCGGCGCAAACTGTCTCATTACGGCGTGGCCCAGGGCTTGACGAATGATTTCGCGCGCTCCGTGGCACAGACCAGCGAC
>Ga0316223_1004133_pt1 | contig 10315 bp, 16 predicted proteins | sample TBH18009metaG_FD_206007 | JGI IMG/M metagenome (GOLD analysis project Ga0316223, IMG submission 206007) | Freshwater microbial communities from Trout Bog Lake, Wisconsin, USA - TBH18009 | ecosystem: Environmental > Aquatic > Freshwater > Lake > Hypolimnion/Profundal zone | place: USA: Wisconsin... | reverse complement strand
AAACCCATCATACCGATCAATGTCCCCGGCTTTGTCGGCAGCAAGAACCTCGGTAATAAGCTGGCGGGTGAAGCGCTCCTCGATTATGTCATCGGCACCGAGGAACCTGAAACCACCACGCCATATGACATCAACATTATCGGTGAATACAATCTGGCCGGAGAAATGTGGCAGATCAAGCCCTTGCTCGACCACTTGGGTATTCGCGTCCTGGCCTGCATCTCCGGCGATGCGCGCTATCACGAAGTAGCTTCGTCACACCGAGCCAAAGCCGCTATGATGGTCTGTTCAAAAGCGATGATCAATGTGGCACGCAAGATGGAAGAGCGTTATGGCATTCCTTTCTTCGAGGGCTCGTTTTACGGCATTTCAGATACCAGCGATGCGCTGCGGCAAATCGCCACTTTGCTGGTGCAGCGCGGTGCACCCGAAGAGTTGCTGGCACGCACCGAGATATTGATCCGCCGCGAAGAGGCCCGTGCCTGGGAGCGTCTCAACAGCTATCGGAAACGCTTCGAAGGCAAGCGCGTATTGCTGATCACGGGCGGAGTCAAATCCTGGTCAGTAGTATCGGCATTGCAGGAAGTCGGACTGGAGATTGCCGGTACCAGCGTGAAAAAATCCACCGACGAAGACAAGGAACGTGTCAAAGAGTTGGTCAGTGAAGACGTTCATGTTTTTGACGATCTGCCTCCCCGCGAAATGTACAAAATGCTCAAGGAAGCGAAAGCCGACATCATGCTCTCCGGCGGGCGTTCGCAGTTTGTTGCACTCAAAGCCAGAATGCCCTGGCTGGATATCAACCAGGAACGTCATCACGCCTATGCCGGTTACGAAGGCATGGTGACACTGGTGGATGAAATCGACAAAGCGCTGTACAACCCGATCTGGGAGCAAGTCAGAAAAACTGCCCCCTGGGATTCCGATGTCCACCCCCTCGCCTTCGAAGGGAGAAAATAAAATGGCCAAGGTCACTGTTTCCAAAAAAGCCTGCACCGTCAATCCGCTGAAAATGAGCCAACCCATAGGCGGCATTCTGGCATTTCTCGGAATTGCCAACTGCATGCCCATCCTGCATGGCTCGCAGGGCTGTACCGCATTCGGACTGGTGTTGTTCGTGCGGCACTTTCGCGAAGCCATCCCTTTGCAAACGACCGCGATGAACGAAGTGACCACCATCATGGGCGGGATGGATAACATCGAGCAGGCGTTAGTGAATATTTACAAACGCGCCAAGCCTGAAATCATCGGGCTCTGCACCACCGGCCTGACCGAAACACGTGGTGAAGATATTCACGGCGATCTGAAATTGATTCGCCGGCGCAATCCTGAATTGGCCGACTTGCCCATAGTATTTGTAAACACTCCGGACTTTAAAGATGCCTTTCAGGATGGTTGGGCCAGAACGGTTACCCGGATCATCGAGGAACTGGTTGAGAAAAGTAACGAGACGATTGTCGGACAAGTCAACCTGCTGCCGGGCAGCCATCTGACTGCCGCCGACATCGAAGAAATCGTTGAAACCATCAGCGCCTTTGGACTGACCCCGATCGTGCTGCCCGACCTTTCAACCTCGCTCGACGGACATATTCCGGAACAATTCAGCCCCACCACCATAGGCGGAATTAGCGTGGATGAAATCCGCAGCATGGGCAGTTCGCTCGCCACCATCGCTGTCGGGCAGCAAATGGAAAGCGCAGCGCTTGAACTGGAAATGCGTAGCGGAGTTTCTTACACCGTATTTGACCGCCTCACGGGTCTGGATGCCAATGACCGTTTCCTGATGTATCTATCCGGACTGAGCGGCAGACCGGTTCCCCTTAAATATCGCCGCCAGCGCAGCCAGTTGGTAGATGCCATGCTGGACGGACATTTCTATTTTGGCGGCAAGAAAGTGGCTATCGGTGCCGAGCCGGATTTACTGTGGGCTTTGGGTTCATTCGTGACAGAAATGGGCTGCGAAATTTCCGCCGCAGTTACCACTACGCATTCGCCGTTACTGGAAAAAATGCCCTGCGAAGAAGTTCTGATTGGTGATCTGGAAGATTTGGAGATGCGTGCCAAAGGATCTGACTTGTTGATTACCCATTCACATGGTCGTCAGGCATCGGAACGTCTCGGTATTCCGTTGTTTCGTGCGGGCCTTCCCAGCTTTGACCGCTTGGGTGCCAACCATAAATTGAGTGTGGGCTACAAAGGGACGCGTGATTTGATTTTCCAGATCGGGAACGTATTTCTTGAACACACGCACGAAGGGTCACTGGATAGCTGGCCACTGCCGGAGGAGCATAGCAAAAATGAAGAAACCTGCCATGCCCCCCTCCCCAACCCTCCCCCGGTGGGAGAGGGGGACAGAGTCTCGCTACGCGAGTTTCTTTGACATTATGAACCTACAGCGCAAGCTCAAACTGTGTAATCCCAACCAAGGAGTAAAAGGAATGAAAATCGCATTTGCGACACAAGACATGTTACGGGTGGATGCCCATTTTGGTTGGGCAAAAAATCTTGCCGTTTATGAAATTTCACCCGAGGGATTCAACCTGGTCGAAGCCATCCAATTTTCAGGAGACCTCAAGGAAGACGGCAACGAAGACAAACTCGCGCCCAAGATCGACGCCATTAAAGACTGCGCCATTCTGTACGTTGCTGCCATTGGCGGCTCCGCAGCAGCACGCGTCGTCGCCAACAAAATTCACCCGATCAAGGTTAACGAACCCGAGTCTATCAGCGAAATCCTGAACAAATTACAAGGCGTGCTGAAAGGTGCGCCGCCGCCCTGGTTGCGCAAAGCGATGCTCAAAGGCGAAGAACGCGAACTCAATTTTGAAGAAGAGTAGCCGTAGGGTGCGATCACGCACCAGATGCATCGCAATACTGAAAGCCCTGGTGCGCAAGCGCACCCTACGCGTCAATATGAAGCAATTAACTTGGAGTACAACATGAACACCACAGCAGAAGAAGTCACAGCAAGCAGCGGCGAAATATTTTTAGGAGAATTGGCCAAGCAATATCGCGCACAAGACACTTATGGCACATGGGACGGCAAGAGCAATGACACCTTGCTTGAGCCTTACATTATCGACAAAGAAAAACGCAAAGAAATCCCTATCATGGGAGATCCCGATCCGGAAACGTTGTGGCGACTGGAACTGTTTTATAACGCGATCGGTCTCTCGGTGGAACGCCAGACCGGCATCATGGTTTCTCCTATCATGAAAATGAGCCATGAAGGATTTGGACGGATGGTGCTCACTGCCGGGCGTCTGGTCGTTATCAACAAATATCTGCGCGACGTGCATCGCTTTGGTTTCAACGATATGGGAAAACTGGCTGAAGAAGGTGGAAAACTGGTCGATGCGGCAGTGGAAATGATTAATCAATTTCCTGAAGTCGCCAAATACGGGTAAAGGAACGCGCATGGAAGATATGGACACACTGAAAGCCGAGATCAAGAAACTCAACGCGCAGGCCACGCAACTGAAAATGGATTTGCATGATCTTTCAGAGGATCTGCCGATCGGTTGGGAGCGTATTCCTGAAATTTCCGAGAAAACTTTTCAGGCTTATCAGAAATTGACGGCAGCTCGCCAAAAATTGGCTGCGGGTTGAATTTTTTCGGGCCCGTAAAACTATTTTGAACTGAAACCAAGGAGCGTATCATGACAGACGTAGTGACGATCACCCTGCCCGACGGACGTAGCTGGGTGCCGAAATTCGTAAAAAGTATCAGCCAGGACAAGTGTATTGGCTGCGGCCGCTGCTTCCGCGTCTGTGGTCGTGAAGTGCTACAATTGGTAGGCATTGGCGAAGACGGCGAAATTATCGCGATTGAATTGGGCGAAGACGATGATGACGAGTACGAAAAGAAAGTCATGACAGTCGCCAACGAGAAAAATTGTGTCGGCTGCGAAGCGTGCTCAAAAATTTGTCCTAAGAAATGCTACACACACGAAGCCATGGCGGCCTGAACGCCAGCCCCCCGCACAACGCTGACAGAATCGGCGTGTGGCATCTGCTTGGACATTTGATCAAAGAAGATGTGCTGACGGATTCTTTTGCCTGGGTGATCGCAACGCATTGCAATCAGGATTCCGATTCATTCGTCCCGGCACTCGGGCTGGATATGGACTCATTTAAGGATTTGCTGCAAACCCGCTTCCCGCATTTTGCTCCGTCCCCGCATTGGTTGGCAGTTCAAGCAGATGCTAGCGGAACGGGCAGAGCTCTGGATGAATTCCCGGATCTGTTGCAACTTCTTCTGGCGCATTGCGCTATTCCGGACGAATATCACCGTCGCGTGGTGCATCTGGTAGCCACCGCCTGCATGGGGGGTGACCATCTTTGGCAAGACCTTGGTTTGCCTGATCGCAAAGCACTCTCAACTTTACTCAACAATCATTTTCCTTCACTTGCCGCCAGAAATACCGGTGATATGAAATGGAAGAAATTTTTCTACAAGCAACTGTGCGAACAAGAAGGCATTTATGCATGCAAATCCCCTAGTTGCGCAGCCTGCTGTGACTATGCAAAATGTTTCGGTCCGGAAGACTGACTTCTTACTTATTTTGAACTGATCATTTCCAATTGGGTTGTGCAATGAATTCCATTTACCCGGCCACCTTAAATGACATTCCCCAGCTGTGCAGCCTACTAGCCATATTATTCACTCAAGAAAACGATTTTCAGCCGAACGCAGAAAAGCAATCTGTCGCCCTTCATGAAATCATCGAACATCCGGAGTCAGGTCGTATTCTGGTGATGCGTGAAGGCGATCTCATTCTCGGCATGGTCAATCTGTTGTTTACCATCAGCACTGCTTGCGGTGGCAAGGTAGCCATTCTGGAAGATATGATCGTCCATCCGTCGCGACATAGTGACGGACTCGGCAGCCAATTATTACAAGCTGCAAAAGGGGTTGCCCAAGGTGAAGGCTGCAAACGCATCACACTACTGACCGATCGCGCCAATGATTCCGCTATTCGTTTTTACCAGAGGCAGGGATTTGAAATATCCGGAATGATCCCCATGAGACTGGCATTGGAATAGAGTGAATACTTGACCGTTGTGGTTGACTTTCCATCACGTATGAGAATATCTTTATTTTGTCGAATGTTCTGGCACCTTTCCAAACCCTTATAAACTAGGAAAACTATCATGAAAATAAGCGCACGCAATGTATTTCAAGGCAAAATTACCGAAATTAAAACCGGCAGTGTTAACAGCGAAGTCGATGTCACACTGGGCGGCGAGGACAAAATAGTCGCCATAGTTACCAATGGCAGTGTGCAGAAACTGGGGCTGGTTGCCGGCAAGTCGGTCACGGTTCTGATTAAAGCCTCTTCCGTTCTGGTTATGACCGATGGCAGCGGCATCACACTCAGTGCACGAAACATTCTCACTGGAAAAGTAAGTAAACTCAGCAATGGCCCGGTAAGCTCTGAAGTGGCTATTGCACTGCCCAGTGGCACGACTGTCTATGCCACCATCACTCACGAAGCCGTAACTGAACTGGGTCTCAAAGAAGGTGCTGCGGCCAGTGCCGTCGTTAAGTCTTCCTCCGTGATTCTGGGAGTAACCAACTAATTTAAGACTATGAAAATTGCAATCGCCACCAAAGATAATTGGACCAAGGTTTCCGGGCACGCCGGGCAAACACGTGACTGGCTGGTGTACGATTGCATTCCCGGCCAGCCCATCCTGGAACCGAAACAGATCCAGCTAACCAAGGAGCAATTACCCCATTATTTTCAGGATGACGGTCCGCATCCCCTTCACGGTGTTGAAATCGTTGTTGCCGCCAGTGCGGGTGATGGCTATTTGCGGCACATGGAAAAATGGGGCGCTCAGGTGTTGCTTACAGGTGAGGATAATCCGCTTGAGGCATTGAGAAAAATACTCAACGGTGAAGCATTGCCTGAAACGCGTTTTGATATCACCACCACACTTTGCAAATTACGCGATCTGTTCTCCAGCCATTAACCCTGAAATAGATTTCACAGGATAGGCATGAGTGATCTGGCTTTAACCGACGAAGAACTCTTCCGCCTGCTGAATGATGATGTTCAGTATGGCGATCTCACCACAAAAACATCCGGCATTTCACAGCAAACCGGACGCCTGGAATTTCGGGCGCGTCAAGAAATGGTGGTGTGTGCGATCGAAGAGGCGACTCGGCTGTTTACCCTGAACGGTGCAACGATTAATCTCGGCTGTCATTCCGGCCAACCGGTGAGCAAGGATTTCTTGTTAATGGAAGTTCATGGTACAGCGCAAATCTTGCATAGGGTTTGGAAAACAGCGCAGGTGTTGATCGAATGGGCTAGCGGCATCAGCACGTCCAGTGCGGCAATTGTGCATGCCGCCACCCCCGTGACCGTTGCATGTACCCGCAAGAATATTCCTGGAACCAAGGCACTCTCCGTAAAAGCCGTGCGCGCGGGAGGGGCGACGATGCATCGCCTCGGCTTGTCGGAATCCCTGCTGCTGTTTCCCGAACATCTTGTTTACCTTGATGATGCCCCGGCGGATATCGTGGCACGAATCAGACGTGCCGAGCCGGAAAAAAAGTTAGTAGTTGAAGTTGCCAATGTCACTAATGCAATCATTTGGGCCAAAGCGGGAGCCGAGGTAGTGCAACTGGAAAAATTCACTCCCGAATCGGTTGCCGAGTGCCGCAGCACCTTGAATCGCGCGGGTCTGCAAACGTTACTTGCTGCTGCCGGAGGAATACGCGTCGACAATGCTGCTGCCTATGCCAGTGCCGGAGCAGATTTTCTTGTAACTTCTGCCCCCTACAGCGCACCTCCGAAAGATGTGGAGGTCACGTTTTACAAATAAGTACGGATTCAACTTACTTAAATCGCCCAAGTTATTGCATTCTGTAGTTATCGTGGCAAGCCACACATTGCTGGGGAATTTTAGCGAGCGCAATAGCAGCGGTTGAAACACTATTGCTATTCTTGGCTGCGTCACGGGCCTTGACCGCAAATTCATTCGCGGATTTGTGCATGTTTTGTCCGAGCACACGCATCCCTTCCGGCATCAGCAACCCCATTTGATGATTGAGATGATCTGCCTCTGTCATTCTCGACATTTTCATATCCATCTTCATTTCTTCCGGCCGACACCCCGCAGCACCCTGCGAGTCCATACCGAGCCTTGTATCCGCAATGTCGGCGGCTTCCTCATATTTCGCGTTGGCAAAGGCCTCCATGATGTCGGCCAATGTTTGCAAATGGGCACGCATATTGGCCAGTGCATGAGCTCGAACATCGGGCGGATAGTTCAACAGTTGTCGGCTATCGTGGCTCATTGTATTCATATGCTGTGCATGATCCATCAACTCTTCGGCTTGAACCGGGAGGACAATCATCATGCACATCATCCAACTAAAAAATGCTTTCATACTTTCTCCGTAAATTCTATCGGCAGCGTTGTCATATAACTATTACACCGATCCAGTCGGTTTGAAAATATTTTGAGCTTGATCCATTGCCCATGACGAAGCCGCCACGCAGTGACTCGCTCATAATACACATCAAATTGTATGGGGAATTCGTCAATGTCGAAACATTCTTCCTTCATCACGAAACTATGACTTTGGTAGCACTTGGCCCCGCTGGAGTCGAACCCTATGATTTTAACTGCATGAGCCGAAGGTTCCGCATGACGCTCAAAGGCAACCGGCGTAATCACACGGTACCGATATTCCCCGGGCAATTGTTTATCCCACAAATCGTCCATCACTCTCTCCATATATAATGAACAAACGAAATAAAATATTTTACATAACGATTCAGTTCATTTTTAGCAAAATATATGCCACATATAATTATTGCCTTATATCAATATAGTGGTGTGTAAACCAGGAAAACTTGTCGGAATCACGACATCGTAATGTAGTTTTAAATACAACGAATCTAACTGTTACTATTTTGATGCACCAGCCGCTCCAAGTTGGTGCTATTTATCCTTATACCAGTAAAAAAATCCCAATAAATCAGTTGGGAAATGCATGGAACAGATCCTGCATAACAGAGTGCATGTTTGCTTTTGGTAGCACTTTGGGCACACAGTTTCATTTAGTTCTCCTCCCTGAAGTTTTCCCAAACTTCAGTTTCAAGGGCACCTTACGGTGCCCTTTTTTTTCGAATCACCAATTGAACAAGTGAAGGGGTTTGGTGCTTCTTGAGTGTCAGCACCCGACCAGCACCGGGTTGAATGCCTTAGACATCAGCGTCACGCGCCCGCCAGGCTTAAGGTGCTGCGCTTCGTCTGAAGTGGCTACCACACGGACGATCTGATTGCCGACCAACAGGGTGACGGCATACACCACGTCTGCGGGTTCAATTGCCAGAACTTCTCCGGCGAAGCTGAATTTTCCGCTGGCTTGACCGGCACCGAACATCTCTGCCGGCGAGCCTTCGCGCAAAATATGGCCTTGCTCAATAATCAGCACTCGCTTGGATAATCGATACACTTCACTCACATCGTGGCTCACCATCATGGTCGTCAAGCCAAAGTGACGTTGCAGTTGCAAGACCTCATCCTGCAGTCGAACTTTAGTTTCCTGATCGAGCGCGGAGAAGGGCTCATCCAGCAGCAGCAAGTGAGATTCTGCAGCCAGCGCACGGGCCAATGCCACGCGTTGTTGTTGTCCGCCGGAGAGGCTGTTGGGCTTGCGGTGTTGCAACTCCCCCAGAGACATGATCTCGATTAATTCCTTTACACGCTGGCGATCTGCGCCCTTGCGCAAGGCAAACTCAAGATTGCCGCGAACGCTCATATTCGGGAAAAGAGCATAGTCCTGAAACATGTATCCGATACGCCTATGCTGGGCGGGCAATCTCGATTTTTTGACACTATCAAACCAGGTTATACCATCAACACGTATGTGCCCTTCATCCGGATCGACCAGCCCGGACAGGCACCGCAACAAAGTGGTTTTCCCGGCTCCCGATTCGCCGAAGAGCGCAACGAATTCCCCTTGCTTGATATGCAACTTTATTTCGAGAGACAATTCTCCTTGCGAGCCCAGCAATTTCTTCCTGATATCGAGCTCGATCATGCTCCACCCAACCTCGTCAGAAATTTTTTGTTAAGCAGATAAACCGTCAGCAGAATAGTGAAACACACACCGAAGAGTACGAATGCATAGAAGTTTGCAGCATCATAATTCAGCGCTTCAACTTCATCATAAATTGCAATCGAGGCAACCCGGGTTTGCCCCGGCATATTGCCGCCTATCATCAACACCACCCCGAATTCTCCAATAGTGTGGGCGAATGCCAGCACTCCGCCAGCCAATAATTGTGGTTTGATGTTGGGTAGCAATACATGAATAAAAGTCTGCCAGCGGCTTTTACCCAGGGTATAGGCCGCCTCACTCAAACTTGAGGGGAGATTCTGAAATCCGGATTGCACAGGATGAACCAGAAAAGGAAAGCTGAAGATCACCGAGGCCAGTACCAGCCCCTGAAAGCTGAAGGCCAGCTTGATTCCTGCAAGGTGCTCAAGCCCGCCTCCAAACCAGTTGGTCGGACTAAACGCAAGCAGCAAGTAAAAGCCCAGCACCGAGGGAGGTAACACCAGCGGCATGCTCACTAGGGTTTCCAGTACAGGTTTAAAACGTATTTTAGTTTGCGACAGCCACCATGCAAATGGAATACCAATCAAGCACAGAACAAGTGTGGCAATGAAAGCCAGCTTGAATGTTAATAGCAGCGGCTGCCAATCATAGATCATCTCATACCCCTATTAACGACACCTCATTGGCCTTTACCATCGCGTCCACAACATCACCCTCTTTTAATTCGAGCCGCCTCACTGCACGTTGGGTGATAATACTGGTCAACATTTGGCCGTCGCAATTCAACACCACTTCGCACAAGATATCGCCGCTTCGAATGACTTTCACCGTGCCACGCACAATATTCCGCAAACTGATTTCACCCGATAGGTTTTTTGCCAGCGACACCTCGGTTTCCTTGAACAGGATCTCAACCTCATTACCCACTTTCAAATACGGTGCGATTGCAGGTGTTTCCATCAACATGGCGGTGTACGTCACCTGCCCGGCTTTCACATCTACCAGCGAGAGGTGCTCGTTGGATTCAATGGAGAGGATGATGCCGGGCAACCGGTTCATGGCAATACGTAGCCAAACTTTTCGAAGATGGCGCGCGCCTTCGGCGTAAACAGAAAATCCGTGAATTTGTTGGCATTTTCAGCTTGCGTTTCAGCACCATGTTTCAACACGACCACTGCTTGCGCAATCGGCTGATAGTTATTTTTAGGCACCTCTACCCACTTGCCT
>Ga0316223_1004129_pt1 | contig 10325 bp, 8 predicted proteins | sample TBH18009metaG_FD_206007 | JGI IMG/M metagenome (GOLD analysis project Ga0316223, IMG submission 206007) | Freshwater microbial communities from Trout Bog Lake, Wisconsin, USA - TBH18009 | ecosystem: Environmental > Aquatic > Freshwater > Lake > Hypolimnion/Profundal zone | place: USA: Wisconsin... | reverse complement strand
ATTTATCTTCATAAAACTTGGCACTATCAGCACTAGGCTCATATTTATAAGTAGCACATCCAGACAATAGAGAAAACACTGAGATGCTAATGAGAATAAGTGAACGATTCATCGCTAGAATTCCTTTAAATAGTTCTGCAGAGTTACTAATCTAGCAGAGAAATTGGTGCCCCTTGTCCGACTCGAACAGACCACCTACTGATTACAAATCAGTTGCTCTACCAGATGAGCTAAAGGGGCAAAAGCTCTATTGTAATAGCAGACGGCAAGGCACACACCCTGGCAGCAAAACATCCTAATGAAGCTGTGATGAAGGACTAATTGCTGCGGTAGAAGAAGAGTCAATCGAGATGACTTCTTGACCAGTAATCTTCCAATCAGCTTTGCTCGCCAAGCGCTCAAATAACAATATGAGCGCTTGTAGTTGCACCGTTGGCAATCCAAACCCCACCACCTGATTGGTCACTAAAGTTAAGGAGATGGTCACAGTATCGGGCTGTAAATCCATCTGCACTTGAGCCACTAATATCGGGTCACTACCAAGCGGGGCTTTATCTCCACCCTCAAAGGATTCCTCAAAATTAAGTTGTTTTTTAAGCCCCTCTTTTTGGAACTCTGAAATGAGCTTGGTAGAGCGTTCATTGTGCTCAGTTCCAATCGATTGTTCGATTGCCGCCTCACTAAAATGAATCCAAGAGCGAGTAATGGCCCGAGTGAGTAAAAAACTATAGAGCTCGCCCTCAGTAGTATTTAAACTGAGCGCAATCCGATCTTCTAAGGGAATGTAGCTGGCACTAAATTGTTTGACACTCACAAATCAAATCCCCTTAACGAGCACACGTAAGTTAGCCAAAGACCAACTTAAAACGCACTTAACCCAAGACCTTCTTAAAGTAAGCAATTGTCTCTTTAAGACCATCTTCTAGATTGACTTTAGGCTCCCAGCCAAGCTTAGCCTTAGCAAGCTCAATATTGGGTTGACGCTGCTTAGGATCATCTAAAGGCAATGACTGATAGATGATCTTAGATTTACTGCCTGAGAGCTTGAGAACCGTCTGAGCTAGCTCAAGCATAGTGAACTCGCCTGGGTTGCCAATATTGACCGGGCCCGTAAAGCCCTCTTCAGAGTTCATCATTCTCACCATGGCATCTATGAGGTCATCCACATAGCAAAAGCTACGGGTTTGCTGACCATCACCATAAATCGTGATGTCCTTACCCTGTAAAGCCTGCACAATAAAATTACTCACTACGCGACCATCATTGGGATGCATGCGGGGACCATAGGTATTGAAGATTCGAACTACCTTGATGTCCAGATTGTGCTGACGGTTGTAGTCAAAGAATAATGTTTCAGCACAGCGTTTACCTTCGTCGTAGCAAGAGCGGATCCCAATGGGATTGACCTTACCCCAATAGCTTTCGGGCTGAGGATGCACTTCGGGGTCACCATAGACTTCACTAGTAGAGGCTTGCAAAATGCGAGCCCTGGTTCTCTTTGCAAGACCGAGCATATTGATGGCGCCATGCACACTGGTTTTGGTGGTTTGCACCGGATCATACTGATAGTGCACTGGTGAGGCTGGGCAGGCTAAGTTGTAGATCTGATTGGTTTCTACGTACAGCGGAAAAGTCACATCGTGGCGCATCACTTCTAAATTGGCATTGCCCAATAAGTGAGATAAATTTTGCTTAGAGCCTGTAAAGAAGTTATCTACCACCAAAACCTCATTACCCTCTTTGAGAAGTTTCTCGGTGAGGTGCGATCCTAAAAAGCCTGCGCCACCGGTGATGAGGATTTTGTTCATATGATTATTTTTCCTTTTTCAGGGCTACATTTTTTGTTTCAAACGTCAGAGAATTAAGCCAAGCCTGCCAGTCATCTGAATTAACAGGCAAATTTGATAGCAATTGAGCCTGCGCCTTTAAGAGTGTGCTTAACGCATTAACCTGATCAACACGTCTTCTAGTTAAGACCACTTCGGCATTGGCCACATCAGACCAACTCTTAAGACCTGCCCCGACACCCATGCGATAAGCATTGACCACCTCTTGACCAGAAGAAACCATTTCTTGTACGGCCTTAGCGCGATCAATTTGCGCCTCCTGGGTTGCCCAATAAGCCTGCACAGTGGTATTTAAACGCAATTCCGCCGCTTTAATATCGGCAGAAGCTGATTCTAAATACGCTGCGGCTTGACGCTCTTGACCTTCATACAATCCACCAGAGTAAAAAGGAATCACCACCTGAACAGTGACTTGCGAGGAGATCACCCCTAAACCAATTTGGTTAATGTTGGCGTTTTGAGTCTGTTGATATGCGCCATATAAATCAACAGTAGGGTAACTGCCGTAGCGCGCCTGCTTTAATTGCATACGGCGTAGTTCTTCAGTTAACCTTGCCCCGACCAACTCAGGAGACTCATCATTGGCCTTTTGAATAAAGCGTTTTTCATTACCCGGTAACAAGCGGTACTTATTTGTGAACTTGATACGAGAGTTGGTTAAGGTCTGCATATCCACGCCCGTTAGCGCAGAAAAACCTTTCTGACGAGCAGCCAAAGTTAGTTGAGCCTCAACTACATTGCTATGCGTAAAGGCTAACTGCGCCTTAGATTCTAACGCCGAGTCCTTTGTGCCGATGCCTGCCTCGTAGGACTTTTGCGCCTGCAAGGCAACCTGTGTCATCGAGCGCTCTGCATCGAGCTGGATATCTAAGGTCTCTTGCGCAGCAATTAAATCAACCCAGGCATTACTGACCCGCAACCACAAGTCCCCATAGGCACCAGCTAACTTCACTAAGCCATACTCATTTTGCAATTGACTTGCATTGAGGCCAGCCCATTCAGCCATATGAAACAAAGCCTGCTTCAGATACACCTGAGAGTTTGGTGTGCTGTTAACAAACTTTTGGCCATACAGATTTCCGTAGACATCAGCCTGCGTTGCAGTTTGATTAGTGCGCCCATAACTACCCACACCTTGTACCGTTGGCAATAATTTAGAGCGCGCCACCTGGATACCTGCTTGCGCAGCATTGCTATTGGCAAGCGCGCCTTGTACCGTTGGATCTATTTGCTCAGCACTGGCAAGCGCCTCTTTTAAGGTTAGCGCATGCGCAGAGCCACCAAAGGCAAGTGCGCAGGCAAGGACAAGTAATCGCTTTTGCATTAACGCTCCTGCAATGACAGAGCCGCGCGATCGGTAAACGGCTTCAGAAGATAACTCATGAAGTTACGACGACCAGTCTTGATAATCACATCGGCTGGCATGCCAGGATAAATCTGCTGACCGCCTAACTTTTCATATTCACCGGGTAATAGTTTTACCTTAGCAGTGTAGTAACCATCACCATTAACCTGACGCGCCGTCATCGCATCAACCACCGGAATCTTATCAGCGGAGACTGCTTCCACTTCACCGTACACTACCGGAGTGGTACGTTGATTTAAAGCAGAAAAACGTACCTGCGCAATTAAGCCCTTATGCACTTTATCAATCAGTTGTGGTGGAATCTTGGCCTCGACTACCAAAATCTCTTCACTAGGGACGATCTCCATGATCTTCTCGCCAGGCCGCACTAAGCCGCCCTTGGCAATAGAGAGATTTAATACGCGGCCTTCCACTGGTGAACGAATCTCTGTACGATCGAGCTCCTCCTGCGCAACCTTGGCTTTTAACTGCGCTTCATCGCGCTGGCGGACATACTCTTGATAATTCATCAGCGGAAAATAACCTTGATCAACCATCGGCTTGGTGGCATTAATCTGGCGCGTGAACTGAGCAACTTGCTCTTGAAAAATCTGCAGCTGTGAGCGAGCATTCGTTTGCACTAAGCGCACTAAAGTTTGTCCATCTTTAACCTCATCACCCTCTTTGACCAATACCTCTTCAGCAATGCCACCACTCATGTGCTGAATCGGGCGACGGTGCAACTCCACCATCACCGTGCCTTGGCTTGTTGCGCCTTCGTCTAATGGCGCAAAATAAGCCCACAATAAGAAACTGCCAAAGGCAACGCCAACAATCCAAAAGGCTGCGCGAATGGCTGGCCCCGTATCGGTTGAAAGCACAATATGCTCATCACCCGATTGAATCTTTTCCTCGGCAACGGCTTGGCTATATTTACCGCCAAACAAACTGCCCCATAATTTTTTAATCGTGTTTTCAATGCTCATTTTTTAATACCTGTTTAATTAGTTACAGCCGGAGTTTGTGCTGCCGGCGCTGCCGGAGTAGACCATCCCAGGACCGCTTCCTTGGGACCATAAGCCTCAACCTGTCCGTCCTTGAGCGCCACAATGTAATCGACTACCGCCAGGACGCTCGGCGTATGAGCCACAATAAAAATTGTGCTGCCTTTTGCTTTTAATGCATTAATCGCGCGGAACAAGAATTGTTCACCCTCGTGATCCAAGTTCGAGTTTGGTTCATCGAGCAAAATCACGCGCGGGCTTTTATACATGGCACGAGCTAAGCCCAGGCGCTGACGTTGGCCGCCCGATAAAAATCCTTTGGCATAGCCAATTGGCGTGTCATAACCAAAAGGTAGCGCCAAAATAGCATGATGCAGACCCACCAACTCAGTAGCCTCGACCACCGCACTCATATCAACCTGTCCAAAGCGGGCGATGTTGTCAGCCACGTTGCCTGCAAACAGCTCAATGTCTTGCGGCAGGTAACCCATATAGGGACCCAACTTTTCGCGATCGTAATCCAAAATATCATTGCCATCCAAGGTAACGCGTCCCTCGATCTGTGGCCAGATACCGAGCAAGCAACGTGAGAGCGTGGACTTACCGCAACCCGAGGGTCCCAAGATGGCAGTGACCGCGCCGGGGAACAATTGCAAAGTAATTCCCTTGAGAATCGGCCCCTCATGCGCTTCAGCATACGCAAACAAATTCTCGCAAGCCATCTGCCCTACCGGGGGCAAAGGAAAATCGTGTACCTCGCGTACTGGATTATTTCTGAGCAAACTCGATAGACGTCTAAATGAGGTTTTAGCGATCACCCACTGATCCCAGGCGCCGACAATTAAATCAATCGGACCTACACCGCGCATTACCAAAAGATTGGCAGCTACCATCGCGCTAGGACGCAGCTCATCAATGGCCACTAACCATGCACCAATCGCCAACACTAAAGAGCCTTGCGCTTGGCGAACAAACTTATTGGCTGCAGTGAGGTAGGCGGTAACATTAGAAGAGTCGTCTGAGAGTTTGACAATCTTAGAGTGGCGTTTCATCCACTGACGAAACAAAGGCCCGATCATGCCCATCGACTCCACCAGCTCAGGATTTTTCATCTTCGCGACCATGATGCCGTGCTCTTTAACCTTCTCGATCATCGCTACTTCAACGTTATCTTCCATGAAGTGTTGACTTAAAAAAGTCATCGCCAGGAGCATTACACCAAAGATTAAAGCCGTCCATCCAAGCACGGGATGCAGCAAGAAACATACCCATATATAAATCGGGCTCCAGGGAATATCAAAAAAAGCGATCACCCCATTGCCCGTCATGAAGGTGCGTATGCCATTTAAGTCGGTCAGCGTTTCAAGCGCATTTATGGATGAGGCTTTAAGACGCTCGCGGTAGGTTGCCTCAAACACGCGGCGATTGAGTAGATCATCAAAGCGCACACCCACCCGCACCAAAATGCGGGTGCGCAACCACTCAGAAGCTGCCATCACGGCAAACAAAAAGACGATTACCGCTGACAAGGTGAGAAGCGTCACCTCGTTTTGACTAATCATCACGCGGTCGTAAACCTGGAGCATGTAGAACGTCGGGGCAAGCATCAGCACATTGGAAACTAAACTGAGCAAACCAATGACGATGAGTTCCTTACGAAATAAGACAATGACCTGACCGAGCTCTTCCTTGAGCCAGACTGGGCTTGTTAGTTTGGATAAAGATAATTTCATAGTGTTATATCGGCCTAACTATTGCGGGGCCGCGATGGCTGCGGGGGCTGCTTGCGCATCACCTGCAGTAGGTGGTTGTAGCACGGCCAAGACCTCATCGCGCGTGCCATAACGTGCAATCGTACCGGCTTGCACGACCATCAAGAAGTCGGCCTCGTTGACCAAGCTTTGGCGGTGCGTTACTAAAATTTGTGTGGCACCACGCGCCTTCATGTGACGGATCGCATTGATTAAGAACTGCTCATTTTCTTGATCAAGGTTGGAGTTGGGTTCGTCCATGATGATGTAGTTCGGATAACCATAAAGCGCCCTTGCCAAACCAATGCGCTGACGCTGACCACCGGAGAAGGTCACACCTTCATCACCAACATCGGTCAAGTAGCCATTGGGTAATGCCATGATCACATCATGAATGTTGATGAGCTTACAAATCTCTTCGATCTGTGCCAAGTCCGGCTCTTTAGCAAAGCGGGAAATGTTATCGGCCACCGTGCCATCAAACAAGTCCACGTCTTGTGGCAGGTAGCCAATGTATTGACCCAAGTGATCTTTATTCCACTGGAAAATATCGGCGCCATCTAAACGCACCTTACCGCCCGAGGACGGCCAAATTCCTAAAAGTGCTCGCGTTAAAGTGGACTTACCAGCAGCATTGGGGCCCATGACCGCTAAAATATTGCCCTTTTCCAAAGAAAAGCTCATGCCCCGCAAAATGTTGTAGGGCTGGCCAGGCGCAGCGACCACCAAATGCTCCACCGTTAAATTACCCTGTGGGGGCAATAAAGGGACGCCAACAAACTCCCCAGGGATGCGACTCATGAGGGCTTCAAGACGATCAAGTGCCATACGCGCTTCGGTGAGTGGCTTCCAAGAACTGAGTAACTGCATAATCGGTTGCAAGGCTTTGCCGCCGATGATCGAAGCAACGATGAGCATGCCACCACCGCCAGCCATCAACCCATAAATCGTGAGCAAGCAACCCAAGCCCAGCATGAGCGAGCCCTGAACCTGCCCCACAAATTTGGAAGCGCTCATCACAAAACCAGCAGTATCTGATGCCTGGGCCTGCTCAGCCATCATGCGCTTTTGACGCGCCAGCCAAAGATTTTCCATGTTGCGTGACATGCCTAGCGCGTGCATGACCTGACTATTACGCATAATTTCAAAACAGTAGTACATCGCTTCAATGGCTGAGTTTTGCGCCTTGCGCAATGCGGGGTCAACCTTGGTGGCGTTGATAAAAGTAATCCCACCTTGCACCAGCAAACCCAAAATCGAGAAGTAACCCATCTGTGGGTTAATCATAAAAATGAGGAGTAAGAAAAAGAGTGCAGTAGGCAACTCTAGTAAACCCATAAATCCAGGAGAGTGTAAGAAGTCGCGCAGCATCCCCAGATCTTTCATCTGCTGTACGTGAATGCCTTGCACATTCATCAAGGTACCGCGATGAATCGCGCGAAAGACCCGCTCAGACAGATCGGTCTCTAGCAGCAAAGTAGAGCGCTGCAATAATTTTTTGCGCACCATCTCCAAAAGCTCAGAGACCGCATAAGCAAAGACCACGGCGATCGTCAGCGACAGTAAGGTGCCCATACTGCGCGTAGCAACCACCCGATCGTATACCTGGAGCATGTACACCACCGAGCCTAAGCTAATAATCGTCACTGCAAAGGTGATGTAAAACGAATGCTTTACCGAAGGGGCAAGCTGCTTAAATAAAATACGCAGCTCCATATTTTTAGGTAGCCAAGCCATACTTAACTTGCGTCCTTTAATATTGCCAAAGTATTTTGCGCCTCAAGATTTTGCAAACCATTTTTAAGTGGTTGATCTTTGAGCACCATGTAGTCTGGCCATGCACTAACATCTTGGGCCGCAAATTGTTTGTTGGTAAGCGCATCAAAGAACAGCATCATCGAATACTGCGAGCCCGCACTGAGAAGTTGAACTTCGCGCAACCTTTCAGTACGAAAGCGTTTTTCATCAACCTCATTTAAACCAATCCCAAATCGCAAGCGCCCCTCGAGCGTGAACATCGAGAGAACATTGTTTTGCAAACTTAAAGTATGCCGGTCAAAAAAGACGGGGGAGTGATCTAAGAAAAAAATCTGTGGAAGATTGCCTTCGGGAATTTTCTGACTAAAAAAGGGACTTTGTGGATGACCGAGCAAGAGACGATAGCTACGGCAAACTGAGTAAATCGCATTACAGACCATCTGAGAACCCAAGTCTGGAAAAAGCTCACGTAGCCGGTGGTAAGTTAAGTGATGCAAAGCTACTCGATTCCAACAGTGGTTAGCCTGAGCAATGGGGGCAATCGTATTGCATGCCTTAGCAAACTCGATGCGCAAACGATCAAGACGGCCGGATAGCTCTTCATTGGCAGCTAAAGTAATGTGGATTACAGAATTCATATAGGAAATTGTAACCGATTTCATATAGGAAACCCAACAAAGCGACAAAGGGATTTAAAAACAAGTGCTTATGCAAGCAGTTTGTGACAAAGAAAAGGCTAACTCACGAAAGGAGCGCTCCAAAAGACCTATAATCAGCCTTTTGGAATGGCGCTGCTTTGCCCTTGTCAACTAGCCCATTACCCTAGAACCCATTTTTGAGTGTCTTATATAGTGCAACTTGCTCACAATCATCCCCTAGGTCGCCTTGGCATCAACTGGCAGCTGTCTGAATTTCATGGCTGGGGGGTCTTTGGCTTAAATCTTGCCCTCAATACAACCCAGTTTGGGTACGAGCCCATTCGGATCGTGCACCAACCCAATATCGACCCAGCCAAGTTCCCCACACTTGCGCCAGCGATAGCAGAGTGGACCGAGCACCAAAAGGTCTTTGAGAGTCTGGCCACCTGCACCGATACCACTATGTTGCAATCCCTGGGCAATGACTTTGCCTACAGCGGCCTACCCCATCGAGGCAAGCGCAATATTGGCTTTATCTTTTTTGAGACCACCCTCTTTTCTCAGGCAGGCCTGGAGCGTGCTCAAGCGCTTGATCTAGTGATTGCTGGCTCACGCTGGAATGCCCAGGTTCTGACCAAGATGGGCATCAAAAAAGTGGCGTATGTCATGCAAGGTGTTGACACCAAACGTTTTGACGCAAGCGCTAAGCACAGTAAAAAATATCCAGGCAAATTTGTGATTTTCAGCGGCGGAAAACTTGAATTCCGTAAGGGGCAAGATATCGCGCTCGCGGCCTTTAAGGTCTTTCATGAAAAGCATCCCGATAGCGTGCTGATGACCGCCTGGCATAACCCGTGGCCCGCCATCTCTCAGGACATGGCGCTCTCGTCTCATGGCTTTGGCGTACCCAAGATTGAGGACAATCACCTTGATATTGCTGAGTGGTGTGCTCGCTCTGGCTTGCCACCATCGGCCTTTATCCATATCGACCGAACACCTAATGAACAAATGCCTGAAATCTATGCCCAGGCTGATGTCGCCCTTTTTCCAAACCGCGCCGAAGGCGGAACCAACTTAGTGGCAATGGAAGCGATGGCAGCAGGCGTGCCCTGTATTTTGTCGGCCAACACCGGACACCTAGACCTCATTGCTAAGGACAACTGCTACTACCTAGCGGAGCAGTCAGGCTACACCAACCCCACCCACCAAGGCTGGGGACAGTCTAGCGTGGATGAGATTGTGAGCAAACTGGAGCTGGCCTACCAAAATCGTGACGAGCTAACGCAAGTGGGTAAGCGAGGTCGTAGCTTTATTGAGCAATTTACCTGGGAAAATCAGACCCGTCAGTTAATTGAGTGCTGCTCCAATACCTACTAATTCTCAAACTCAAAAACTAAAAAGATCTCTACAACAGAGATCTTTTTTTTATTGCCAATCACATTGATAGCTGAGCTACGCAAAATCAATCGGTTTAAAAATAACAAGTCATTGATTTCATTGTAAAAAGTGTAGATTCGTTTTGCAAAAAATACTTTTTTATTAGAGCCTCCAGCGGACTCCTGCCCCGCTCTCGGGCGTGCCAATAAATTCTAGGCCAGCTGCCTCGAAGGCTTTTTGAATTGCATCAAGGGTCTTAGCCTGGGCCGAAGGAATACCCTCCCCCGTCTCCAGCCTCATTAATGTTGAGAAAGCTACCCCTGAAGCCTCAGCAAGCTCTTTACCTGTCCACTTAAGAAATGAGCGAGCTGCCCGAATTTGACCGCTTGTAATCAAGTAACAGTTACCTTATAATAGGTAATCATTACTTATTAAAAGGTAATGATTATTTAATAAAGGAGAATAAATATGCTTATCAACCAAGATTTTACATGGGATCGCGCTAAATTTATAGGTGGCTCCGATATTGGTGCCATATTAGGCCTGTCAAGATTTCGCACCCCCTTGCAGGTCTGGCAAGAAAAAGTAGGGCAGCAGCTTGCCAA